>Ga0207675_100001300_pt1 | contig 25042 bp, 18 predicted proteins | sample KBSSwiS42_FD_184305 | JGI IMG/M metagenome (GOLD analysis project Ga0207675, IMG submission 184305) | Switchgrass rhizosphere microbial communities from Kellogg Biological Station, Michigan, USA - KBS Switchgrass S4-2 (SPAdes) (version 2) | ecosystem: Host-associated > Plants > Roots >...
CCCAGGCTGAAATCCGAATCGGGCGCCGCCGGCGGATGCGCGCGGTCGTAACGCAATGCGCCGTCGATGTAGACCTGGTCGGCGAGCGCGTACACGCTGAACGGGTTCGCGTTCCACAGCACCACGTCCGCCATCTTTCCCGCCTCGAGTGTTCCCGTGTGCTCGAGGATCCCGAGGGCCTTCGCCGGGTTGGCCGTGATCCAGGTGATCGCGCGCTCCGGCGCAATCGCAAACCCGACGTTCACGCCGTGCGCCATCGCCTTGCCCGCCTCCTGGTTGAGGCGCTGTATGCCCTCCTCCGAATCGGAGTGCACGATTGCGCACCCGCCGGGTGCCGCGTCCACCATCGCGATGTTCTCCTCGATGCCGTCGTACGCCTCCATCTTGAAGCCCCACCAGTCGGCCCACATCGCCCCGCACACGCCGTGTTCCGCCAGCAGGTTCGCGATCTTGTAAGCCTCGGCCGCGTGATGAAACGCAGACACGCGGTAGCCGAACTCGTCGGCCATATCGAGCACCGTCGCCATCTCGTCGGCGCGATAGCAGTGCTGGTGCACGAGGATCTCGCCCTTTAGTGCCGCGGCGAGCGTGTCGAGCCTCGCATCGCGCTTGACGGGCTCGGCATCCTCGTCCCCGTCCGCGACCTTCTTCTCGTACTCCTGTTGGTCGCGGATGTACTCCTGCGCCTCCATCCATTGCGCGCGATAGCCGGCGACGTTGCCCATGCGCGTCGAGGGGAACTTGTCCTTTCCGCCATATACGCGCTTCGGATTCTCGCCGCAGGCCATCTTCAAGCCCTGGGGCGCCCCCGGGAACTTCATTCCCTGGTAGGTCGCGCTGACGACGTTCTTGAGCACGACCGAGCGGCCGCCGATCAGGTTGGCGGACCCCGGCAGGATCTGCAGCGTGGTGACGCCGCCCGCCAGCGCGGCCGCGAAACCCGGATCCTGCGGCCACACCGAATGCTCGGCCCAGACGTTGGCCGTAACCGGATCCGTGGACTCGTTGCCGTCGTCGTTACCCTGCACGGCCGGGCTCGGGTAGACGCCCAGGTGCGAGTGAACGTCGATGAGGCCGGGCGTAACCCAGCGGCCCTGCCCCTCGATCACCTGCGCGCCCTCGGGCGCAGCGAGGCCGGAGCCAACGGCGCTTATCCGACCGTCGACGATCAAGACGTCGGCCGCATCGACGCGTGCGCCGGTCCCTGTAAGCACAGTCGCGGACCGGATAAGGACCGGGGGCCGTTGCGGTACACGATAAGTCGAAGGGTATGGCTCCGCGCCGGCTGCCCTGGCCGATGGCGCACCGGACTTTTCAGGCTTTTCGGGCTTGCTTGCACACGCGCTCAGCGCGCAAGCGAGAGCGAGCAGGCAGGTCAGCAGCTTCAAGGGGAGGTACTCCGGCGATAGGAAAGCGGAATTCTATGAAATCTTCGGTGAGCAGAATCGATCATCGATGCGAATCCGGGACGCCCGATTCGACATCGAAATCGAGACGGCTTCACACGGACCGTACGTAAAACGAGGCGGCCTTGCGGCCGCCTCGGAAGTACGCGCTGCGCCCGGTCAGAGGCGCTCCTGGGTCATCAGGTGGCCGGCGGGAATTCCAGCCATAGCGCGTGGGGAACCGTGTGCACCATCAACCGCACTTCGAATCGCCGCAGCTGAGGCAGGTCATGCAGCCGTCCATCATCACCACCGCCGCGGTGCTGCACTTCGAGCAAAGCTGCGCGCCCTGTGGGTAGTGACTGTTCGCGAAGGCGTCCTGCTGCTTGTGCCGCGCCTCGTATTCGGTGCGCTTCTCCTCGATCAGCTTGCGGCGGCCCTCGTCGAGCTCGGGCGCGCGCAGCAAGCCGATCGTCTGCAGGTGCTTCTCGATCACGTAACCAAGCTCCGCGATGATCGACGGCATGAACTTGCCACCCGTCTGCCAGTAGCCGCCGCGCGGATCGAACACCGCCTTGAGCTCCTCGACCAGGAAGGTCACGTCGCCGCCCTTGCGGAACACCGCGGAGATGATCCGCGTCAGCGCGACGATCCACTGGAAATGATCGAGATTCTTCGAATTGATGAAGATCTCGAAGGGCCGGCGCTGCTCATGCTCGGTGCCCTCGTTCAGCACAATGTCGTTGATCGTCACGTACATTGCGTGGTCGGACACCGGCGTCTTGATCTTGTAGGTCGAGCCTATGAGGACCTCGGGACGCTCGAGCTTCTCGTGCATCCAGATGACCTTCGAGTCGCGCGATTCCTCGCGCGCACGCGCGGCCGGCGCCGCGTCGGCCGCCTTCGTTTCCGGCGTCTCGCCCGGTTTCACCACCCGGTACTTGACGATCTTCGTATCGATCCTGTGGTCACTCATCGTCGTCACTCCGGCGCCGCTGCGCGGCGCCCTAGAATTTGCCGTAATACCCTTCTTTCAGCGCATCAAAGAGATTGGCGGCGGTGTGCATTTCGCCGTCGTACTCCACCATCTCGTCGCCCTTCAACGCGAGCTCGCTGCCGTCCTCGAGCGTGAACACGTAAGTCGTGTTCTTGAGGTCATCCTCCTTGACGAGCACGCCCTGGAAGGCATCCGGGTTGAAACGGAACGTCGTGCAGCCTTTGAGCCCCTGCTCGTGGGCGTAGAGATAGATGTCCTTGAAATCCTCGTAGCGATAGTCGGTCGGCACGTTGGCCGTCTTCGAGATCGAGGAATCGACCCATTTCTGCGCCGCCGCCTGGATGTCGACGTGCTGCCGCGGCGTCACGTCGTCGGTGGTCGAGAAATAGTCGGGCAGCCGCTCGCCCGCCGCGACCACGCCCGGCATGGCAGCAGCGTTGACCAGCTCGCGATAGGCCAGCAGCTCGAAGGAGAACACATCGATGCGCTCCTTGCTCTTGCGTCCCTCGCGGATCACGTTGCGGAAATAGTGATGGGCGAAGGTGGGCTCGATGCCGTTCGAGGCGTTGTTGGCGAGCGAAAGCGAAATCGTGCCGGTAGGCGCGATCGAGCTGTGGTGCGTGAATCGCGCGCCCACCTCTGCCAGCCGGTCGACCAGACCGGGGGCGGCCTCGGCCACGCGCTGCATGTAGCGGCTGTAACGCGCGTGCAGCAGGCGCCCGGGCAGGCGGTCGCCGGCGCGGATCCCGTCGCGCACGAGCTCGGGGCGCTTGCGCAGCATCTCGGGCGTGATCGTGAACTCCTCGCTCATGATCGGCGCCGGACCCTTCTCGCGCGCGAGCTCGAGAGCCTCTTCCCAGCCGGCGAGCGCGAGCTCTTTCGAGACGCGCTCGGTGAAGGCCACTGCCTCGGGCGAGCCGTATTTCATCCTGAGCATCGTGATGGTGGAGCCCAGGCCGAGAAAGCCCATGCCGTGGCGTCGCTTGCTGCGGATCTCGTCCTGCTGCTGCTCGAGCGGCAGGCCGTTGACCTCGACCACATTGTCCAGCATGCGGGTGAATACCTTCACGACCTCGTGGTACTCGTCCCAGTCGAAGTGCGCGTCCTCGGCGAACGGGTCGCGCACAAAGCTCGTGAGGTTGATCGAGCCCAGCAGGCAGGACCCGTATGGCGGCAATGGCTGCTCGCCGCACGGGTTCGTGGCGCGTATGTTCTCGCACCACCAGTTGTTGTTCATCTCGTTGACGCGGTCGATGAGCACGAACCCGGGCTCGGCGAAATCGTAGGTCGAGCTCATGATCACGTCCCACATGCGCCGCGCGGGCAGGGTCTTGTAGACCTTGCAGAGCACGAGGCCTGCCTCGTCGCGCACATAGCCGTTCGCGTCCGGCCACTCCCGCCACAGGAACCGCGTGGGATCGGAGGTGTCGACGCCTTCGATCTCCTTCGCCCTGACCGGAAAGGCGAGCTGCCACTCACGATCCTCGCGCACCGCCTGCATGAATGAGTCGGTGACGAGCAGCGACAGGTTGAACTGCCGCAGCCGGCCCGACTCGCGCTTGGCGCGGATGAATTCCATGACGTCCGGGTGACCGACGTCGAATGTGCCCATCTGCGCGCCGCGGCGGCCGCCCGCCGACGAGACCGTGAAGCACATCTTGTCGTAGATATCCATGAAGGACAGCGGGCCGGAGGTATAGGCGCCGGCCCCCGACACGTACGCACCGCGTGGACGCAGCGTCGAGAATTCGTAGCCGATTCCGCAACCCGCCTTGAGGGTGAGCCCGGCCTCGTGGACCTTGCCAAGGATGTCGTCCATCGAGTCGCGGATCGTCCCGGACACCGTGCAGTTGATCGTCGAGGTCGCGGGCTTGTGCTCCAGCGCGCCGGCGTTCGAGGTCACGCGCCCCGCGGGGATCGCGCCGCGACGCAGCGCCCAGAGAAACCGGTCATACCAGTGCTCGCGGATCGCCTCCTTCTCGACGTCCGCAAGCGCGCGCGCGACACGCTTGTAGGTGTCGTCCATGGTGCGGTCGAGCGGTGTCCCATCCTTGGCGCTCAGTCGATATTTCTTATCCCAGATGTCCAGGGACGCTTCCTGGAATGGAATGCTGCGGGCGTCCCTGGATGCAAGCTTCACGGCGGTGCTCATTTCGGAAACACGTCTCCCATCAGGCGGTCTTTTAGCGGAAAGAAAACCCCCTCGTTCGCCGTGACGGGCCTCTTACATAAGAAGGAGCGCGCGGCGGTACGGCCTGATCCTGAATTTGCCCGGCTGCGACGGCCTTTGTTAACCCCCGAGGCGCGTCATGCTGGACACAACATATTGGGTCAGGGCGGAAAGGGTATGCAGCGTTCCCCGGTCCGTCAACCATTTCTTCGTGTCCGCTGCTATGCAGCAAAACTGTTCACTTTCAGTGACTTATATTCTTACCTTCGCGTGCTACTACAATGCCTGAAACAGCGGATTCGTCAAGCCCTTTTTGCACCAAAAACACCATATGTTGTGTTCACCGCTTAGCCACCGGTTATTCACAGCTTGTCAAGTGCCGGGTGCCTGCGCCGGCGTGCCGCCGCCGGACGCGGCCGGGTCGGCGTCCGACCGGCCCGCGGGAACTAGCCGCGAGCCGCCGCAGTCTGACGAGCCGAGCCAGAGCACCGCGCCAGGGCTGGAGCCGGCTGCACCGGTGTTCGCGCGATGCGCTGATAGACTTTTGAGTTCTACGCAGTCTTGATACATCCAGCTCGATACATCCAGGACATCGCATGAAGCTTCACTCGAGCCTCGCTGCCCTGCCTCTCGCAGTCACGCTGCTCGCCCCATCCATCACAGTCGCCCAGCTACCGGGCGCCGTGGGCGAAACACCGGTGCCGTCGCTCGCGCCGATGCTGAAGAACGTCACGCCCGCCATTGTGAACATCGCAACGCGCGGCACCGTGCAGCAGGAAAACCCCCTGCTCAACGATCCGTTCTTCCGCCGCTTCTTCGACATCCCGAACGTGCCGCGCGAGCGGAGCTTCCAGGCCGCGGGCTCGGGGGTGATCGTCGATGCGAAGAACGGCTACATCATCACCAACGCGCATGTGATCGAGAACGCCACCGAGATCACCGTCACGCTGCTCGACAACCGCTCCCTCACCGCCAAGGTAGTGGGCAAGGATCCAGGCTCGGACGTAGCCGTTCTGCAGGTCAAGGCAGCGAACCTGGCGCAGATACCCGTGGCCGACTCCGATCGCGCCGAGGTCGGTGACTTCGTCGTCGCGATCGGCAATCCCTTCGGTCTCGGCCACACCGTGACCTCCGGCATCGTGAGCGCACTCGGCCGCTCGGGCATCAACCCGGAAGGTTACGAAGATTTCATCCAGACCGATGCGTCGATCAACCCCGGCAACTCCGGCGGCGCGCTGGTGGATCTCAACGGCCGGCTGGTGGGCATCAACAGCGCCATCCTCTCCCGCACCGGCGGCAACATCGGCATCGGCTTCGCGATCCCGTCGAACATGATGAAGACCGTGATGAACCAGCTCGTGAAGTTCGGCGAGGTCAAGCGCGGCGTGCTCGGCGTCAACGTGCAGACCCTGACGCCCGACATCGCGCAGAGCATGGATCTCGGCAACGTCCAGGGCGCCCTCGTGTCACAGGTCGTGGACGACTCGGCGGCGGCGAACGCCGGACTCAAGGCCGGCGACGTAGTCACGGCGATAAACGGCAAGGCGGTCAAGGACGCCGCGGGACTCCGCAATTCCATCGGGCTGCTGAGCGTGGGCGACAAGGTGGACATCGCACTGCTCCGCGACGGCAAGCCGCGGCGCGTGACCGCCGTGATCGGCGAGCGCGACGCGGTCGCCGAGGCCCGCGCCGCCGGGCTGCACCCCGGGCTGGAGGGCGCAGAGCTCGAGGACGCACCCGACGGCGACGGCGTGCTCATCCGCTCGGTCGCGGACGGCAGCCCTGCCGCACAACGCGGCCTGCGCGCCAACGACCTGATCCTCGGCGTGGGCCGCACGCGCGTCGCGAACCTCGACGAGTTCACGCGCGCGACGGGCGATGCCCAGGCTTTCGTGCTGCAGATCCGCCGCGGCAACGCGATGCTGGTGATCCCGATCCGCTAGGCTCCCTTGCACACCAGGGCGTGGCGCTCAGCTCGTGGAAGCCGCGCGAGCTCGGCCGCACGGACGTAGAATGCCTGCAGCGACTGCGCCGCCTCGAGCTCACGGGTGATCCCCGGCACGCAGTCCTCGTAGGTCGCGACGGCGGCGAGATGCGCGTTGTTCAGCGCGCGGCCGAACCACGCGTCGTAACCCGCGTAGCCGCCCCAGCGCGCGCGCAGCTGCGCGTACTCGAACTTGACACGACCGAACTCGCGGTCCTTTGCGATCCGCATCGCCTCTTCCGGCGCATCGCTCGCATAGAGCCGCCTGAGCCGTACGCGCCCGGCTGCGAGCAGGGCGGCGAACTCCCGCTCCCGGACCTCCTGGCGTTCCCACTCCGCGAGCTCGGGCGACGGAGAGCGCGCCGCATACCAACGGCGTATACCCGCAGTTGCGACCACGCTCGCATACGCCTCGTTGAATTCGGTGTCGTCGGCGACGTAGAGCTGCTCATGCGCGAGCTCGTGGAAGATCGTGCCGAGCAGCCGCGGCTCGCGCCAGGCCAGCATCGTGTTGAAGACCGGATCGGGCAGGTGACCGAGCGTCGAATAGGTCGCCACCCCGCCGACGCTCACGTCGTCGCCCTTCACCGCCAGCCGATCGGCGCGCGCGTGCGCGTCGTCCGGGTCGAAGAAGCCAAGGTAGGAGACGCAGCCCGCGATCGGGAAGCACCAGCGCCGCGGCTCGATCGAGAACTCGGGCGTCGCGACCACGCTCCAGATCGCAAACGGGCGGCCGAGATCGGCATAGCGCCGAAAACTCTTCCCATCCGGCATTGCGAGCTCGCGCACCGCGAACTCGCGTGCCTCGACCACCAGGGCGAGCCGCGCGCGCGTGCCCTCCGTCGTCGCGGGATCGGCTGCGGCGTCATCGATCGGGCGGCTGCGCGCGAGCACGTCAAGCTGCCCGCCGGCCGCCTGCATCAGGTAACAGCCGCCGAGCGGCAGGCAGATCGCAAGGACTGCTAGGATTCTGCGCATGAAGGTGTTTCTGGTCGGCGGGGCGGTACGCGACGAATTATTGGGCCGCCCGGTCACGGAGCGCGACTATGTTGTGGTGGGCGCGACCCCCGAAGCGCTCACGACGATGGGCTACCGGCCGGTCGGCAGGGATTTCCCGGTGTTTCTGCACCCCGATACCGGCGAGCAGTACGCACTTGCGCGCACCGAGCGGAAGACGGCTCCCGGCTACTACGGCTTCGAGACCCGATTCTCGCCCGACGTGACGCTCGGGGACGATCTCGCGCGACGCGACCTCACGATCAACGCGATGGCGCGCGGCGCGGACGGCGCGCTCATCGATCCGCACGGCGGCCGTCGTGACCTGGAGGCGCGCTGGTTGCGTCATGTCTCCCCCGCGTTCGTCGAGGATCCTCTGCGCGTGTTGCGGGTCGCGCGATTTGCCGCGCGGTTCTCTCCGCTCGGCTTCCGCGTGGCTCCCGAGACGCTTGACCTGATGCGCCGCATCGTCGAGGCGGGTGAGATGGCAGCGCTCGTCGCCGAGCGTGTCTGGGCGGAGACGGCGCGTGCGCTGGGCGAGGCGCGGCCGCGCGAGTATTTCGAGGTGCTGCGCGCCTGCGGCGCGCTGGCGGCGGTTTTCCCCGAGATCGACGCGCTGTACGGCGTGCCACAGCCACCGCGCTGGCACCCGGAGATCGACACCGGTCTGCACACCATGCTCGCGCTCGAGGCGGCAGCTGAGCTCTCGCCCGATCCCGTCGTGCGGTTCGCCGCGCTGGTTCACGATCTCGGCAAGGGCACCACGCCGCGCGAGCTCTGGCCAAAGCACACGGGACACGAAGAACGCGGCGTCGCGATCATCGAGCGGCTCTGCGCGCGGCTGCGCGTGCCGACCGAGCATCGCGAGCTGGCCGTGCAGGTGTCGCGCCAGCACGCCAAAGTGCATCGCATCGCGGAGCTGCGGCCCTCGACCGTGCTCGAGCTGCTCGAGCAGGTGGACGCGTTTCGCCGGCCCGAACGCCTGGGTCGGCTGATACTCGCCTGCGAAGCGGACGCGCGGGGCCGCGGCCCGGAGCTGCGGGTCGCTCCCTACCCGCAGGCGGCGATGCTCCGCGCGGCGCACGGGGCGGCGTCCGCAGTCCGGCTGCCGCCCGATGTGCTCGCTGGCACCGACGGTGCGCTGATTGCCGAGCGGCTGCGAAGCGCGCGCATCGCCGCCATCGACAAGGTAGCCCGGAGCCAATCTTCCTGATCTTGACAGCCCCAGGCGGCGAAATTGCGGCTCGAAGTGGCTCCGAGCCATTTTTTCGGCGTCAGGCGAAGATCGCGACTATTACGGTGGCGAGAGCCAGCCGATAGATCGTGAACGGCAGCAGGCCGATCCGCTCGATGAACCTGATCAGGAAATGGATGCAGGCGATACCGGACACGGCCGCGAACACCATCCCCGTCAGGATCGGTGTCCAATCGACCGGCGCATCCGCTCCGAGGAGCTTCGCGCCTTCGTAGAAGCCCGCCGCGCCGATGCCCGGCACCGCGAGCAGAAAGGAGAATCTCGCGGCGCCGGAACGCGACAGGCCGAGCGCGCGTCCGGCGGTCATGGTCACGCCTGAGCGCGACGTGCCCGGCATCAGTGCCAGGGACTGCGCCATGCCGATGGCGATCGCCTGCGGCCAGCTGAGCCCGTACTCATCACCGTTGCCCCGACCGAGGCGGTCCGCGGCGTACATCAGGAGACCGAACACCGCCAGCGTGCCCGCGACGAAGAGCGGCTGGCGAAAATGATGCTCGATGTAGTCGCCGCAGCAGAGACCGACCAGTCCAACCGGCACCGTGCCGACGAGAATCTGCCACGCGAGCCGGCTGTCGCGATCGTGCGTTCCCGTGAACGAGCGCAGCCAGGCGCCGGCCATGGTGATGAGCTCGCGGCGGAAATACACCAGCAGCGCGATCAGGGTGCCCACGTGCACCGCAACATCGAAGGCGAGCCCCTGGTCCGGCCATCCGAGCAAGTGCGGGACCAGCACCAGGTGACCCGAGCTCGAGATCGGCAGGAACTCCGACAGCCCCTGCACGACGGCAAGCACGATCGCTTCGATGACACCCATTCAGACAGACTCCTCGCAGACTCTTTCGAAAGGCTTGCGACGGCCTACAGCAGGCGACGCAGGTCGCGGACCGAGAACCCCGAAAGCGGCGCATCGTAGCCGCGCGCGAGGCCCAGCGCCTTGAACCGTTCCCCCATTTCACCCGGCAATGTCAAAAGCATGGCCTGTCGCGACAGGTTCAGACGCTGCACCAGGTCAAGGTTCGACACCTCGCTCATGTACGCGCCGATCCCGCAGCCGATGAGGAAATGTGCCTGGGTCGTGAAGCCTGCGACCGTGAGCCCCGCCGCCTGCGCCGCGTCCGCGGCGGCGCTGAAGTCCACCCATGCGCCGATGTCCTGCAGCCCGATCCGGGTGAACGGGTCGTCGTGAAAGCGGTGCCGGTAATGGCACAGCATCGTGCCCATGCGCCGCTCGGCGGTGTAGTACTCCCGGCGCGGCAGACCGTAGTCGATCGCGAGCAGCACGCCGCTCGTCAGCGCTCCGGCGAGTCCCGCGAACCACCCACCGAGCCTCAGATTCATCTCTGAGGTGAAACCGTCGGGCAGCGCTTCGCCGATCTCGCGCTCGATGTCGCGGACGGCGGTCTCGAGCGGCGCGCCCGCGCGTATCTCGGACCACTCCAGCCGTCCGAGCTGCCAGGTAACCCCAAGCTCGTTCACCACAGCGCCGCGGATCACGAAACGGTCGACGGGCATCGCATCGAGCACCTCGTTCGCAAGCATCACCCCGGTGAAGGACTTCGGCAGGCGATCCAGCCAGGCGACGCGCTCGGAGAGCTGCGGGCAGGCCTCTGTCAGCGTTGCGCGTTGCCGTTCGCGCAGGTCGGCGCTCACGTCCAGGATGCAGTAACGCGCGGGCAGCGCTTCGAGTCGTGCCAGCTCGTCGAGCAGCACCGCAGCCATCGCGCCCGAGCCGGCGCCGAGTTCCAGGATCTCGCCGCCACCGAGCGTCGCCAGCACCTCGGCGCACTGGCGCGCGACGCAACGGCTGAAGACCGGCGCGACCTCGGGCGCCGTGACAAAGTCACCCGCGGCGCCGAGCTTTCGCGCGCCGGCGCTGTAGTAGCCGAGTCCCGGCTCGTACAACGCGAGCTCCATGAACCGCGCGAAGCCGATCCAGCCGCCGCGCGCCTCGATCTCGTCGTGGATGCGGTCCTGGAGCGCCCGGCTGTGCGCGGCTTCGTCGGCGGTCAGCGGCGGAAGGTCGACGCGCCGGCTCATCACGGACGGCCGGGACAGGCGACAGCCCGCGTCGTGTTGGGTATCGTTTCATGCCATCGCGCACGGTTTGCGCGGCAGGCGGGATTCCGCGCATGCATGCTCATTTGCCGCTCGACGGATCGTGCGTCCTTGTCACCGGCGCGGCGCGCCGGCTGGGCGCGGCGATCTCGCGACGGATGCACGCGGCCGGCGCCACAGTTGCCGTACATCATCGGCGTTCGGCGAGCGAAGCGGCGGCACTCGTCGCCGAGATGAACGCGGCCCGGGCGGGCTCGGCCATGTCGGTAGCCTGCGACCTTCGCGACCTCGACGCGCTGCCGGCGCTCGTCGACGCGGTCGTACGCCGCTACGGGCGACTCGATGTGCTCGTCAACAATGCTTCCACCTTTTATCCAACGCCGATCGGCAACATCACACCGGCGCAGTGGGACGACCTGGCAGGCAGCAATCTGCGGGCGCCGCTCTTCCTTTCGCAGGCCGCCGTGCCGGCGCTGCGCGCCGCACGCGGGCTGATCATAAACATGGTGGACATCCACGGCGCGCGCCCGCTGCGCGAGCACACGGTCTACAGCGCGGCCAAGGCCGGTCTCGCGATGCTCACCCGCTCGCTTGCGCGCGAGCTCGGGCCCGAGATCCGCGTCAACGGCATCGCACCGGGCCCGGTGCTGTGGCCCGAGGACGGGCTTCCCGAATCGCTCAAGGCCGAGATCATCGGCAAGACGGCCCTCAAGCGCATGGGCACACCTGATGACGTGGCAAGCGCGGCGTTGTATCTGGCCGCCGATGCGCCCTACGTCACCGGCCACATCATCGTGGTCGACGGCGGACGCAGTCTCTGACGCAATCATCGCGCGGGCGCCCCGGGGAGCGCGTCGAGGTCGATCTCCTGCATCGGGTGCGCCTCGCGATCGAAGCGCTCCCAGAGCTCGAGCATCGTGAGGCCGAGCGTCGGATGACGAAGCTGCGGGGCGAGCTCTGCCATCGGTCCGAGCATGTAGGCCCGCCGCACCAGGTCCGGTCGTGGCAGCGTAAGTCCGGGCTCGTGGCTCACCTGATCGCCGTACAACAGCACGTCGAGGTCCATGCTGCGCGGCGCCCAGCGCTGGTGGTCGCGAGCGCGGCCGCAGACGGCCTCCGCCTTGTGCAGGCGCGCGAGCACCTCCTGCACTGGCTCGTCGGTCTCGAACGCGACGACCAGGTTGACGAAATCGTCGCCCTCGAAACCGACCGCGGCATTGCGCCAGGCGCGGGAGCGACGCAGCCCCGGGTAGTGCGCCCGCAGGATGCCAAGCGCGCGATGCAGGTGAATGACCGGCTCAACGTTGCTGCCGGCCGCGACGAAGACCTCAGGCAACTTGGCGCCCCGCGCAGCACGGCACGCTCACGGCGCGCCCCCGCCGTAGTCGCGCGAACTGCGTTCGATCAGGATGCCGACGTCGCGCGACCCACGGATCGCGCCCTGCTTGTTGAGCCGCACCCGCACCCAGGGCACCGAGAACTCGGTGATCACGAGCTCGGCGATGCGTTCCGTCAGGGTCTCCACCAGCTGAAACTCGGAATCGCCGATGAACTGCAGCAGCCGCTTCGAGACAGACTTGTAATCGAGTGTGTCGTCTATCCGGTCGCTCCCGGCGGCGCGACGGATGTCGGCTCCCATCTCGAGATCCACGAGGACCTTCTGCTTGACCCTGCGTTCCCAGTCCCAGATGCCGATGATGCATTCGGTCGTGAGACCGCTCAGAAAGATGATGTCCATGGATACCGCGCTTTGCGCTATTGAGGTGGATCAGGCCGGGAGTTGTCCGCGGCCGGTGGAGTGAGCTGCGACATCGGCCAGCGTGCACGCGCGCGGATTTCGAGGCCGTCGTGTTCACCGGCGCCCAGACGCAGGCAGCCGAGCAAGGCGATCATCGCCGCGTTGTCCGTGCAGAACTCCGGCCGCGGGTACGCCACGCGCACCCCGAGGCTGGAACCAAGCGCGAGCAGGCGTGCGCGCAGGCGCCGGTTTGCACCCACGCCGCCAGCGACGACCAGCGTCTGCGCGCCGGTCTGCTCGAGCGCCCGCTCGCACTTGATGGCGAGCGTTTCCGCGACTGCGTCCTCGAAGGCGAGCGCCGCATCTGCGCGGGTCTGATCGTCGAGCTCGCGATCGCGCAGCGCGACGATCACCGCGGTCTTGAGCCCGCTGAAGCTGAAATCGAGCCCGGGCCGCTCGGTCAGCGGCCGCGGGAAGCGGAACACGCCGGGGCGACCGAGCTCGGCCAGCGCGGCAAGCCGTGGTCCGCCGGGGTAGCCGAGCCCGAGCAGTTTGGCGGTCTTGTCGAAGGCTTCGCCCGCCGCATCGTCGAGCGTATTACCCAGGATGTCGTACCGGCCGAGGCCGTCCACCCGCGCGAGCAGCGTATGGCCGCCGGAGACTAGCAGCGCCACGAACGGGAACGCGGGCGGGTGGGGTTCGAGCAACGGGGCCAGCAGATGACCCTCCATATGATGGACGCCGAGACAGGGCAGCTTCCAGGCGTAGGCGAGACTCCGGGCCACCGCCGCCCCGACCAGGAGCGCGCCTACAAGCCCGGGACCGCTGGTGTACGCCACCCCCGACAGGACCCCCGGCCCGCCCTGCTCGTCGATCAATTTCTTCAACAGTGGCAATAGCTTGCGGAGGTGATCGCGGGAGGCGAGCTCGGGGACCACCCCGCCGTACGGGGCATGGAGGTCGACCTGGCTGTAGATCTCGTGCGCAAGCAGGCCGCGGTCGGCGTCATAGATCGCAACCGCGGTCTCGTCACAGGACGTCTCGATCCCCAGAACTCGCAATTTTGCAATTCCTCACGGGCCTCACTAAAATTCGCGACCCGTTTTTTTCCGGCAGCGGGACCGGCCCAGGTGGCCGTCCGCCCCAGCAGTCCGAGGTCTAGATGCCCAGCGTCCGCGTGCGTGAGAACGAGTACTTCGATGCCGCCCTGCGCCGGTTCAAGCGCGCCTGCGAAAAGGCCGGCGTGCTGACGGAGCTGCGACGCCGCGAATTCTACGAGAAGCCCACGCAGGAGCGGAAACGCAAGAAGGCCGCCGCGGTCAAGCGGCACCAGAAGCGCAGCACCCGGGACTTGACGGCGGCTCCCCGCGCGCGCACCTACTGAGCCGCGGTTCGTGACGCTCAAGGAGCGCATCACGGAGGACATGAAGGCGGCCATGAGGGCATCCGAGAAGGAACGCCTCTCGACCATCCGTCTGGTGCAGGCTGCGATCAAGCAGCGCGAAGTCGACGAGCGGATCACGCTCGACGACACTCAGGTGCTCGTCGTGCTCGAGAAAATGGTCAAGCAGCGCAAGGAATCCATTGCGCAGTTCGAGCAGGGTGGCCGGAAGGACCTTGCAGACAAGGAGCGTCGGGAGATCGAGCTGCTGCAGGCATATCTGCCGGCGCAGTTGTCGGACAGCGAGCTCGATGTGCTGATCCGCGAGGCCGTCGCCGCGACCGGTGCCGCCTCGATCAAGGACATGGGCAAGGTGATGAGCGTCGTGAAGTCGAAGGCCGCAGGCCGCGCGGACATGGCGGTTGTCGGCGCACGCGTCAAGGCCGTGCTCGGCGGCTGATCACGGAGAGTGGCTCGGAGCCAGTTTCCCGGAAGCCACCTCCTGGGGTTCCCATGGCCGGCCGCATCCCGCAGCATTTCGTCGACGAGCTGGTCGCACGGACCGACATCATCGAGGTGATCGGCGGCCGCGTGCAGCTCAAGCGCGCGGGCCGCGAGTACAAGGCGTGCTGCCCGTTTCACGACGAGAAGACGCCGTCGTTCACGGTGAGCCCGGACAAGCAGTTCTATCACTGCTTTGGTTGCGGCGCGCACGGTACGGCGCTCGGCTTCGTCATGGAGTACGACCATCTCGGCTTCGTCGAGGCCGTGGAGGAGCTCGCTGCGCGCGCCGGTCTCGAGGTGCCGCGCGAAGGCGGCGATACCGCGCCGCGGCCGAACGAGGACCTGTACGTCGCGCTCGAGCGGGCGGCGCTCTTCTTCCGGCAGTCGCTCAGCGGCGAACCGCGCGCGCGCGAGTATCTCGCGGGTCGCGGGCTGACCAGCGACAGCCTGACGCGCTTCGGCATCGGATACGCGCCGCCGGGCTGGAGCGCGCTGCTCGACCGCTACGGGACGACCCCGGAAGAGCGGCAGACGCTCGCACGCGCGGGGCTCGTGATCGAGCGCACCGACGGCGGAACGGGTCAATACGATCGATTCCGCGACCGAGTGATGTTCCCGATCCGCGACGTCCGCGGCCGGACCATCGGTTTTGGCGGCCGTGTCCTCGACAAGGGTGAGCCCAAGTACCTGAACTCGCCCGAGACCGAGCTCTTCCACAAGGGCCGCGAGCTCTACGGTTTGTACGAGGCACGCCAGGCGACGCGCAATCTCGCGCGGCTGCTGGTGGTCGAGGGCTACATGGATGTCGTGCGTCTGCACCAGGCGGGGATCACCCACGCCGTAGCGACGCTCGGTACCGCGACGACCCCCGAGCACCTGCAGCGGATCTTCCGGCTGGTGGGTGAGGTCGTATTCTGCTTTGACGGCGACCGTGCCGGGCGCGCCGCCGCCTGGCGTGCGCTCGAGAACGCGGTCAGCGAGGTGAAGCAGGGCCGCCAGCTCCGCTTTCTCTTCCTGCCCGACGGTCATGATCCGGACACGCTGGTCGGCGAGGAAGGCGCGCAGGCCTTCGAAGCGCGTATCGGCGCAGCCGTTCCGCTGGCGGATTACCTGATCGGCGAGCTCGCATCGCGCTGTGACGTGGCGAGCGTCGATGGCCGGGCCAGGCTGGTGGAGCTTGCCCGTCCGCTGATCCAGCGGATTCCGTCCGACGTCTATCGTGAGCTCCTGCTGACGCAACTGGCGTCGGTGGTCGGCATGCCAGCCGCCCGGCTGACCGAGCTCCTCGGCGCTACTCCCGGCACCGACACTGCCCCCACATCGGACCGCAGCCGACGCATGACGTCGCAGCGACCGTCCGTCAGCACGGGTCTTGCCGGGCGTAGCAACCTGGTGAGACAGGCCGTGAGCCTTCTCGTACACCACCCCTCGGCAGCGGCGGCGCCGGTCGATCTGGAAGCGTTATCCGCAGTGGACCGACCCGGCGTCCCCTTGCTCCTCGAGCTTCTGACCCAACTTCGGGAGGATCCGGCACCAAACCAGGCGGTGCTGCTCGAGCGCTGGCGGGAACGGTCCGAGTACGGCTCCCTGTCCAAGCTGGCGATGACCGAGTGCCTGATGTCCGATCCGGCGGCCGCGGCCGCCGAGCTGGGCTCGGCGATCGCCCGCCTGGTGGCCGAGGAAACCCCGGGCCGACGGCTGGACGAGCTCCTGGCCCGGGCACGCGATACGGCGCTTTCGGACCCGGAAAAGCAGGAACTTCAGGAGCTTCTGCGCGCCAGGCGTCGAATCGGACAGCCAGCGAAGTAATCGCGGGTTCTGAACGGTCCAATGGTATACTTCCGCTCTTTTTTACCACCCCCTCCCCCGAGGCGCCCATCTTGAGCAAGACGGCACGCAAGCAGGTCAGGAAAACAGCCGCACGCAAGCCCGCCGCCACGCGGTCCGCAGCCGCGGCACGCAAGGCCCCGGTCAAGTCGGCGCATGCGCGGAATCCGCGCGGCCCGCTCGCGCGTGCCAAGGCGTCGCCGCGACACAAGCCTGCTGCGAGCAGCCGCCCGGCTGCCCGGCCTGTCGCCGGCAAGACCGCTGTCACGCGTCCTGCCGCCCCCGCGCGCGTTGCAGCCAAGCCAACCGCAGGGACCAAGCCCGGCGTCCCGCTCAAGGTCGCGGCGGCACCCGCCGCCGTCGACCCGAAGCTCAATTCGGTCGCCCCGGGTCGCAAGGCCGGCAAGTCTGCGAAGGCCGGCGCCGAGAAGCTCGAGATCCGTCTGCCGCCCACCACACCCGAGGATCGCCAGTCGCAATTGAAGCTGCTGATCGCACGCGGCAAGGAGCAGGGCTTCCTGACCTACGCCGAAGTCAACGATCACCTGCCGTCCGAGATCGTCGATCCGGAGCAGATCGAAGACATCGTGCAGATGATCAACGACATGGGCATCCCGGTGTACGAGAAGGCGCCGGATGCCGAGGCGCTGCTGCTGCGCGAACCGGTGGTGGCCGACGATGAAGCTGCCGAGGAAGCCGCCGCGGCGCTTGCGACCACGGTCGACGCGGAGTTTGGTCGCACGACCGACCCGGTCCGCATGTACATGCGCGAGATGGGAACCGTCGAGCTGCTCACGCGCGAGGGCGAGATCTCGATCGCGAAGCGCATCGAGGAAGGCCTCGACTCCGTGCGCCGGGCACTCTCGTACTACCCGCCTACCTACGACCACATCCTCCGTACTTACGAGCCGGTAAAGTCTGGCCAGGGACGCCTGATCGACATCATCGTCGGCTTCCACGACCCGAACGCGCCCGACGTGATCGCGGAGCCCATCAATCCAAAGCTCGCGGCCAAAGCGCCGGTGGACGAGGAGCTCGAGGAAAGCGACGAGGAAGCCGCCGAGGACGAGGAAGCGATCGAAACCGGTCCGGACCCGGAGGAAGCGGCGCGGCGATTCGCGTCGCTGGCGAAGCTCCAGGTCCAGGCAGTCAAGTGGCTCGACGAGAAGGGCCCGCGTGAACCGAAGACCGCGCGGCTGCGCAAGCGGCTTGCCGACGAGTTCATGGAGCTGCGGCTGTCACCGCGCATGTTCGATGCGCTCATCGTTCAGCTGCGCGAGCACCTGAACGAGATCCGTGGCGTCGAGAAGGCAGTTATGCAGCTCTGTGTCCGCGATGCGGGCATGCCCCGCTCGGATTTCATCGAGACCTTTCCGCGCAACGAGACCAACCTGCGCTGGCTCGACAAGCACATCCGTGCCAAGCGCAAGCACTCCGGCCCGCTTGCGCGGCTGCGCGAGCAGGTCGAGAGGCAGCAGATGCGTCTCAAGGAAACCGAGGGCCGCTCGCACCTGTCGATCGCCGAGATCAAGGAGATCAACCGCGAGGTAGCAGTCGGCGAGGCGCAGGCGCGTCGCGCCAAGAAGGAGATGGTCGAGGCGAACCTTCGTCTCGTGATCTCGATCGCCAAGAAGTACACCAACCGCGGTCTGCAGTTCCTGGACCTGATCCAGGAGGGCAACATCGGCCTGATGAAGGCGGTCGACAAGTTCGAGTACCGCCGCGGCTACAAGTTCTCGACCTATGCGACATGGTGGATCCGGCAAGCCATCACGCGCTCGATCGCCGACCAGGCGCGCACCATCCGCATCCCCGTGCACATGATCGAGACCATCAACAAGCTCAACCGCATCTCGCGGCAGATGCTGCAGGAGATGGGCCGGGAGCCGACGCCGGACGAACTGGCGGTGCGCATGGAGATGCCCGAGGACAAGGTCCGCAAGGTGCTCAAGATCGCGAAAGAGCCGATCTCGATGGAGACGCCGATCGGCGACGACGAGGATTCGCATCTCGGAGACTTCATCGAGGACACCTCGGTCGAATCCCCGATCGACTCGGCGACGACCGAGTCGCTGCGCGAGACTACGCACTCGGTGCTCGCCGGACTCACGCCGCGCGAGGCGAAGGTGCTCAGGATGCGCTTTGGCATCGACATGAACACCGACCACACGCTCGAGGAAGTCGGCAAGCAGTTCGACGTCACACGTGAGCGGATCCGGCAGATCGAGGCCAAGGCGTTGCGGAAGCTGCGGCATCCGAGTCGCAGCGAGCAGCTCCGGAGTTTCCTCGAGGATTGATCTCTGCCATTGACGGCAGAGACCTGCTCCTCGCTCACGACGTCCGGCGCATTCGGAAGCGCGAGGGTGTAACTCCCACCTCGCGCCGGAAGAAACGCGTGAAGTACGCCGGATCGTCGAACCCAAGTCGGTCGGCAATCTGCGTCGCGCTGAGATCGCTGTAGAGCAGCAGGCGTCGCGCCTCCAGCGCGATGCGCTCTCGGATCAGGACGCTCGCGCTCGTACTGAGTGTCTGCCGGCAGAGCGCATTCAGATGCCCCGGGCTGATTCGCAGGCTCGCGGCGTAATCGGCCACCCGGTGTCGTCGGGAGAACGAGCGCTGGATCTGATCAATGTACCGCTGCACGACATCGCCCCGCTGCGGGGTGGCCACCGGGCCATGCTGCCCGAGGTACCAGCGGTTGAGCAGGACCAGGATCCCGTAGAGCTGGGCACGCACCGTGTCTGCGGTGTCGTTCCGGAGCCCCGCAATCTCCCGCTTCATTGAGGCGAAGCGCGCCAGGAACTGCCGCCGTTTGGACGGCTCGAGGACGAGCGCGGCGCTGGGCTTACGCGGTGAAAAGAACGCGAAGCCGTCCAGGAAGCGCGGATCGCTGAAGAAATCCGCGGTGAGATCGCGTGAGAAAAACAGGCATGCGCCGTCGAGGGCATGCTCGAGTCGCCACTCCCTCAGCTGTCCCGGAAGAGTGAAGAGAACGACGCCGGGGGACACCTGGTTGGGCTCGCCATCGAGCAGAAAGTACCCGGCGCCCTTTGTCACGAGCAGGATGTCGTGGAAGTCGAGCGAGTGCTCAGCGCCGTTGGCCCGGATGAAATCCGGCATCTGCCTGACGTACGCCGCGTCGAGCAGCAGCTCGCGACCGTACTTGGTGCGGTGGAATGCCACGTGACGCATCGTCGAAAAGTACCAACAGGCCTGCGATGCGTCCATTCCATATCGCCGGCACCGCGTCGTAAATTCGACGGGTGAAGCTCCTGCGCGCGTTTACAGCCATGGCCACCCTGCTCTCGCCTGTCCTCGGGCAAGCGGGTCCTGGGGAGTTGAGTGACGCGACCGCGCGCATGCAGGCGATCGCGGACGGTGTCTTCGTCATCGTCCACGACGATGCGACGGACGAATGGCCGCATGGAAATACCGGCGTCATCGTCGGCAACGACGGCGTGCTCGTGGTGGACTCGAACTATCTTCCGTCGCGCGCAAGGGCGGACATCGCGCTCATACGCCAGGTGACGAGCAAGCCGGTGCGCCACCTGGTGATCACGCACTGGCATTTCGACCACAACAACGGCACGGTTGCCTACAAGCAGGCGTTCCCCGGGTTGCTGGTCGTCAGCGAGCGGGAGACTGCGCGCTTCATCGACCTCAACGGAACGTGGTGGTCGCGAATGAATGCTGCGAGCGGCTCGGAAAAGCGCAACGATTTGAAAGCCAAGGAGTCGGAGCTCGCGGCTGCGACGGACGTTGCGGCGAGGCGCAGCCTGGAAAAGGTGATCCGCCAGCGCAAGGCAGAGCTCCACGAGCTCGCGGGTCTCGAAGTCGTACCGCCCGATCTTGTCTTCGACGACGGGCTCGGTCTGGACCTCGGAGGACGCCGCGTGGAGCTGCGTGACTGGGGCCGCGCCAACAGTCCCCACGACGTGACGGTTTATCTGCCCGAAGAACGAATTCTCTTCACGGGCGACATCGTGGTGCAGTCACCGCTCCCCTACAGCGGCGCCTCGTGGCCGGTTCCCTGGATCGAAGTGCTGCGAGGAATCGAGGCGATACCGGTTACGGCGCTCGTACCGGGCCACGGTCCGGTGCAGCGCGATCATGCGTACACGCGCCAGGTGCGGGAGCTCCTGGAACGAGTGACGTCCCGGGTGGAAGCCATGGCACGCGAAGGGAAGACACTCGAGCAGATCCAGGCGAGCCTCGAGGCCAAAGACCTGCGCAAGGGCGTATGGGCGGACCCCGCACTCGACGAGGACTGGAAGGTGACGATGACGACACTCATTGAACGAGCCTGGCGCGGCGTGCGGGGCCAGGGTGGATGAAGCCGAACCTGAGCTTTCTCGAAGACTGATTCCAATTCGGCTCGCAGGATTGAACGGCGACCTTACGACTCCTCGCCGTTACGCTGCGGAACCAGGCCCTCCTTGCGCAGACGCGCAAGTTCCTGACGCTGCTCGGCAACGTCGTCCCGGACCTTGCGGCGCAGGGCCTCGAACCGCGGGGTTTTGCGCAGCGCATCGTAAGCAGGCTCCGATTCAACTGAGAACCACCAGGCGCTGGTCGCCTGCCCACTGGCGTAGGAACGCTCGAGGAGCGCGAGCGCGGCGTCCGGTTGGCCGTCGAGTGCCAGCGCTTTTGGATGCTCACGCAGATACCAGAACTCAGGTCGGCCCTCCCGAATCTCGCGCTCCATTGTGCTGATTATCTCGGCCAGCAACCGGCGGCCCCGTTCGATCTGTCCGTCCAGAATTAGCAGATCCGCCAGCGCAATCGCCCCGTCACGAAGCGCTGAGCTATCCCGAAGCGCTGGCTTGCCGGCGCTATCCCACTCGACGCGGGCATAAGGCTCGATCGCGGCGATGGCGCGGGCGACATCCCCGGTCGTGCGCGCGTGCAAACGAATCGCCGTGTATATCAACCCGGCGGTGTCGGGTGAGCCCGTGCCTCTCTCAAGCGCTTCGTAGGCTGCCTCGCCCGCGGCAATCCAGTCCCGCCGGTAAAACGCCAAGAAGACCCGGGGAACAGCTTCATCGCCGCGCGAGGTATCTGCGAGCTGCTCCGCCGCCACTGGATCCTCGACGTCGAGATAAGCCCTGATGAGCACGCGCCGCGCCTGTTCGACCAGCGGGTCGACCGCGAGCGCCTGCTCGCAGAGCCGGATACCGTCGGCCTGACGACCAAGCAGCATGGAGCGAATCTCACATTGCCGCAGCAGCGCCGGCATGTACCGGGGATGGCGCTCGAGTACGCTACTCAGCAGCTTGTCCGCGCCGCTGACGTCGCTGCGCTCGTACAAGAGGAAGATGGCCTTGAAAACGTCGTAGCCCGGCTCCAGGGGATCGATCCGGCGGGCGCGTTCGAGCATCTGCAGCGCCTCCTCGCGCCGTGTGGGATCCGCATACAGCACCGTCGCGAGGCCCGCATAGCCCTCCGCTGAGTTCGGACTCAGCGCGAGGCCCTTCCGAAAGTCGGCCTCGGCCCCGGGCAGGTCGTCGTATGCGGTCAAGTGCGCGCGCTGCAGATAGGCGTCGCCGTTCTCGGGATCGATGGCAAGCGCGCGCTGGACCAGCTCGCGCCCCTCGCGCAGTGCGGCCTCGAAGCGCTCAGCCCGGTCGTCGGTGACCTCGTACTCCGCGACGAACAGCTTCGCATCTGCAAGGCTGACATAGGCGTTGGCAAACTCCGGGTCCAGACGCGTCGCACGCTCGAAATGACCGATCGCATCACGCGTGTCGGCAACGCGATCGTTGGCCTGCAGGCTCCGCCCCTGCAGGAAGGCAAGATACGCGTCGAGATTTTCCGTTCCCTGGCCGGTCAGTCGATCACGCTCCTTCGCATCGAGGCTGAGCTCGAGCGCGCGCGTCACCTGGAGTGCGATCTCGTCCTGAACTTCGAAGATATCGCCGGGCGCCCGATCGAAGCGCATCGACCAGACATCGGCGCCCGTCTGCGTATCGATCAGCTGCGTCGTGACCCGCATCCGCGCCCGGTCGCTCTGCACGCTGCCCTCGAGCAGGAAACGGGCGCCCAGCTGCTTGCCGATCTCGCGCGCGTCCTGTTGCCGGTTGCCGAACGCGAAGGAGGAGGTCCGCGAAATGACCTCGAGCTTCGGCAGGTTCGCGAGCTGGTGCAGTACCGATTCGGCGATGCCGAGCGCGAGGACCTCGCCCTCGGCGGCGGTGCTCAGGTTCTGGAACGGCAGCACTGCGATGGCCGGGCTCGTGGAACCCGGACCTGCCAGATCCGACTGGCGTACCAGGAGTACGGCAACCGCCACCAGCAGGAGCCCGATGATCGCAATGTCGGCATACCGGCGCAGCCCGTGGACTACGGGCCGCGGGATGCCTTCGTGCGCTGTATCACGGGTTATCCCCTGGTCGCCCGCCTCGTAGAACCAGGCGAGCGCCACCGCGACTGGAAAGCCGAGCAACGCCGCGACGATCAGCGAGACCATCACCCACCGGGGCACGCCCAGCGGCTCGAAGGTCACGTCGGCAATCTGCAGCAGGAGCCAGGCGATGACCGCGTAGCTCGCCGCGACGCGAATCACACCCCGCTCCCGCAAGCGGTGCAGCCAACCCGAGTGACCGGCAGTCGACATTCGGCGTTGGAGCTTACCCGTTGATGACCGGCGCTGCCCGGCCTGACGTCTCGATGTGAGGTCGGGCCAGGTTAGCTGGCGGGCGAATGGCCCGCGCCTCGGTCGGGAACCAGCCCTTCGGCGCGCATCCGGTCGAGCTCCCGGCGCTCCGCCGCCAAGTGCTCCTGTACCTTGCGCAGGAGTTCCTGGAATCGCGGGTCTTCTCGCATCGCTGCGATGTCGGGCGCAAGTTCGAAGTACAACTGCCGGTCCGAAAATGGATAAGCACCGGCGTTTGCGTATCGCTGTAACGCTGCGATCGAGGCCTCGCGATCGCCGTTCAGCGCGAGCGCCAATGGGTAGGGGCCGTGGTACCAGTGCTCAGGACGTCCCAGGTCGCGAATTTCGTGCTCGGTCCTGGCGATGGTTTCGGCGAGCAGTCGTCGCGCGCGTTCCTGCTCCCCGTCGAGCAACATCGCGGCCGCCAGCAGAGTTGAGAAAAACGTGCCCGTCGAGCCTTCCAGCAACACAGGCCGCCCGGATGCATCCCACGTCACACCGGCCAGGTCCTCGATTACGATCCTCGCCCGACGCGTGTCTCCCGTGACCCGGGCATGCATCAGAATCGCTTCGATCATCTCGGCAATGACGGTGGGTGCAGCCGTCCTTTGGGCAATAGCCTCGTATGCGCCCTCCCCGGCACGGACCCAATCGTTTGCGTACATCTGGAGGAGGACCTGCGGCACGACGGAGTCGCGGCCGCCCTCATTCGCGACCTGTTCAGCGGCTGCAGGTTCCTCGAGGTCGAGATAGATCTGGATCAGATTCAGGCGCGTCTCAGCGGAAAGCGGGTCGATCGCGAGCGCCTTCTCGCCGTACAGCACGCCGTCGGCCAGCCGTCCCATTCCGAAGGACCGCAGCTCACAGAGCCGGATGAGCGCCGGGACGTCCTGCGGATGCTCGCGGAGGACTTCGACCAGCAGGTCGTTCGCACCCTTCAAGTCGGCACGCTCGTAGAACAGGAACACCGCCTTGAACACGTCGTAGTCGGGCTCAAGCGGATCGAGCTTACGGGCCCGATCGAGCATCTCGAGCGCCTCATCGCGGCGCGGCGCTGTCGCGTACAGCACCGTTGCGAGCCCGGCATAGCCATTCGCCGCGTTGGGACTCAATTCCAGCCCGCGACGGTAATTTGACTCGGCGGCCGCGAGATCGTCGAATGAAGCGAGGTGGGCGCGTTCGAGGTACGCGTCGCCATTGTCCGGATCGAGCGCCAGCGCCTGCTCGACGAGCTCCCGTCCGCGAATGAGCGCACGCTCGAACCGTGCCTGCCGGTCATCAGTGACGTCGTACTCGGCGACGAACAGCTCCGCCTCCGCGAGGCCGACATAGGCGGCGGCGAATTTCGAATCGAGCTTGAGCGCTCCTTCGAATAGTCCAATCGCCTCTTTCGTATCGACGACGCGTTGGTTGGCCAGCAGGCTCCGACCCTGCAGAAAGGCGAGGTAGGCCTGCAGGTTCTGCGTCCCCTGCCCGGTCAGCCGGTCTTTCGCGCGTGCGTCGAGTGAGAGCTCGAGTGCCTGCGTAACCTGCATGGCAATCTCGTCCTGCAAGGCGAAGATGTCTCCTGGCAGCCGATCGAACCGCATCGACCAGACGTCGGCACCCGTCTCGGTGTCTATCAGCTGCGTCGTCACCCGCATGCGACCCGGGTCGCTCTGCACGCTGCCCTCCAGAAGGAAGCGCGCGCCCAGCTGCCGGCCGATCTCGCGCGCGTCCGTCGCCCGACCGCGGAACGCAAACGACGAGGTGCGCGAGATCACGTCGAGCTCGGCGAGGCTCGCGAGCTGGTGCAGGACCGACTCGGCGATGCCGGACGCGAGGACCTCGCCATTGGCCGCCGTGCTCAGGTTCTGAAACGGCAGCACTGCGATCGCCATGCCCTTCGCACCCGAGGGGCCAAACTCCGATTGCCGCACGAGCAGCACCGCAACCGCGGCCAGCAGTACACCGATAATCGCGACATCGGCGTAGCGACGCAGTCCGTGGACGACCGGGCGGGGCACGCCCTCCGCCGCGGTATCGCGCGTCAAGCCCCCATCGCCGGTTTCGTAGAACCAGGCGAGCGCGACTGCCACTGGAAAGCCGAGTATCGCGG
>Ga0207675_100001301_pt1 | contig 25034 bp, 25 predicted proteins | sample KBSSwiS42_FD_184305 | JGI IMG/M metagenome (GOLD analysis project Ga0207675, IMG submission 184305) | Switchgrass rhizosphere microbial communities from Kellogg Biological Station, Michigan, USA - KBS Switchgrass S4-2 (SPAdes) (version 2) | ecosystem: Host-associated > Plants > Roots >...
CGGAGCCTCGACGTACCCGAGGACGTTCCCACCAGGCTCCAGGGCCGCCGGTCGCTGCGGTGCCCGAGCCGACGGGTCCAGGTACCCGTGCCCGGGGTCACCAGCCGGAGGTTCCGGAGGCCGCCGCGGTGCCTGAGGCGGCGCCGGCGCCGGGTATCCGCGCACCCCAACGCCCCCCGGGGCGTCCGACCAGCCACCACCATCAATGGGTCGCCCCGGAGCCCCCGCCGGCGGCTGCTCGGGCCTCGCAGGGCCCTCCGGGCGCTGGCCGAGGCCCTGCGGCTGCCGCGTCGGGGCCTCGGGCTCGCGAGGAGGGGCGTCGGGAGACCGGAGAGCGGCTTCGGGCCGCTGGCCGAGACCCTCACGTTGCCGGACAGGAGCCTCGGGATGCCGCGCAGGGGCCTCCAGACGCTGGGCAGGGCCCTCGGTTCGCTCAGGAGGGCCCTCCAGACGCTGGGAGGGGCCCTCAGGAGAGCCTTCCGGCAGCTGGGAGGGGACCTCGGGTGCCTGGGCGAGGTCCTGGAGGCGCTGGACCCGAGCCTCGGACTGCCGGAGCGCGGCCTCGGCTTGCTGGGCCCGGCTTGCGGGATCTGTGGCAGGGCGCTCGGAGAGGATTGCTGGACCCACGGCGGCGATGTCCTGCCCAGGACGCGAATCACCACCGTGAGCAGCGGCCGGCTCGCCGCCGAACCAGTTGCCGAACCGGGAAGGTGGACGCCGCTCCCGCCCGAGGTCGCGCTCGGACGAGGCGGGAGGACCGTCCCGCGACGGCCGCTCGGGCGAAGCGGGAGACCCCTCCTGCGATGCGCCGGTTTCGGGCGATGCTGGTCGCCCAACCTGCGATGCGCCGCGCCCCGAGGAGCCGGGAGATCCCTCCGGCGATGGGTCGGTCCCAGGGGAGGCCGACGGCTCCTGCCGTGATGGGTCGCGGTGGGGTGGACCTTCGGACCGGAGGTCAGGGGAACGGAGGTCGGTCGCTGGGTTCGGGGTTGCCTCCGTCCCCGGTTCACGAACGACCGGCGCTGTTCCTTGAGCATCCGCCTCCCCACGCCCACTGGGCGCCCATCCGGTCTCCCGACCACGTTGGGCCGATCCGGGTCCCTCTCCGGTCGGCGCTGGGTCCGCCGGTGGCGTTGCTGTCCGGTCCGGGCGAACCTCGACCGAAGATTGAGGGTTAGGCCGGGGATCCGGCTTGGGGGTGGGGTCGGGCTTCGGCTCAGGAACAGCTCTGACCTGTGGCCCCGGCGCACCCGGAACACCCTTGACCTGCGGGTCCTGCCCATGCCCAGCCTCGGGGCTGGGCCCGCGACCAGCATCCTGGGCGGGCGGACCGTCGGACTTCCGGTCAGGCCTTCCTTCGACCTCAACCTCCGGTCCACCCTTGAGCTCCGAGCCCGAGGGGGCCTCCTTGATGCTCGACGGTCCCCCATGCTCCGGTCGCGGGTCCGCCTTTGTTCCCACATCCGGCAGGCGCTCGACGGTTGGCTCGCGGGCTGGCTCGCTCGGGGTCGGTCGACCTAGGTCGGTCGCCGCCTGAGGCGGACCGTTCTCGGCCTCGCGACCCGGTACGCCGGTGGAGCCAGATGGAGCCGGAGGCGTCGGCGGCTGGCGATCCCCCACCGAGGCCGGTGGGCCCACCGAGCGGCCAGCTCGCGCGTCGCCGTCGCGCGGAGGAGTGGGGGCCTTCGGACCCGGGCTGTCCTGGCCGGGCATCCCAGCGACGGTCTCGGCGGCCTGGTGGCCCTGGCCCGATACCGGAGGAGGAGCCGCCTCCGGATCAGCGCGGTCTGCGGAGGGATGCCGGTCCGGCGCCGCTGCCGGGGGCTCGTTGGGGGGCTTGGGAACGAACGGCCCAGCCACCTGCGAGGAAGGAATGGGCGGGGCGGGACCACCGTTGTCGCCGGGCTCAGCGTCCTCTTGTGTGTCCGACCCAGGGGGATCGGGAGGTTCTGGCTGATCTGGTTGGAGGCGCCCGGGGCGGGGGGTGGGGTCGGTCGTTCTGTCCACGCGTGCTCCCTCGTGTGGCCCCCGAGCGGGCGTCGTGCCCAGCCTATCGGGGCGGGCGCGCTTCCGCGAAGGCTGTCCACAACCTGCGCGGGTCCCATACCGCCGGCAGCCGCGGAGGGTTAGGCTGGAAGCGTCCCGATCGCAGTCTTGCCAGCTTCAAAGGAGTCGCCGTGGCCATCCAGGCCGACGCCATCGCCACGTACCTCGCCGAGCTGACGGTGGTCGAGGACGATGTCCTGCGCCACGCCCGCGAGCGCGCGGCCGCCGGGGGCATGCCACCCGTGTCGGCCGACTCGGGGGCGTTCCTGCGCTTCGCGGCCAGCTGGGTGGGTGCTCAGGCAGCGGTCGAGATCGGCTCGGGTGCCGGCTACTCCGGGGTCTGGATCGCGCGGGGACTGGCGCCCAAGGGGATCCTGACGACCATCGAGGCCGACCCCGGGCATCAGCGGCTGGCCAAGGAGACCTATGAGGAGGCCGGCGTCCCGAGCCGGATGCGGGCCATCCTCGGCCGCGCCCTCGACGTGCTCCCGCGGCTCACCGACGGCGGCTACGACCTGGCCTTCCTGGACGCGACCAAGTCCGAGTACCCCGAGTACCTGGAGCATGCGCTGCGCCTGGTCCGGCCCGGCGGGGTGATCATCGCCGACAACGTGCTGTGGTCGGGCCGCGTCGCCGACCCGAAGGTGACCGACCCGGACACCGAGGGGCTCCGGACCTACGCGCGGCGCATCGCGGGCGACAACCGGCTCGACTCGGTGATCCTCACCGTCGGCGACGGGCTGGCGGTGTCCCGGGTGCGCCGCAACGAGGAGCTGGAGGCCTGACCGGGCCGTGACGGCGACGTACATGGGCGGGCGACGCGGCCCGCCAGATGGCGACGAGCGACCCCTTCGGGGCCTGCCCGGCGGCCGAGCCCGGCCCGGCCCAACACCGCCGCCCTCAACCCCGCCGGACAACGGCCAACCCGGCGATCAGGCCCCCGACAACGGCGCCCGTCGACCTGGGGATCACCCTCACGATGACGCTGGCCGCGGGTCCGGCCAGCGCGCTCCGGGCAACGGGGAACGGCCCACCCACGGTGGGTCGGACGGGGTCGTGCGTCCGCTGCGGCCGCCACGGCCCCTGCGGGTGCTCCCGGGAGGTGCCTCGGCTCCGCCCCTCCGGGTGCTCCCGGGTGGCGCCGGGGCACCACCCGAGCACGCCGACGGGGACGGGCCTGCGGCGGCCGGCCGTACAGCCGTCCCGCCCGAGGGCGTTGTCGCCCCGGCTGGGACCCGCCGGCGTGTCACGCCGAGGCGGCGCTGGGTGGCCGCGGTCCTCGCGCTGGCCCTTCTGCTGGCCGGGGTGGCGGTGACCGGCCAGGTGGTCGCCGACCGACCCCAGGCCAGCACCTCGTCCGCCGCATCGGCAACGACCGCGTCGCCGGGGGCGGTCGCGCCGGTCCGGCCCTCGCCGGTCGTGGCCACCATCGGGACCGGCGACCTGTCGTCGAGCATGGCCACCGGCGCCGGAGCCCTCTGGGTGGCCGGCAACGACCAGCTCACCCGCGTCGACCCTGCCACCAACAGCGTGGTGGCCACGATCCCTGTGGCCGCGAGCGGCGCCGGCCCGGCCGGAGTGGCTGTGGGAGCCGGTGCCGTCTGGGTCCCGGTCGCCGTCCCTGGCGCCCTCTGGGGTATCGACCCGGCAACCGACAAGGTCCGATCGAAGATCTCGCTCGGCGGGCCCCTCAGCGGGCCCATCTCGGTGAGCGCGGCCGGCGACACGGTCTGGGTGGCCTGCTGCGGCGGGTCGCGGACCGGCGCGTCGACCTCGGGCGGCCGGCTGCTACGGGTGGACCCCCGCCGCAAGCGGGTCGTCGCCGACATCGCCCTGAACGCGAGCCCGGTTGCCATCGCCGCCGACACCTCGGCCGCCTGGGTGGCCACTGCCGGCGGGCAGGTCCTCATGGTCAACCCGAAGCGCAACCGGGTCACGGCCACCATCAACGCCGGCGGCCCGCTCGGCTTCGACCACACGATCGCCGTCGGCGCCAGCGGGGTCTGGCTGGCCGACCCGTTCGACGAGCAGCTTGTTCGGATCGACCCGAAGACCAGGCGGGTGATGGCCCGCATCCCGGCCGGGGCGGTGACGACCCTGGCCGTGACCAGGGACGCCGTGTGGGCGCTGTCGGCCCTGGGCCTGGTCCGGGTCGACCCCGCCGAGGAGCGGGTCGCGGCCATCGACCCGGATCCCGACCTGCGCCGCGCCCGCCTCATCGCCGCGGATACCGGCGCCCTCTGGACCGCCGGCTGGAGCTCCGTCTCCAGGATCGACCCCGCCCTGCTGCGGCCCTAGGCGTTGGCGGCGCGGAGCGCGGTCAAGGGGGCCCGGCGGGCGAAGGCGGTGGCCAGGTCGTCGGTGAACCAGACGTGCATCATCTCGCCGCTGCGGCGGTAGACCTGGCCCTCGGGGCAGGCGCCGTTGACGGGCCGGCCGAGCTTGGCCCGGGTGGCGGGATCCCGGCACGACTCATGGTCGTGCCGGCGCGTGATCGGCCCGCCAACGGCCGGGCCTGATGCTCCCCTGGCCGCGGTGTACAGGACGCCGACCAGTGTCAGCCGGTCGCCTGGTCCGTCCTAGTAGACGAGCGTCTCGGGACGGGCCGGGTCGAGCACCCGCCCCTCTCGGCCCGCCAGGCTGGGTTGGGCACGTGCAGGAACCGGACGCGCCGCTCCGGTCCCGCCTCGTCCCTGTCCTTGAAGTTGTGCCCCATGCAGGTCAGCCGCTGGTAACGCCGCCGTTCAGTCCGGGAAAAACCCTGGGCTCCAGCCCGACGGGAGGCCGTTCAGGCCGGGAAGAAGTACACCTTGGCCGCGAACTCGGCCGCCAGGGCCATGATCACGGCCAGGTAGAACATGCCCGTTGCGGCCTGGATGGAGTTCCCCTTGACCAGCACCCTGATGAAGGAGGCCATCAGCCCGCACAGCAGCACCAGGCCGACGGCCAGGTACACGGTGAGGTTGGGGAAGGCCAGCAGCGGCGAGAGCGACTGGTCGACGGCACTGCCCCTGGCCCCGCCGAGGGCGGCCGAGACCAGGGCGGCCGCCACCCCGAAGATCAGCCAGGTGGCCAGGGCCGCAATGGGCCGGTTGGAGAGCCGCCGGTCGACCAGGTACCAGTGCCCGAGCAGCAGCCCGTCCATGGTGGCGCCGAGGAACAGGGCCCCGGTGAGCAGGGCCAGCGCTCCAAGGGCGGGCCGGCCGCTCAGCTGCGCGAGCGGCCAGCCGGCGACCAGCCCGGGCAGGACCGCGGCCATCCCGACCCAGCGGGCCGCCGGGACGCGCGCGTACAGGAGCACCTGCCAGACGAGCACGGCGGCGGCGAACACGCCCAGCCAGAGGGCGGCCATGCGGCCGGTGGGCCCGGCATCGGCCAGCTCGCCCCTGCCGGCCAGCCAGGCCAGCACCGCGCAGGCCAGCGCCGTCCCTCCGGCCAGCTTGAAGAACCCCGGCCGGACGACGCCCCAGAGCGGAGCCAGCCAGAGCAGGGCCAGGCCGCCGAGGGCGGTCTCGTAGAGGACCACGGTGAGCACTCCGGCCGGACCGTGCACTGTCGCCGTTCCCTTTCTCCGCCATGTGGTGTGCCGTGGCAGCGTAGCGCCTCCGCGTCACCTGTAGCGGCGGAACCCGCCCTCGGAGTTGATGACCTGCCCCGTGACCCAGGCCGCGTCGTCGGTGCAGAGCCAGGCGACAAGCCGGGCGGCGTCGTCGGGCGTGCCCCAGCGGCCGGCCGGGAACATCTTGGCCACCCGCTCGCGGGTCGCCTGGTCGACGTAGGCGGTGTCGGTCGGGCCAGGGTTCACCGTGTTCACCGTGATCCCCCGGTCGGCGAGCGTGTCGGCGAGGCTGACCGTGATCCCGGCCAGCGCCGCCTTGGAGGCGGCATATGCCAGCTCGCCCGACATGGGCCCCAGCTGCTGCCCGGAGGTGAACAGCACCACCCTGCCTCCGGGGCGGCCGTCGTGCCGGGCGGCGAACGCCTGGACGAGTAGCAGCACCGCTCGGGCGTTGACGGCGAAGACGGCGTCCAGCTCCGCGGCGGTGAGCTCCCCGAGTCCTCCGTCGCTGCTCCGCGCGTGATTGCAGATGAGCATGTCCACGTGGCCATATGCCTGGACCGCGGCCGCAAGCACCCGCTCAGGCGCGTCCGGGTCGAGAAAGTCCACCTCCAGGTGGGCAACGCGCCCACCGACCGGGCCGGCCGCCGGCGCCAGGTCGGATCGAGGGTCGGGGGCTGCCTCTTGGGCGGTGAGCTCGGCCAGGACCGCTTCCATGCCGCCGGGGTCGGCGCCCCAGGGCTGGTCCCGGTCGTGCGCGGTCCATGAGGTCACCAGCAGGTCGGCACCGAGGGTGGCCAGGCGCCTGGCCACCGCCATCCCGATACCGACCCGGCGGCTGACCCCGGTGACGATCGCCACCCGCCCGGCGAGCGGCTGATCGGTCGCGGTGTGCGCGGAGTCGCCGGCGCTCACGGCCGCAGGGTCGCGAGCACCTGGTCGTGGAGCAGGCCGTTGGAGGAGGCCGCGCTGCCCCCGGCCGGGGTCGGGGTCCCGCCGAGGTCGGTGAACCGGCCCCCGGCCTCCTCGACGATCACCTGGGGCGCGGCCAGGTCCCAGACCTCGACCTCGGGCTCGACGGCCACGTCCGCGGCTCCCTCGGCGACCAGCATGTGGCTCCAGAAGTCCCCGAACCCCCTGGTCCGCCAGCAGCCACGGGCCAGGTTGAGGAACTGCTCGCCGAGCCCGTGCTGCTCCCACGAGAGGAGGCTGGCGTAGCTCAGCACAGCGTCGGACAGCTGCGCGATCTGTGAGACGCGGATGCGGCGGCCGTTGACAAACGACCCCTCGCCGCGCGCCGCCCACCACCGCCGGTGCAGGGCCGGCGCCGACACCACCCCGACCTCGACCCGGCCGTCGCGCTCGAGGGCGATGAGGGTCGCCCAGACCGGGAGGCCGCGCAGGTAGTTCTTGGTGCCGTCGATCGGGTCCAGGATCCAGCGGGCGCTCCCGGGCTGGTCGGCGCCGTACTCCTCGCCGATCACGCTGTGCCCAGGCCGCTCCTCGCTGATCCGCTTGCGCAGGGCCTGCTCCACCGCCCGGTCGGCCTCGGTCACGGGAGAGAGGTCGGGCTTGGTCTCGACGAGCAGGTCGTCGGCCTGGAAGCGCTCACGGGTGATGGTGTCGGCGAGGTCGGCCAACTCGAGGCCGAAGGCGAGGTCAGGATGCATGCCGGCAGCGTACAGGGGCGGGCCTGTGGATGCGTCTCGGCGACGGTCCGAGGAGCATGCTAGCCTCGAACACGAGTTCGATAGCAAGGAGGAAGACATGGCGGATCAGCAGGACCTTCGCGGTTCCAACCTCGAGAAGGACCCCGCCGACTGGAAGACCGGCGACGAGCCGATGACCGGCGCCCAGGCGTCCTACCTGAGGACGCTCTCCGACCAGGCCAGCGAGCCCTTCGACGAGGAGCTGACCAAGGCCGAGGCGTCCCGGCGCATCGACGAGCTCCAGGCGCGCACCGGCCGCGGCCAGTCCTGATCAGACGGCCGGCCTGGTAGGAAAGCCGGTCGGCGTCGGGCGGCGTCAGGCGGCGGCCAGCAGAACGACGCCGGTGAGGGCGAGGACGACGCCGACGTTCTGGCCTCCGGACAGTCGTTCGCGCAGTAGCCAGCGGGCCAGGACGACGGTGGCGACCGGGTACAGCGACCCGAGCACCCCGACAACGGCCAGGTTGCCGGTGGTCGCGGCGTAGGCGAACAGCAGATTGGCCCCGGTGTCGCCGATGCCGACCAGCGCCACCGCCCCGATCCGGCGGCCCGGCCAGCGCAAGGCCGACCGCCGGCTCACGAGCGCGATCATTGACAGGATCGCCAGCGAGCTCATCCTCGCCCCGGCGATCACCCAAAGCGGCGAACCATGGGATCCGGCGGTTCCGGCAGCGGCAGCGGCGACGGCTCCGGTCGTGGCGGCTGTTCCGGCAGTGCTGGCTGCCCCGGCGTCGACGAACACATAGAACAGCCCGAATCCCAGCGCCGACCCGAGCGCCATTGCCACGACCCGCCGGCCGCCCCTCGCCGAGCTCGCCGGGCTCGCCTGGTCCCCCTCGACGGCGGGGGGCGCGAAGCGCGCCGGGGTGTGGGGGCGGGAGACGAGGATGACGCCGGCGATGGTGGCGAGGACGCCGAGGGCGGCGAGGGTTCCGGGTTGGTTGCCGGTGAGGAGCGCGGCGGCGACGGGAACGATGGCGCCGCAGGCGGAGATGGGGGCGACCATGGACATGGTCCCCTCGGCCAGGCTGCGGTAGAAGAGGACCAGGGCGCAGCCGCTGCCGACGCCGGCGGCGAGACCCCAGGCGATCCCGGTGGCGGCGGGGCGGACACCCTCGATCGCGAGGGCGATGGCGAGGGCGAGCGCGCCGGCCAGCTGGCTCCAGAAGGCGACGGTGAGCGCCGGGAGGCGGCGGGACTGGATGCCGCCGAAGAAGTCGGCGGCTCCCCAGCACAAGCCCGAGCTCAGGCCGAGCGGGACCCCGGCGTTCAAGGGTGCACGAAGGTCGCCGCCCTAGCCCTTGTTCGAGTGGTGGCCAGACCAGCGGGGAAGGTGTGTGAGGCTCGGGCGGGAGGAGTGCCGGAGGCCGGGGCGAGTGTCGGCGGCGAACAGGAGGGCGGCCAGGTCGAGGACGAGCAGGCTGAGGACGAGCCAGATCAGTTCCATGGTCGCTCCCGGTCTTGTCGCGCTGTACGAGCGACGTACCATTACAGTGAACCTTTGGTACGATCCATTGTACTACACTACAATGAACCTGTCGATCTAATTTATTGATACGGATGGGTGGAGCGGACAGTGCCGGAACCGGACGACGTCAACGCCGCTCTGGGTCGCAACGTGCGGGGGCATCGCACAAGGATGGCCTGGACGCTGGAGGACCTGGCGGCCAGGGCGGGTGTCAGCAAGGGGATGCTGCTGCAGGTTGAGCAGGCTCGGACGAACCCGAGCGTGGCCACGATCTGCCGGCTGGCGACCGCGCTCGGGGTCTCCATCGCCAGTCTGGTCGAGGCGCCGGAGGTGCCGGGCGCCCGGGTGGTGCGGGCCGAGGAGGGGGTCACGCTCTGGACCGGGGGCCACGCGGGCAGTGCGGCCCGGCTGATGGTCGGGTCGGGGACCTCGCAGCAGGTCGAGCTGTGGGACGTCCGGATGGTGGCCGGGGACGGGTTCAGCTCGGAGGGGCATCCGACGGGGACCCGCGAGCTACTGCTGGTGATCGAGGGCGAGCTCACCCTTGAGCTGGACGGCACTCCCCACCTGGTCGGTGCCGGCGACGCGATCGCCTTCGTGGCCGACCGCCCGCACGCCTACCGGAACCACGGCGCCTCGCCCCTGCGGTACTCGCTCAGCGTCATCCACCGCGACCAGCCCGTCCGGCCGGTCCCAACGCCGCCGGCCTAGCGCCTCGAGCGTCGAAGCCGGCCGGGCTCAGAAGGCGTCGTTGACGCTGTCCCGGGCCTGCTTGCGCTCGAGCTCCTCCAGGGCGTCCTCGCCGGCGTCGTCGCCGAGGCGGCGGGTCTCCTCTTCGAGGCGCTCGTCGCCGCTGTCGCGACCCGCGGCCTGGTTGTCGAAACTGGAACCGGCATCGGTGCTCATGGGGTCACCTCCCGACGCCGACCCTGCCCGGCGGCACGGCGCGCAGACGGCCTCCTCCGGACTGGGCGGCGCCATAGTGGTCGAGGGCCTGGGTGGCGGTCTCGACGAGGATACGGACGCCGACGGCGATCGCCCGCTCGTCCACGTCGAAGGAGGCGGCGTGGATGTCGAGGTCGGTGCCGGGGATGCGGACGCCGAGGCGGGCCATGGAGCCGGGGATCTCCTCCAGGTACCAGGAGAAGTCCTCCCCGCCCATGCTCTGGGGGGCGTTCAGGACGGCCTCGTCGCCGATGGCGCCGCGGGCGGCGGTGGCGAAGACGGCGGTTGCCTCCTCGTCGTTGACGACCGGGGGCGCCCCCCGCTGGTAGTCGAGGCGGTAGGTGACCTGGGGGTAGGGGCCGACGGTGGACTCCAGGATCCGCTCGACCAGCTTCTGGGCCTCGCCCCAGACGGCCCGGTCCAGCACTCGCAGGGTGCCCCTGGCCACGGCGGCGGTCGGGATGGCGTTGTGCACCGTCCCGGCCTCGATCGACCCGAAGGTGATGTTGAGGGCGGCCCTGGTGTCGACCAGGCGCGACAGGGCCGCCGGCAGGTCGGTGACCACCCGGCCGATCACGTACACCAGGTCGGCGGTCAGGTGCGGGCGGGCGGTGTGCCCGCCGGGCCCGGACAGGTGGACCTCGACCAGATCGGAGGCGGCGGTGATGGCCCCGACCCGGACCCCGAGGCGGCCCACCTCCAGCTTGGGGTCGCAGTGGAGGGCGTAGATGACGCTGACCCCTTCCAGCACCCGGTCGCCGATGACGTCGATCGAGCCGCCGGGCAGGCACTCCTCGGCCGGCTGGAACACGAGCCGGACCCGGCCGGGGAGCTGGTCGGCGTGCTGGGCCAGGGCCAGGCCGGCGCCGAGCAGGATGGTGGTGTGCACGTCGTGGCCGCAGGCGTGGCAGACCCCGGGGACGGTCGAGCGGTAGGGCACGTCCTTCTCGTCATGCAGGGGCAGCGCGTCCAGGTCGGCCCGGAGGGCCACCGTCGGCCCGTCGCCGTGGCCAATGTCGCAGATCAGCCCGGTGCCCATCGACAGCAGACGGGGCCGGAGGCCGACGGCCTCCAGCCGGCGGGCGACCAGGGCGGTGGTCTGCCGTTCGGCCTTCCCGAGCTCGGGGTGGGCGTGGAGGTGCCGCCGGAGGTGGATCAGCTCGGGGTTGTGGGTGGCCAGGAACGCTGAGAGATCGAGAGTCACGGTATGGCTGGCTTTGGTGTGGGCGTCAGGCGATCGGTGCGGAGCTCCTCGACCAGGCTGTCAACTACGTCGGTCATGGCGCCCCCCGCGGCAATAACCTCACGCTGTCGGATGTAGCTCGGACCACGCTCCATGATGGCGAGCGCGTTGCGCAGCTCGTCGCTGCAGCCAAGCCGGCGGGCGACCGGCGCCAGCTCGTCGACGAGCTCCTCGATCGCCTCCCGGACCGGCTGGAGCCGGCCCTGGTCGTCGAGGATGATCTCGGCGTCGAGCCCGTACCGGGCGGCCCGCCACTTGTTCTCGCGGATGATCCAGCTCCTCGGGACCGGCAGCGTGTAGCCCCGGTCCATCAAGGTGTTCAGCCGGTCGACCAGGCATTGGCTGATGGCCGCCACGGTCGCGACCTCCCCCATCGTCGGCAGGCCGTCGCAGATGCGCAGCTCGACGGTGCCGAAGCCGGGGTGGGGCCGGATGTCCCACCACACCTCGCGGATCGTGTGGATCGTCCTGGCCGAGATCAAGGTGTCCATGAACTGCTCGAACTGGTCCCAGCCGGAGAGCTGGTAGGGCACGCCGGCGGTCGGCAGGCCCTCGAACACCTTGCTGCGGCAGGAGGCCAGCCCGGTGTCGGTCCCCTTCCAGAAGGGGCTCGAGGCCGAGAGGGCCAGGAAGTGCGGGATGTACATGGTGAGGGCGTTGACGATCGCCACCGCCTTCTCGGGCGAGCGCACGCCGACGTGCACGTGGATGCCGAAGATCTGGAGCCGGCGGGCCATCCACTGCATGTCCTCGATCAGCTGGGCGTAGCGCGGGCTCGGGCTGATCTCCTGCTTGGCCCAGTCCGAGAACGGGTGGGTGCCCGAGCACATCAGCCCCATGCCCCGCTCGTCCATGAAGGGGGACAGCTCGCCGAGGGTGCCCTCCAGGTCCTGGCGGGCCTCGTCCACGGTCGTGCAGACCCCGGTGATGATCTCGATGGTCGACTCGAGCAGCTCGTGCTTGGCCTTGGGGTGCTCGGCGTTGGGGTGGTCGCGGCCGAGCAGGGGCAGGATCTCCGACGCCCCGCTGCGAAGCTCGCGGGTCTCCAGGTCGACGATCTCGAGCTCGACCTCCACACCGAGGCTGGACCGTTCCGAAGATCTGAAATCGATCTGCACGGAGACTTCCCCTTGTCTGCTGCCGTTGTCGGGATGATACCGGCCCAGATTGCCCATGGGGAAAAGCAAGGCGGTCGAAACCGCTTGTCGGAGCGGGTTTCCCACATTTGTCCGTGACCTGGACGGCATTGTCCGCACCGGCTACGCGTAATACTGTAATGAGAATGCAGCAGGAGAAGGTCGTGCGTGAGGTGACCGCCTGGCTGGAGCGGCGCCTGCCCGACGGCTGGTTCGCCGGCCCACCGGAGGTGGCCGCCGACGGCGAGGAGATCCTCGTTATCGGTTCGTTGGCCGACGGCGGCGACGACCCGCTGCTGGCGGCGCGGCGGTTCCGCGAGGAGACCCGCGAGCCACGGGTGCTGCTGGCCGCCGAGCTCGAGCGCCGCTACCGGCGCAAGGTGTCCTGGGGGGTCGACTGCGGCGGCGAGCGCCTGCTGTTCACCACCCTGAGCGTGCCCGTGATGACCCGCCTGCGGCTCCCCGAGCGGCGGGTGCTCGACACCCTGATCGACGCCGGGGTGGCCCGCAGCCGCAGCGACGCCCTGGCCTGGTGCGTGCGCCTGGTCGGGACGCACGAGGCCGACTGGATCAGCGAGCTGCGCGCGGCCCTGGTCGCCGTCAAGCGGGTCCGGGCCGAGGGCCCCAGCCCGTGACCGTCAGCGGGCCGCGCTGCGGCGCTCCAGCCAGGTGAGCAGGGTCCGGACGGCGGCCCCGGTGGAGCCCTTGCTGAGGTAGCCGTCGTCGGACTCGGCCCGGGCAGGGCCGGCGATGTCGAGGTGGACCCAGGGGCGGTCGTCGACGAACTCCTGGAGGAACAGCCCGGCGAACAGGGCGCCGCCGTAGCGGTCGCCGACGTTCTTGAGGTCGGCCAGGTCGCTCTCGATGTCCTTGCGGTACTCGGGGGGCAGCGGCAGGCGCCAGGTCGGCTCGCCGGCCTCGGCGGCTGCCTCCAGCAGCTCGGCGGCCAGGGCCTCGTCGTTGGCCATGAGGCCGGTGTAGCGGTTGCCGAGGGCGACCACGCAGGCGCCGGTCAGGGTGGCCACGTCGATGATCGCGTCCGGCTTGGCGGCGGCCCCGAGGGCGAGGGCGTCGGCCATGACCAGGCGGCCCTCGGCGTCGGTGTTCAGGACCTCCACGGTCTTGCCGTTCTTCATCGTCAGCACGTCGCCGGGGCGGGTCGCCCGCCCCGAGGGCATGTTCTCGGCCGAGGCCAGGTAGCCGGTGACGGCCACCGTGACGTCCAGGTCGGCCAGGACGCTCATGGCGGCCAGGACCGCCGCCGCCCCCGACATGTCGGTCTTCATGGTCTTCATCGAGTCGGGCGGCTTGAGCGACAGGCCGCCCGAGTCGAAGGTGATGCCCTTGCCGACCAGGACCACCTCGCCCGAGGCGCCCTTGGGGGCGTAGCGCAGCTCGATCAGGCGCGGCGGGTGCTCGGCCCCCTGGCCGACCCCGACGATGCCGCCGAAGCCCTCGGCGGCCAGCGCCTTCTCGTCCTTGACCTTCACGGTCACGCCCTTGCCGGCCAGCAGCTTGCGGGCGGCGGTGGCGAGGTCGGCCGGGTGCAGGGCGTTGGCCGGCTCGTTGGACAGGTCGCGGGCCAGGTTGGTGGCCGCGGCCCTGACCTGCCCGGCGGCCAGGGCACCGGCCAGCCCGCGGGTCCCGGACGCCCCCGGGTACAGCACGAGGGAGGCGAGCTCGGCCGGCGGCCCGGACCCGTTGCCCTTCGCCTGCCTGGCCCGCTTGTACTTGTCGAACCGGTAGGCGGCCAGCAGCGCCCCCTCGGTCACCGCCTGCACCGCGGCCGCCGGATCGGCGGGCAGGGCCTGGGGCAGGGTGGTGACCGCCTTGCGGGCACCGCGGCCCTGGCGCACGACCGCGGCCGCGGCCCGGCGGAGCACCTCGGCGTCGACCTTGGCCCGCTCCCCCACCCCGACCAGCACCAGCACGGTGGCCGGGAGCCGGCCCAGGGTCGGGATGGCGGCGGCCTCGCCGGCCTTGCCGGTGAAGCCGCGGGCCTCCAGCAGCGGCGCCATCGGCACCCCGAGGGCGGCCACCGCCTCCTCGGCCCCTGGGCCCAGCTCCGCCCCGGCGAACACCGGCACGGCGAGCAGGTCTGCCTTGGCGGTGACCGCGTCGGCCTTGGCGAGGGTGACCTTCATGGAGCGTTGAACCTCCGTCGGTGCAGGGAGCGGCAAGGGGCTAGGCTAGCAGTCCCATGGAGCGAACCAGGCTGGCCGAGCTGATCGCCTTCGACGAGCGGCGCATGGCCAAGCACCGGGTGTTCGAGACCGACCGCACCCTGACCGACCTCTACTGCCTCGACCCCGGGCAGGAGCAGCTGCTGCACGTCCACGAGGACGCCGACAAGGTGCTGGTGGTGATGGCCGGGCGGGTGCTGGTCCGGGTCGACGACGACACCGCCGAGGCCGAGCAGTACGAGGTTGTCCTGGCCCCGGCCGGGTCCAAGCACGCCCTCAAGAACCTCGGTCCCGACCCGGCCGTGCTGCTGGTCTTCGTCGGCCCCCGCCTCGCCTAGGGGACCCGCTCCAGCCAGCGGTTGAAGGGGATCATGGCCTTCCAGTCGGCCAGCAGGTGGTCGAGCAGCTCGGCCGTCTGGAGCCAGGGGGCGCGCTCGTGCTGGCGGTTGAGGACCAGGGAGCGGCCCTTGAGCAGGTGGGCTCTCGGGTGGTCGGCCGGCCACGGCTTGGGCATCCGCTGGAGCGGGTCCAGCCAGGGCTCCAGGCCCTTGCCGGCGGCCTTTCCCAGGATCGCCTCCAGCTCGGCGCCGGTGGCCTCCGCGGCGATGGCGGCCCGGACCCGCTGGAGGTTGGGCCGGTCGGCGTGGTACAGGCCGGAGGCGGTGTAGAGCCCGGCCGGGCCGACGTTGACGTAGAAGCCGGTGCCGACCCCGGGCGCGTCGCCCTCGGACGGGGGCCGGGACGGCACCGAGGCGCTCATGGAGGTCTTGTAGGGGGTCTTGTCCTTGCTGAAGCGCAGGTCCCGGTAGATGCGGAACAGCTTGGGCGTGCCCAGGTCGGGCACGTCGCGGCGCAGCCGGGCCGCGGCCGCCTCGACCAGGGCGGCGAACGGCGCCTGGACCTGCTCCTTGAACAGCGCCCGGTTGGCGTCGAAGAACTCCTTGGTGTTGCGCTCCTCCAGGTCCTCGAGAAACGCCAGGCCCTCGTCCGGCATCCCCGCGAACGTCATCGTTGTCACGAGACAGCCTCCCTCCTGGAGCGGCGATTCACCGGGGCACCCCTCCGGCCGACGGCCAGCATAGCCAGGAAGGCGACAGCGAACGCGGGGATCGAGGCGCCCAGCCAGGGGAGCCGGGCCGAGAGCGGGAAGGGGAGGTGCAGCAGGTCGCCGAACAGGGTCTCGGCCAGCGACACCCAGGCGGTCACGGTCCCGGGGTTGATCCAGTTGTAGACCAGGAACCCGAGCAGCCAGACCAGCACCGCCGGCCAGCGCACGCCCCGGTAGGGGCCGTCGGCCCGGTACATGGCGGCGACGTCGTAGCGGCGGCGGGCGAGCACGTACCAGTCGGCGGCCAGCACCCCGAACAGGGGGACGAACAGCGCCCCGAGCAGGAACAGGAAGTTCTCGTAGCGGGCCAGGTCGTCGACCAGGATGGCCAGGACGGTGGCGACCGCGCCGAGGGCGACGGCGACCCGGCGGCCGGGCAGGCCGGGGGCGGCGTTCTTGAGGCTGACCCCGGCCGAGTACAGGTTGGCGAACACCTCGTCGGTCTCGTCGACCACCAGGACGGCCATGGCCAGCAGCCCCACCGGGACGGCGAGCAGGGCCGCGATCACGTCGCCGGCGCCGATGGAGAGCAGGAACAGGATGCCGAGGGCGAAGAACCAGACCTGGGCCAGGAGGTAGCCGACGGCGGTGCCCCAGAAGGTCGCGGCGGGGCTGCGGCCGAAGCGGGCGTAGTCGGCGACCAGCGGCACCCAGGAGATGGGCAGGGCGATGGCCAGGTCGACCCCGGCCCAGAACGAGAGCCCGCCCTGGCCGGCCTGGCCGGCCACGGCGCCGAGGTCGAAGCGGGTCAGGGCGTACCAGGTGAGGTAGGCGGTGGAGGCCAGCACGGCCCAGACGGCGAACCGCTGGAGCCAGCGGCGTAGCACGGTCAGCGGCCCGGCGACGGCCATGGCGGTGGCCACGATCCCGAAGGCCAGCACCCATAGCGGGCGGCCGCCGACGCCGAACACGCGCTCGGAGATGGCGGTGGCGGCGCTGGCGATCACGAACAGCTCGAAGGTGGCCCAGCCCAGGTTCTGGACGACGTTGCAGGCGGTGGGGAGCAGCGAGCCGCGGACCCCGAGCGGGGCCCGGTACAGGACCATGGCCGGGACGCCGGTCGCGGCCGCCGGGACGGCGGCCAGGCCGAGCAGGGCGTTGCCGACGACGGCCCCGACCACGGTGGCGGCCAGGGCGGGCCAGAGGCCGAGGGCCGGGACCAGCAGAGCCCCGGCGACCAGGACGAGCAGGCTGACGCCGAGGTTGCCCCACAGGACCGCCTGGTCGAGGAAGCCGAGGCGCCGCAGCTCGGGAGGGACCGGCTCGATGCCCCACTCGGGGGCCTGCTGGACGGAGAGGGACCGTTGGCGAGCGTTCATCTCGCGCTCCCTTCGCCGGTACTAACCGGATCAGGTTCGAAGGGTCGCCGACCGCTGCAGTCGGCCTCTCAGCCCGGTCCGCCGGGCTCCCCTGGGCGCCTGGTAGTGGCCCGTCGCCACCTTAGCGGGCGGTCTCGGAGATCACCAGGTCCACCACCGACCCCAGGTCCGCGGTACTCCTCCTCGACCCCGAGGCTGAGCGTCTGGCTCAGCCGGCCAGGCCCAGGAGCCGGTCGACGAACTGCCGGTAGGCCCGCAGGGCCAGGCGCAGGTCCTCGGTCGAGGCCTCCTCGGTCGCCCCGGCGAGCTGGCCGCGCTGCTGCTGAAGGGCGTCGGCCACCTGCCGCAAGAGGTCGTCGACGAAGCGGCCGGCCTCCTCGACCGCCTGGCGCGGCTCGTCGATGAACCCGGCCTGGATGTCGAGGAACCGGTTGCGGATGTCACCGGCGTCAAGCGACCCGAGCAGCGCGTCAGCGTCCGCGGCGACCGGGGTCGCGGCGACCACGGCGGTGTCGGCCGCGGTGGTGTCCGCCGACGGCTCGGCGACCGGGGCCGGCGGGACGTCGGCCGACTCGGCCTCGGCGTCCGCCTCCTCGGCGTCCGCCTCCTCCGCAACCGCCTCCTCGGCAACCGCCTCCTCGGCAGACGCGTCCTCGGCGGTGGGGGCCGGGTCCGGGTCGTCGCGGGGCTCGCCGGGCTCGGTGACCACACTCTCGCCCCGTGGGCCGCCAGGGTCGGCGCCGGGGTCGGCCACCGAGGGCTCGTAGCCGGTCCGGTTCTGGTCCTCCTGCCTGGCCCGCTCGTCGACGTCGAAGATGTTGGCCGAGCCGGTCCGGCCGGTCTCGGCCGCGGCGTCGCCGACCGGCCCGCCCGGCGACGCCGGCTCGAAGGCGCCCGAGGACTCCCGCTCGGTCGTCTCGTCGGTCAGGTCGATCTCGTTGGCGTGGTCCTGCCTGGCCAGCCGCTCGGTCACCGCGCCCCGGCCCGAGGGCCGCTGGCCGCCTTCCTCGCCGTAGCCGGGCCCATAGCGTTCCGTCATCGTGCCTCCTCGGTCGTCGAGCGGTCGGGGTGGCGGTCCTCCAGCAGCTCCTCGAACAGCGAACGGTAGTGGACCAGCGCCTGGCGCAGGTCCTCGGTGCTGGCCTCCGAGCGGTCGTTGGCGGCGGCGATGGCGTGGGCGGCCCGGTAGTCGTCCACCACCTGGGGGTGGTCGACCGAGATGTCGGCGGCCCGCTGCTCGAAGTCGTCGACCGGGTAGCCGCGGTCGCGCATCACCGCGGTGATCAGCCGGTCGGCCTCGCGGGTGGCCTCGACCGGCTCGTCGACGAACTGGGCCTGGGTGTTGCGCCAGGCCTCGATGTAACGGGCGCGGGCCTCCGGCTCCAGCGGGACGATGTCGAACCCGGCGCGGCGCTCGGTCCGCTCCCGCAGCTCGGTCTCGGCGGCCCGGCGGTCGCCGGCCTCCTCGACCGTGCGGTCGTACTCGGGCCCGAAGGTGTCTTGAAGCTTTCGGCTGCGGCGCTGGCGGCCGGCGAAGATGGCCAGCAGGGCCAGCAGGATGAGAACAACGAGGATGGCGACGAGCAGGCCTGTGTCCATGGGCGCATCCTTTCCCAAGAGTCCCTTGTTCCGCTATCCCGTTCAAGCCGGGACGCAAACCTGCGAACCAGACACTCAGGGGGCGGCGGAGGCGAGCGGCGGGGCGCTCTCGGGGTCGTTGCGGCCGTAGTCGACCAGGCGGCGGGCGGCCTCGGTGATCTCGGCCGGGTCGGCCGTCTCCGGCGACCACCAGGAGCCGAGCTCGTCGTCGTGGTAGCGGGGCAGCACGTGGACGTGGAGGTGGAACACCGTCTGGTTGCCGACCGACCCGTCGGAGTTGGCCTGGACCAGGTCGACGCCCCCGGCCCGGAAGGCGCCGATCACCCAGCGCGCCATCCGCCTGGCCATGGCGGCCACGGCCAGCCAGTCCTCGGCGTCGACCGACATCACGTCGGTGACGTGGCGCCGGGGAACGACCAGCACGTGGCCGAGCGTCGCCGGGCTGATGTCCATGAACGCGACGGTTCGTTCGTCCTCGTCCACCAGGTCGGCCGGCAGCTCGCCCGACACGATCTGGCAGAAGGTGCAATCTGCCTGCATGCCCGTGTCCTCCCACCAGAGACAGTCAGGGACCGGAGCGTAACCGAAACCCGGGGCGGTTATCCCCCGATCTGGGACATGCCGCGGGCCGGCTGGATGAAGTCGGCCTCGTTGATGCGGTGGCCCCACTGCTTGCGGGCGACCGCGTCCAGGTAGACCTGGGCGACGGCGTCGTCGCCGGCCCCTGAGCGCAGCACCGAGCGCAGGTCGTACTCGGTGTTGGCGAACAGGCAGGTCCGCACCTGCCCGTCGGCGGTCAGGCGGATGCGGTCGCACTGCGCGCAGAAGGCCCGGGTGACCGAGGCGATCACGCCGACGGCGCCGCGACCGTCGCGGTAGCGGTAGCGTTCGGCCGGGGCGCTGCCCCGGGGGTCGGGCGCCTCCAGCCCGAAGGCGGTGTCGAGCCGGGTCAGGATCTCCCCGGCCGGGACGACCTGGTCGCGGGTCCAGTCGCCGGGGGCGTCGAGCGGCATGAACTCGATGAAGCGCAGCTCCACGCCCAGCTCGCGGGCCCAGGCGGCCATCGGCTCGAGCTCGTCGTCGTTGAAGCCGCGGACCACCACGGCGTTGATCTTCACCGGCTGGAGGCCGGCGGCCAGGGTGGCGTCGATCCCGGCCAGGACGCGGTCCAGGGCGTCGCGCCGGGTGATCTCCTTGAAGCGGTCGCGGCGCAGCGAGTCGAGGGAGATGTTGGCCCGCTTGATGCCGGCCTGGCGCAGGGGCTCGGCCAGGCGGTCCATCAGGAAGCCGTTGGTGGTGATGGACAGCTCGACCCCGAGCGCGCCCAGGGCGGCGACCACGTCGACCAGGTCGCGCCGCAGCGTCGGCTCGCCCCCGGTGATGCGGACGGTCCGAACGCCCAGGCCGATCGCGATCCGCAGGGCCCGGATCAGCTCGTCCCGGCCGAGCACGTCGTCCTTGGCCAGCCAGGGCAGGCCGTCCTCGGGCATGCAGTACAGGCAGCGGAAGTTGCACCTGTCGGTGACCGAGACCCGCAGGTCGCGCACGACCCGGCCGAAGCTGTCGACCATCTCAGCCACGGCTCGCCTCCTCGGAGGAGGGCACGGCCTCGGGGGTGCCGACCCAGCGGCCACCGTCGGCCCAGAGCTCCTTCTTCCAGATGGGCACGGTCGCCTTGAGCTCGTCGATCAGCTCCCGGCAGCCGGCGAACGCCTCGGCCCGGTGGGGCGCCGAGGCGGCCACGATCACGCTCGGCTCGGCCGCCCCGACCACCCCGACCCGGTGGGCCAGGTAGACGGCGCCGAGACCGTGGCGGCCGGCCACCGCCCTGGCCACCCGCTCCATCTCGGGCCGGGCCAGCTCGTCGAAGGCCTCGTAACGGAGCTCGTCGACCTCGCGGCCCTCGTTGGGGCTGCGGGTCGTGCCGACGAACAGGGCCGTCCCGCCGCAGGCCGGGTCGAGCACCGCCCGGAAGGCCGCGTCCAGCGACAGCGGCTCCTCGGTGAGCAGGACGGTCAGGTTCACCACCTCAACCTACTCCTCTCCCCAGACCTCACCGGGCGCCCTCCAGGACCTTGCAGAGCGACTCGAGGCTTTCGAGGTTGTGGCCGGCCAGGAACACGTCGACGTGGGGCAGCGCGGCGGCCATGCCCCGGGCCAGCGGCTCGTAGCGGGGGCTGCCCTTCAGTGGGTTGACCCAGATCAGCCGGTGGGAAAGACGAGAGAGCCTGGCCACCTGGGCGGCCAGCAGGGCCGGCTCGCCCCGCTCCAGCCCGTCGGAGCAGAGCACCACCACCGCCCCGCGCATGGACACGTGCTGGGACCAGCGGTCCAGCAGCTCCTTGAGGGAGGCGCCGATGCGGGTGCCGCCGTTCCAGTCGACCACCGCGGCCGCGACCTCGCGCAGGGCGTCGTCCGGCTCGGAGCGGGCCAGGGCCCGGGTCACCCTGGTCAGCCGGGTCCCGAAGCAGAACACCTCGACCCGGCGCCCGGCCCGCATGGCCGCGAAGCCGAACTGCATCAGCGCCCGCGAGTAGGCCGACATCGACCCGGACACGTCCAGGATCAGCACCAGCGGCCGGACCCGGCGCCGGCGGTCGCGCCAGGCCCGCCGGAACGGCTCGCCCTGGGTGCGCAGCGACGCCCGCAGGGTCCGGCGCTGGTCGAAGCGGCGCCCGTAGGGGGACGGCCGGTAGCGGCGGCTGTGCCGGGTCGGCAGGTGCACGGCCAGGGCCCGGATGACGTGGTCGGCAGCGATCCGCTCGGTCTCCGACAGCTCCTCGAACGACTTGCGCCGCAGCACCTCGGCCCCGCTGGCCAGCACGCCGACCGGGATCTCGCCGTCGGTGGCCCCCTCGGCCGGCTCCCAGGACTCCTCGGGGATGCCCTGGTCGAGCAGCACCTCCAGCTCGGGGGGCAGGCCCATGTGCTCGTCCTGGCCGCTGATCATGGCCATCACGTCGCGGGACTGGCTGGGGAACCACTCGGCGAAGGCGGCGTCGTAGGCGGCCAGGTCCTCCTTGCGGGCCACCATGGCCACCCGGCCGGCCCAGTAGACGCTGTTGCGGTCGATCCGGTCCAGGGCGGCCACGGCCCGGCAGAAGGTCAGGATCCGCCCGGTCCCCACCGGCAGCCCGCGCCTGCGCAGCAGCCGCCCGAACCCGACCAGCCGCTGGAGGCCCGGCTCGGCCAGCGCGGCGGTGCTCATTCGGTCCCCAGCACCTGGCCGAGGCGCGCGCGGACCAGCTCCAGGTCCTCGTGGTCCTTGAGCAGGGCGCCCAGGGTGGCGGCGGCCTGCTCGGGCTCCAGCCGGGTCGCGCCGAGGAAGGTCAGGGCCTGCGACCAGTCGATCGTCTCGGCCACCCCCGGCCGCTTGGCCACGTCCATCTCGCGAAGCCTGGCCACCGCCTCGGCGACCTGGCGGGCCAGGGCCTCGGGGACCTCGGGGGCGCGCACGCGCACGATCTCGACCTCCCGGGCCACCGACGGGTGGTCGATCCAGTGGTACAGGCAGCGGCGCTTGAGGGCGTCGTGCAGCTCCCGGGTCCGGTTGGAGGTGATGATCACCGCCGGGGGCCGGTCGGCGGCGACCCGGCCGATCTCGGGGATGGTGACGGCGAACTCGCTCAGGACCTCGAGCAGGAAGGCCTCGAACTCGTCGTCGGCCCGGTCCAGCTCGTCGATCAGCAGCACCGCCTGGGACCCGGCCCGGACCGCGGCCAGCAGCGGCCGCTCGACCAGGAACTCGCGGCCGAACAGGTCGGCCTGGCCCTCGCCCAGCTGGGCGGCCCGGACGGCGATGAGCTGGCGGGAGTAGTCCCACTCGTACAGGGCCTGGCTGGCGTCGATCCCCTCGTAGCACTGGAGGCGGACCAGCTCGCGGCCGAGCAGGGCCGACAGCACCTTGGCGACCTCGGTCTTGCCGACCCCGGCCTCGCCTTCCAGGAGCAGCGGCTTGTCCAGGTGCAGGGCCAGGTAGACGGCGGTGGCCAGGCCCCGGTCGGCCAGGTAGGCGTGGCCGGCCAGGGCCGTCTGGAGCTCGTCGACGGAAGCGAAGGGGAGGGCGCCGTCGCCGGGCGCCCTCCCCTCATGCCTTGTGTTCGTGTCGTTCAGCTCGACCGTGCCCCTTCGATCGCCCGCCTGGTCAGCACCTTGGCCAGGTGGCTACGGTACTCGGAACTGGCCAGAGCGTCGTTGGGCGGGTTGGTGCCCTCCAGCACCTGCTCGGCCGCGGCCGCCGGGTCGGACCCGGAGGCCAGCGCCTGCTCGACCGCACCGGCCCGCAGGGGCTTGTCCCCCATGTTGGTCAGGGCCAGCTTGACCCCGCCGTTGCTGGCCACCGCGGCCACGCCCACGATCGCCCAGTCCTGGGCCCTGGGGTGGAACTTCTGGTAGTTCCAGCCGGCCCCGGCCAGCTTGGGCACGCGGATCTCGGTGAGCAGGTCCTGGGAGCCGAGGGCCGACTCGAAGATGCCCTTCCAGAACTCACTCGCGGGCACCGTCCGCTCCCCGCCCGGCCCCTTGACGACCAATGTCGCGTCGAGGGCGAGCAGCACGGTCGGGATGTCGGAGGCGGGGTCGGCGTGGGCCACCGTGCCGCCCACGGTGCCCCGGTGGCGCACCTGCGGGTCCCCGACCTCGCCGGCGGTGTGGGCCAGGATCGGGCAGTCGCGCAGGAGCAGCTCCGAGAAGTGGGCATCCTCCATGGTGGTCAGGGCGCCGACGGCGATGTGGTCGCCGCCGTCGCGGATGTAGTTGAGGTCCCCGATGCGGCCGATGTCGACCAGCACCGACGGGGCGGCCAGGCGCAGCCGCATCAGCGGCAGCAGCGAGTGGCCGCCGGCGAGCAGCTTGGCGTCCTCGCCGTGCTCGCCGAGAAGGCTGACGGCATGGTCGGCGGAGGAGGCGACCTCGTAGTCGAACGCTGCCGGGATCACGCCACCCCTCCTTCCTCTTCGGGGGTCATATCGGGGGTCATGCTGGCCGCGCCGGTGCCGCCGCCCTCGGGTGTCCGCTCGGCCGGGGCCCGGCCCTGCGCCTCCTGGACGACCCGCCAGATCTTCTCGGCCGAGGCCGGCTTGTCGATGAACTCGACCCCGACGAAGCGCAGCGCGTCGGCGACGGCGTTCATCACCGCCGGCGGGGCGGCGATGGTGCCGGTCTCGCCGATGCCCTTGACCCCCATCGGGTTGGTGCTGGAGGGGGTCACGGTCTTGTCCAGGGTGTAGCCGGGCAGCTCGGCCGCGGACGGGATCCGGTAGGTGGACATGTTGCCGGTCAGCAGGGTGCCGTTCTCGTCGTAGAGCGCCTCCTCGTACAGCGCCTCGGCGATGCCCTGGGCCACCCCGCCCATCACCTGGCCGTCGACGATCAGCGGGTTGACGATGTTGCCGCAGTCGTCCACGGCCACGTACTTGTCGATCCGGGTCGACCCGGTCTCCGGGTCGACCTCGACCACGCAGATGTGGGTCCCGGACGGGAAGGTCCAGTTGGGCGGGTCGAAGGCGGCGCTGCCCTCCAGGATCGGGTCGACGCCCTCGGGCAGGTTGTGGGCCGCCCAGGACGAGAAGGCCAGCTCGGGGACGGTCTTGGCCCGGTCGGGGGCGCCCTTGACCTGGAACTTGCCGTCGGTCCACTCGAGGTCGTCCTCGGCCACCTCGAGCTCGTGGGCGGCCAGCACCCTGGCCTTCTCCCGCACCCGCTCGGCCGCCTTCTGGATGGTCACGCCCCCGACCGACAGGCTGCGGCTGCCGTAGGAGTCCAGCCCCCAGGTCGCCACCGAGGTGTCGCCGTGCAGCACCTCGACGTCGTCGGGGGTGACCCCGAGGGCGTCGGCCACGATCTGGGCGAAGGTCGTGTCGTGGCCCTGGCCGTGGGGCGAGGTCCCGCTGATCACCGTGACCTTGCCGGTGGGGTTGCAGCGGACCGAGGCGCGCTCCCAGCCGCCGCCGGCGTAATGGAGCGTGCCCAGCACCTGCGACGGCGCCCAGCCGCAGACCTCCATGTAGCTGGAGATCCCGACGCCGAGCAGCTTGCCGTCGCGCCGGCCGTCGCTGGCCTGCTGCTCCTGGCGCAGCGCGTCGTAGCCGACCAGCTCCTTGGCCTTGTCGAGCGCGGCCGCGTAGTTGCCCGAGTCGTACTCGAGCGTGCCGGCCGTCATCCGGGGCTGGTCGAAGGGCGGGATGAAGTTCATCGCCCGGACCTCGGCCGGGTCCTTGCCGACCCGGTGGGCGAGCGCGTTCATGATCCGCTCGGTCGCATACGTCGCCTCGGGCCGGCCGGCGCCACGGTAGGCGTCGGTCGGGGTCTGGTTGGTGAACACCGAGGTGCAGGTGAAGCTGTAGGCGTCGCAGTCGTAGACGCCGTGGTAGTGGAAGGCGCCCAGGATGGGGATTCCCGGCCCGACCAGGGAGGCGTAGGCGCCCATGTCGGCCTGGAGCTTGGCCCGCACGCCGAGCAGCTTGCCCTCCTCGGTGGCGGCCACCTCCATGTCCTGGATCACCCCGCGGCCCTGGACGGTGGACAGGTAGCCCTCGGTGCGGTACTCGTTCCACTTGATCGGCTGGCCGAGCTTGCGGGCCAGGGCGACGGCGACGAACTCCTCGGCGTAGACCTCCAGCTTGGAGCCGAAGCCGCCGCCGACCTCGGGGGCGATGACCCGGATCTTGGTCTCGGGGATGCCGAGGATCAGGGTCAGGAAGACCAGCACGAAGTGCGGG
>Ga0207675_100001303_pt1 | contig 25027 bp, 21 predicted proteins | sample KBSSwiS42_FD_184305 | JGI IMG/M metagenome (GOLD analysis project Ga0207675, IMG submission 184305) | Switchgrass rhizosphere microbial communities from Kellogg Biological Station, Michigan, USA - KBS Switchgrass S4-2 (SPAdes) (version 2) | ecosystem: Host-associated > Plants > Roots >...
CAAGGGCACCCATCAGTGCTTTCGTCAGTCGAAATGGACCAATGACGTTCGTATAGAACGCGCGCTCGAGGTCCTCACAATCAGTGTCCGAAAGCATCTGAAGTGGAACTGGCCCTAAGTCCGAAGCGTTGTTGACGAGTACATCAAGTCCGCCCAGTTCTCCGGTGATCTGCATGGCGATTGGATAGATTTCATCTTTGGTGGAGACATCGCCGACAATCCCATGTACGCCCCGGTTCTCGCTAGCCACGTGCTCGACGCGCTCCCGTGTACGGGCAACAAACGCGACCCGTGCTCCGCGCGCCAGACATTCCCGTACAAGTGCCAGGCCTAAACCCGAAGTGCCACCTGTAATGGCAATGCGAACACCTTTCAAATCGTTTAAGTTCCCGTCCATTGCTAATGCCCTACTTTCTAAAGAATATCCTTTACTAAGTCGAAGGTTACCACTGGGACTTGACTTTGTAAAGTTAACTCTTTAGAAAAGAATCCATGAATCGCAAAGAATCGATTAGTGTGGGGGATCGCAAGCAAGGTGAGCGCAAGACTCGCCGCGCAATAATCAAAATATTGAAAACGCAGGGTCCGCTGGACTCAGCGCAAATTGCCAATCAGCTCAAACTGACGGCCATGGCTGTGCGTCAGCACCTCTATGCATTGCAAAACGAGGGTCACGTCGAAGCCGAGGAGCGTCCCGTTCCTATAGGCCGTCCGGCAAAACACTGGCGCCTCACTCGCGATGCCGATCAGTTTTTCCCGGAAGCCTATGCCGAGTTGAACGTTTCACTCATTGAAGCCTTGCGAGACACTTTTGGTGAAGAAGGACTCGAACAGGTTCTCGTTTCGCGTTGTGCCCAACAGCGCAAGGACTATGCGAAACGAATTAGACCGACTGACTCATTGGAAAAGAAGCTAAAAGAATTGGCGCGTGTGCGCACTGAAGAGGGCTACATGGCCGAAGTCAGAAGTGATAAGAACGGAAGTTACCTGCTGATCGAAAACCACTGTCCCATCTGCGCAGCTGCCAATTCATGCCAGGGGTTTTGCTCAACGGAGCTCGAACTTTTTCGCTCAGTTTTTGGGCAAGGAGTCGATGTAGAACGCGAAGATCACATAGTCTCTGGCGACAGGCGTTGTGCCTACAGGGTTACGCCAAAGATTGTGAAAAGCCGCAGCGCACGTGGGCGGTAGAAGAAACATTCCCTCACACCTTGTAACCAATCCGCCGCAGCAGATCCGTATACCTCGGATCAGACCTCACCAGATCCCACACTGGATCGACTCGCAGTTCAACCAGCCAACTCGAGCGCTCGTGGTACCCCTTTTCGAGCCACTCAAACGCGTGCTCCTTATCACGCAGCAGCGCATAGTCAATGGCGATGAAGTACGGAGAAACGTAGGCTCGTTTGCTCTCGTCCAGCAACACCTCTATGTGCTTGCGCCGGTATCCGTCAAGGCCGCCTTGTTTGTAAGCATCACGCAAACCTCGCTCAGCATCTTCCGAATGTCCTTCACCTTCCAGAGCCGATGCTTGCATCATCGCCTCGACTGCTTTGTCGGGCAACTTCTTGTGTATATAGATCATGCTAAGTAAACCATAACCGAGAGTGAATCCGGGGTCTTGATCATGAATCGCCAGAAGCTGGTTGATGCTCTCATCATATTGATGATTGAAGTACAACAGCGCGGCTATCTGGAAATTAACAGTGAGCGAAAGACGATCAAGCTCCTGCGCAGTTTTCAATTCCTGCATCGCTGCAGTGAAGCGATTGGGATCCCCCAGATACACATGGTACGCATGCCATTCACGGGCCGCGACGTCACGCGGGTTCAGTTTAATGGCCTCCTGATCTTCGCGCTCTGCTCCTTCAAAGTCCCAGTAGTGCTGGAATTTCAGGAGGGCCAACGCCGTGTGTGCTTCGGCGAGATTCGGATCCAATACCAGCGCCTTTTCGGCAGCGGCTTTGGCTAGCGGAAACGTCTCGCCTGGTGGCAGCCGCGCCCACATTCCGAGTTGGTTGTAAGCATCCGCCAACCCCGCATAGGCCAACGCATAGCCCGGGTCTTGCTCAGTTGCTTTGCGGAAGTAGTCGATGCCTTTTGTCAGACTCTCTACCGTTCGTTTGTTCAGTTGATAATGACCCTTCAGATAGAGCTGGTAAGCTTCGGAGTTCTCTGTGTAACGCTTTGAGAGTTGTCGCTGCTCTTCTCCACTCAGACGTTTTTGCAGAGTCTGTGTTATTTGACTGGCGATTTCACCCTGAACAGCTTGAAGGTCCGCCAGCTTCCGACTGTAGCTATCGCCCCAAACCTGTTTGTTATCCCGCATGTCAACCAACTCAGCACTGACAACCACACTGTCTCCACGTTGAAGGATCCGTCCAGTGAGTACTGCACGTACGCCCAATTCTTTAGCAATCGCTGCAGGATCAGTTTGCTTGCCTTTGTATCGATAGACAGAGTTTCGTGAGCTGACGCGCAATGAAGAGATGTTCGAGAGGTTGTTGATGATCGTGTCGGTTAGACCATCGGCCAGGTAGTCACTATCAGGATCATGGTTCTGATTTTCAAACGGCAGCACCGCGATCGAGTCGATAGCAGAGTTCTGGTTCCGTCCATGAAGGTAGAGTGCGAGTGCTGTTCCGCCTACAACGACAATCAACAAGACTGCGAGTACTGCGAACTTGTGGTACTTGATTTTGTTGAAGAGGTATTCCGCGCTGGAGGTTGGCTCCGCTGTGGCTTGCGGGCTCGGAAGGATTGAAGTCCTTGCCTCATCGAAAGCGACACTCAAGCCCTCCTTGCCAGTCGGGCTACTGCCCCGACCGGTTTCACTATCTAATTCGAGCTGTTTGCCCAATCTCTTCAGGTCAATAAGTAAGTCCCTAGCGGTTTGATATCTTTCGTCGCGATCCTTGGCAAGTGTTTTTGCGACAATCCGATCCAACTCAGCCGCCACATTTTGGCCGACGTTAGAAAGCCGAGGCGCTTCTCGTTCGATGATTCGGGCAATCACCTCCATTGGAGTGCCACCCTCAAACGGTGGGCGCTGCGCAACCATTTCGAAAATCAAAACACCAAGGCTCCAGAGATCAGATCGTGTGTCGACCTTGAGGCCCTGAGCTTGTTCAGGTGACATGTAACTCGCCGTCCCCATCACGACCCCCGCACTCGTATTCACGAAAGCCCTCGTTACCGCTTCAAGATCTGCAGTTGCATTGTCGGAGAGTTTTGCTAAGCCGAAGTCCAACACCTTCACAATACCGTCAGCGCGGATCATTACGTTCTCAGGCTTAATGTCTCGATGAACAATGCCGGATGCCTGGGCAGCAGAGAGTGCGCCCGCAATCTGTATGGCGATATCGATCGTCGTGGAGAGTTTGACCGGTCCAGCTTGCATGAGCTGGCGCAGTGATTCACCTTCAATGTACTCAGTGACGATGAAAGTGTTTGAGCCAACGTTGCCAATCTCGTGGATAGTGATGATGTTTGGATGGTTCAGTGCGGATGCGGCACGTGCTTCTTGCTCGAAGCGTCGCAAACGATCCTGGTCCTGGGTGAGCCCGGATGGAAGAACCTTCAAGGCAACAAGTCGGCCCAGTCGTTTGTCTTGAGCAAGATAAACCTCACCCATCCCGCCCTTGCCAAGGAGCGACCGAATTTCATAAGAGGAAAGTTTGCTGCCAGGTGGAAGAAGAGAAGACATTCGGGAATTATGTCGTTCTAGGAAATGACGAGCTCAGCGTTGAAGTTTACCTGAGCCGTTCTCCTTCGAGCTATGGCTCGCGAGGGACAGTTCGATCCAAGCTAGAGGTCGAGTATGCCTAAGCGTTCAATGTAAGTCACATAGTATATGTATTACATCGGTCTAGAGGTGTGCCAAATGGAAATAATTCTGCGTGGAAACGGGGTCGAGGGTCGATGCCGAAGGTGTGGTGTTTTCTGCTCAAAAATCTTTGACAACGTGATTGGTCCTGTTGATACTCCGCACATCTGCTAATGGATTGGAAGCACAAACATTTCTATCAGGAAAGAACCTACGCGGCGCCGCCCGATCTGGTGCTTGAAGCTGCGCGTGACTTCATGTCTGGGTCGCTCGGGTGGAAGATTGCCGATTCGCCTGAAGGGTTTACTGCTGAGGGTTATAGTTTTGCTCATCAAGCGACTGCAAATCTCAGAGTGCAACCAGCCGCGGGAGGAACGAAAGTTTCACTGGATCTCTCTGTTAGTCGCGCCGGCGCTACCGGGTTTATGTTGTTCGACGTTGGAGGGTACTACAACCTACAAATCCGTAAATGGCTCGACGGCATTCAGTGGGCCATTCATCAAAAACTCACAAGCTCTCAAGTCGGCCCAACTCATCTAGGGCATCCACCCCTGCCTGTGGCGAACAAAGGTGCCGCCCGTTTGTTCAATGGATGCCTGGCGTTCATCGCCGTGATGTTCGCTCTCTATTGTCTGATTACGGCCATCAGCGCCGTGGTCGGGCTAGCTTCCGGCAACCTGTTTCTATTTGGCAGAGGCGGCACATTGGTAATGCACGGACTCGCCGCGAGGCTCACGTCTGCTCTGATTTTGTTGTTCGGGGTTTATCTAGTCTGGAAGATGACGCCGAAGCGCAAGCGATGAGTGGTGTATAGACGAGGGGCAATCCTTTCCATCCACACAGATTACACAGATTACTCGGATTTCAATCGGAGCTGAGTCAGCCTTGATGATGAACATCAAAGCTGACCCATGCGCTACGACGCTATGTGACTGATCACGCCTAGCAACTCTTATGGATAGGGAAACTTCGCAATCAGACTGAACCACACCCTTAATCCTGCGGACGGTAGAAGTAATACTCCGCGGTGTAAGGAACATCGGCCAGTGTGCCGATCGACGCGCCGGGAGCGGTCGGAACAAGGCCGCCTTTCGTGTTCACGCGCTGGATGAAACTCACTGCGCTGAAAAGGCCTGGGCCCTGGTTCGAAGTTGCCTTCAACAGAAGCCAGGGAATTGCCGTTGCGTCAGGTATACATTGGTTAACTTTAGTGGCAACGACTTTGCCGCCACTGTTTGCCAACCAGGTTGGACCAGCGTAGTGAACACCATCCTTATCGGTGTACTCAGCGTCCTTGTACAAAGTTGCTACTGGCTCAACGAATACCCATGCGCTGCCGTCCCAACGATAACGTTGAACGCCGACGGCGAATGCTCGGTAAGCAAGTCGGTGACCTGGTTCTACTTGAATGGTGCCGCAGATGGGCGGCAGGTCCGGAGTATCGTAGTGGTCGAACGCTAAGGCTCTCGGTGAAAACGCTTGTGTGTATCCGGCGATGCTCAGAAGAACCAACAACGCGACAAATGGTCTTGTTCGTAGACTGCGCATATAGCTCCTTTTAAGTTTCGAGTTTCAGGTTTCGAGTCTAAGGACTAAGTCCAAAGACCAAAGATCAAAGACCCGTCGGTCCTGTCACTCGAACATCAACTTTCGACCTGTTGAATTTCAGTGGCAGGATCATCGGAATGCGGCGGCGATATTTCAGATAGTCGTCGCCATGGAGTTTCACGAGGTCTCGTTCTTCGAATTGAATGGCGAGAAAGATGTAAGCGGTTGTTGCTAGTGAAAAAACCAGGTGAGCCACAGTCATGAACGGCGTCCCCCAGAAGACCAACAGCCAGCCAAGGTAGAGTGGGTGACGAACGATGTTGTAGAGCGCGGGGGTGCGAAAGTCCGGTGACGTGTATGGCTGATTGCGTAGGTAAAGATAAACTTGTCTGAGCCCGAAGAGATCGAAGTGATTAATTAGAGCAGTGCTCCAAAGCACTGTGACCCAGCCAGCCCAAAAAACTCCGTATAGTAAGAGTTGACCGACAGCACTCTTAACATTCCAGATCACACCCCCCATCGGTCGCCACTGCCAGAACAGGACAATCAACGCCAAACTCGAAAGGAGTACGTACGTACTTCGTTCAACTACTTGAGGCACGACTTTGGTCCAGGCTCGCTTGAACCACTGCCGCGCCATTACGCTGTGTTGAACTGCGAACACACCGAGCAGTCCGGCGTTTATGAGAAGCGCCTTGAGCAGTGACTCTGTGCGTCCGGAATCGATCGACTTTGGGACCAACACGTTGCCGATAAAGCCGATGGCGTATAAGAACGTCGCGAAGAAGATCAGATAGCAGACCGCGCCATAGATGAAGAAAGCCAGTCGCTTGCTCAGTGGGTCTTGTTTGTGTGGGTTGTTCATAGGTGCCTCTCCAGCAGATTGATCTCAGTATGGAGTGCGGATTCTGATCAAAAACTCCATCAGGTCGAAAAATAATCCACAGCGCAGCGGGCAATGGAAGCCACAAGCAAGCTGGCGTCGATTTATTGTGGCTTCACCGCTCTCCTTCATCCCGGCTTTGCCGCCTTCCCTGCGGAAAGCCTCTGGCTTTCCGTGGCAGAGAAAATTGTTGAGGCTATGCCTCAGGCGGCGTAGCCGCAGAATTCTGGGAACTGGTCGGAAAGGCAGAGCCTTTCCGCAAGGAACGCGGCAAAGCCGCGAAAATCAGCGATCCACGATCTGAAATTTGCAAATTTTTCTCGGTCATCGACCCAATTCGGCCCTGAATTACGCGTTGGCTAGTTGGGGAACAGCAATGATCAATTCTGGGTCGCACGAAGTGACGCAATTACTGAATGCCTGGGGGCACGGTGATGAGGGAGCGCGCGACCAGTTAATCCCCCTTGTTTATGGTCAGCTACGTCGCATAGCACAACATCGTCTACGCGGCGAGTGGGCCTCTCAAACCCTGCAATCTACTGATCTGATCAACGAGGCTTATCTTCGGCTCGTTGATCAATCGGTGAATTGGCAAAGCCGCGCTCACTTCTTCGGTATTGCTGCGCGCCTGATGCGCCAAATTCTGGTTGATAAAGCCCGGGCTCGCCACGCATTCAAACGCGGCGGCGACCAGCAGCAGATCTCGCTTACAGCTGCAGACGCCGAACAAAAACAAGGTGATGACTTGCTCGCGCTCAATGAAGCGCTTGAAGCACTCGCGGAAGTTGATCCCAAAAGAAGTCAGATTGTCGAACTTAGATTTTTTGGCGGCCTGACTGTAGAAGAAACCGCAGAGGTCATGGGCGTGTCAGCGCCCACGGTAGAGCGTAACTGGCGCGTCGCTCGCGCCTGGTTGCAAACAGAGTTGGGTTAGCCCCTTCTCAAATGACTCCAGACAAACGCCAAATGATCCTCGACCTCTTTGAGGCCGCATTAGAGCGGCCTGTGAGTGAGCGTGTGACTTTTCTGGCCCGCGAATGTGCAGACGACAAAAGTGCGCGTCAGCGCGTTTACGAGATGCTCGTCGCCGACGCCCGCTCATCGTTGTATCTTGATCGCCCAATCCATAGTGTCGCGAATGCTTTTACCTCGGAAACTTCTGTTGCCGACGCGCAAGGTCTTAGCGGTGCTATGGTTGGCCCATACCAGTTGATCAAGGAGTTGGGTCGTGGTGGGATGGGTAAGGTCTATCGAGCCTACGATACGCGTCTCGGGCGAACCGCCGCGCTCAAAGTTTTGCCTTCGAAGTCTTCTAGTCCGGAACGTGTTATTCGCTTTCAACGTGAAGCGCGCGCAGCCAGTTCACTCAATCATCCAAACATCATCACGATTTACGACTTTGGCGTGGCGAATGGTCGCGACTACATCGTGTCTGAATTTGTTGAAGGTCGCACGCTGCGCAGTTTCATTGGGGCTCCGGATCTGACGCTCAACAAGATTCTAGATTTGGTCATTCAGGTAGCAGGCGCCCTGGAAGCTGCCCACACCGCAGGGATCGTCCACCGGGACATCAAGCCGGAAAATATCATGGTCCGGCCGGATGGTTACGTAAAAGTGCTCGACTTCGGTTTAGCCAAACTTAGCGAGGAGCACGAGAAGAGTGGAGAACAAAGCTTTGACGCAGAAGGCGAGGACGCCGTCAGCGCCGGCACTGTAAAGGACACCTCGTTCAATTCAAACTTCGAGACACGCACGGGAGCTCTAATAGGCACGTTTAGGTACATGTCGCCCGAACAGGCGCGCGGCCAGGAGGTTGATCCACGAAGCGATCTTTTTAGCCTCGGTATCATCCTTTATGAACTCGTAACTGGCGAGCGCACGTTCAAAGGGGAAACCGGGCACCACGCGATGGTGGCGATCAAAGACGTTGAGCCCGCCCCGATCTACACAGAGGTCGGTGAAGCCCCGAATGAGTTGCAGTGGATCATTACGAGGGCATTGGCTAAGAAACGTGAGAATCGTTATCAAACTGCGCGCGAGTTATTGAATGATCTTGAAGCACTGAAGGACAGATTGTCAGACGAGTCTCGAGTGCAAATGACACCGGCAAACACTGAGACTCCGCCAAACTTTAGTCAGGTGAGTACGGCAAACCTCGGGGAAAGAGGGCCGCGAATCGATCTTTCAACCCAGGCGTCCAGCGGTGTGGCGCCCAAGGAGAGACGCTCCTACACGCATTGGTATCAACTTGTGGTTGGGTTTGTGATCGTTGTTCTGGCGACTGTTGCTTCCTACCACTACGGGCAGACATCTCGATTGACCCGTCCTGTATTTACTAACAGAGACACAATTCTACTCGCTGACTTTGCAAACGAAACCGGGGAGACAGTCTTTGACAACACCCTCAAGCAAGGTCTGGCGACGCAACTGTCTCAGTCTCCATATCTCAATCTTTTCCCTGAAGAGCGTGCTCGGGAAACACTCAAGTTGATGGAGCGTCCACAGGAGCAAAAGATCACGCGCGAGATCGGACGCGAGATTTGTCAACGGCGGGGAATCAAAGCCCTGCTGAGTGGCACCATTTCAACTCTCGGTCGCAACTACGTAATCACACTCGAAGCTGTTAACAGTCAGAGTGGCGAAACGATCGCTTATCAGCAAACAGAAGCAGAAGGCAAAGAACAAGTACTCAAAGCGCTCGGTAACGCTTCGACCGCCATGCGCGAGCAACTAGGTGAGTCGCTCGCATCAATCAGCAAGTTTGACGCGCCGATCGAACAGGCGACGACATCGTCACTCGAAGCGTTGAAGGATTTTGCAGCCGGAGTTGAATTCCGTCGCAAAGGGCTCTATGCGCAGTCAATACCTCCATTCCAAAGGGCAGTCGAACAGGACAACGAGTTTGCATTGGCCTTTTTGCAACTAGGAAACTCCTATCGCGACATGCGGAGTGTCGCGCGAGGCAACGAGTATCTAAAGCGAGCGTACGATCTGCGTGAAAGGGTGAGTGAACGAGAACGTCTCGAAATCTCCGCCACCTACTACCGATACATAACCGGCGAACTAGATCGAAGGACTGAAACTACAGGAGGGCTCACTGAAACGTATCCTCAGTCGCCGGATTCCTTTCACCTTCATGGCAACTCACTGATGATTGGTGGACAGTTTGAGCAAGCGGCCGAGGCATATCGCTCAGCCTTGAGTTTAGATCCCGATTATTCTCTGGCCCGTACAAACCTTGCGCTGGCGTTGATGGGCTTAAACAGATTTGACGAAGCTCAGGAAGTTATCGAACAAGGCACAGCGCGTGGATTAGATGCCAGCGGGTTTCACAACCGTCTCTTCCTGATCGCAACTCTCAAGGGCGATGAGGATGAGGCAAGGCGTCAAGTCGACTGGTATGCCGGAAAGCCGGATGAATATCAGATGAGGGAGATTCAAGGTCGAGCTTTCGCTTTTGCCGGTCGGCGCCGACAAGCGAGCGAGGCTTTCGAACAGGCAGCCAGTATGGCCCAGCAGCGTGGTTTGCCCGCAGAGAGAATCAGAATACTGGTAAACGAAGCGAACATGAATGCGCTTTTGGGTCAAAGCCAGTTGGCGCAAAAGCAAATGGCGACGGTGTTGAAGTTAATGGCGACGGAGAAAGTTGCACCCGAAGATTTTCAGCCATCGTTGATTCAGCAACTCGACTCACCGGGTGTGGTTTGGACGTTAACCTTATGTCATGACTCGGCAACAGCAGAGTCGCTTGCTAGTGGCGCCGTAACAAAGTTTCCTAAAGACACTTTGCAGCGGAGAGTATGGGATCCCGTGATTCGGGCTACGCTTGAATTGAATCGCGGAACATCTGAAGGACGTGAGAGTGCAATTCAATTGCTACAGGGTGCGCGCGAGTATGAAGCTTCCACATTCTTTCGGCCGCAATGGGTGCGTGCACAAGTTTATCTAGCAGCAAAAGATGGCGTACGCGCAGCGGCGGAGTTTCAAAAGATCATCGACCATCGCGGTTGGGACACGCTGTCGCCACTCTGGCCGTTGGCCCATCTTGGTCTCGCTCGTTCGTTTGCCTTGCAAGGTGACGTTCTGAAGAGTCGACAAGCTTATGAAGAATTCTTCCGCTGGTGGAAAGGTGCTGACAATGATGCGAGGTTACTACTCGAGGCAAAACGCGAGTACAGCACTTTGAAGATTCCGACTGTGGCCAACAACCGATTAAACTAAATCGAGTCCGGAGCCCTCCTTGACAGTCGGGCTACTGCCCCGGGCCACTGCCCCGGACTACAGCCCCGGGCTACTGCCCCGGGATCCGAGTGTCGACCGCAACCCAATTAAGCTCCCAGGTCCGTCCGCCATCTGCGGAAAATGATTGTTCAAATCGACATGAGTTTGGAGTGATATCGGAAATGACAAAACGAACCAGAATGGATCGACCATTCAAAGTGTCCTGATTGTAGAACTCACCGCGACCGTCTTTGAATTCACCAATGGTTGGAATAGTCAGTGTGCCAGCGTTGATGTTCGCGAAATTCAGACTCCACTGATGTGAGTCAGGGTTGTAGAGACGCAGGCTAAGACCTTCAATACGACCCGCTGGACCGGCGACTTTGAGTTCTACCAAATTGGCGCGTCCGTCCAGCAGTTTGCTCACTCTGGAAGTGCCCTCGTATTCGACCCACGTTGTGGAGCCTGTTAAAGGGCGAACGAGACGACGTAAATTAGTCTTCCAAAGCCCAATTTCAAAATCAAAGTCGTGTTGCCCATCTCGCTGTGGAGGCGGTTCTGGAGACTTTGACGACGTCTGGGCCAGAGTTTGTGAACCGAAGATCAACAAGACTAGCAGAAGTACGACACGTATTTGCATGCTCACTCACTTTCAAAAACAAAGGTAACTGAAACTAATCTTAGTAATTAATTCGGTCAAGACGTTACCTCAAGGTAACTGAAGGATCAGAAAAAGGGATGTATTTCCACAAGGTATCGTCAAGGTAGCGGACTTGAGAGTTTCGAACCCCACCGTCTTTACTCTGTGGTCATCTGTTGATATTCGAATCGTGGGTTTACGCGTGATGACGACTGCGGGTGATGACGTATATCACTAGTCCGATCGCTGTTGCTATCAATACGTCGCGGGCCTCGCGCCAGCCACTATTCACCAGCAGCCAAACACAAAGTCCAACGCAAACAATCGAGATCGGTATTCCCAATGGCGCCGCAAATGAGTCTGGCGTCTTTTGCTCAGCTCGATCGCGCCGACGGAGAAGTGGCAGCGCAGCACACGTGCTCGCATAGACAAGAACCCGCGTGACTACAGTGACTTTCACCGCGTAGATGAACGAACCAGGCAGAGCGAGCATTAGTGCGGCAGCGGCAGAAACCAGGATTGACAAATGAGGAGTGCGAAATCGCTCATGCACACGCGCAAGCGGCGCCGGCAGTTGGCCCTGGTTCGCCATCGCAAACGGCAAACGCGTACACGCAAGCATGATCACATTCAGTGTTCCGAAGATTGATATTAGTGCTCCTGCCGAGATGATCACTGGTCCTAAAGTGCCGAGAAAAATCTGGCTCGCATCGGCGAGTGGTCGTTGAGAGTTCGCGAGGTTTGGCAAGACACCAATGCAGACAACTTGAATCAACAGAAACAGCACGACTGCCGAACTCAAAGCGACAATCAGCGCAAAAGGGATAACGCGTGAGGGCGTGCGCACCTCGCCGGAGTTGACCAGCACTGCTTCGAATCCGGAGAACACGTAGACGAGTACAAATACGGCCGCCGAGAATGATCCGAGACCTGGCGCGGCAGCAAGTGTAAAGCGCGATGGGGCAATAAAGAACAATCCCACTGCCACAAAGATCAGAAGGGGAATCAGTTTACTGATAGTGAACACGTCACTCGCTCGAGCTGACTCTTTGACGCCGACTAGATTAATGACGGTGAGAACAACTACTAGAAGAATAATGATAGCAACGCGTGGGAGTCCGGATTCAGCAGCGGGCCAGAAGTATCCGAGGTAGGAAATGAAGACCTGAACGAGCGTGGCGAGTCCCGCGAGTCTCGTCAACCACATCAACCAGCCGACGAGGAACGCGGGCGTTGGTCCGTATGTTTCTCTGGCATACAGATACGGGCCACCAGTGCCACTGAAACGGCTACCGACCTCTGCGAAACAGAGTGCAATCAGCGCGATGATGAGCCCACAAACAACGAACGCCAGAAGACTGTAGTTTCCGACGAGTCTTTGCACGTCCGACGGAAGTTTGAGGATGCCGGCGCCTACCGTGACATTCACGAGTAAGGCAACGAGATCCCACTTCCGGATTGCTCGATTCAGGCCTTCATTGTTCAAGCGTGTTCGATGCTCGATGTTCGATGTGCTCGATGTCCGATATGCTTTAGCTTGTCGCAGTGTTTCGCAAGGTCGTTCGTAGTGACTCGCCGACAAGACAGACGCATATCGGACATCACTCAAAAGTAATTGTAGCCGTCGAGCCTGCAACAGCGGCACCTCCACGTTCGCCGGGCGTGATCGATCCATAGCGCTCAGCAAAAACTTCAGGAAGCGGTCGCGCATTTGGCGGCGCTGCCCAAACGCGCAACAAATGCCTCTTCAACTCCGGTTCCGGGTAATCCTCGAACGCTGTTCGATCATGCAGAATCGTGTGATTATGCACGAGTTGAATATCGCCCCGCTGAAGTTCCATCATTAAGTTGAGCTGCGGATCGTTTGCCAGTTGGTCAAACAGATCAAGCGCCTCGATCTGAAGTGGACTTAGTGGTGCGACGCCTTCAAAACGCCGTGCTGACTCGATGTATTGGCGCTGGTAGATCGCTGAGACCAACCCTTCGTAATAATTAAAGACAGGAATGTTGAAATACGGCTGACTCCCTTCAGGAACTTCTCCACGTCGATCCGTTTCAATCGGAGCGAGTAAGACCCTCAACAGGTCAGGTCTGCGTCGGCGTATCTCATTGAAGATTGTGGTGGAGGATACAAGACTCGACAAGCCTCCCGATTTCGCAGGCCGCAAACACAATAAACCAACAACGTCGCAAGAATCGGTGTGATGAGTCTGACGCTCACGAGTTTGATAGATACGGGTATTCGGATCATCACTCGATCGGCCCAGGTCCCTGACATGACCAAGCAGGTGTCCCTGAGCATTTTGCATCCGCAGATTACCGAGGTGAACACTGATCGCCAGAAAGGCAATGGCGGCTTTCCGCTTGGTCCAGCTACCGATAGGTAGGCCTTTTATGAGAACAAAGCCGCGACCATGAAGTACTTCATCCAATAAATGTGAAAGACGCGGACCGAGTGTCGGGAGGGAAACATCACTTGATGCGAGCGACACGAGATCATTGAGTGATTGTTCTAAGCCACGCGCTGCGTACTCGACTTCGGCGATCTCGGAGTCTGAGAGATGCTCGATCCAGTCACCTCGATCGACAAGATCCGAACCGTACCACGCAGATCGATCTCGAACTTCTGGTGGCCAGATGTCTCCGGTTGACTGTAACTCAAGGTTGCGATCAGACACTGTGATTCCGCAGTAGACTGGTGCAGTAGCCCGACTGTCAAGGAGGGCTCTGCGTGGAGTAACTGTTGATCAGCGCAGCCCCGAGCCCGAGCCCTCCTTGACAGTCGGGCTACTGCCCCGGTCGCTACCGTCCCGGTCGCCCGATGATGGCATTTAGATAGGAGTGGAGCCATTGAAGGTGAAGATATGCTAAAAGTAATTGATGCGATGCCCCCGGTGCGAAAGCGAACGAATTCAACGCGACTACGATAATGCCTTTGCACTGGTCCGCTTAGCCGGCGTGCACAAGCTGCTTTGCAATACTTGCGGGCACGTTTTTCAGGGATTTGATCCGTTAAGAAAACTTGGGCGAGCGCCTTCCAAACGCGATTCGAATTTACTTAGTCGTCGTCGCAGCCGACGTTTCCGGGCTCATCTCCCAACGGCAATCTCCTTGATCGAAGGAACCGCAAAGGACGGAATCGCCAGGTATTCGGAACCGTCGAAAGGTCATTGTGAAGCCATTAATGAGTACGGAATGGGTTTGTCGTTGGTGGGTTCCAAGTTTGCGGAGCACGAGATCACAAGCAAGGGCAGGCTGCTTTTCGTTCGCATCCATCTTCCCGAGGCGACAATCGAAGCGGTTGTATCGATCCTCAATCACGAACGCCTCGGTGAGGACCAAAAGCGAAAATGGTTGCTGGGAGTCAAGATTCAACAGATCTCGGATGCCGACAAAGAAAATCTCTCAGCCTATCTAAAGAAGCGACAAGAGGAGCAACCGCTGATCGCTTCAGATTGACCTCACAAGTCTTGCTATTCCTCGAGTGTGAAATGTGAGGCAGAGTAAATAGCCTGCCACGTAGGTCATTTGAAATTGCTCATTTGTCATTTTGAAGGACTAGGACGTCTCAGTGGGTCGAACAAGCTGGGAAGGATGGCAAGGACTGCTCAGTGGGTCGAACAAGCTGGGAAGGGTGGCAAGCGGAAAATGGGACGCCTTACGCAATTGACTCCGAGCGCGCCCCCGCTACCGTTCACTTGTTTCAAATAAGATTTCATATGTCGACTCAGCGGGGGCGCGCTCGGAACTACTAAGGCGAAGCGTCCAACTTTCCGCTTGCCACTCTTCCCAGCTTGTTCGACCCACTGAGCAGTCCTTGCCACCCTTCCCAGCTTGTTCGACCCACTGAGCAGTCCTTGTCACCCTTCCCATGGCACATTGACCCTCCTTTTGTTTTTTCCACCAACGTCACGCACAATGAGCGTGATGTTTCCACCTTGTCCAACATTTAACCAAACCATGAGAAATCTAGGTTTTCTCGTCCTTTCACTCGGGTTCTGCATTGGTTCGTCCTGTGGATCCGGAAACGCAACGCGAAACACCAGTGCGCCGAAATACGGCTACGAAATTGTTCACGTTTATCCGCACGACTCCGAAGCCTTTACCCAGGGATTAATCTTTCTCGACGGAAAACTGCTTGAGAGCACCGGGCAGGAAGGTCGGTCGACGCTGCGGACTGTCGATCTGGATTCGGGACAAGTAGTGAAGAAGGTCGATGTTCCAGCTAAATACTTCGCCGAAGGAATGACCGTACTGAACGGAAAGGTTTATCAACTGACGTGGCAGCACCAAATCGGATTCATTTACGACTACCAGACTTTTCAACGGGTTGGCGAGTTCAACTACCAGGGTGAAGGTTGGGGACTCAGCAACGACGGGCATTCATTGATACTGAGCGATGGATCGAATCGCATCAGGTTTCTCGATCCGGGCAGCTTTCAGGTGACGAAAACCATCGCAGTAACGGACAACGGGAAGCCAATCAATCGCTTGAACGAACTCGAGTTTATTCAAGGCGAGATCTACGCCAACATCTGGCATGACCCACGGATCGTCACGATTAACCCCGAGACTGGTGCGGTAACTTCGTGGATCGATTGTTCGGGTTTGGTATCACAAGCCGGAGCCTCTGATCGTGAGGCCGTCTTGAATGGAATTGCTTTAGACCAATCAAGCGGAAGATTGTTCGTTACGGGAAAGCTTTGGCCGAAATTGTTTGAAATAAAAATAAAAAAATAAAAACGTTGGTCTTTGGTTTTTGGCCTTTGGTCTTTGTTTCACCAACTCCAATGCTCAATTGACCCTGAGACGACATTTCCAAGACCCAAGACCAAAGACCAAACCCCTCTCATTCATGAATTTCGCCACGTACTTCCGAACCATCTCCTACGCAATGATTGGCGTAGCCATGCTGGCGCTAGTGCTCGCAGGTGGCTTGAGCTATGGCCTGGCAACCGGTTTCCTGTTGCTCATGATTGTGAGTTGGCTATTGGAGGAAACAAAGTGGCAGCTACCAGAACGTATAGGTCTCGGCGTTGTCCTTCTTTCAATCCCACTTTTCTATCTTGACTGGCAATACCAAAAAGCGATTGGTGAACCGGTAGAACGACTAGGCGTTAATGCCCTTGCACACCTGATAGTTTTTCTTTCCGCAGTCAAGTTGTTGCAAATCAAAAAAGACCGCGATTGGGTTTTCCTGTATCTGATTTCATTCTTTGAAGTGTTGCTTGCAGCGGGCCTGAGCTTTAGTCCGATATTCCTGGGCACCCTAACTTTGTATTTGCTAACCGGATTGTCGGCCGTGACGGCGTTTGAAATTCAGAAGGCTCGTCGTTCTGTCACAGTGGCAGAAACTCGACTGTTGGTCCCACCGGATTCTCGTGTCTTCAAGAAAACAAAGAGACGAGGTTGGAGAAACAGTGAAGCAGCGCGCCTCCCGTTTGTTGCCTTAACTTTGCTGGTCCTAATCTTTGTCCTCGCTTTACCGCTGTTTTTGATTGCTCCTCGTGCAGGTTCAGCAGCACTGACACGAAACGGTGGCGGTCTTTCACACTTCATCGGCTTCTCCGAGAACGTTACGCTCGGTGAGATCGGTAGTCTCAAACAAGATGACGGACTTGTAATGCGGGTAAGAGTTGAAGATGCGCAACCGACAAACGGATTGAGATGGAGAGGTGTTGCGCTTGATGAGTTTACCGGACGCGGTTGGAGAAAGTCTGCGGAGGCCCGCAGCGGTGACCCGAGAGCAAGCGCACGAGGGTTCTTCCAACTCGATACCCCGGACGCTCTCCACAGGCTAACTACGCAAACAGTCTTTCTCGAACCGATCGAGTCGCCCGTACTTTTTGCCGCTCCGAAGTTGGTGGCAATTCAAGGTGACTTTCCCTCCATTCGTGTGGACGCAGAGGGCTCTGTTCAATCTCGTCGTCATGAATTTGAGAGACTGATGTACAAGGCCATCTCAGATACGGCTGAACCTCCACTCCAGGCCATGCGTGATGATTTGCGGCCCTATCCGGCTGCTTACTATCGTTATCTACAGTTACCGGACAACCTGGATCCACGCATCAGTAAATATGCAACCGCGATCATTCTCAACTCGCAAGCGCTCAATCGTTACGATGCGGCAAAAGCAATCGAATCCGAGTTGCAGAATAAGTACGGTTACTCGCTGCAAATGAAAGCGAGCGGTCCTGATCCACTGTCGGATTTTCTGTTCAACATCAAGGCCGGACATTGTGAGTATTTTGCGACTGCAATGGCGGTATTGCTCAGAACGCACGGCATCGCCGCACGAGTTGTAAATGGCTTCTTGCCCGGTGAGTACAACGATGCAGCAGGAGCTTTTACGGTTCGGCAAAGCGATGCACACTCATGGGTCGAAGTGTACTTTCCCGAAAGTCGTGCATGGGTAACATTCGATCCAACACCGTCTGCGGGGAGAACAGAACCCGTACGAACAGGCTTCACTGCGCAATTAAAGAAGTACGCCGAAGCCTTGGAACTAGTCTGGTTTCAATATGTGGTTGGTTACGACAAGCAGGAGCAACAGACGTTAGCAACCTCACTGCACAATCGAGTCTTTGACTATGCCCGTCTTTTTTCAAATCTACTGGCGTTGATCCGAAGCATCTTACCGACGAACTTATTTGGGGTAGCCATTGTTGCGTTGGGCGTGACGCTCCTCGTTTTGTCTGTATTCATGCTTCGCCGGGCGTTCAAGTTTGGTTGGCGTGGTAGTTTGCGTTCATCTCAACTGGAAGACTCGGGTAGTTCAAGTGTTCTGTTCTACGAGAGACTGCTGTCTTCGATGGCGGAGCGTGGCGTTAATAAGGAAAAGTATCAAACGCCGTTAGAGTTTGCTGGTCAGACCGGGTTGCGCGAAGCAGCGCTCATCACGCGCGCATACAATCGCGTCAGGTTCGGCAAGGAGCAGCTCTCTACAATCGAGTTGCATGAGATCGATAGAATTCTGGCAATGCTGGACAATCCGACAGATGGAGCTGTGCGTTGACATCAAGAACCAGGCGTGAACTTATTATTGCTTTACTCATCGGGATCCTTAGCGTGGCGAGTCTGCATCCGGTTGCGGCTCAAAGTCACGATCAAAAAATCCTCACCGACGCTAGAAACTCCTATTCACTGCTAAAACGGCAAGGTCTTTTCGAGGTGAAAGCGTCAGTAGTTCCTAACTGGGCAGCAATGTTTAAAAACGTTCCGGTGCGCGACCGAACAAAAATCATTCGAATGGCGAGTGCTCTCCGCTTCACCATGCTCGCAGATGCATCCGGGAACATTAATGTGACACACGAAATGGTTGGGGCCAAACCAAAGGCGAGTCCATCTCAAGCGCTTGACGATATTGCCAGGGGCGTTGATTTATCCATCACCGGTTTCCTGATGACCTGGGCTCCGTTTATGTTGACCTATTTGATCCCCGAGAACCTCGATCAGTTTGTTTTGCAGGAACTCGAATCGAAGCGTGTGTTGACGTTCAAACAAGGTGCGGTGGAAGTTAGCGTGACCATGTCAAAGGATTTCGAAATAAGTGAACTCAACACACCGCAAGGATCAGTCAGACCGGTGCTGAAAAGAGATGGAGATGGCTTTGTGTTGACGGGTTATGACGCAAACAACGAGGATCCACTCGGAGGGAAAGTTATAGTAAAGGCGCGCATTGAACTGGCGCCGGTTCAGGGAATGCTGCTCCCAAAGGCGCTCTTCATAAGCGGTTCGTCCCGGCAGACGCCGCTCAATTTTGAATATCATTTTATTAACTATAGATTGAAGAAAAAGGTGTAGGGGCCCGGTGCAGTAGCCCGACTGTCAAGGAGGGCTTCGATTGCTTGTTACGGATCCCGGTTGGGCCCTCCTTGACAGTCGGGCTACTGCACCGGGTTTGATTAGCGGACGTTGTTTATGAAAAAAATTGGATTTATCAGTTTGGGTTGTCCTAAGAACCTCGTTGACAGCGAGGTAATGATGGGTCAACTAAAGGCTAATGGTTATCAGATTACTGCGAATGCCGAAGAGGCTGACACGGTTGTCGTCAATACTTGTGGGTTCATTGATTCAGCAAAGAAGGAATCGATCGATACGATTCTCGAAGCCGCGCAGTTGAAGGTTACGGGGAAAGCGAAGCGTCTCGTGGTGGCGGGCTGCCTGGTAGAAAGATACCGCGATGAGTTGAAGGCGGCGATGCCGGAAGTCGACGCGTTCATCGGTACCAGTCAGATCAACGACATTCTTGCGGTCTGTGATCCGAAGACGAATACACGTTCACTGCCCGTCGTTCCACTCGGCAATCAGACGTCAACTTACCTTTACGACGAATCAACACCACGTATTCTCGCGACTCCGTCCCATTATGCTTTTGTAAAAATAGCTGAAGGTTGCGATCGTCCCTGCGCGTTCTGTTTTATTCCGCAGATGCGAGGCCACTTTCGCAGTCGCAGGTTTGGATCGATCGTAGCCGAAGCTCACCAGTTAGCGGAAGAAGGTGTCAAAGAGTTGATCCTGGTTGCACAGGATTCATCGCGCTATGGTGAGGATCTTGGAAAGTTGGATGCTCTGCCGGGCCTGATTCGTGAGTTGGCAAAAACTGATGGCATTGAGTGGGTGCGTGTGATGTACACCTATCCCACGCACATCAGCGATGGTTTTCTGGATGCGATTGCTGATGAACCAAAAGCGGTGAACTATCTGGATATGCCGTTGCAACATGCATCGCAAAATGTGTTGAAGTTGATGAAGCGTGGTGGCAATCGAAAGAGTCTAGAACGATTGATTGAGCGCGTGCGAAAGCGAGTCCCCAACATCGCAGTGCGCACTACGTTCATCACTGGTTTCCCGGGTGAGACTGAGGCTGACTTTGAAGAGTTGATGGCCTTTATAAAGAATGTCGAGTTTGACCGTGTTGGTGTATTCACTTACTCCGATGAAGAGGGAACGCCGGCGTTTGATTTGCCGAACAAAGTTCCACACCGGACCGCAGCACGGCGGCGCACGAGTTTGATGAAGGTGCAGAGTCGGATCTCAAAGCGAAGGAACAAAGCTCGAGTTGGCGACGTTGTGCGAGTGCTGTTTGAAGGTGAGTCGAAAGAAACCGAGTTGCTGTGGCAAGGCCGGATTGAGACGCAGGCGCCTGATATTGATGGATGCGTCTTGATCAATGATGTTCCCGATGGTTTGCTGCCGGCCGAGGGTGACTTTGTGAACGTCGAGATCACCGAGGCGCACGAGTACGACTTGATCGGACGGATCTGTGGTTGAGCACTGAAGTCAGTACCACAACGCGGTAGCGTGTGGCACCAAGCTAGTCTTGTGGTTAATCGCTTAACTCGAGCCACACGCTACCGCGTTGTGGTACTGACTTCATCACCGGAGGACAAGTTGAAGCTGTTTGGTGCCGTCACAGCTATTCTGCTTTCGATCGGGTGGTTCAATTCAGTTCCCGCTCTACACACTCCGTTCGACTCTTATGGCAACATCTGCGTTGAGGACGAGCGAGCGCGCCTTGATAACTTTGCAGTACAACTCCAAAACCAAAAATCGGATGTTGGTTACATCATCGTCTATGCAGGACGATCCTCCTGTGTAGATGAAGCAAAGTATCGCGGTAAGAGGGCCAAGGATTGGGTAGTTAAGCGCGGCGTTCCTGCTGAGCGAGTCGTTGTAATTGATGGCGGTTATCGTAAAGACATTCAGACTGTTCTGACGCTGATCGACAAGGAGCAACCGGTACCGCCACCCTCATCGGAACTTGAAAACAGCCAGGTCTCGATTCACAAGTGCGTAGACAAAGTTTTTGCACGCGTCCTCTGTCCAAATCGAAAATAGGAAGATCTCTTTGTCTCTCAAAGAATCCAGCGACGAACTCAATCCAACGGAATTAGTTTCGGAACCATTACCTGTAAAAAACAGTCGAGGTCCGGGTGACTATGTTGCACTGGCCATTGCAACCGTCGGAGTCGGGTTCATACCACTGGCGCCCGGAACATGGGGGTCACTTGTTGGCGTTGGTATTTACTTGCTCGTTCGCTTCCTTTTTCTCGAGTCCGGTCAGATTCCATTTTTGATTCTTCAGTTCGGATTAATACTAGTCGTAACTTTTGCTGGCATCTGGGCCGCGTCGCAAACGGAACGAATTACCGGTCGCAAGGATCCGGGCAAGGTTGTGGTTGATGAAGTTGCGGGTCAGCTTATCTCGTTGCTGCCTGTTGCACTCGCGCCGTTTTGGTCGTCATGGAAACTCTGGGTCATCGTTTCGTTTATTCTTTTTCGCCTTTTCGACATTGTTAAGCCCTATCCTGCAAGACGCATGGAACGATTGCACGGCGGAATGGGAATTATGTGTGACGATCTTGTTGCCGGAGTTTATGCAGCCGGCTGCGTCTTGGCAGCGACTTTAGTAATGAAAGCTATCTAAGGGGGAACTGATGGACAATCAAGGAACAAAACCAGATAGAGAACTCAGTGAGCGGGAAGCAGAGGCAACTGATAAAGAGACGCTGAAAGATCTGCAAGAAGCATTTGGCAGTTCGGACAATACTCCGGAAGATCAGAGCGGCGTGCCGAGTCCGGATGGATCATTTGACGATGAAGAAGAACTTGAGCAGGCCGATCTTTCGTGACGGCCTAGCTTTCCTTCTCATCGATCTCCCGCCTTCCGATCCAACCCTTCCTCTTGAAGTAATAGAGCATCCCGACGGCCACTGCCACCATGATTACCCAAACGGTGTAGTAGCCGTATCGGGAGTGAAGCTCAGGCATGTATTCGAAGTTCATCCCGTACACACCGGCAATAAATGTCAACGGCAACATGATCGCCGAGAAAATCGTCAGCACTTTCATGATCTCATTCAAACGATTTGAGACCACGGACAAATACGCTTCCAACGATCCACTGATCAAGTCTCGATAACTCTCCGCTAAATCTGTCACTCTCACCAGGTGGTCGAAGATGTCGCGAAAGAACGGCAGTACTGGTCCGCTGATCAGGTCAAACTGACCATGACTCATTCGGTACAGCACTTCGAGTTGCTTTGAGGAGATTCGTTTGACTCTGAGCAGGCTCCGCTTCAATCCGAGTATCTCTTCGAGGATTTCCTTGTTAGCGCGTCCAAGCGAAAAGATGTCGTCCTCAAGTGCGTTGATCCGCTCGTCGAAGTCGTCCATCACCGGTAAGTACTCATCGACGATGTTGTCGATAATGAAGTGCAGGATGTACGGCGCACCACGCTGACAAGTAACCGGGCTCACGCGTATTGACTGCTTGACCTTGTCGACGCTGGAAAAAGGCTCGTGGTGATAAGTAACTACATAGTTTCGCCCGAGGAAGCCATCCAGTTCGACGGTATTGAAACGATCAGGACTCGCGTCTTTACGAATAGCGTGAACGATAAAATAGAGATAATCGGGGAACTCTTCTACCTTCGGATGGTGACGAGTGGCGCGGCAATCCTCAACAGTCAGCGGGTGAAACTTAAACACGTCGAGCAGTACGTGATCGTCCGCATCGGTCGGGCCTTCAAAGTCGACCCAGAAGATGAGGTTTTCATCTTTCAGAAGATCAGGAATGACACCGACCTCGTGATGCTCTTCCACCGTGTCGCTGCCGTTGCGATAAACGAAAATGTCCATCGGGGTTCCTCTCTGAAAGCTACGCTCGCTCGACCAGTTATGGTCAGACTGTTACCATACCGGACTTTTACTGGCAAGACTTTGAGTTAAGGAGTCAGTATCACAACGCGGTAGCGTGTGGCCCGGCTCAGGCATTGTCTCTTCAATAATTACAGCATCAGCCACACGCTACCGCGTTGTGGTACTGACCTCGATACAAAGGAACCATGAAAATACTTGTTGCAGATGACGTTAGTGAAAGTGGATTGCAACCACTGCGGGCAGCGGGGTTGAATGTTGAAAAACGAACTGGACTCGCAAAACCTGAGTTGATTGAAGCGCTCAAGGATTGCGAAGGGTTGATCGTTCGTAGTGAAACAAAGGTTACGGCCGAAATACTGGAAGGTGCCGGCACCTTGCGAGTAATTGGTAGGGCAGGAGTCGGCGTCGACAACATTGATGTGCCTGCCGCCACGATGCGTGGAGTCGTGGTTATGAACGCGCCCGACGGCAATACGATTACTACTGCCGAACATACGATTGCCATGTTGGTTTCACTGGCCCGCTCGATTCCCCAGGCCAACAGCAGTCTTCAAGCAGGACGCTGGGAACGCAAGAAGTTTATTGGTGTCGAACTACAAGGAAAAACTCTCGGCATTGTTGGGTTAGGACGTATCGGTCGAGTCGTTGCCGCAAGAGCGCGGGCGATGGGAATGACAATCGTCGCCTATGATCCGTTTATCGCGCAGGAGCAGGCTCGCGATCTTGAGATTGAACTTACGACGCTCGATGAAGTGTATTCCCGTGCCGACTTTCTCACGGTACATACGCCGCTAACGGCCGAGACGCGTGGTCTCATAGATAGAGAAGTGTTGTCGAAAATGAAACCTAGTGCGCGAATCATCAATTGTGCGCGCGGTGGATTGGTCGATGAAGAAGCGCTTGCTGAAGCCATTAAGAGCGGAACGATTGCCGGTGCTGCGGTGGACGTGTTCACAAAAGAACCGCCTCCGCCTGATCATCCATTGCTCGGACTCGAACAAGTGATCGTCACGCCGCATCTGGGCGCATCTACAACCGAAGCGCAGGAAGGCGTTGCCTACACTGTGGCGGAACAGATGCGTGACTACTTGCTGACGGGCGCACTCAAAGGCGCAGTTAATGTCCCGATGGTTGGTTTGAAAGAACTGAACCTGATGCAGCCCTACGTAGTGCTTGCTGAACAGTTGGGACGATTTCAAGCACAGCTCGTAGATAAGCCGGTTAGTGAAGTCAGGATCGAGTTTGCCGGTGAGATCGTCGACATCGATGCGGCGCCCGTGGTGAGAGGATTTCTAAGTGGACTGTTACGCGACGTAAGCGCGCGGGTCAACGTCGTAAATGCATTTCTCATTGCTGAGGAACGTGGCATCAAAGTTACGACGACCTACGTTCGCACCACTGGAGACAAGACGCCGGCGATACATACTGAGATACATGCGGGACAGTCTCGCCAGAGTTTGGCCGGTAACTTATTTGGGTTCGGAAGCCAAACCCGCGAGGGACGAATTACAGAGATTGACGGGTTTCACCTTGAAGCGATTCCGCACGGACACATGGTCGTGATGCGCAATCGCGACGTGCCCGGCGTCATTGGCAGTGTAGGAACGATCCTGGGCCAGGGTGGTGTCAACATCAGTCGTTTTCATCTCGGTCGTCATGCACCAGGTGGTGACGCAATCGCAGTCATCGAAGTCGATGCTCCGTTAAACAAAGAGACGCTCCAATCGCTTCGCTCATTGGAGCAAGTGATATCTGCGCAAACGATAGAGTTGTGAGCGCTCGTCAAACTAAGCCTTAACATTTTCGCCGCAGATGTCATTCTCCCCAAGCTTCAGCTTGGGGTTACAGTCGCGTCCAATTTGAGGAACCGTTTTAACGGTTTACGAGTTTGAGCCAACCAAGCTCGACACCAAAACTTCATTGGCGATCAGCTTCATCGAAACACTGGGTAAACCGTTGAAACGGTTCCCGAGTACTGAGCGCGCACCATAACCCCAAGCTGAAGCTTGGGGAGAATGAGAGCGTTTACACACTCAAGCTACTGATCTGATGATGACTCCAGACTTTTGCATGTGGCTCCAAAGCTTATCGAACATCCCACCGCGAACTTTCGCTTGCCTCTTGCCGTAGTAATCTGCAAAATCCGCAAATCCCAGTTCAGGAGTTGTCATGTCAGCAAGTGTCTCGACCCGTACCTTGACTCCCCAGCCGATTCCCCTGGCCTATGCTGGTGATTCACAGGACG
>Ga0207675_100001308_pt1 | contig 24941 bp, 19 predicted proteins | sample KBSSwiS42_FD_184305 | JGI IMG/M metagenome (GOLD analysis project Ga0207675, IMG submission 184305) | Switchgrass rhizosphere microbial communities from Kellogg Biological Station, Michigan, USA - KBS Switchgrass S4-2 (SPAdes) (version 2) | ecosystem: Host-associated > Plants > Roots >...
GGATGGCGGGCTGCCGTTCAGAACGCGTTCGGCGATGTCCCCGACCATCGTGCCGTACGCTTCGTTGGTGAGGACGTAGCCGCCGACGACGCCGCGGCCCACGGCGTGGCTGGAGGTGCCATACACCGGCACCGGCGAAGCGTTCGTCACCTGGTCGAGGATGTCCTGCGGCAGCAGGGCCGCGCCGCGCAGATCCTCCGACTGGCGCCCCAGCAGGACCAGCGAGTCGGCCGACAGCTGCTTCACGTCGTTGACGATCTCGGCGACCGGTCGATCGGTCCAATAGGTAATCGGCTGCTCGAGGCCCATTCTCGTCACCTGGTTCCGCGCGTCGGTTTCCAGCCGGCGATCGCGTTCCGGTGTGCCGGTGATCACGTACGCCCGCCGGGCGCCCGGGTGCAGGCGGAAGGCGAGCGACAGCGTCTCGCCATAGGGCTGGCTGTGGACGACCCCCGTCATCCGCGGCGATCGCCACCCCTGTGGCGGCAAGCGGCTGCTGCCGAAGACGATGTCGGCATCGGGAAACAGCGTGTCCTGCTGAAGCAGGAAGGTCAGCGGCGCGGCGGTGATGCACAGCACCAGATCGATGTGGCGATCGGCGTACTTCTCGCGCAAGTAGGTGGCCAGCACCTGCGGATAGCTCGGGCTCTGGAAGCGCTCCGACTCGAGATACTCCTCGTAGTACTGCAGCGAGCCCGGTGGCATCGAGCGCAGGCCCTCAATCAGCCCGCTCTTGATCCCCGGATACGACGGGAAATCCGGTCCGTCCCAGAACAGCGCGACCACGCGCTTCGGTTCGGCGGTGACGTGCGCTCCGGCCGGCGTCGCGCCGAAGGGATCGCGAATCGCGCGCGGCAGCGTGCTGGGCGACCGCGCACCGGGCGACAGGCCCCCGCCCACCATGCAGACGACGACCAGACACGCAACCCGCGCGCCCGCCGTCCGTGACTGTCGCCCGCCGCGCGAAGCGTCTCCCGCTCTCATCGGTTCGCTGCGACGTTCTAAGGGCAGACAGACGAGTTACACAACTGTCAATACTGACAGGTGCTGCACGGAAATCGCCCCTGGAGGACGCAAACTCGCTACTTGGCCGGCGCCACGCTCACCAGCAATGCTTCGGTGTAGGTCACCGCGAGCTTGTCGCCGGCCTTGAACCCTTCGAGGTTCTTCGCCTGTTCGATCTTGTATGTCACCGTGCGGCCGTCGTCGGTCAGCACCGTGATCGACGGCACGGCGGCGTCGATCGCCTTCACCGTCACCATGGCGGTCCGCTGATCGCCGAGCGTGGCGCCGGGCCGCGGGCCGTTGCCACGCGTCAGCGCCACATCGCCGGTGGTCGCCGTCGGGATGTCCGGGTCGCCGGGCTTGGCCAGACGGACGACGATCGATTCGATGTAGGTGAATTGGATGGTGTCGCCGACTTTCAGCTCGTTGAAGCGCGCCATGTCGGCCGGCGCCTTGAAGCGCTGCTGCTCGCCGTCCTTTGTCCTCAACGTCACGTACCGCGTCGTGCTGTCGATGGCCTCAATCGTCGCCGTCCCGCGCACGGTCTGCGACTTGGTGACCGGCGCCTGCGCCCAGGCCGCCGACGGCAACCCCAGCGCGAGGGTGAAGAGTGCGGCATTGCGTAGCTTCGTCATACGTCCTCCAGGAAGTGTCCTCGCAGGGTAGGAGGCGGCGGCGTCGGCCGGCTATGCACATTCGGCATACCGATCTCCCTCGCCCTCGCCAGCGGCGATCGGATGACCGACTCGCGATGACGAACTCGCTGACGGACGTAGCCCGGTGACATTCGGGACGGGCGGGCGCGAGATCCGCAAGCAGGCTCCGGCGGTCGCGGGCCCGACATTCCCGCGGCCGCCGGCAGCCAACGACCGGGCTGAGCTGCTGAGGTCCCGGCGGGCCCAATTGCCCGCGGGCGATGGATCCCGGTCGACCGCCGTCGCTCGGCGCGGCGACGCCGGGACGATACCCGGCAACGACCACGTGCGGCTATGCAGATCCGGCAGCGTGCGGCAAGGCGCGGCTCGCCGCCATGATCCTGCGCGCGGTGACGTTGATGTGCGTTCCGCTACCAGGGGCTGTTTCGATGGCGAGGGTGCCGCCGAGGAAGGTCACGCGCTCGCGCATGCTGACCAGACCCAGGCCGGTCCCCTCTCGGTCACGCAGCGCGAACCCCGATCCATTGTCGACAATCTCCAGCGAGACCTGATCGGCCGAGCCGCGCAGCCGCACAGCGGCGTGCGTCGCGCCGCTGTGCCGGACCACGTTGTGCAGCGCTTCCTGGGTGACCCGATACAGGCACAACGCCAGATCGGGGTCGAACGGATCGCGCACGCCGGCGTGCTCGAAGTCCACGGGCGTGCCCCACTGCCGCGACGTGTCGCGACACAGCGCCTCGAGCGTCGGCACCAGGCCGATCGCCTGCAGCCGGGCCGGATGCAGCCGGTGCGACAGGCGATGCACGCCGCTGGCGATCTCATTCGTGCGCTCGGCAATCTGCGCGACTTGTGCGGCCGCGTCGAAGTGCGGGTTCGCTCCGCTCAGCTGCAGCTGTGCGAGGTCGATGCTGAGCATCGCCAGTTTCTGGCTGAGATCGTCGTGCAGCTCGCGCGCGATCCGGTGCCGCTCGCCTTCCTGCGCGGCGATCAGGCGGCCCGCGAGGTGCCGGTTGCGCTCGACGGTCTGCCGCAGTTCGATCTCCCGATCGCTCAGGGCGCTCGCTGTGCGCTTCCGCTCGGTGATGTCGCGCACGATGCTCACCACCGTGTCGTCGTCGCAGGCGACGAGCCGCGATTCGTAGTGGCGCGTCTCGCCCTCCATGGGCAGCTCGTATTCGACCACGCGCGGCTCCGCCGATGTACGCGCGGCGGCGAGCTCCCGCGCGAACATCGCGCCCAGCGGCGGCGGCATCACGTCCGCGATGTGCCGGCCCAGGAATTGCTCGGGCGGGAGGAACAGTTGCGTTGGATCACGCGCGCGGTAATCGAGGTAGACGCCGTCGGCGCGGATGACGAACATCAGGTCGGGGATGGCCCGCAGCAGCGCCGCGTTCCGCGCTTTACTCTGCCGCAGCGCGAGCTCGGCCTGCCGCCGCCGCGAGCGGTGGGCCATCAGCGCGCCGACCAGCAGCAACTGCGCGAGGCACAACACCGCAGCGACGACTATCAACCAGTTCCGTTGGAGCAGGCTCGAAGCCGACCAGACCGCCAGGGCTCGATTGGCAGGCGAGATGTCAGCAGCGCCCGCGCCGGCTGGCAGACACACACTGAGGACGCAGACGGCTACCGACGTCGTGAGGAGGCGATAAGGAGAGCGGGCGGAGGCAGCAGTCAAGGGCATCCAGCCCCGCGACACGGCGGGGCGACTCGCACATTCACCGACGCAACCAGGCAATCATGTCCAACTGAACGCAGATTCTAAGATCGACCGGGCTACACGCTTTCAGACATTTTTTCAGCGGCCGACCTCGGACCTTGGAACGAGTCCGCCCAAGAAGAGGGCCGCGCTTCTTAGCGCCCGACGAGCTTCATGAGGTGCTCCGGATAGCGCGCACCGTGCACCTCAATCTGTGAGGCTGCGCGGTCAATCTCCCGCAGGTCGTCCGCCGTGAGTTGGACGTCGACCGCGCCGGTGTTCTCTTCGAGTCGATGGCGTTTGGTCGTGCCGGGAATCGGCACGATCCACGGCTTCTGTGCCAGCAACCATGCCAGCGCGATTTGCGCCGGCGTGGCGTGCTTGCGGGCCGCGAATGATTTCAGCCAGTCGACGAACGCGAGGTTCGCTTTCCGGTTCTCTTCGGTGAAGCGCGGGACGACGTTGCGGAAGTCGGTCGGATCGAACGTCGTCTTGTCGTCGATTTTGCCGGTCAGGAAGCCTTTGCCCAGCGGGCTGAACGGCACGAACCCGATGCCGAGCTCCGCGAGCGCCGGCAGCACCTCCCGCTCCGGCTCGCGCCACCACAGCGAGTACTCGCTCTGAAGCGCGGCCACCGGCTGGACGGCGTGGGCGCGGCGAATCGTCTGGACGCCCGCTTCCGAGAGCCCGAAGTGCTTGACCTTGCCCTCGCGGATCAATGCCTTGACCGCACCCGCGACCTCCTCGATCGGCACCTCAGGATCGACGCGGTGCTGATAGAAGAGATCGATCCGATCGGTCTTCAGGCGCTTCAATGAGGCATCGGCGACCTCTCGGATGTGCGCTGGCCGGCTGTCCAGCCCGGCCTGCTTCCCGCCCTCGATCTTGAATCCGAACTTCGTCGCGATGACGACCTGATCGCGAACCGGCGCGAGCGCTTCGCCCACCAACTCCTCGTTCGCGAACGGCCCGTAGACTTCGGCCGTGTCGAAGAACGTGACGCCGGCATCCACCGCGGCACGGATGATCGCGATCCCTTCTTCGCGCGTGGCCGGCTGCCCGTAGCCGAAGCTGATGCCCATGCAGCCGAAGCCAAGCGCCGACACTTCCAACCCGTCTCTTCCCAGGACTCGCTTCTGCATGACCTCAGTTCTCCTCCGCGTCTCGGATTGCGCGCCGTTCGTCGAATTCACTGCCGATGACATTGCTGCGCGGCGAGCCGACGCTTTTGCGGCTCCGATTTGCCGGGCCAGAGTTTGACGATGATGTGAGGCATGGCCGGCTTCTACTCCTGCTGGCCGCCGTTGTACTGGTCGTCGCTGACGTGCTCCATCCAGTCGACCGGCTTTCCATTGAGCTTCTCCTGGATCGCGATGTGCGTCATCCCCGTCGTCGGCGCCGCCCCGTGCCAGTGCTTCTCGCCGGGCGCGAACCAGACGACGTCGCCCGGCCTGATCTCCTCAATCGGCCCGCCCGCGCGCTGCGCGCGCCCGACGCCCGAGACGACGATCAATGTCTGGCCGAGAGGGTGCGTGTGCCACGCGGTCCGCGCGCCGGGCTCGAACGTGACGCTCGCGCTCGCCACCCGCGCCGGCTCCGGAGCATCGTGCAAGGGATCAACGCGGACGCTGCCCGTGAACCACTCCGCGGGACCTTTGCCTGAGGCGCGTGAACCTGCTCTCTGGATTTCCATCCGTCTAAGGTACGGCGGGTGATGCGTTCAAGTCGAATCGTTGCATGATCTAGAAGCGAATCGTCCTCACGACCTTGGCCGCCGCTCTTCGATCGAACGTGACCAGGCGCTCGCGATCGATCCAGTTGTGCGTGTAGACGAAGAACCAGTCGTTGCCCGGCTTCTCGATCCACCGGAACCGCGCCTGCCACCCCAACGCCCGGCTCACCGTGTCGTACTGCACGACCTGCGCGAGCGAGATCCACGGCCCGAACTGCGTGCTCGCGTCGCCGCGCCACAAGGTCGTCGAGAACCGCCCCTCGCGCAGATCGACGTCGTTGTAGTCGGCGGTCACGCCGAGCAGCACGCCGGACCGAGGCCGCAGGTTCACGGTGCCGGTGACCTGGCGGCGGCTGCCGGAGTAGAAGCTGCCGTCCTCGTACTGCCCGTTCACCGACACGAGGCGGCGCCCGGCGCTGCGGACCTGGTACTGCCGCCGGAAGAACGTGTAGGTCGAGCCGGCCGGCAGCGTCACCGCGCCGAAGATCGGAAAATCGCGCGGCAGGCGCTCGAACAGCGGAAACAGGTGCAGCTCGAAGAAGTCGCCCGACTGCAGTTCCAGCCTCAGCGCCTGCAGATCGGGGCGCCTGGTTTCGAGCCGTCCCTCGGGATCGAACCGGAGATCGACGTCCGCTTCGAACGAGTAGCGGCGGACGATGGGATTGGTGATCGTGTGGCGGATGAATCGGACCGCCGGGTTGACGCGCCGGTAGCCGCGGCGGTCGACGAACCCGACCGCCGGATCGTAGCCGGCGCCGACCTGTGAAATGCCGAGGCGGAAGTTGAGCGGGTCGTTCGGATAATCGATCCGCATGCCATACGCCGAACTGGGGCACGATTCACGGCGCGGCTCGCAGAGTGCCGCGGCGGGCGTTGTCCTCAGCCAGAAGCCGCTCACCTCGAGTACGTCGTCGCCGCGAAAGTGCGTCGTCGACAACGCGACGTCGACGCCGGCCGTGTGCCGGTCGGGAGGCCCGCCGCCGCCGCGCCGCGTGTAGATGCCGCCGATGAACGACTGCGCGAGCATCCGCCGCCGCATGCGAACGACCGTGAACTGCTCGCCCCGAGCGAGCGCGAGGGAGTCGAGGGGTTCGCCGACGTTCGACGAGGTGTCGCGGGTGCGCAGCTGCAGCGCGCCGACGTCGAAGGCGCCAACCTGCCCGGTCAGCTTCACGCCGTAGTCAATCGGCTGCGGCACGCCCCGATCGTCCAGGCCGATGCGCCGGCTGAAGAACGGGAGGATCGTGTTGCCCGGTTCACGCGCGAACTCGAAGAAGCTCGAGCCCTCGAGGAAGAACGTGCGCTTTTCGGGGAAGAACAGCGGAAAGCGCGTCAGGTTGATCTGGCGTTGATCGACCTCGGTTTCGGCGAAGTCGGTGTTGATCGTGAAGTTCGCGCGCAGGTTCGGCGTCAGGTTGTGGATCACGTCGCCGCCGAACGTGGCGCTGTTGTCGACCCGTTCGATCCCGCGGCCTGGTGCCGCAACCGACGTCGCCGCCGCATACGGCCGCAGGTCGAGGCCAATCCCCTGGCTGAGGCCGTCGAGGCCGGTCAGGCGGCCGGCTGCGGCCATCAGCGTCAGTCCCTGGTTGCGCGGCCACCCGTTCCACAGGCTCTCTTCGTTGCGGCGCCGCACCGTGCGCTGAAAGTTGATCCCCCACGCGCTCGACGCGGGATCGAAGTAGAGCGTGCGGAACGGAATTTCGATCTCCGCCGTCCATCCGGCCGGCGTGCGGGCGACGCGCGCCATCCAGATGCCGTCCCACGACATGTTGACGTTGTTGAACTGCTGGCCGCCGCCGCCGGCGCTCGACGTCACCAGGCCGTCGCCCATCGCGCCCGACGGGTTGATCTGAAAAAAGTAGCCGGAACGGCCGTCGGCGTGCGGATCGATCGAAATCATGAAGCGATCGTCGGCCGTCAGCGGCTGGTCGCGCTGCATCTGGTTGCCGAGCAGGCGCGAGGGCTCCGAATCCAGGCAGGTCACGCCGAGCAGCAGGCGCCGCGCGTCGTAGGCGACCCGCACTTCGGTGCGTTCGGTCGCCGGAGCGCCGTTCTCGGGATCCTGCTGGACGAAATCGGCGGCGATGTCCGTTCGCGTCCAGAACGTCTCCAACAGGCGGCCGTCCAGATCGATGGCATCGCCGGACAGGAGGCGGGTTGCGGTCACGCTGCGCGGCGGCGTCGACTCAGCGGGCTGCGCCCGCGCGCAGACGACGAGCGGCGGCCAGAGCAGGGCGGCGAGGATGATGGTGGTGGGTGCGGCGCGCATGCGATCGGCGTGGACCAGACAGCATACCGATCCGCGCGGCGGCGTGGCACTATGGTGGCGATGAGCATCAACATCGCCACGTTGAACGTCCAGGACGTGACCCCGATCCTGAACGTCTCGAACCTCGACGACAGCTTCGCCTGGTTCGAGCGGCTCGGGTGGAAGAAACACTGGCAGCACGGCGAGCCGCCGAATTTCGGCGCGGTGATCTCGGGAACATCCGAGATCTTTCTCTGCCAGGGCGGGCAGGGCGCGCGCGGCGGCGCGCTGCCGCGTGACCGGTGGGACAACCAGGCGGGCAGCACCTGGATGTCGTGGTGGCTGGCCTCCCCTGCCGACGTCGATGCGCTGTATGCGCTCGCCGTTCAACTCGGCGTCGAGGCGCCGTGGCCGCCGACCGATATGCCGTGGAACGTGCGCGAGTGCCACCTCCGGCACCCGGATGGGCACACGTTCCGCGTCGGCGCACGGCTGGAGGAGGAATAACCGTTCAGCGACCTCCTAGGTCGCGGCGGGCCGGTGCGCGCGCAGGAACGATCGGATCTGCCGCACCGCCAGCGGAATGCGCTCCTTCGGCTCCTTCCACGGGAACATGCTCACTTCGGCGTTCGGCGCGAGCATTGCCGCTTCCATCGCCACCGCGTAGGGGTGCGCCGGGATGTCGTCGGGCAGGATCAGGACCGGCGTCCGGCAGCTGCGCACGAAGTCGCGCGTCACGGTGAAGACGAAATCGGGATTCGTGCGGTACATGCGGGTGAGGAACCGGTCGACCATCTCACTCGTGATCTCGGGACGGCGAGCGGTGAGCGCCGGGCCCCAACCCTTGATGTTGGTTTCGTAGAAGAGGTCGCGCATCTCGGGACGCGATCCGCTGGGCTGCGCCAGGACCGCGGCGACAATCCGGTTCGGCGCCCGCTTCAGCAGGTTCCAGATGAACGGCCCGCCGATGCAGAAGCCCATCACCATGAACTTGTCGATCTTCAGGTGATCCATCAGGCCGATCTGATCGTCGGTGTACGCATCCCACGGCCGATCGATCTCGAGCGGCCCGGACGACTCGCCGCCGTTCGCGTTGCGCAGGTCGGCGGTGATACAGCGATACTCGGCCTTGAACTCGCCGATCGCGTCGAACGGATCGCCGCGCTTCAGGCCGGCGATGGTTGAATTCAATCCGCCGCCCGCAATCAGCAGCAGCGGGAAGCCGGAGCCTGTCTGCTCGTAGTGGATGCGGACCGGTCCCCTTTCGTAGAACGAGCCGGACTTGCCGTCGCTCACGGTCTGCTGCGCGATCACGCGCGGCGCCGCGGCCATCGCCGTCGCGGCGGCGCCCGCCTTCAGCAGCTTGCGTCTGGTCTTGTCCATACGCGACATCCTTTCAATCGTTGCAGACGGGTTGCGCGCGCCCGCTTGGCTTCTTGCCGCACGGCGCAGGATCGCGCGGCATTCTACCGCGCTCACTCCCTCGATGTGGGCCATAATGCCGTCGCTCGACGGAGGCCTCATCCATGCCCACATCGAAGACCCGTCGCCTGCCGCTCACATCGTCCCCGACATCAGGCGCGATCGGCCGCCGACAACTGCTCACCGGCGCCGGCGCCACTGCCGCCGCGTTCGTGCTGGAGCGACACGGCGTCGAGGCGCAGACCCAGGCGCGCCCGGCGGTCGTCTTCTCGAACACCAGCGTCGTGAATGCCGATGCGGTCCGCGACAACATCGCGCTCGCGGTGCAGGGCGATCGAATTGCGGCGATTGGCCCGACCGACGCGATTCTCAGGTCGTATCCCAACGCGCAGGTCTACGACGGACGCGGCAAGGCGCTCGTGCCCGGCCTGGTCAACTGCCACGCCCATCTCGCGGCGACGCTCGAGCGCGGCTTCAACGAAGATTTCGGCTTCCCGAACTCGGTGCGGCTCGCGGTCCGGCCGGCGAGCCTGCTGCAAGGCGAGGAAGCGGCGCTGATGTCCACCGTCGGCGCGCTCGAGGCGATCCGCACCGGCACGACGACGATGGTCGAGAACAGCGGCGGCATCGGCCGCGCCGCCGCGGCGCTGGCGAAGACCGGGCTGCGCTGGGTGTTCGCCGAATCCATCCGCGACAGCGAGAACGTCGCCGGGCCGATGTCGCCCGAGGGGCTGGCGAAGAGCGAGAAGCCGCGGTTCTCGGCGAAGCTGCGCGACGAAGGCATGCAGCGCATCGACGAGCTGTTCGGCACGTGGCACGGCGCGAACCAGGGGCGGATCAGCGTCTTCCCCGCCGCGGCGCTCGCCGAAACCGCGTCGCCGGAGCTGCTGCAGGCGGTGCGCGCGTTCGCCGAGAAGCACGACCTCGGCTACACGATTCACCTCTCGCAGAGCACAGCCGAAGTCGACTTCATGGTGCGGCATCACGGCATGCGGCCGCCGGCGTTCCTCGCCCGGCACGGCTTCCTCGGACCGCGCCTCTTCGCCGCGCACTGTCGCTATGTCGACGCGGGCGATATCGCGCTGCTCGGGAAGTCGGGCACGATCATCTCGCACCAGGCGGCGATGGCCGCGAACCGCGGCGTCATCCCGCCGATTCCGGCGCTGCGCAAGGCGGGGTGTCCGATCGCCAACGGCACCGACAACAACACCAACGATCTGTTCGAGGTGATGCGCGTGGCGCTCCTGACCGAGCGGATCCGGCGCGACGATCCGTTCCCCGGCGTCCAGCCGCAGCCGGAAGACATCCTCGCCGACGCGACGCTCGGCGGCGCGCAGGCGGTGCGTCAGCTGAAGACGATCGGATCGCTCGAAGTCGGCAAGAAGGCGGACCTGCTGGTGGTCGACACGCTGCGGGCCCACCTCGTGCCGGCGGGACGCTTTCTCTCCGCGTGGATTCACAACGGCCAGGGGTCGGACATCGAGTCGGTGATGATCGACGGCGAGTTCGTGATGCGCGACCGCAAGATCCTCACGGTCGACGAAGACGCGATCGTCAAGGAAGCCGACAAGGTCGGCCGCCGCGTCTGGACCAAGGTGCTGGAGGCGGGCCCGGTCCCCGTCCCGCGCCTGCCCCGCCCGCGCTGACCTGGCCTCCGGGGTCGCAGACCGTCTGCGACCCCGTCTCCGAGACGGTCTCCGACACCGTCTCCGACACCGTCTGCGACACCGGGTGCCCGGCACTGCACGGTCGTTTGGCCCTGGCCGGCTGCCGCGACACTTTCAGCGCCTCCGGTCATCTATACTTACGGGGCCCCCTGCGACAGCTGCGGCGTCTCAACGCGAAATCATTGAGTGGATGGAGGTTCGTGTGGATTCAACAATGAATGGCCGTCGTCGTTTTCTGGGCGGAATCATGGGCGTCGCCGCGGCCGCAGGCCTGCCGGTCGCCCCGGCGCGTGCGGCAGCCGCCGCCGAGCCGGGCGCTGACGACTGGATCAAGGAAGTGCCCGGCACGCACCGCTGCCTCTTTGATTTTCCGCAGCACAAGTTCGGGATGCCGCAGCTGCACATCCTCAACTACATCAACACCTATAACGCGGCGTACAAGACCACGCCCGGGCAGGTCGGCGCGGTCGGCACCTTCTACAGCGTCGGCACCCAGTCGAGCATCCCGCTCGCCTTCAACGACAGCATGTGGGCGAAGTACCAGCTCGGCGCCTACCTCGGTCTCAAGGACGCGGCCGGCACGCCGTATACGCGCAACGTCTTCAATCAGCCGACGACCAAGGACGCGCACCTGCTGATGAAGGCCGCCGACCTGCCGACGCTTCGCCTGCTGGTCGATGCGACCCCGGCGATCGGGATCGAGAACCTGCAGAAGATGGGCACCAAGTTCCTGCTCTGCGCCAACGCCTTCGGCCTGTGGTGCCACGAGCTCGAGGCCCGCGGCAAGGGCAAGGCGGCGGAGATCCAGGACGAGCTGAAGGCGAACCTGCTTCCGGGCGTCTCGGTCGTGCCGGCGATGGTGATCGCGATCGAGAAGGCGCAGGAAGCGGGCATCAAGTACAACCGGCAGTAATTCGCACGCGCACGCGCGCGTCGCCGAGCACGATCTCGTCGCCCGACGCGAGGCGGACGCCGCGCGCGCCGGGCGGCACCGGCACGGTCCGGCCGCCGCGCAGGATGCCGGTGCCCTGCGCGCTGCGGTCGTCGTGCAGGCGATGCTCGCCGGACGAGGGATCGACGGTGATGTGGGCGTGGCGGCGCGAGATGGTCTGGTTGATGCCGTCGCCTTCGACGAAGGCGACGTGATTGGTCCGCAGCAGCTGCTGCCGGTGGTCGCGGACCTCGACGCCGCGGCCCAGATCGATCCGCGACAGCGCGAACGCATAGCTCCGCCGCTCCGCCGCGCCGCGCACGACGGTGATCTCGATCCGCGCCGGCGCGGCGTCGGCCGGCGGCGGGCCAGCTTCGACACGCGCGACGCGATCGAAGCCGACGTGAAACTGTGGATGCTCCCAGTGGCGCGCCGCGCGGCCGGCGAACGCCACCTCGATCCGCAGGTCGGAGACGTCACACCCCGCAGCACGCAGGCGATCGAGGATCCGATCGGGCAATGACGGCGCTGCCGAGAACAGCGCCTCGAAGCCGGCGCGCGCCTCGCGCGACGGCGCCGCCACCGACACGGCGACGCGGTTGAACGGGAACAGCCGCGCGCCGCGGCTTCCCGGCTGCACCTGCCGCTCGACCGCCTCGACGATGGCGTGCACGATCTCGAGCGGTTCGCGCGGCTCGCGGCCGGACGCGTCTTCAGCGGCGCGGCTGAGCGCGCGCGCGATCCGCGACTCGAGCGCCCGCGCCTTGTCCAGGATGTTCTCGATTCCCATCATCATCTCGACCTATTCGATCAGGCCCGACAGGGCCGCCGCCGTCACGATCTCGCCGGCGGCCGGCGCCGCGGTCCGCCCGCCGTAGCCGGCGTGCTCGATCACGATCGCAAAGGCGATCCGTTTCTTCGCCGGCCCGTAAGGCGCGAAGCCGACGAACCAGCCGTGCGACGGCGCGTTGTCCACTTCCGCTGTCCCCGTCTTCCCCGCGATCCGCGCCGGATGATGGCGCAGGCTGCTGCCGGTGCCGGACGTGACGACGTCGCGCATGTCGCTGGCAATGATCCGCGCCGCGGCCGGCGACAGGAACGGTGTCGATGCCGGGAGCCTGCGCTGTTCCCAGTAGGCGTCGCGCAGCGTCCCCGATGCCGCGATCGCGGCCGCGAGCCGCGCCATCCGCAGCGGCGTGGCTCGCACGTCGGCCTGGCCGTAGGCCACTTGCGGCAGCGTCTCGCGCACGCGCGCAACCGTCTGCGCGGGCGTCGGCGTCCTGGGCGGGCGCAGCGAGTCGAAGGGAGTCAGCGCGATGCCGAGGCGCGCGGCGCAATCGACCAGCGGCTGCGGCCCGAGCTTCAACGCCAGCTGCGCAAAGTAGGCGTTGCACGAGTGCACCAGCCCCTCGTGCATGTCGATCGTCCCGTGCGCATGCGTGTCGAGCAGATCGTCGCGGACCGGACGGCTCCAGCCGGTCAGCTTCGCGCCGATCCGGCCGTCGGCGAGCGGGCTGCACGTGAACTTCGCGTTCGCGAGATCGAGGCTGCGATCGAGCGCGGCCGCGGCGGTGACCAGCTTGAAGGTCGATCCCGGCGGGTAGAGCCCGTAGCGCGCGCGGTCGAGCAGCGGGTCGCCATCGCGCACCTCGTCCTCGTCTGCGCCCGCGGCCGGCCACGGATAGCTGACGCTCGCGAGCACGGCGCCGCTGTCGGGATCGAGCACCACCGCCGCCGCCTTGCCCGATGCCGCCCTGGCGTGCGCCTCGACGATCGCGGCGACGCGGATCTGCAGCGCCGCGTCGATCGTGAGGCGGACGTCACGGGGACGCCGGCGCAGCGCCGCGACGGCCGCATCCCCGGGGTCGTAGCGGTGGCGCAAGAGCGGCAGGATCTCGCGATAGTCGCGGCGGATGGTCGACATCGGCCGCCCCTCGACATCGCTGGTCGAGACGACCGACGCGCGATCGTCGAAGCCGCGCAGCGCACTCTCCAGATCGCGCTCGACATAGGACGTGTTCGGCGCCGTCCAGTTGACGCGACCGGTCGCATCGCCAAGCAGGTGGAAGGCGCGCCCGCCGAGCGGGTAGCAGCGTTCCGACGCCGCCGCGCACGCGCCGTCGAGCGCGACGCCCAGCTTCTTGAAATCCGGGCGCGCGCGATCGAGCAGCGCGCGGTCGTCGGTGGCGAGCGGCAGGCCGCGGCGATCGAGCACCGTGCCCCGCGGAATCACGCGCGCCGCGTCGAGCAGCCGCGGGTTGTAGGCGTAGCGGCGGCCGCCGTCAGCCTGGACGCCGAGGTGCGGCCGCACTGCGTAATCGTCGGCGTGCACCACCTGGACGTCGAAGATCAGGGCGGCGAGCGCGAGCGACGCCGCGACCAGCGCACCGCCCGTCCAGCGCAGCGGCAGGTCGAAGGCACGCAAGTCGGCCGCGCGGCGCCGGTCGGCGCGGATCGACGACAGGATGCCGAGCGCCGCGAAGTTCGCCGCCATCGCCGACCCGCCGTAGCTCAGAAACGGCGTCACCACGCCGGTCAGCGGCACCGCGCCGACGACGCCGGCCGCCATCACCAGCGCCGGGACGATCAGGAAGAGCGTGAGCGCGGCCGCGAGAAAGAGCCCGTAGTCGCTGCGCGCCGTTCGCGCGATGCGCAAGCCGCGCCAGGCGACGATCGCGTAAGCCGCCGCCACGACGGCGAGGCCGACGATGCCCAGCTCCTCGCCGAGCGCCGCGAGGATGAGGTCGGTATGACCGGCCGGCAGATACCGGGAATCGCCCAACCCGAGGCCGGTGCCGAGCGCGCTGCCCGATGCCATCGCCCACATCGCCTGCGCCACTTGATCACCGCCGGCCGCCGAGTTCGACCATGGCGACTGCCACATCAGCACGCGCTCCGAGAGCGTGCGCGAGATATGCAGCAGGTGTCCGAGCGCGAAGCCGGAGATGAGCAGCGCGAACCCCGCCACCGGCATGGCCAGGCGGGCGCGCGCGACCGCATAGATCGCGAGGAAGACGCAGCACAGCAGCAGCGCAGGTCCCAGATCCTTCTGCACGGCAAACAGCGCCAGCGCGGCGGCGGTGCCGCCGGCGACCGGCAGGACGTACTCCACCCGCGGCACGTTCACCCACGCCGGCAGGTGGACGCGGCGAATCGTGCGGCTGCGCAGCCCCCGCAGCAGTTCCCATCGCCGCGAGAAATACCCGGCGAGGAAGAACGCGAGCAGCAGGCGGATCGCCTCGATCGGCTGCACCGGCCCGAGATTGACCTTTGCGCCGCTGCGTCCCGGGCCGGATCCGAACGCGACGAGCAGCGCGCACAACCCCAGCGCCGCCGCCAGCGGCAGGTAGCTGAACTCCACGAACGCCGCGCGGCTGAAGTCGGCCAGCGAGCACGCGGACATCAATCCCAGGCCGAGCATCACACCCTGCGAGTAGCGGACGAACAGCGGGATGTCGCGAAGCGGATCGGGCCGGCTCAGGAGCACGGCAAAGCCGAGCCCGGTGATGAGGTGCGCGGCCGCCAGCAGCAGGCGATCGCCGTCGACGCGCCGCAGGCGCCAGAGGAATGCGGATGCGTGAAAACCGATGATGTAGAGCAAGCCCCACGTCAGCAGCTGGTTCCTGAACTGCGCGCGCGTGCGGACGACGAAGGCCCGCTTGATCGCGGCGATGTCAGCGGCGGTGAAGAGCGGCACCGCCGCGGGCGCCGGCCGGCCCGCCGCGGCCGCCGCCTCGCGAGCCGCGGCGAGTCGCCGGGCGAAGAGGTCGAGCTGCGGGTTCCGATCGATCTCCGCGGCCGCGACCGTCAACCGCGCGGCCGCGCCGACATTCGGGACGACCTGGCCGCTGTCACGCGAGCTCGCGAGCATGCGGAACCATTCGCGTGCCGCAAGCTCGCGGTCGCCGGCGTCGGGCATCACCGACGCGAGCCCGGGCTCGAGCGCGGCCGCCCGCTCGACCGCGTTGAGGTTGATGGGCGCATCGTGGCTCGCGCGATCGGATCGCTCCAGCGCGGCAAACCGGCCGGCATAGGTCAGCGCCAGCATCAGCGCGACGACGCCGGAGGTTGCCGCCAGCAGCAGGTCGCCGACTGCCACGCCCGCGAGCCGCGCGCGGCGCCAGCTCGCGTCGCGCTCCGCGGCGGCGGTGAAGGTTACGGCCACGGCGTCACCGCGCGCGGGATGCCGGGCAGCGCCTCGGCCGCGGGCGGCTCCGACAACTCCGCGAGCCGCTGCTGCACCTGACGCACGGCGCGCTGCGCCAGGCGCAGGCTGCGCGGCGCGTCGCCGAAGGCGAGCGCCGTGGTGTAGCGATCGATCGCCTGCTGATACGCGTTCTGCGCGCGGGTCAGGTAGTCCTGTTCCTGGGCCATGCCGGTGAGCGTGCGCGCGGTTCGGGCGAGCGCGTCGGCGCGGCTGCGATAGCCGTCGGCCAGCTGCACCGTCTCGCGATCGCCAGGCGTGTAGCCGAGGCGCTCCGCCTGCTGCAGCGCGTCGGCGCCGCGATCGACGTCCTCGAGGCCGTAGATGAAGGTGCGCATCAACCCGAGAAACGGATCGGGCCAGTTCGGGCGGAGCTCCGCCGACTCGCGGAACGCGGTGACCGCGTCGGTGAACTCGTGCTGCGCCTCGGCGGCCTGACGCCGCAGCTTGCGCGCCTCGCCGTTGATGCGGTGCAGGTGCCCGTCGCAGTACCGCAGCAACGCCCTCAGCCGCGCATCGTCGGGCGCCGCGCTGGCGGCGTTGGCGAGCGCCTCGCGCGCCATCTTCCACTGCATTTCGCGGACGCTTGGAACCGGCGTGCGGTAGTTGCCGATGACGCGCTCGGCCAGCGCTTCGCTCTGCCGGACCAGCGCACGCCGCAGGCGGATGACGCCGTAGTTCGAGCTGTGGCCACTGAGGTCGTCGTACAGGTTCCACGCGTCGGCGAGGCCGTCGAGCTCGCGGGTCGGCACGTTGGCCGCAATCCGGCCGGCTCGCACGCCAACCCGGTATTCGTTGAACACGAAGGCGAGCGTCGCCAGCAGGAGCGCCGTCCGCAGCATCCGCATGCGCCGCCAGCGCTTCGGGGCCGGCGCCGCCGGCGCTTGCTTGATCGCGGGTGGAACCAGATCCGCCGATGCCGGCTTCGACCCGGCGTCCGCCGGCGCAGCGGGCGGCCTCGTGCGACGCGTCGCTTCGTCATCGAGGCTCGCGTCGGGACGGGTACGGCGTGTCGCGGCTTCATCGACCATCATCCGGGGCCAACCCTGTCGCTCGGCCTCGGTCGGCTTCCCTGCCTTCAGCGCCTCGAGATCCATGCGGATTGCGGTTGCATCCGCGTAGCGATCGCCAAGCGACCCGGCGAGCAGCTTGGAAACGATCGCCTGCAGGCCGGCAGGGACACCCGCGCCAAGCGGCTCCACCGGGCGCCGCGATCGGATCCGCTGCTCGAGCCGCCGCGTGTCGGGCGCCACGAACGCCTGGCGGCCCGCGATCATTTCGTAGAGCAGCACGCCGACCGCCCACAGATCGACGTGCGCGTCGATGTTGCCGCCCGAGTCGAACCACTCCGGCGACAGGTACGCGAAGGTCCCGAAGTCGTTGCGCGTGACCTTGCGGCTGAGCGAGAGCGCCTTGGCGATTCCGAAATCGAGCACCTTGATGTCGTCGCCGGGCACGACGCGGATGTTTCGCGGCTTCAAGTCGCCGTGCACGAGCGAGCGAAGCGGCTGGCCGTCGATCGAGGTCTCGAAGCCGTGCGCCGCCTCGAGAAACTGGCAGAGCTGGAGCGTGACATCGATCGCCCGATCCGCGGCGAGCGGTCCCCGCGCGATGACGTCCGAGAGGTTCTCGCCCTGCAGATACTCCATCGCGATGTAGAAGTAGCCGCCGCCGGTGCCGTGCTCGTACACCGCCGGCACGTAGCGGCTCTTCGCGCAGAAGCGCTCCTGCAGCTTGGCGCCCCAGGTTTCGGCGTCGAGAATCTCGCGCGCCTCGCGATCGCTGCCGGCCGGCACCAGCTTGAGCGCAACGCGCCGCTCGGTTCGCGTATCGGTGGCGAGGAACACGGTCGCCATGCCGCCGCGGCCGATCTCGGCGACGATTTCATAGGGGCCGACGCTGTTGAAGACCGTGTCCATCATCGGCTGCGGCGCCCCGGCCCGTTCGATGGGCGAGCCGGCGGTTCGTGCCCGCCGGCAAACCAGTTGTCGCGCACCACGCGCGCGGCGGCGGCGTCACCGAGCGCGCGGAAGGCGTCGGCCGCGATCCCCTGGAAGACGTTGCCGAAGAAGGTGGGTTGAGTCTCGCGCTCGATGATCAGCGCGGCGCCGGCGCGCTCCGACAGGCCGTTGCGCGAGAAGACATTCTGGTTGATGCGCGGTTGGGCGCCGCCGCGGACGGCGAGCGCCGTGCCCGGGTTGTCGTGGATGTGACTCGCCAGAAGCGTCAGCCGCGCCCCGTCGCGCAGATCCACGGCTGCGTTGGCGGCCCCGGTGATCTCGACGTCGACGATCGACACCTCAGAGTTGGCGGCGAAGATGCCCGTGCCCAGCGGCGTCGCCGCATCGCCGACGATCCGGAAACCGGCGAGCTCGGCGCCGGAGACGCCGTCGGCGACCACCGCCGGATCGCCCTCGGACGCCGTGCCGGGAAGCCTGATCGTCGACTCGCGCGGCACGCGGCTGACGACGCGAACGCCGTTGCGCAGCGCCAGGCGCTCGCGGTATTCGCCGGGCTCGACGATCACCGTCGCGCCCGGCGCGGCGCTGGCGAGCGCGGCGGCAATCGAGTCCGACGGCGTGACGACGAAGTGTCCGCCCGCCGGGTTCGACGCCGGCACGATCGCCTGTGGCAGCTTCAACCAGTTCGTGGGGATGCGCCAGCCGCGCTGATAGAGGGTGAACCCGGAGGCGAACAGCAGCAGCGCGACCAGCGTCGCGCGCGCTGCGCCGCGCCATATCCGTCCACGTCCGTGGTTCGGACGCGAGAGCGCAGCGGTTGAGGCTCTACGCGCCGCGTCGGCCGTGACGTGTTGGCTGGAACTGGACCACATGTCGCGGGCACCGGCGGCGAACGACTCGCCCTCCAGATAGACCACCGTGACGTTGTCCTTGCCACCCGCGTGATTGGCCGCGTGAATCAGCGAGCCGACCACGTCCGCCGGCCGGCCGGCCAGCTCCATCGCCAGGTCGTTGATTGCGGCCGAATCGACCAGATCGGTGAGGCCGTCGCTGCAGAGCAGCAGCGCCGCGTCCGGCTCGAACGGAATCTCGACCAGATCGATGAAGTCGGGGTCGAACGGCTGGTGCGTGTCGGAACCGACGTCGCGATACACCTCGTTGCGCCGCGGATGGCGCATCGCCTCGACTTCGGAGAGCTCGCGCGCGTCTTCACGCTCGCCGACCGGCGAATGATCGCGGGTGATCTTCTCGATCGATCCGCCGCGGAGCTTGTAGAGCCGTGTGTCGCCCACGTGTCCGACGAAGGCGCGCCCTTCGTCCACGACGGCCACCGTCAGCACGCACGCCATGCCGTCCCATTCCGGCCGCAGCGACGCCATCCGGCGAATCTCGTTGTTGGCGATGGTGATGGCCTCCCGCACGCGATCCGCGATCGTCCCGGTTTCGCGCTCGAGGCGCGCGCGCAGCAGCGAGATCGCCAGGTCGGCCGCCTTCCCTCCAGCCGCCTGGCCGCCGACGCCGTCGACGACGATGAACAGGCCGCGGGCGGCGTCGACGTGGAATCGATCCTCGTTGACTTCGCGCTGCAGCCCCGGATGGGTGTCGCCGGCAGCCCTGACCGCGGTGATCGTCTTCACGATCGACTCATCGCTCCGTTTCGTCCCGGCGTGCCATCCAGGCGAACGACGCCACCAGCGCAATCAGCAGCGCCAGCACGACGAATCGCGCCCACAGCAGCCACGCCATCAGCCGACCTTGCGGAACTCGAGGAACACCGTGTCGGCAAGCCCGATCCGGGCGCCGTCGGGCAGCGCCGTCTCCGCGCCGTTCTCGCGCTTCGCGCCCTCGCGGTCGTCGAAGCCGCGCGGCACGTGACGCCCGTTGAGCGTGGTGCCGAGCGTGCTGAGATCGATCAGGAAGAACGCGCCGCTCGCCGGATCGCGGCGGATGCGCAGGTGCTCGCGCGACACGTCGGGCGAGGCGGCAATGCGGACGTCGACCGGAAACGCCACGCCGCCGCGGCCGACGGTCACCGAGTCCTTGACGACGTCGTAGGAGTGCTCGCCGGAGTCGTCGCGGTACGCGATCCGGGCCGCGACGGCAGCGGGCGTCGTCGCCGAGGTGCGCGTCACCGTCTGCTCGCGCGCCGTCGTTCGCAGGCCGGCGTGGACCGTGGTGATGCGCCGCGTCCGCTCGCCGACGCCAAGATCGGGGCGGCCCGGCAGCTGCAGCTCGGAGTCGACCAGCAGGTCGCCTTCCGCCATGTCGCCGTCGGGATCGGGGAGAAACTCGACGCGCCAGTCGCCGGCGCTCTGCACCTCAGGCCCGCCGCCGCCGGTGAGCCGACTGAAGAAGCGCCGCGCGGTCGACGGGCGGTTCATGCGGTCGAGCTCTTCGGCCAGCGCGCGCAGCGTCTGTTCCTGCAGGATCGGGATGATGCCTTCGAGCCGCGCGTGCTCGCGCGGGTGCAGGTACACGGTGTAGTGGCTCGGCGCGAGCGTCGAATAACGGAGCGGCTCCAGGTTGCGCCGCATGTTGTCGACGACGGCGCCGATAAGGGCGGAGGCGGCGCGCCGCGGCGCGGTCGAAGCGGGTGCGAGCCGGGTCGAGGCCATGTCTGTAATTGGACGGGGTTCGGCCGCGCAGGTTCAGCGCTGCTTCGCCGTCCAGCGTCCCGACGATAATGGAGCGGCACGCCTTCCCGGGTCGTTGGGGATTTCCAAGGTTTTTGCAGGTTGTTGACCACGTGACGGTTCGATTCGGCGAGTTCACGCTCGACCCCGGCGCGCGCCGGCTCATCCGTCAGGATGGCGAGGAAATCCATCTCTCGCCGAAGGCGTTCGATCTGCTGCAGCTGCTGATCGAAAGCCGCCCGAGGGTGCTGGACAAGGCCGCCCTGCACGCGCGGATCTGGCCGCACACCTTCGTCGTCGACGCCAACCTGACGGTGCTGGTCGCCGAACTGCGGCGGGCGCTCGCCGACAACGCGCGCGAGCCCAGGTTCATCCGCACCGTCCACGCGCTCGGCTATGCCTTCTGCGGCAACGCGGTCGCGGCCGGCGACGCGCCGGTCGGCGCCGCGGGCGGCGCGCGCTGCTGGTTGATGTGGAACGAGCGCGCCATCGTCCTCGCCGAGGGCGAGAGCATCGTCGGCCGCGACCCGGCGTGCGCCGTCTGGGTCGACGCGCCCGGCGTCTCGCGACGGCACGCGCGGATCGAGGTGGCGCACGGCGGCGACACGGTGCGGCTCGAAGATCTGGGCAGCACGAACGGGACCTTCGTCGACGGCGCGCCGGTTCGCGGCGTCGTCGAGGTGGCGGACGGCAATGTGTTGAGGGTCGGCGGCGTCGACCTTATCGTGCGGATCTGGTCGCGCGGGAAAGCCTCGGAGACGAAGCGAATCGCGCGCGCTCCGGGATAGCCCCCTTCAACTCGCTTCGTTCGCTCACGGCAGGGGCCGCGGCGAGCTCGCGGTAGCGCCGCGGGGTGATGCCGAGCAGCCGCACGAACGCGCGCCGCATCACGTCGATGCTGCCGAAGCCGGACGCCGCGGCGACGTGCTTGAGCCCGCCGTCGGTGCGCTCGAGCAGGCGCCGCGCCGCCTCGACCCGCGCCTGGAGGACGTATTGCGACGGCGTCGTGCCGACTTCGCGCGTGAAGACGCGTTCGAAGTTGCGGACGCTCATCGCCATCCGCCTGGCGAGATCGTCGAGCGACAGGCGCTTGTCGAGGTGCTCGGCGATCCAGACCTGGAGCTCGCGGATCGACGCCATCTCGGAGGCCTGCGACGCGAGCGAGACGCTCACCTGCGGCTGGCCGCCGGGCCGGCGAAGAAACAGCACCAGCTCGCGCGCCGCCTCGTGCGCGAGCGCCGCGCCGCAATCCTCCTCGACCCATGCCAGCGCGAGATCGATGCCGGCGGAAAAGCCGGCTGACGTGTAGATGTTGCCGTCCTTCACCCAGAGCGGCTCCTGCTCGACGCGGACGCGCGGATAGCGCGCCGCCAGCTCGCAGCCGAACTTCCAGTGCGCGGTGGCGCGCCGGTTGTCGAGGAGGCCGGCCTCCGCGAGCAGAAACGCGCCGACGCACACGGCGCCGATGCGCCGCACCTCGGTGGCTTTCTTCTTCAACCACGCCGACAACGCCGCGTCGCGCGCCAGGCGGGAGCCGACGCCGCAGACCAGCAGCACCGAGTCGCAGGCGCCGTCGACCTCGTCGAGATGCCGGCGGGCAACGAAGGTGAGCACACCGCCCTCGCCCTCGACGATGAGCCGCGGCCCGTTGGTCACGACTTCGATTGCGTAGATCGTGCGGCCGGCAAGGCGGTTCACCGAGTTGAACACCTGCAGCGGACCGACCAGATCGAGCTCGTCGACCGGCGGCACGATGACGACGACGATCCGCCGGGGCGAGTGGCGGCGTGCCGCAGCTTTCCTGAACTCGAGAGGCATGGCGCTCACCCACTATGCACAGCCGTCGCTGCGCTCGCAAGGGCGAACGATCCGCGTGGCGCGATTCGACGGATCTGTGTCGGGTTTCGACGTCTCGCCCTCCACTACGATGCCGGCCAGAGGAGCCATCATGATCGGTCGGCGTCTGGCAATCATCGGCGCGGCGCTCGTCGCGCTGGTCCTGATGCAGGTGAGGATCGCAGCGCAGTCGAACACCGGGCCGTACGCGCGGATCGCCATGCTGCGGCCGCACGACGGCGACACCGTCGACTTCGAGGCCGGGTACCTGCGGCATCTCGAGTTCCACCGCCAGGCGAAGGATTCGTGGGTCTGGTACGGCTGGTCGATCTGGGCCGGTGAGCGGCAGCGATGGTTCGTCTACGCCACCTTCGGCCATTCAGCGGAGAGTTTCGACCATCCTGTGCCGCCGGCCGAAGACGAACGCGACAACGTGTCGAACGTGACGCCCCACGCGGAGTTCACGGGCAACGCGCTCTACGAGTTCCTGCCGGCGCTCTCGCGCGGCAACGGCGTGCCGACGCCTGCCCCCCGCGTCGAGATGACCACGGTGGATGTAGCCATCGGCTCGGCGAGAACATTCGAAGCGGCGCTGGCCGCGGCGCAGTCGACGCTTCAGGACGAAACGCTGTGGTACCGCATGGTCGCAGGTGGTCCCATGCCTCGCTACCTGCGGCTGCGCCCGCGATCCACCCTGGCCGCGCTGGTCGCGGGACAGCCGGAGCAATCGCTGCCCGAGAAAATTCACACCCTCGTCACGAAAACGACGATCGAGATCCTCAACCTGCGGCCGGCGATGAGCTATGGCCTGCCGGCGGCGCGGCCGTGATGCGTCGCGACGTTCGCGGCGCCTGCGCCCTCGACTGCCCCGACACCTGCAGCTGGATCGTCACGGTCAAGGACGGCGAGGCAATCGCGCTTCGCGGCGACCCGGAGCATCCGTTCACTCGCGGTTCGCTGTGCAACAAGGTGGCGGGCTATCTGGGCTACGCGAGATCGGCCGACCGCCTGCTGCATCCGATGCGGCGCGCCGGGCCGAAGGACAGCGGCGTCTTCGTCCGCATCTCGTGGGACGAGGCGCTCGACGAAATTGCCTCGCGCCTGCAGGACGCGATCGCCGCGTATGGCGCCGAAGCGATCTGGCCGTTCCTCGGCTCCGGCAGCATGGGCCTGATCCAGGGCGCTTACAGCGCCGGGCACCGGCTGTGGAACGTCCTCGGCGCGTCGCGTCACGTGCAGACGATGTGCACGATTGCCGGCGGCTGCGGCACCGGCTACACGCTCGGCAACAACCGCGTCGGCATGGATCCCGAGACGTTCCGCTTCTCCAGGCTGATCGTGCTCTGGGGCGCGAACGTGCTGTCGACGCATCCGCATTTCTGGCGGCCGGTCCTCGAGGCTCGGAAAAGTGGCGCCCTCGTCGTCTCGATCGATCCGATCCGCACGCGAACTGCGGCCGCCAGCGACTGGCACCTCGCGCCCGTGCCTGGTACCGATGCCGCGCTCGCGCTCGGGCTGCTCCACGTCGTCATGACCGAAGGGCGCGAAGATCGCGGCTTCCTCGATTCGCACACGCTTGGGTGGGACGCCTTCCGCTCGCGCATCCTCGAGTTCCCGCCATCGCGAGCGGCCGCGATCACCGGGCTGCCGCAGGACTCGATCGTCGCGCTCGGGCGGCAGCTCGCCGCGATGCGCCCCACCGGCATCCGCATCGGCATCGGCCTGCAGCGCCACGGCGGCGGCGGGATGGCGGTGCGCACCATCACCTGCATTCCAGGCGTCACCGGAGACTGGCAGTATCCCGGCGGCGGCGTGTTCTACGACACCCGCGGCTTCTTCGGCATCAACTGGGATGCGCTCTGGCGCGACGAACTGAGAGTGCGGCCGGCGCGCGAGCTGCACGCCACCCGCCTCGGCGAGGGACTGCTGGATATCGGCGATCCGCCGGTCAAAGCGCTGTTTGTCTACGCGAGCAATCCGTTGGCGAGCATCCCCCACCAGACCAAGGTCCGCCGCGGCCTCCTGCGTGACGACCTCTTCACCGTGGTGGTGGAGCACTTCATGACCGACACCGCGCGCTGCGCCGACATCGTGCTGCCGGCAACGATGCAGATCGAGCACGCGGACCTGCTGATCGCCTACGGCCACATGTACATCGCGTGGAACGAACCGGCGGCGCCGCCTCCCGGTGAGTGCCTGCCGACGACGGAGATCTTCCGGCGGCTGGCGCGCCGGTTGAACCTCGACGTGCCGGCGCTCTACGACAGCGACGAGCAGATGGCGCGGCAGGCGCTCGAGAGCGGCCATCCATCGCTCGACGGCATCACGCTCGAGACGCTCAAGGATCGTGGATCGATCCGGCTGAACTACCCGCATCCGTTCGTCCCGTTCGCGAACGGATTTCCGACGCCGTCCGGCCGGCTCGAGTTCGTGTCCGAGCGGATGGCGCAGGCGGGACTCGATCCGGTGGCGGGATACACACCCGCGTTCGAGGCGGGACGCGAAGACGCAGCGCTGGCCGGTGAGTACCCGCTCGCGCTGATCACCCCGGCCGATCACTACTTTCTGAACTCAATCTTCGCCAACGTGCCGCTGCAGCAGCAGCGGTCCGGCATGCCGACCGTCGTCATCCACCCTGACGACGCCGACGCGCGGCGGATCGTGAGCGGCGACGAGGTGCGGGTCGGCAACGCGCGCGGATCGTTCCTGGCCGTTGCCGAGGTCAGCGACCGCGTCCGCCGCGGCGTCGTCGCCAGCACCAAGGGCCGGTGGCCGCGCCACTCGAAAGAGGGCGCGACCGTCAATGCGACCGTCGACGAACGCGACTCGGACATGGGCGGCGGCGCCGTCTATCACGACAACCGCGTGCAGATCGTCAGCGCGTCGTAGAACCCGGAACCACGAACCGCGAGCGAAGAACGACGTCGCGCTACTGACTGCTGTTGGT
>Ga0207675_100001309_pt1 | contig 24933 bp, 22 predicted proteins | sample KBSSwiS42_FD_184305 | JGI IMG/M metagenome (GOLD analysis project Ga0207675, IMG submission 184305) | Switchgrass rhizosphere microbial communities from Kellogg Biological Station, Michigan, USA - KBS Switchgrass S4-2 (SPAdes) (version 2) | ecosystem: Host-associated > Plants > Roots >...
ACGCGGCCACCAAGGGAGCGATCGTCAACCTCACACGCGCAGCGGCACTCGATCACGCTCCAGACAACATCCGTGTGAATGCCGTGTGCCCCGGGCACCTGGAGAGCCCGACGAGTATCGGCGGCCCTGCCGCACGAGCTGCGGATCAGCGCAACCTGGTGGCGAGGTACCCGCTGGGACGCCTCGGCCGTCCAGAGGATGTTGCGCATGCGATTGCCTTCCTCGCATCCGACGAGGCTTCGTTCATCACCGGAACCACGCTAGCCGTAGATGGCGGTTACTCCGCGCAATGACCGGTTCGCCGGTGCGTCAGCACCGCAAAGCAGTTAGCTGATTCTCCCGGCCAACCGTTGACAGTCCCGCTGAACGGGTGGTACGTTACTTCTATTAACCGACCGGACGGTCTAGAATTAAACAGAACTGGAGAGCAGCGATGAGCGACGAGAAAGAGAAAGACGTTATCCAGTACGAAGTGGCCGGCAATGGCATCTGCACTGTCTGGCTGAACCGTCCGCACAAGCGCAATTGCGTGAGCCCCCAGTTGTTGCGCGAGCTGGAAGCAGCGGTTGATCGTGCGGCGACAGACGACAAGGCGAAGGTCGTAGTGTTCCGTGGCCGTGGCCACACGTTTTGCTCTGGTGCCGATCTAGACCTGCTCGTCACTCCAGTACTTGGCGAGTCGAGCGATTCGTTGCAGCTTGCGGTCGATTCAGCTCGTTGCTACGACAAGATGTTCAACATGAAGAAGCCGACCGTGGCGGTAGTCGAGGGCTATGCGGTTGCTGGCGGCTTCGAACTCGCCATTTCAACCGACTTCCTGCTGTGCGCCGATGAGTGCAAGATCGGCGATTTCCACATCCGGCGCGCGCTCTTCGGCGGCGCGGGTCCGATCTATCGTCTGCCTCGGTACGTGGGTCTGCGCAAATCGAAAGAGCTGATGCTCACTGGCAAGCTGTTGTCGGGTAAGCAGGCTGCTGAGTGGGACCTCGCCAATGCTTCCGCTCCCGCCGCAGAGCTGGATCGGCTGATCCAGGACTTCTGCGCGCCGATGCTGGAATTGAGTTCCTTCTGCATGTGGATGACGAAGAAGGCGGTGAACCGCGGCCTCGATGCGGATACTGAAAGTCTCATCGCGCTCGAAACCATGACCTGCAACGTCGTACACCACTCGGCGGACGCGAAGGAGGGCGTGAAGGCGTTCCTCGAAAAGCGCAAGCCGAACTGGATCGGTCGCTGACGTCGTGCGTGCGAGACGCACTGGCGTTTCCGCGCTTCATCCAACTCTCGGGCGAGCCGGCCGCGGCCGCCTGACTTCGTCGCGGAGTGTGTAGTGCTCCAGTCCAACAAATCACGCGCGATCGATAAGCACTTGTTTACCTGGCCGGACCGCGATCCCGCTTTGCTCGGATCGCGTTGTGGTGTCTGTGGGTCTCACGCATTCCCTCCAGCCCCGAGCTGTACGCGATGCGGCGCTATCGACGTAGAGATCGTCCAACTGCCCCGCCGAGGGACGCTCTGGGCTTGGACGATCCAACGCTTCATGCCGAAGGAGCCGTACCGCAGTTCGGAAACGGCTCAGACATTCCGACAGTACGGCCTGGGCTACGTCGAACTGCCCGGCGCTCTGCGCGTCGAGTCGCGACTGACTGAAAACGATCCGCAGAAGCTGCGCATCGGCCAGGAAATGGAACTCGTCGTGTACGTACATCGTACCGACACGGACGGCACCGAGATCATGAACTACGCCTTCCAGCCCGTCACATCGGAGGCTCGCACATGAGAGTTGCCATCGTTGGCGTCGGCATGCATCCGTTCGGACGGACACCCGAGCGGACGGGTCTGCAGCAAGGTGTGTATGCCGCACGGCTGGCATTGTCCAACGCCGGGGTGCAGTGGAAGGACATGCAGTTTGGCTACGGCGGCAGCTACTCCTCCGGCAATGCCGATGCACTCGGCAACGAACTGGGTCTGACAGGGGTACCGTTCACGAACATACTCAATGCATGCGCTACGGGCGGCAGCTCGCTGCTCTCGGCCTGCAAGGAGATCCAATCGGGCGCCGCTGAGATTGGCCTCGTGGTGGGCTTCGACAAACACGATCGCGGCGCATTCAACGCGCATCCTTCTGAGTACGGACTCGGCGATTGGTACGGCGAAGCGGGCTTCATGCTGACCACGCAGTTCTTTGCCGCCAAGATCCAGAAGTACATGCACGACTATGGCATCACCGTCGACACGCTCGCGCGCGTCGCGGAGAAGGCCTATCGCAACGGCGCGCTGAATCCCAATGCATGGCGTCGCAGCGCGATTTCGCTCGAGGAGATCAAAACTTCGCAGATGGTGAACGACCCGCTCACCAAGTACATGTTCTGCTCGCCTTCGGAAGGCGGTGTAGCCCTGATCGTCTGTCGGGAAGATGTCGCTCACCGTTACACAGACAAGCCCGTGTTCGTGGCTGCCGCAGCCATGCGTACCCGTCTGTCGGGAGCGTTCGAGGTGTACGGAACGTCAGTGGCGCTGGATGACGTGCCCAACGCATCGGAGCAAGCCTCGAAGGCGGCCTACGAGATGGCTGGCATGGGCCCGAAAGACATCGATATCGCCGCACTGCAGGACACCGAAGCAGGCGCCGAAATCATGCACATGGCCGAGAATGGCTTCTGCCAACACGGTGAGCAGGAAGCCATGCTGCGCGATGGCGATACGGAAATCGCAGGACGTTTGCCAGTGAACACCGATGGGGGCTGCCTTGCGAACGGCGAGCCGATCGGAGCTTCGGGCTTGCGGCAGATCCACGAGATGGTCTTGCAGCTGCGGGGGCAGGCGGGTGCTCGCCAGGTGCCAGGCAATCCGCGAACAGGCTATACGCATGTCTACGGCGCGCCCGGGATCAGCGCGGTCACGATTCTACAGCGCTAACAACGCAGCTTACCGTCATGACTATCGCGCCAGGTCTCTCGCGAAATAGTGACATGGCGATGCTCGAGGCGCCGCTCGAGCGCTATCTGCGCGAGCACTATTCGTTCGAAGCTCGTCGTACCGTGCTGCGAGGCGAGACGGGTTTCGACCGTGCTCACTGGGATTTCCTCGCCGAGGCCGGGTTTCTCGCGTTGCCGTTTGGTGAAGATGACGCTGGCGTGGGTGGCTCACTGGCCGATGTCATGTCGGTCATGCGTCACCTCGGGCGAACGCTGGTGCTCGAGCCGTACCTCGATTGCATCGTGGTGGCGGGCCGGCTGCTTGCGCGATCGAAGGCAGGAAACGACAGGTCTGCGCTCATTGCCGGACTCATCTCGGGCCAGAGTCTCATCGGCCTCGCACATCTCGAGCGCGGCGACCGCGGACGCGGCGCAGCGCAGCGCACTACCTTTACGAGGGAGTCAGGCCGTATTCGACTGAATGGCGAAAAGATACTCGTGCCCGTCGCTGCCTCGCTCGACTCCATGCTCGTCACGGCTAGGGACGCGGCTGGAAACGATCAGGGCGAGTTGAGCGTCCTCCTGGTGCCAGCGGTCTCAAAGGGATTGTCGATACGCCGCTATCGAGCCGCGGACGGGCGCGTCATGGGAGATGTCCGATTCGATGACGTCGTGCTCGCCGGCGCATCTGTGCTCGAGTTCCCGAGTGTCGAAGCCACTCTGGATGAAATCCTGACTTACGCGGACGCCGCCGTGTGCGCGGAACTCGTCGGTTGCATGCAGTCGCTGCTGGACATGACGGCCGATCATCTGCGGACACGCAAGCAGTTCGGTCAGCCGATCGGATCGTTTCAGACGCTGAAGCATCGTCTGGTCGACTGTTACGCAAGTGTCGAACAGGCCATGAGCATGCTCGAGCTGGCCGCGACGACTGCCAACCCACAGTGGAAAGTAAACGTCGCCGCCGCGCGCGCCTTCATCAGTGAACATGCTCGTCACGTCGGCCACGAAGCAATCCAGATGCATGGCGGCATGGGCCTCACGGATGAGCTGGCCGTCAGTCATTTTCACAAGCGCATCGTGGTCGCCAGCCTGATGTTCGGCAGTCAGGCCGACCATATCGACCGCTACTCGAATCTCCGCGAGCTGATCGGCGATCGACCGTCGGATACGACGCTGCCTTTGCACGAGATGTTGTCGTCGCAGGAAACCGAGTTTCAGCACCAAGTGCGGCGGTTTCTGGATCGCAAGCTGAGTGTGGAGATTCGCACTGCCGTGCGTCGTCAGACGAGCACCTATCCGGAGATGCATATCTTCGAGTCATGGCGCAAAGCTTTGAATGAGCAGGGCTGGCTGGCGCCTCACTGGCCGCGCGAACATGGCGGCACCGGCTGGACGGCGGTGCAGCGGTTCATCTTCGAATACGAAAGCGCCCTGGCGGGAGCGCCGGAACAGATTCCGATGGGCTATCGCTACGTTGGACCCGTCATCTCACATTTCGGGTCCGACTGGCAGAAAAGCTACTTTCTCCCCAGGCTGCTGTCTGGCGAGCACTTCTGGGCGCAGGGATTCTCGGAACCGGGAGCCGGCTCGGATCTCGCGGGAATCAAGACGACCGCGGTGCTCGATGGCGATCACTACGTCATCACCGGCACCAAGATGTGGACAACCGATGCCCATCTCGCCAATTGGATGTTCTGCCTCGCCCGCACGGAGAAGACGAACAAGCCGCAGCAGGGTATCAGTTTCTTCTTGATCGACATGCGCACGCCGGGCGTCAAGGTGGAGCCTATCCCGCTCTTGGCTGTCGATCATGAGGTGAACACGGTCTTCCTCACGGATGTCCGCGTTCCCGTCGCGCATCTGATTGGAGACGCCGGCCGTGGCTGGGACTACGTGAAGTTCCTCCTTGAACTCGAGCGGGGCGGCAGCATTTTCTGCGGCCGGATGCGGTACGAATTCAATCGGGTGCGCGAACTCGCTGCCGATGTGGCCCCGGCGCTGCGGCAGGACCGGGTCTTCATGCATCGTCTGGCGAGCCTCGAGCATCGACTGCTCGCGTTGGAGATGCTCGAGTTGCAAGGCGCCCGAGCAACGGGAGCGGGTGGCGCGCCAGGTATTCGAGGATCGCTTACGAAGCTGCTCGGCTCCGAGCTTCAGAAGGACATCACGGAGATGGCAGTGACGGTTGCCGCGTACGGCAGCGTGGAGTTCGTGCCTGTGCGGCCACTGTGCGCTCCCGGTGCACCGTCGCTGGTGGGTACGGATCTCGAAGCCGTGGCGATGCCACGCTATCTCAATATGCGAGTCGCATCGATCTACGGCGGATCGAGCGAGGTGCAGCGCGAAATCATTGCGAAGCACGTCTTCGGCTTGCGTTGAAACTTCGCGCTCGGACAGGCTAGTAGCTAGTTTTTCATCGCGCTTGGCGCGACCCCGAAGGACGAAAGGGCTCGGGGCTTGGGGCTCGGGCCAGAGGGGGTGGAGCTTCTTTCTTACTAGGGAACACCTCCGGGCGCATCGCATTGCCACTTGAGTGAATGTTGCAGCTTCCGGATGCGAAGACCCGAGTCGTTGCCGATGCAAGTGAATATGTATACGAGGCCCCTCAAGGTCACGAGCCCTTCCTTGCGGCAGACACCAGCGATCGCGGAACACGTCACGACGAGCGCAGGACCCACACGTTCGAAACCGTAATTCGAGAGTAGATGCGTGGATGGACATCCAAGGGCACCTCGCAGAAAAATCTCGGCGTCTGCGCGACCGGTCACGACGATTCGTCCGTCTTCGTAGCTGAGCGAGGCGTCGTCGGTGAAGCAGCTCAGCACGCCGAACACGTCAGCGGTATCGAGCGACCTCGCGTAGCGTGAAATCAGCGCTAGTGCGTCGCTCTGCTCCTGGAGGGTCACAGTCATCCCGTTCGACACTCGCGCATACCGTCCCGCTACGCTGTCATGCCGCCATCCACCGCGAGGACGGCACCATTGACGTACGAAGCGTCATGCGAAACGAGGAACAGCGCGGCCGCTGCAATCTCTTCGGGGCGACCGTTGCGTCCCATGGGATTCACAGTGCCGAACTGCTTGATGACCGTCTCTACGTCCACGCCAGTCTTCGGCGCGTCCGGCCTCTGCTGGAACTCGCGCAGCATCGGCGTATCGACGGCGCCAGGGCAGATGGCGTTGCAACGAATGTTCTCCTTTCCGTACCGTTTCGCCAGCGATCGTGTGAGTCCAACGACGCCAAACTTCGCCGCCGAGTAGATCGGGCTGAAGGGAGAGGCGACGAGTCCCGCCCCGGAAGCGGTGAAGACGATGCTTCCGCCGCCGTTGCGACGAAAATGCGGTATGGCGGCACCTGCGACGACGACAGCCGCCCGCACGTTCAGGTCCATCGCCAAGGCGTAAAGGTCCATGTCGACGTCCTCGAAGGCCGCCGGCCCGGGATGACCCGCATGATTCCAAACGTAGTCGAGCGATCCGAACTGCGCGGCGGTTCGCTCCACGGCATCGCGAGTAAAAGCGTCGTCGGTGAGATCGCCGCAGATCGCGATCGCCTTCGCGCCCGAGTGCAATAGTTCGTCGACGAGCTTGCCTGCGGCATCGCGGTCGCGATCGACTACCGCAACGTTTGCGCCTTCGCGCGCGAAGAGCAGGGCCCCCGCACGGCCCATGCCGGATGCTGCGGCGGTGATCAATCCGGACCTACCGGCAAGTCGAGCCATGGTTGCGACTCCTGTGGATTACAAATTGTCGACCGATTGGACGACAGAATAGTGTCCTCCAGTCTGCGCACAGTCAAGCCCGAACTCGTCAACGCGTGTGCCGGCCCATTTGTCTTGACAACACGGCCCGGATCGGGAGACTCTAAATAGCCGACTAGTCGGTTGAACGTTTGTCCAGGGCACAGCGTTGGCTCGATCGAGCCAGCCAGCGGGGGAGTCGCGCAATCATGAAATCGGCCATGAAACCGGCTGCGGTACCGAACGAAAGCATCGTCGACACACGCGGAGTCGTAGACTGGCGTCTCGCGCACTTCATCGGCGGGCGCTTCGTTGCAGGGGAGGGTAACGACCTTGCTCCGGAAAACCCCGCAACCGGCGAAGTGCTGGCGCGGTTGCCGCAAGTCTCGAAGGAACAGCTCGAGTACGCCATTGCAGCGGCGCGCGGTGCGTTCGAGAGCGGCGTGTGGCGCGATGGCTCGTTGCGTGGCGCTGTTCTTTCTCGAATGGCCGACCTGTTCGAGCAGCGCAAGGAGGAACTCAAGCGCTCCGTGATCGCCGAGATCGGCACACCGATCGCCATTGCACAGTTCCTGCAGATCGACGGGCCGTTAGCCATGCTTCGCGATGTGGCAAACCGCGCCGACGTCGACCGCACCGAACGCCTGCCGCCGGACACGCGGCCTCCGATGAGCGAGAGCGTTATTCGCTACGAGCCGATAGGCGTGGTCGCTGGCATCGGCGCCTACAACAATCCGCTGCTGTACCTGGTTTCCAAATGCTGTGCCGCCCTGGCAGCAGGGTGCACGGCGGTTTATCTTCCGAGTTCTTTGACTCCATTGACCGCGCTCCTGTTCGCCGAGATTGTCGAGGAGGCGGGCGTTCCCGCTGGTGTATTGAACATCGTGGCGGGCGGTCCAGACATTGCGCGTGCGCTCACACTGCATCCTGACATCGACAAGGTCAGCATGACGGGCTCGGTCGGCGTAGGCAGGCAAGTGATGCGCCAGGCCGCCGATGGTCTGAAAGGCGTCGTACTGGAACTGGGCGGCAAGTCGCCTGGCATCGTTCTGCCGGGCGCCGATATCGAGCGTATCTCCTTGCCGCTGCATGGGCGATATCTTCGCAACGCCGGGCAGGGCTGTCAGTCTCCGACGCGACTACTGGTCCACGCCTCTCAGTACGATGACTTCGTGGATGTCGCACGCGCGACCTTCCAGCGCCTGCCCGTCGGCGATCCGTGGAATCCGAATACTTTGATCGGCCCGCTGATCCGCGAGTCGCATCGCGCTCGCGTCGAAGCGTTCGTGGACCGCGCGCTCGCCGAAGGAGGAGCCATCCTCGCCGGCGGCGGACGCCCTGACATCGACAAAGGTTGGTTCATGAACGGAACGTTGCTTGGAGGGTTGTCCAACCACTCCGAGATCGCACGCAGCGAACTCTTCGGTCCCGTTGCCGTTGCGATTCCGTACCAGAGTGTCGATGAAGCAGTCGCCATCGCCAACGACACCGAGTTCGGCCTGGCCGCTCATATCTTCGGAGCGCAGGACGAAGCGATGGCGGTTGCAAAGCGTCTGCGCGTCGGGACGGTAGCGATCAACGGCGGCGGCAATTTTCGCGTCGATTCGGTGCTGGCTGGCTGGAAGCAAAGCGGCGTAGGCCGCGAATGGGGTGAGCACGGCGTCCGCTCGTTCCTGGAAGCGCAACACATCCAGTGGACAACTTGAGTCGTTTGCAGCACGCGTCCGGCACTGCAGGGGGAGAAGCAGATGCAATTAGTGGGTCTGGGCTGGTACTTCGAGGACCTCACCGTCGGTCGGCAGTTCCGCACGATCGGCCGCACGATCACGGAGGCCGACATCATCAACTTCGTCAATTGCACGGGGCTGACCGAAGTTTTTTTCATCAACAAAGAGGCCATAGAAAAGGACTCGGCCTTCGGACGCCGCTTTGCACCGGCAGCACTGTGCTACTGCTTCAGCGAAGCGCTGATTGCGCAGGCCACGCTCCAATACACGGGACTCGCGATGCTGCACCTCGAACTCGACATCAAAGGGCCGGTGTTCATGAACGACACGATTCACGCCGAATGCGAGGTGGTGGAAGCTCGGCTCAGTCGCAAGGACCCATCGCGCGGCATAGTGAAGACGCGCGTGCACATCGTTAAGCAGGATGGGACGGTCGCCTACGAATACTTACCCACGCGCATGATGAAGTGCCGCCCCCGGTGACCGACATGATGGCTGCAAACGAAACGACTCCGCAGAACGGTTGGCAGTGGTTGGAACAGGACACGATCCTGCACGCTTTCCAGCGCGTCCTTGCCGTCGCCCCCGATCGGGTCTTCCTCGACTTCAGCGGACAGCTATGCACCTACCGCGAATTCGATTGTCTGAACACCCGACTCGCACACGAGCTTCGCAGTCTCGGCGTGCGATCGGGCGACACCGTCATGACGGTGCTGGACAACAGCATCGACGCGGTGACTGCGTGGTTCGCGATCAACAAGATCGGAGCCATCAGCGTGCCGATCAATACGGCGTTGCGCGGCGAGTTCCTACGCCACCAGCTCAACGATGCAGGCGGCCCGATCGTCATCTGCGAAGATACCTACTTGACCCGCGTCGTGGACGTGGCGGACAAATTGCCTTCCCTGCGGCTGATCTTGTATCGAGGCGCGGTGCAAGCACTGCCGGCCTCTCGCATTGCTATCGCACCGCTCGCTGAGCATCGCGGCACGAACGATGCGCCAATCGAGATCGCCGCGCGGCCCTCGGACATCTCCTGCATCATCTATACGTCAGGAACGACGGGGCCCTCCAAGGGCAGCATGCAGAGTTACAACTACTTCTGTCATCTCGCGCAGCAGCGACTCACCGCGAATCCCGCGGCCGCGGAAGACATCACATTCACACCGCTGCCGCTGTTTCATAACAATGCGATCGCTACTGGTGTTACCGCGACGGTCCTGAGCGGCGGTCGCATCTCGATCGCGCCGCGGTTCTCGTTGTCGAACTTCTGGCCCGAGATTCACCGCAGTGGCGCCACGATCGTGTCGCTGGTCGGATCGATCGCCACCTTGATCGCCGAGGCGCCCGACAACGAGTCGTCGCAGCGCTGCTACGGCCAGGTGCACACTGTGCGCGGAGTACCGTTCACCGATGCAGTGAAAGAAGCGTGGCGTCGCCGCTTCGGTGCGATAAATGTCGGCTCGAACGATTACGGCATGACGGAAGCAGCGCTCATCACATGGCTACCGCGCGGCGGCTTTGCTGCCTCGGGTGCTTCGGGGAAGCGCTGCGCAGCATTCGATGTGCGAATCGTAGATGACGACGACCGCGAGGTTCCAGTGGGTGAGGCAGGAGAAGTCATCGTGCGCCCCAATTACCCGAACATCATGTTCCAAGGGTACTGGCGTCGCCCTGAGGCTACGGTGGGTGCGATGCGCAACCAGTGGTTTCACACCGGCGATATCGGACGCTTTGACGACGCCGGTTACTTCTACTTCGTCGACCGCAAGAAGGATTACCTCAAGCGTCGCGGCGAAAACATCTCGAGCTACGAGATGGAAGTTGCGATCAAGGACCACCCGGCCATTCAGGAAGTGGCGGTACACGCAGTGCCATCCAACTTGGGCGATGACGACGTCAAGGTGACCGCGGTGCTGAAAGCGGGCGCAGCGGTTGCGGAGGCCGACCTGTGCTTGTGGATCGCCGAACGCGTGCCGTATTTCGCGGTGCCACGCTACATCGAGTTCCGAGTGGAACTGCCGAAAAATCCGCAGGACAAAGTACTCAAGTACCAGTTGCGCCAGGAAGGGGTGACCGATGCCACCTGGGATCTCGACAGCAGCGGCATCCGCCTGCAGAAGCGCTAATCGGGGGAATCATCATGCCTCTCTATGCATTCATCGGCCTCGACCATCCGCCGCACTCGATGGCTCTACGTGAACAGCTCCGCGCCGCTCACCGCGAGTACGTGCAGAGTCAGGACCTCGGCGCTGTCCTTGCGGGTGCGATGTACGACAACGAAGGCAACCAGTGCGGGACGCTCAAGATCTTCGAGGCGAACAGTGCCGAAGAGGTCTGGGCTTGGTATCGCAACGAGCCGTTCTACACGCAGGGCGTGTACAAGGAGTGTCACGTCATCGAATGGCGCATGGCGCTCAACACACTTGCACCGACGGGCGGTTGGGTCAAGAACTACGAAACGGCGCAGCGGTAGGCATTGAATCGTGTCAAACCGTACCCTCGAACGCTTTCCGCGCCTGTTCGAGGCTTTCGCTGTCGGTGGACACGTGCTGAAGAATCGCCTGGTCGCGTTGCCCCACGGCACGGGCATGGTGCGCGACGGTCTCGTCACTGACGAAGACATCGCGTACTGGAGCGAACTCGCCGCTTGCGGTGTCGGCCTGATGATCCAGGGAGGCATCACCGTGCATGCGGGTGCGACGCTACGGCATCGCAATCGCATCGAAGGCTATTCCGAAGCAGCCATCGAGGGTCTGCGCCGCCGCTGTGCCGTGGCTAAAGCACACGGGGTCGTCGTGTTGGGGCAGCTCACTCACATCGGTCGTGAGTCGACCGGAGGAGAGCAGGATCAGAGCGCCGTGGCCCCATCCCCCCAGCGTTCGCCGCGTGACTTGTTTGCTCCGCACGAACTCGACCAGACAGAGATAGCCGACGTCGTAGCGGGCTTTGCCCGGACCGCGGCCAACCTGCAGAAGGCGGGGTACGACGGGACCGAGATTCACGGCGCGCACGGCTATCTCGTGGCGCAGTTCCTGTCACCTGCAACAAATCACCGTACTGACGAGTACGGTGGCGATCCGCGGCGTCGTCTACGCTTTCTGCGTGAGATCATCGAAGCGATTCGCGGGTGCTGCGGTCGGTCCTTTCTGTTGAGCCTGAGGCTCAGCGCGGATGAAGAGACTGCGGATGGGCTGACGCTCGAGGATTCCGTAGCGATTGCCCGCGCGATCGCGGCGGATGGCGCTGTCGATTTGCTCAACGTCACCCTCGGGGTTCGGGGAACCTACGTGAAAGACGCATCGACACCGAAAGGTGTGGCGGCCCGAGCGGCGCAAAGGCTTCGCGCCGCGAGCGGTATGCCCGTCATCGTTGGCCAGCGCATCACGCAGCCGGAATTAGCAGAGCAACTCCTCGCCGACGGTTGCGCCGATCTCATCGGTTTGGGGCGTGCACTCATCGCGGATCGCGATTGGATCCACAAGGCGCGGGCTGGCAATGAGAGGACTATCCGGCCATGCCTTGGGGTCAATCAAGAATGCCGGAGCTTCGCGCCCTATTTGCATTGTGCGGTGAACGCGCGGATCGGGCGTGAGACTCGCCCTGATTTCAGCACGGCGACCAAAGCAAGCGACCGACGGAAAATTGTTGTCATCGGCGGCGGGCCTGGAGGGCTCGAGGCTGCGCGGGTGGCCGCAGAACGCGGGCATCTGGTCGCACTGTATGAGGCCACGACCACTCTGGGTGGGCAGTTCAGTTATGCAGCGTCGGTTCCCCATCGTCGCGATCTGAACGGTCTGATCGAGTTTCAGCGGCTCGCTCTGCAACGGCTCGGTGCGACGTTCGAACTTGGCGTACGCATCGCAGTACCCGTTGACCTTCCGAGTCCACCTGACGTAGTAATCGTCGCGACAGGCGCCGTCGCCAAGCCTGTTCCGGAGCAGTTCCGCGGCATCGGCGTGCTCAGCTGGTTCGACATCCTGAGCACAGGCGTGCCGGCTCCGCAGTCAGGCAACAACGCAGTGCTGGTCGATGACGGCTCGGGCTTCTGGTGGACGTACGGCGTCGCTGAAGCCATTGCGGAAAGCGGCTGGCAGCTCACCGTCGTGTCTCCGACCACGAGCATTCCAAACAACATTCCTGGAGAGAGCGTCAGCGGCTTGCTGGCAAGGCTCGGCCGGGCAGGCACGCGATACCGCGTACTCAGCGTGCTCACTGAAGTCGGCGCGGGCACGGTCGAGCTGACCAATGTGACATCGGGTGAAGCCGAGGTGCTGCCTGCGGACCTCGTCGTTCTCCAGACTGGGCGATCGGTGGCTGCATCGCCCGCGAAGATGTTTCGCGCTGCCGGAATCGAAACTTTCGAGATCGGTGACTGCATTGCACCGCGGCGGATGTCGAATGCGGTCTATGAAGGGTACGCCATTGGCTGCCGTGTTTGAGGGGGAATGATGTCTAGCGAAGCTCTGCCCGGGGTCATACCCATTCCGAAGTTCCGTTTCGTGATCGTAGCGATCTGCTGGTTGACTGCGATCTTTCTCTACTTCGATCGCGTGAATATTTCCATGGCCGCTCCGCACATCATGTCGGAGCTCGGTCTCAGCGGAACGCGGATGGGGCTGGTGCTCAGCATGTTCTCCTGGGGCTTCATTTTCGGCCATGTGGCTGGAGGTGTGGCGGCCGATCGGCTCAATATCCGCCGCTGGGGTACGTGCTTCTTCCTCCTCTGGTGTATAGCCACGTATCTCACGGGCTTGTGCCACACCGTCCTGCAATTTTCGATCGTGCGCTGCGTGTTCGGGTTCTCCGAGGGCGCCTTCGCGAATCCCATGAACAAGCTGCAGAACCACTGGGTGATGCCCAGCGAGCGCGGTCTCGTGAACGGCAGCTTGATGTTCGCGGCATACGCGGGATTGGTAGTAGGCATGCCGACCGTGGGCTGGCTGATCGATCAGTACGGCTGGCGCGAGATGTTTTTCGTATCCGCGGTCGTGAGCCTGCTTGGCGCTCTGGCTTTCTGGGTCGTGGTGTACGACTACCCGAAAGATCATCCATGGATCTCGGCGACGGAGCGCACGGCCATCGAAGCCGCTCTCGCCAAGGACCGAGTCACCTACGACGCTGAACGGCATGATGTGCAGCGGCTACCGTTCAAGGCTGCTGCAGCAATCCTGTTCAAGAATCCGATCTTCTGGGCGATCTGCGCAGCGGCGTTCTTCGTCCAGATGATCTACGTGACCAATTTCAGCTGGTTGCCAAGCTACCTGGTCCTGGAGAGAGGCTTCTCCAACGTCAAAAGCGGCAGCGCGCTGTCGTTGCCTTATCTCGCCGCTGCGTTTGGGGCGCTCTCAGGAGGATTCATCAGCGATCGTCTCGGCAGCCGCACGCTGGTCATCATTCTCGGTGCGGTGCTGACCATTCCGGCCATCGTTGGCTTGCTCGTGCTCGACAACGAATTCGCAGTGCTCGTGATGATTGCTCTCGTGCTGTTCTTCAACGCGGCCGCCGTCAGTTTGTTCGTAGTGCTGCTGTTCGACCTGTTCCCACCCGAGACGGCCGGCATCGCACTGGCCGTCGCGTTGGGAGTTTGTGGCGGGCTCGGTGCGGCGGCCGGCCCGGTCATTCTGGGTTATGCCTACGACGTGACGCACTCTTTTGCGTGGGGCTTCATCGTCATGGCCCTCGGCATGGCCGTCTCGATGACGCTGCTGTCCTTCGTGTACTTCCACGAGCGACGTGTGCGGCGGGAAAAGCATAGGAAAGCCGCCGCCGCAGAATCGGTTGCGCCATAGCTCAAGCCGGCGCACGCGCCCACCCTGCATATTGCTTTGCAAATAAAAGCCGACCGGTCGGACGATTGGTGTTGACATCGCATCGGTGTCGCTGATAATTTCTAGACTGATCGGTCGATAATTATAAAACAGTGCGGCGCAGCCGCCTGGCCAGCGCCATGAGGGGGTACGACATGATTCAGCCCAACAGCACACGGCTTGCCGCGGCAGTCAGCCTGAGTCTGGGTTACGGCCTGTATTTGACAGCGCCGCAGGCGCTGGCTGCTGATAGTTCCGAAATTGCGCACGGCACGGTCGAAGAGGTTGTAGTGACGGCCCGCAAGCGCGAGGAGTCGTTGCAGGATGTCTCCGCTTCCATCGCCGTCATCGGCGGCGATGCGTTGCGTGAGGGTGTCATCCAGGACGTCCGCGACCTGCAATATGCCGTGCCGGGACTCACCGTCGGCGAAACCGTCGGCGCCATGAAGGTCACGATGCGCGGTCTGGGCAACGCGTCCAATACTCGCGGTGAGGACTCGCAGGTGGCCTTTCACGTCGATGGCGCAGTGGTTTCGCGCCCCGAGGCACAAGGCCTGGCGTTGTTCGACGTCCAGCGCATCGAGGTGCTCAAAGGACCGCAGGGAACGCTCTACGGCCGCAACGCAACCGCCGGTGCGGTGAATGTCGTCACCAACAAACCCACGCAGGAACTCGACGGCTATCTCAATCTGACGGGCGGCAATTACCAGTTGGCGAATGTCGAGGGAGCGATCGGCGGTCCGATCACCAATACCATCCGTGGCCGCGCAGCGGCCACGTACATCGACCGCGATGGCTACTCCAAGAACCTGACGACGGGCAACGACCTCGACGATCAGCACCGCTGGGCCGTCCGCGGGCAACTCGAATTCAGGTTTACAGACAGCGTGAGCTGGCTCGTGAGCGGGGAATACGCCTCCGAGCACGATGCTACGGGACTGTTTACGTACCTCACGCCGCTCTATGTCGTGAACACCGCGCAGTTTCCGCCGCCCGCCAGCCAGGCGCCGAAAGGGTTGGGTGGACTGTCGGATCCGAATTCGCGCAACGGTGCCGGCAACATCGATCCGATCCTGGATCGCGAGACGCTGTCCGTCACGTCGACGCTGACCTGGCAGATCAACGACAGCCTGATGCTGAAGAACATCACGAACTATCGCAACCTGGACTTCTACCTTGCACAGGACCTCGACCTGTCATCCGTCATCCCGCCGTTCGGCCAGACGGCCACGGTGTCCATCCCGATCGACGAAGACCAGGCCTCCAGCGAACTGCAGCTCACCTACTCGTCGGACAAGTTGCTACTGATCGGCGGCCTGTACTACTGGAAGGAATCGATGGCGGGAACGACGTACGTCGGAGCCACGCCGAATCAGGACATCTGGTTCATACGCGACGGCGAGAGCGAAGGGAAGTCGTGGGCGGGCTTCTTCAATGCCACCTATAACCTCACTGACATGTTCGCACTGCGCATCGGCGGCCGTTACACGCACGACAGCCGCGAGATCGACAGCCGGCAGACACTGAACGGCGTCGTCACGGTGCCTCGCAATTCGCCGACCAACCCGGGCAACGACGACCGCTCCAACTCGCAGTACACCGGCGAGTACGGCCTCGATGTCCACCTCGCCGACAACACACTGCTGTATTTGACCTACTCGCAGGGATACCAGCAGGGCGCCGCCATCATCATGCAGATCAACAACCCGATCGCGGATCCCACCGAGGTCGATAATTACGAGATCGGGTTCAAGTACGCCACGCCGGACAACCGCCTCGTCTTCAATGTCGCTGCCTACCAGATGGACATCAAAGATCTGCAGCGCACGCAGGCGGTACCGCTGCCCAACGGTACCTTCAACACCATCATCAACAACATCGACGGCATGAAGACCAAGGGTGTCGAGTTCGACACGCGCTGGGCGCCGCTCGATCAGCTGTATTTCTATGTCGGCGCCACGTATACGGATGCGAAGTTCAAGGATTTCGTGACCGACGACCCGCTGCAGTTCGGCAGCCTGCTCGTGCAACTGAAGGGCAACACGGCGCAATTGACGCCGCAGTGGAAGGGCAATGTGGGCGGGCAGTACACATTCCCCCTGCCGAATGGCGCAGGCCTCGCATTGGGCGCGAGCATGTCCGTGACGACGAAGCAGTATTTCGACGAGTTCAACCGCGACCCGATGATCTCGGATGGCTACTCGTTGTACGACGCGCACCTGACCTATCAACCGCAGAGCGAGCGCTGGAGCGTGTCGCTCTGGGGCAAGAACCTGTCGGATGAGAAGGAGATCTTCGACGCCAACTTCTCGGCGAACGGGCGCGTGACGAGCAAGCGCTTCATCGATCCGCGTACGTACGGACTTTCCGTCAACATGAAGCTCTGATCGGAAGTTGGGGACTGCCTTCCTTACGCTTTGCTACAGGAGCCAGTCCCCGCAGTCCTCGCAGGAGTCGCTACATCGTGAGATTCAGGCCCATGCGGCCGCCATCGGCGTAAATCGTCTTACCGGTGACGTAAGAGGAGTCATCGCTGGCAAGGAACAGGGCAACACCGGCGGCTTCTTCCGGAAGACCCGTGCGCCCCATGGGAATTCGCGACAACACGCGCGCTTGCATCTCGGGATCCCCATATGCGCCCACGCTCATTTCGGTCGCAAACGTTCCAGGTCCAAGCGCATTGACGCGAACATTGTGGGGCGCCAGCTCGATTGCAGCGACGTTTGTAAGCTGCACGACACCGGCTTTCGCGGCACTGTAGGCGATCGTGCCGACCGCACCGAGCCGCGCCGCGACCGACGCTACGTTGACGATGGAGCCACTGCGTCGCGCGATCATCTGGGGTGCGACGGCTTGAATCCCGAACAGCGCCGCCTTCAGGTTGACCGCCAACACGCGATCGAACTCTGCTTCCGCGAGGTCCAGCAGCGGCGTGTTGCGGTAGATGCCGGCATTGTTGACCAGGATATCGATCGGGCCCAGCTGCGTGGCAGTAGCGATCATGCGTTCGGCTTCCTGGCGTTGCGAGACGTCTACGCGCAGACCGGTTTGGCCGAGCTCGTTGGCAGCAGCCTGGACGGCTGCTTCATCGATATCCGCAAGCAGCACACGTGCTCCTTCCTGGACGAACCGGGTTGCGATCGCTGCGCCGAGCCCTCGCGCCGCACCCGTGACGACAGCGACTTTTCCGTTGAGGCGATTCATGCTGGACACTCCGATGAAATAGCGCAGGCAAGGGCGACGTAGCAGCGGCCGGTGCTGCTTGCTGGGAATTGTACCGTCCATTCGGTCGGCTTATTATAGAGTGCCGTGGCCAGCTACGTAACCGTCCGGCTCGGTTCGACGGATACTAGGAACAATGCAAGTGAACACTGAATACGCCGCCGGAGCACGCCTCGGGAATCGCAAGGCGCTCGTGACCGGTGCGGCAAGCGGGATAGGCCTCGCCGTCGCTCGGCGGCTCCGCGAGGATGGAGCGTACGTCGTGCTATCCGATGTGCGGATGGAGCAACTTGAAGATGTTCGGCGCGAATTCGGAGATTGCGCACTTGCATTGGCGTGCGACGTGGGCAATGAACCGGCTGTCGAACGCCTGGTTCACGACGCGGTTGACTGGTTGGGCGGCCTCGACATCGTCGTGACTTCGGCTGGCGTCGTACGAACCGGCGCCACGCATGAGCTGTCGCTCGATGTCTGGGACCTGGTCATTCGCGTCAACCTCACCGGCACGTTTCTCACCTTGAAGCATTGCCTCGGACCGATGCGCAGCAACGGGTCCGGAGCGATCGTCACGCTCGGCTCCGTCTCTTCAGTGGTGGCAGCGGGCCGCACATGCGCGTACGACGCGTCGAAGGGCGCCGTGCTGCAATTGACGCGGGCGATTGCGGTCGAGAATGCCGATCGGCGCATTCGAGCGAACTGCGTGCTGCCCGGGATCGTTCGCACGCCTTTGGCGGCAAACAGTATCGCGTTGCACGGCGAGATGAGCACCGATACAACGAAGCTGCCTGCCAGCCGTATCCAAGTGCCGATGCACCGACAGGCAGAGCCTTGCGAGATCGCCTCGGTGGTGGCCTTTCTTGCGTCAGATGACGCGTCCTTCGTCACCGGCGCGGCGTTCGCTGTCGATGGTGGCTATACCGCAATTTGAGTGTGCGCATGAGCATCGAATTCCCAGGTAAGACGGTATTGGTGACTGGCGGCGGCTCCGGCATCGGCAAAGCCATCTGCATGGCTTTCGCTGCGGCAGGAGCCCGCGTTGCATGCGTGGACCGAAATGCGGGCGAGGGAACGACGACGGTAGACGCCATCCATGCATTGGGCCGAGAGGCACTGTTCATTGCCGCCGATGTAACCGACGCAGGGCAGGTGCAGGCTTACGTACGCGAAACGCGCGCGGCGTTCGGAAGCATCGATGTGTTCGCGAACAACGCGGGCATCGAAGGCGCGGTGCTGCCGCTGACCGAGTATCCAGAGGACACGTTCGACGCGGTAATGGCGGTAAACGTGCGCGGTGTATTCCTGGGTCTGAAGTACGTCCTGCCCGTCATGAAGGAGCAGCGATCCGGCGTGGTGATCAACACGGGTTCGACCGGCAGCCACGTAGGCTCGACTGGCGTGTGCGCTTACGTTGCAAGCAAGCACGCCATCCTCGGTCTCACGCGCTGCGCCGCGCTAGAAGTGGCGAGCTTCGGAGTTCGTGTCAACGCGATCTGCCCGGGCGGCACGCGGACGCGCATGCAGCAATCGCTGACGGAGAATCGTGGCAAGGTCGACGAGCTGGCAATGAACCTGGCGACGCCCAACGGTCGCATTGCTGAGCCCGGGGAAATCGCTGCGACCGTGCTCTACATGGCCTCCGACCACGCGCGGCATATGGTGGGGCAGTCCTTGATTCTCGACGGCGGCCGGCTTGCGATGTGATCGCAACGAATCACGTGTCCTTTGCAATGCGAAGAATCAGCTTGCCGTCGTGAGTGCCACCGAAGAGACGCATGAACGCGCTGTGGAAGTTTTCCAGGCCCTCTTCGATGTGCTCCGACCACTTCAGCCGCCCCTCGTCGATCCAGCTCCGTAGCTGCCGCAGCGTGTCCTTGGCGTCGGCGAGGTACTCGCGGTTGAGAAAGCCCGTTGCCGTTGCGGTCTTGGCGACGAGTTGCCAAAGATTGCGTGGTCCGGGCTGGGGGCTCGCGCTGTTGTATTCGCCGATCATGCCGCACAAGATGATGCGCGCGTGAGGGTTGATCGCGCCTAGCGCCGCTTCGAGAGACGGCCCGCCGACGTTGTCGAAGTAGACATCGACGCCGTGCGGGCATGCGGATCGCACGTCATGCGCCAGTGCGTCGGCAGCCTTGCCCAATCGATCGACCGCTGCATCGAATCCATACGATTCGAGCAGTCGCGAACATTTCGAGGCGCCGCCGGTAATACCTACGACGCGGCAGCCCTGTATTTTGGCGATCTGACCCACCAACGATCCGACTGAGCCGGACGCCGCCGACACCAACACGGTTTCGCCGGCCTTCGGCCGCCCGACCTTGACCAGGCCGTTGTAAGCCGTGAGCCCGCTAGTGCCCAGCACGCTCAGGTGACACGTCAACGAGGGCAGGCCCGATCGGTCGATGCGCCGCGTGTAGCCGTCGACTTCCAGCAATGCGAAATCGGACAGCGTGCCGCGTCCCGTGACGAAATCGCCGGCGTCGTATCCATCGCAGCGGCTGTCCACGACACGCCCGATGAGCGTGCACGGCAACAGGCCGCCGATAGCGATGGGCTCGCCATAGCTGTCCGCATCCATCCAACGACGCATGGCCGGATCCAGCGAGCAATCCAGTACCCGCACCAGCAGGCTTCCCGCGTTCGGTATCGGAATGGGGCGCTGGATCAGCTCGAAGTCGGACGCTCGCGGTACGCCGACTGGCCGCGAACGCATGACGATGCATCGGTTGGCATTCATTGGTTCGTAAAAGGGTGGAGCGGCCTCAAGTCTTGCGGGCTGCCGCTTCGAGGCCTCGGAACATCAAGGCCCAGGTCTTGAGCACAGCTCGTTGCGCCTTCTCTTCCAGGCCCGGTGCGGTACTGACGAGGGCACGGCTATCCATCCGGCACCGGCCATCGCCGAGGTCGATCACATGGCCTTCCGCAACGTATGCGGTGATGCCCAAAGGGCGTGTACCGACGATCGATAACACGAGCGTGCGTGAAGCCGGTTCAATGAAGTCGAGACGTTCGCTCACTGCGTGCGCGGCGCCCCGATTGTGGATATGGCGAATCATTCCGACGCCCTGGCCCTCGAGCGTGACTCGCTCGATCGGTGCGGAAACATCGGTCGGCCACCAGTGCTGGATGGCGCCGAAGTCCTCGAGCAATCTCCAGACCGCGTCCGCGGACGCTGCGAGCTCTTGGTTGGCGGTGACTTCGGGCATGTTGGTTGACTCTGCTGGAGCAAATCAGATGGTCGGTATCGAGAGACCGCCATCCACTGCGATGATGGACCCCGTCATGTACGCCGATGCGTTCGAAGCGAGCAGGAGGAGGGCGCCGCCGAGTTCCGTCGGTTCGCCCAAGCGACGCAGCGGCATGCGGTCCACCATGGCCTTGCCGCGCGCCGAGGCGACGTACTCGTCATTCATCTCGGTGCGAAAGTAACCAGGTGCGAGCGCATTGACGCGCACACCATAGCGCGCCCATTCGACAGCCATGGCGCGGGTCAGGTGCAAGAGAGCAGCTTTCGACACGGGGTAATTCGCCGTGCCTTTCTGTACGACCGATCCGAGCACGGAGGCGATGTTGATGATCGACCCGCCGCGGCCACGAGCAATCATCTGCTGCACCGCAGCCCGAGCGACGTGCCACGCGCCCTTGACGTTGACGTCCAGCAGCCGATCCCAGGCAGCGTCCGTTGTATCGAGCAGCGAACCGGCAACGGCAGAGCCTGCATTGTTTACGACCACGTCGAGTGCGCCGATTGTATCGATCGTCCTGAACGCCGACTGCACGGCAGCTGCATCGGCGACATCCAGCGCGATGCAATTGGCGGTGCCTCCGCTATTCCGTATCGCGGCCGCGGTTTCCTCTAGAGGTTCGACGCGGCGCGCCGCGAGGATCACCGTCGCCTGCGCCTGCGCGAGCGTGAGCGCGAACTGTCGACCGAGGCCGGTACCGCCGCCGGTCACAAGTGCGAGCTTGCCCGTCATGTCGAACATCTGTGCGGGGGTCATGGTCGCTCCAGGGCTGATGCCGCGTTGCTCCTGCCTGCAACGCAGTGCTATTGTTGTGAAGACCGACCGAGCGGTCGATAATTATTTTACAGGAACCCGCCATGACCGTGCAATCGAACGAGCCCGATACTGCAGCCCAGGGATCGGCGCCCAAGAAGTATCTCGGCGATCTCGGCAAGGTGCACTCCGGGCTCGGCCTGGACGAAGACCGGCTCGCCGCGTACCTCGAAGGCTCCATCAAAGGGTTTCGCGGGCCAGTGAAGATCGAGCAATTCGACGGCGGTCAGTCGAATCCCACCTATCGACTGACCACGTCCGGCGGCATGTACGTCCTGAGGCGCAAGCCGCCCGGCGTACTGCTTGCTTCCGCTCACGCCGTGCATCGCGAATTCGAAGTGATGTCGGCACTCTTCGGCGCGAGCTTTCCGGTTCCCGAACCGCTGGTCATGTGTTTCGACGAGTCGGTCATCGGTTCGCAGTTCTATGTGATGCGGTACGTGCCCGGCCGGGTGTTCTTCGATATGTCGATGCCCGATCTGTCGCGCGATCAGCGGTCCGCGGTCTACGACTCCGTTAACGCGACGCTGGCCCAGCTTCACTCGTTCGTTCCCGAAAAGATCGGACTCGCGGGCTTCGGAAAGTCCGGCAATTATTTTGCTAGACAAGTGTCACGATGGAGCCGCCAGTACCAGGCCGCGCGGCTGGAAGACATTCCGGAGATGGACAAACTGATCGAATGGCTTCCTGGCGCCGTGCCAGCCGACGACGGACGCCAGTCCATCGTCCATGGCGACTTCTCGTTTCACAATGTTCTGATCAGTCCGACCGAGCCGCGAGTCGTCGCGGTCATCGACTGGGAACTGTCTACTTTGGGCCATCCACTCGGTGATCTCAGCTACCACCTCATGGACTGGTATCGCCCGGAAGGCATCGACCTGCGCGGCACGTTGCGCAGCAGGGATCTCAAAGCACTTGGCATTCCGAGCATGGACGAATATGTGGCGAAGTATGCCGAGCGCGCGGGCCTCGGCACGGTTGACGTTGTGCCGTTTCACCGTGCCTTCAATTTGTTCCGTGTGGCGGCGATCCTGCAGGGTGTAGCGCAGCGGGCCGCCAGCGGCAACGCGGCCTCCAGCAATGCACGGGATGTGGCAGCGCTCGTGCGTCCGCTCGCAATTGCAGCGTGGCACGAAGCCCGGGAGGGCGGTGCACACTGAACTCGAGAAGCTCAGCGGGCGCCGAGCCCACGAAGGAGAATCTGCCAGCACTGCTCCGCAACCACCTCGGGCGCAGGATCCTTGCCGGGGCGATACCACTGGTACGGCCAGTTGCTGACGGCGAACAGGCAGTTCGCGGTCAGGCGCGGATCGGCCTTGTTGATGAGACGTTTCGCCATCGCCTTTTCGAGAATGCCTACGATGAGGGCGATGTACTCGTCGCGCCTGGCGGCGATCACCATGCGTTGCTCACGGCCGAGTTCCCGCGTGTGTTCGAAGAACGCACGCATATACCCGGGATAATCGTGCATCAACCGCAACGTATCGACGATCACTCCCCGTAGGATTTCGAGTTCGTCGGCGCCCTGATCGATGCGAGCGTCCGTGTTCTTGCGCAGCGTGCCGATGAACAGCTCGTGCAGCATGAACAGGATCTCGTCCTTGCTCTTGATGTAGTGATAGAGGGTGGGCTTCTTCACGCCCGCGGCCTCGGCGATCTTTGACATGTTCACGCCGTGATACCCGACGTGGTCGAACAGGCGCGCAGCCCCTTGCACGATCTCCCGCTTGCGCCGCAGTGTCTGCTCGACATCGACTTTCGGTCCTCGCTTGCGGGTCTCCTTCACCGGCGGCTGCGGCTTGGGCGCCTCGATGACTTTCTTGCGCGTGCCGCGGGCCGCAGCCTTCGGCGGCTTGTTTTTCCTCGCAACGCTGGTCGCCTTACTCACTTGGATGTCTTCCTTCTACGATTGTGGCCGCATCGTCTACCGTCCGAACGGACGGGCATTCTAACCCATGTTGCCGGTTCGTTCGGGATTGGTTGCGTACCGGTTTCGACAAGACGGGCGCCGGGGCTCATGTTGACAACGACCTGGTACGATCGTTTAATAGGCGAACGACCGGTCGGCAGAAAGTAAATGCGCGTACTTGGCTGGACCGTTCGCGCCCCCCACGTACCGCTGCACAGGTGCAACGATGAATTTCGAGTACTCCCAGCGCACTCAGGAATTGATCAGGCAACTGGCCGCTTTCATGGACCGGCATATCTATCCGAACGTCGCGCGGTACGAAGAAGAGACCGCCGAAGGGTGGCCGCTTCCGCAGTTCGTCGACGACTTGAAGGTCAAAGCCAGGGAAGAGGGACTGTGGAATCTGTTCATGCCCCCGTGGCACGGCGCCGAGCATGTCGACGAGACCTTCGAGTTCGAGGGTCATGGGCTCACGAATCTCGATTACGCGCCCTTGGCTGAAGTCATGGGTCGAGTCGTCTGGGCACCCGAGGTCTTCAATTGCTCGGCTCCGGATACCGGCAACATGGAGGTGCTGCAGCGATACGGCACGCGCGAACAGAAGGATCGCTGGCTGGCGCCGCTGATGCATGGCGAGATCCGCTCGGCGTACTCGATGACCGAACCGGCCGTCGCTTCTTCCGACGCCACGAACATCGAAACCGAGATCCGCCGCAGCGGGGACGACTACATCGTCAACGGTCGCAAGTGGTGGTCGTCCGGTGCGTTTCATCCGCGGTGTGAATTGCTGATCGTAATGGGCAAGAGCGATCCGACGGCTCATCGATTCCGCCAGCAATCGATGATCCTGGTGCCTCGCGCAACGCCCGGTGTAAAACTGGTCCGTCCGACATCGGTCTTCGGCTATATGCATCGCGGTCACGGCGGTCACGCAGAGATCGTGTTCGACAATGTGCGTGTGCCTGCGACGAACATCCTGAAAGGCGAAGGCTGTGGCTTCGAGATCGCGCAGGGCCGTCTCGGGCCCGGACGCATTCATCACGCCATGCGGGTCATCGGTCAGGCTGAGGTCGCGCTCGAGTCCATGTGCAAGCGGTTGCTCAAGCGGGTTGCGTTCGGGAAGCCCATCGCACAGCACTCCGTTTGGGAGGAGCGCGTCGCTCGCGCGCGAACGGAAATCGAGATGGCCCGCCTGCTCGTGCTCAAAGCGGCATACATGATGGACACCGTCGGCAACAAGGCCGCGCAGGCCGAGATCGCCATGATCAAAGTCGCAGCACCACGCATGGCAATCAAGATCATCGATGATGCGATCCAGGCTCATGGCGGCGCAGGCGTCAGCGGCGACTTCAGCCTCGCCGAATCGTGGGCGAACACGCGAATGCTGCGCCTCGCCGACGGTCCCGACGAGGTCCACAATCGTGCGATCAGCCGCATCGAGCTGAAGAAGTACACGTAAGGCGGTCGCACCGATGGCTCGTTACGAACGCGGTTTTTTTGCAGGGCAGTTCAACATGGACGGTCGTGTTGCACTCATGACCGGCGGCCAT
>Ga0207675_100001314_pt1 | contig 24915 bp, 24 predicted proteins | sample KBSSwiS42_FD_184305 | JGI IMG/M metagenome (GOLD analysis project Ga0207675, IMG submission 184305) | Switchgrass rhizosphere microbial communities from Kellogg Biological Station, Michigan, USA - KBS Switchgrass S4-2 (SPAdes) (version 2) | ecosystem: Host-associated > Plants > Roots >...
GGCCCCGACGATCCCGATGATGATCGTCACGATGATGCCGCCCGGGTCGTCCCCGGGCAGGATCGCCTTGGCGATGGCCCCCGCGAGCAGGCCGAGAACGATCCAACCGATGATGCCCATGGGTGTGGTTCCTCCCGCGTCAGTGGACGATGCCGCTGATCTAGACCTCGCGGAGGGTCGGTTGGTTTCTGGTGAGATGCTAGAAACCATCTCCCGGTTCGGCGACCGGCACGCGGGTAGTTGGAGAGGACATGCCAACGGCGATCGACACCACGAACCTGCTGGACGCCCTGGCCGGGCTGGCCGGGCAGGTGGCCGAGGCACGGCCGAGCGCCCCCGGGCCGGGGGACCTGGGCCCGGCAAGGCGGCGCCGGCTGGCCTGGCACCTGGACGACTACCTGCTGCCGCGGGTACGGGACCTGGAGGCGCCGCTGGTCTGCGTGCTGCTGGGGTCGACCGGGGCCGGGAAGTCGTCGCTGCTCAACGGGCTGGCCGGGGCGTCGGTGAGCCCCAGCGGGGTGGTGCGGCCGACCACCATGCGGCCGGTCGTGCTGCTCGCCCCCGGGCAGGTCGACGCCTTCATGGCCGGCAAGGTGCTGGCCGCCCTGGCCGACGCCGACCGGCTCCAGCTGGTCGTCCACGACGGCGCCTTCCCCGAGATCGCCCTGGTCGACGCGCCCGACGTCGACTCGGTGGAGGCCGAGAACCGCCGGACCGCCGAGGAGCTGCTCCAGGCGGCCGACCTGTGCCTGTTCGTCACCACCGCCCAGCGCTACGCCGACTACGTGCCCTGGGAGTTCCTGCGCCAGGCCAGGGCCAGGGGGGTGCCGCTGCTGGTGGTGGTGAACCGGCTCCCCCGGCGCGAGGCCGACCAGCGGGCGGTGCTGGCCGACGCCCGGCGGCGCTTCGAGGAGGCCGGCCTGGGCACGGCCGGGCCGGGCGGCCGCGACCTGCCGATGCTCGGGGTGGTCGAGGGCGCCCGCGACCCGGGCACCGACGGCCTGGAGGCGTCCGCCATCGAGCCGGTGCGCCGGGCCCTGGCCGACCTGTCGGCCGACACCGCCGCCCTGACCGCCGTCAAGGCCCAGGCGCTGCGGGGCGCCCTGGCCGGCCTGCCCGCGGCCGTGGCCGAGGTGGCCGGCGACCTTGAGGCCGACCGGCAGCGGGCGGCCGCCCTCCGGGCCGCGGTCGAGCGGGCGTACGCGGCCGAGCAGGAGCGGCTCCAGGACCGCCTGGCCGGCGGCGACTTCCTGCGCGGCGAGGTGATGCGCTCCTGGCAGGAGTTCGTCGGGGTGGGCGACGTCAGCCGCTGGCTGTCGTCGGGGGTCGGGCGGGTCCGCTCCTGGCTGGCCCGCCAGTTCCAGCCGGCCAAGGGCGCCCCCGAGCTCCAGCGGACCAAGGAGCAGGCGTTCGAGGAGCTGATCGGGGCGCTGGTCCGCCACGCCGACGTGGCCGCCGGCCACACCGCCACCCAGTGGTCGGCCGACCCGGCCGGGGCGCTGCTGCTGGAGGCCAACCCCGGGCTGTGGGGCCACGGCCCGGAGCTGGAGACCGAGGCCAGGGCGCAGCTCACCGAGTGGCTGCGCCGGCTGACCAGGGTGGTCGAGGAGCGGGGCCAGAGCCGGCGGGCGTTCGCGTTCGCCGCCTCCCTTGGGGTCAACGCCATCGGGGTGGTGGCCATGCTGGCCGTGTTCGCCCACTCGGCCGGGCTGACCGGCGGCGAGGTGGCCATCGCCGGGGGGACGGCGGTGCTCAACCAGAAGCTGCTCGAGGCGCTGATCGGCGAGGCCGCGGTGGCCGACATCATCCGGGCCGCCGAGCGCGACCTGCGCCGCACGCTCCGCTCGGCGCTGGAGAGCGACGCCCGCCGCTTCCTCGACCTGCTCGCCCCCTCCGGCGAGGGCCCGGAGGCGCTGCGCGCGGCCGCGGACAGGGTCCTGGCCGAGGCCGAGCGCCTGATCGCCAGCCTCGGCGGAGACCGGTCCCGTGGCTAACCGGGATGTAGCTGGCTGCCTGGAGGCGCTGGAGCGGGTGGCCGAGGCGGCCGAGCGGCTGGGGCTCGACGCCGGGCAAGCGCGCGAGACCCTGGGCGCGGCCAGGACCCGGCTCGGCTTCCCGGGAACCGCGTTCGTCTGCGCCCTGGCCGGTGGCACCGGGGCCGGCAAGTCGAGCCTCCTCAACGCCCTGGCCGGCCGGGAGGTGAGCCGTCCCGGGGTGACCCGGCCGGTGACCGCCGAGCCGGTCGCCTGGGTCCCGGCCGACGCCGCCGACGAGCTCGGCCCGCTGCTGCGCTGGGTCGGGGTCGACAGGGTGGTCAGCCACCACGACCCCCGCTTCACCGACCTGTGCCTGCTCGACCTGCCCGACTACGACTCGGTGGAGCCAGCGCACCGGGCCACCGTCGACCAGGTCCTGCCCCGGGTCGACGCCGTCTGCTGGGTGCTGGACCCCGAGAAGTACAACGACCGGGTCCTGCACGAGGACTACCTGCGACCGCTGGCCCACCACGCCGACCGGGCCGTGTTCGTGGTCAACCGCCGCGACGTGATCGGCGACGCCCGCCAGGTCGCCGAGCTCACCGCCGACCTGCGCCGGACCCTGGAGGCCGACGGCATCCGCGGCCGCCCGGTGTTCGTCGTCTCGGCCGACCCGCCCGACGGGGCCGGCCAGGGCGAGCTGGAGGCCCTGCGGGCCTGGCTGTCGGAGCGGCTCCAGGCCAAGGCGGTGGTGACCGAGCGGCTGGCCGCCGACTGCCGCCAGCGCGGGGTCGAGCTGGCCCGCCAGGCCGGCCTCGAGGGCGAGCAGGCCAGCCGGCCCCTGGTCGGCGACGACGCTCGCCGCCAGGCCCGGCAGCGGGCGGTGGCCGCGGCCAGCTCGGCGGTCGACGTCGAAGGGGTGCGCCGGGCCTGCCGGCGCCGCACCCTGGCCGAGGCCCGGGCCGCCGGCGCCGGCCCCCTCGGCCGCCTGCTGGCCGTGCTGGCCAGGGCGCGCGGCGGCGGCGACCGCGGCCCGGCCTCGGCCCGCTCGATCGACCCGGTCGCCTACGCCCGCGCCTGGCGCGGCCGCTCGACTCTCAGCCGCACGGTGAACCCGGTCCACGACCTGCTGCGCCGCGCGGCCACGGCCGCCCCCCCGGCCCTGCGGGCCGAGGTCATGGGCCTGGCCCGGCCCGACCGGCTGGAGGAGCGCCTCACCGAGGCGATCGACGGGGCGGTGGCCCAGGGCACCGCCGACCACGCCCGCCCGCCCCGCTCCTTCCTGTGGCCGCTCATCGGGGTCCTCCAGACCCTGGTCACGGTGGCCTTCGTGGCCGGCCTGCTCTGGTACCTGACCCTGTACCTGGCCGGCCGGGCCCAGGCCGACCTCCCCGACCTGCCCACGGTCAGGGACGTGCCCGTCCCCCTGCTCCTGGTGATCGGGAGCCTCCTGGTCGGCTGGCTCCTGGCCCGCCTGCTGTCGTCCAGCGCCCGCCGGGCCGGCCGCCGCTGGGCCGACCGCCTCACCGGCGACCTCGCCACCACCGTGGCCGCGGAGGTCGACGCGGCCATCGCCGAGCCCCTGTCCGAGCTCGAGGCAGCCCGCTCCGAACTGCTGGTGGCGTTGTCCGACCTGCGGTCGTCCTGCTAGGCGGCCTGCTCGGCGTCGCCGGGAACGGCGGCCGGCGGTTCCGCCCGGCCGCGGCCGGTCAGGGCGGCCACGGTGGCCGCGATGACGCAGGAGACGCCGGACAGGAGCAGGATCGAGCGGGGGCCGAACTGGCCGGCCATCCAGCCGCTGAGCAGGCCGCTGGGCGGGCCCGAGCCGAGCAGGACCAGGCCGAACAGGCTCATCACGCGGCCGCGCATCGCCGGGTCGGAGGCGAGCTGGACGGTCGAGTTGGCCGTGGCCACGAAGGAGAGGCTGGCCGCGCCGATCGGGAACAGGAACGCCGCCTCGACCACGATGGTCGGGGCCAGGGCGGCCGCGAACGACAGCAGGCCGAACGCGGCCACCGAGCCGACCAGCAGGGCCCGGGTCGGGCGGCCGCGGCGGGCGACGGTGAGGGCGCCGACGACCGAGCCGGCGGCCATGATGGCGGCCAGGATCCCGTAGGTGCCCGGGCCGCCGTCGAAGGCGAACCGGGCCAGCAGGGGCAGGGCGACCCGGTAGTTGAGGCCGAGCATGCCGACCACGGCCACCAGCAGGATGGTCGAGCGCAGCACCGGGGTCCCCCAGACGTAGCGCACACCGGCCCGGATCTGGCCCCGGCCCCGCTCCACCGCCGCCCGGCGGTAGAGGCGGTCCGGGTCCATGGCCAGCAGCCCGCCGATCATGGCCAGGTAGGAGACGGCGTTGAGGAAGAAGGCGGGGGCGATCCCGACGACCGCGATCAGCCCGCCGGCGACGGCCGGGCCGAGCACCCGGGCGGTGTTGAAGCTGGCGCTGTTCAGCCCGACGGCGTTGGCCACCCGGTCGGGCCCGACCATCTCGGTGACGAACGACTGCCGGGCCGGCATGTCGAAGGCGGTGGCCACCCCGAGCAGCAGGGCCAGGGTGTAGACCATCCACAGCCGGACCGCCCCGGTCGCGGTCAGGGTCCCGAGGACGAGGGCGAGCACGGCCATGGCCGTCTGGGTGGCCAGCAGCAGCCGGCGCTTGTCGACCCGGTCGGCGACCAGCCCGGCCCACGCCCCGAAGGCCAGCATGGGCGCGAACTGGAGGGCGAGGGTGATGCCCAGCGGCAGGGGCGCGTCGGTGATCCGCAGGACCAGCCAGTCCTGGGCGACCTGCTGCATCCAGGTGCCGGTGGAGGAGACGAGGTGACCGAACAGGAACAACCGGAAGTTGCGCACGTCGAGCGATCGGAAGGTGCGCAGCCGGGGTCGACCTCCAGGCCAGACGGGGTTACGGGGTCGAGCCCATGGTAGCAGCGACCTCTCCGATCACCGCGACCATGTCGAGGTCGCTGTGGTCCAGGTGCTGCAGCATGACCCGGCTGACCCCGGCCGCCTCAAGGGACTGGAGCCGCTCGGCCAGCTGGTCGACGGTGCCGAGCAGCCAGTTGGGCCGGGCGTCGATCACCTTGGCCACGCTGTCGTCGCTGCCGGTGCGCGCCAGCACCCGGCCGACCCGCTCCTCCACCTCGTTCTGGTCGCGGCCGGCCACGCAGGTGGTCATCAGCGACAGCCGGGCCGTCCCGGGGTCCCGGCCGGCGTCCCGCCAGGCGTCCAGCAGCCGATTGCGCCGCTCCGGCAGCTCCTCCAGGGGGACGCCGGTGGTGTTGTACTCGTCGGCCCAGCGGGCGGCCAGGGCCAGGCTCTTGGGCCCGGCTCCCCCGCCGACCAGCAGGGTCGGGCGCGGCTGCTGCACCGGCTTGGGCAGGGCGCGCAGGTCCTGGAGCTGGTAGTGGCGGCCCTGGAAGGAGAAGGTGTCCTCGGTGAAGGAGCGGGAGACGATCTCCAGCTGCTCGGCCAGCCGCTCCATGCGGACGGGCGTGGCCGGGAAGTCGAAGCCGTATGCGCGGTGCTCGCCCTCGTGCCAGCCGGCGCCAAGGCCCAGCTCGACCCGGCCGCCGGAGACGTGGTCGGCCGTGACCACCATCTTGGCCAGGACCGAGGGGTGCCGGAAGGTGGCCGGGGAGACCAGCGTGCCCAGGCGGATGCGGCTGGTCCTGGCGGCCAGCGCGGCCAGGGTGGCCCAGGCGTCAAGCGACCCGCGCTCGGGGTCGCCCATCAGGGGCCCGTAGTGGTCGGAGCGGAACAGGCCCTCCAGGCCGTGGTCCTCGCACGCTCCGGCCAGGGCGAGCCACTGCTCCCAGGTGACGTTCTCCTGGCCCTCGATCATCAGGCAGACCCGCATGCGGCCCTCCTCCTCGGCTGTGCGTCGCACTGGACAGTACGATGCCTGCCATGCCGAGGGCACACGGGAACGGGGTCGAGCTCGAGTACGAGACCGTCGGCGACCCGGCGGGGCGGCCGCTGCTGCTCGTCCAGGGGCTGGGGGCGCAGCTCATCTCCGTGGAGGACGGGCTCTGCCAGGAGCTGGCCTCGCGCGGGTTCCTGGTCATCCGCTACGACAACCGCGACGCCGGGCTGTCGACCTGGTTCGACGACGCCCGGCCGGTCAACCTGGCCGCGGTCTGGGGCGGCGACCACTCCACGCTCGCCTACACCCTCGAGGACATGGCCGACGACGCCGTCGCGGTGCTGGACGCGGCCGGGGCCGAGGCCGCGCACGTGGCCGGCATCTCGCTCGGGGGCATGATCGCCCAGCTGCTGGCCACCCGCTACCCGGCGCGCGTGCGGTCGCTGGCCTCGATCATGTCGACCACCGGGGACCGGGCCGTCGGCCAGCCGACCGCGGAGGCGGCCAGCGTGCTGATGTCGTCGATGCCGGGCGACCGGGAGCGGTACATCGACCAGGCGGTGGCCAACACCAGGGCCATCAGCTCGGGGACGGCCTATCCGTTCGACGAGGACGCGGTGCGGCGCGGGGCCGCCCGCGGCTTCGACCGCGCCTACCACCCCAAGGGGACCGGCCGGCAGTTCGCGGCCATCCTGGCCGCCGGCGACCGGGCCGCCGCGCTCGGCCAGATCCGGGTGCCGACCGTTGTCGTGCACGGGGAGCAGGACCAGATCATCGGAGTCAGCGGCGGCGAGGCCACCGCCGCCGCCATCCCCGGAGCCCGCCTTCTCCGGGTCCCCGGCCTCGGCCACGAGCTCCCGCCCGGGTTCTGGCCCGTCCTGGCCGACGCCCTGGTCGAGGTCGCCGACCGGGCCGACCGTGGCTGACCTCCTCCGGGTGCTGTTCCTGGCCCACGCCTTCCCGCGGAGCGCCGACGACCTGACCGGGGGGTTCCTGCTCCGGCTGGCCGCCGCCCTGCGGGCCGAGGGGGTCGAGGTGGCCGCCGTGGCCCCGGCCGCCGCCGGGCTGGCCGCCTCCGAGCGCCTCGACGGGGTCCAGGTGCGCCGCTACCGCTACGCCCCCCGGCGCGCCGAGCGGCTGGCCTACGCGGGCGAGATGCACCGCCGGGCGGCGTCCCCCGCCGGGGCCGTCGCCCTGGCCGGGCTGCTGGCGGCTGGCGCCCTGGCCGCGCGGCGGGCGGCACGCGGGGCCGACCTGGTCCACGCCCACTGGTGGTTCCCGGCCGGCGTGCAGGCCCTGGCCGCCCGGACCGGGCTGCCCCTGGTCACCACCTTGCACGGCACCGACGTCCGCCTGGCCAGCACCCGCCCGGCGGCCAGGGCGGCCTGCGCCAGGGTGCTGCGGTCCTCGGCCCGGGTGACGGCCGTGTCGGGCTGGCTCGCCGGCCAGGCGGCCGGCTTCGCCCCCGGCCTGGCCCCGCCGGTCGCGGTCGCGCCCATGCCCGTCGACGACCTCGCCTTCTCCCCCGGCCCGGGCGGCCAGCCCCGCGACGAGCTGCTGTTCGTCGGCCGCCTCGACCGCCAGAAGGGCGCCGAGGTCGCCGTGGCCGCCCTGGCCCGGCTGACCGGCCCGGCGGCCGCCCTGCCCCTGCGCATCGTCGGCGGCGGCCCCGAGGAGCCCGCACTGCGCCGCCTGGCCGGCGAGCTCGGCGTCGCCGGCCGGGTCCGCTGGGACGGCCAGCTCTCCCAGGCCGAGCTGGCCGGCCGCTACCGGCGGGCGGCCGCGCTGGTCGTGCCCGGCCGGGACGAGGGTCTCGGCCTGGTCGCGGTCGAGGGCCAGCTCTCGGGCGCCCCGGTGGTGGCCGCAGCCTCCGGCGGCCTGCTCGACGTGGTCGCCGACGGCCGCACCGGCCGGACCTTCCCTCCCGGTTCGCCCGACGCCCTTGCTCGGACGGTCGAGGCGGTCCTGGCCGACCCGGACGGCAGCGCCCGGATGGCCCTGGCCGCCCGGGAGCGGGCGGCGGCCCGCTTCGGCACGGCCGGCGCCGCCAAGGCCTATGCCGCCGTCTACGCCGAGGCCCTCCAAGCGCGGACGAAGGGCCGGCGGCGCACCTAGCCCGAGTCCTGGTGCCTGGTGGCGTAGGCGATCGCCCCGGCGCGGTTGCGCACGCCCAGCTTGGCCAGCACGTTGCTGACGTGGTGGGCGGCGGTCTTGCGGCTGATGAACAGGCGCTGGGCGATCTCGGGGTTGGAGAGGCCGAGGCCGACCAGCCGCAGCACCTCCTGCTCGCGCATGGTCAGCACGCCGACCCGCTTGGGCCCGGGCCGGCCCGGCGCCCCCAGCGAGCGCAGCAGGGCGTCGGCCGCGTCGGCCTCGCCCTTGGCGCCCAGCCGCTCGAACGCCCCAAGGGCGGTCCTGGCCTCGGCCACCGCCAGCTCGGGGTTGGCGCCGGCCAGGGCTCGGGCCAGCTCGACCCGGGCCAGGGCCGTCTCGTAGGGGAGGTCGTCGTCGGAGAACAGGGCCAGGGCCCGCTCCAGCAGGCGCCTGGCCTCCTCGGGCCGCCCGGCGGCGGCCGCCACCCGGGCCCCGGCCTGGGCGGCCATGGCGGCCACCTGGCCGCCGCCATGGCTGTCGCCCTCGGCCTCGGCCAGCTCGGCCAGGCGGGCCGCGGCGGCGGTGGCGGCGCCGGGGTCGCCGAGGGCGAGCTGGGCAGCGACCAGGGTCTCCAGGGCGGCCGCGGCCCGCAGGTGGCGCTCGCCGTGGATGCCGGGCTGGCCGTCGTCCTCCAGGGACCGCTCCAGCAGCCCGGCGGCGACCGACGGCTCGCCCCTGGCCAGCCGCAGCCGGGCCGCCGTCCGGGCCGCGGCCCGCCCGCCGCCGCGTTCGGGCAGCAGCGCCTCGGCCTCCTCCAGCCGTCCCTGGCGCAGGCGCAGGTCGGCCAGCCGGGCCAGAGCCTCGGCGTGGGAGGCCGGCCCGGGGCCCTCGGCCATCCGGATCGCCGCCTGGAGCTCGGCCTCGGCCTCCTCCCAGCGGCCCTTGGCCATCAGGACGCCGCCGTACAGCGTGCGGCAGCGGGCGTACAGGAACGGGCAGCCGTAGCGGTTGATGAACTGGTCGGCCACCTGGCACCACTGCACGGCCCGCCGCAGGTCGCCGGCCAGGTCGCAGGCGACCAGCATGTCGCAGGAGGCGATCACCACCGTGTCGAGGCGGCGGTGCTCGCCCCCGAGGGTGCCGGCCATGGCCTCGTCGATCAGGGCCAGGCCCTCGGCGGCCCGGCCCTGGGTGACCAGCGTCAGGCCGAGATCACCCAGCGCGCACAGCTCGAGGTCGGGGTCGCCGGTGGCCCGGGCCAGCTCCAGCACCCGCTGCTGGAGCTCGCGGGCCCGGCCGGTGTCGGGCTCCAGGTACCCGCGCAGCAGCCACAGCCAGCCCTGGAGCGGGTTGGGGTCGAGGTCGCCCAGCACCCGCTCGGCCCGGGCCAGCCATCCGCCGGCGGCGGCGTGGTTGTCGAAGTTCGAGATCCAGGTCACGCACAGGCTCATGGCGGCAGTGGCGGCCGGGACGGCGTCGGAGGCCCGCCGGAACTCGGCGTAGGCCCGTTCGGTGTGGGCGATGCTGGCCCGGGTCTCGCCCAGCCACCACAGGGCGACGCCCATGCCGTCCAGCGCCTCGGGGGTCTCCTTCTCGGCCAGGGCGGCCGCGAAGGCGGCGCGGGCCTCCTCCCACCGCCCGGCCTCGAGCGCCGCCGTCCCCAGCAGCCGCTGGTCCTGCTCGGTCATGGGGCCAAGTATGCAGACCGGGACCGGCGCCCGAATAGGGCATCTGCCCGATGCTCCGGGCCGGTCGCCTGCGGGATGGTGGCCCCGCCAGCAGACCGCGACCAGGGAGATCCCGCGATGACCGATTCCGTCGAGACGTTCCAGCTCTCGGTCGAGGCGGCCGAGGTGTACGAGTCCCAGTTCGTGCCCGCCCTCTTCGCCGAGTGGGCGCCCCACCTGGTCGAGGCGGGCGGGGTCGCCCCCGGCCAGGCGGTGCTCGACGTCGCCTGTGGCACCGGGGTGGTGGCCCGGACGGCCGCCGACAGGATGGGCGGCCGGGGCCGGGTGGTCGGCCTCGACCTCAACGAGGGCATGCTGACCGTGGCCGGCCGCCTCCGCCCCGACATCGAGTGGCGCCAGGGCGACGCGGCCGACCTGCCGTTCGAGCCCGGGTCGTTCGACGTCGTCCTCTGCCAGTCGGCCATGATGTTCTTCCCCGACCGGGCCGGCTCCCTGCGCGAGATGGCCCGGGTCGCCACCCCCGGCGGCACCGTCGCCGTCCAGATCTGGGACCAGCTCGAGGCCCAGGAGGGCTACGGCGCCATGTACGGCGCCTTCGCCGCCCACCTGGGCCCGGACGCCACCACCCTCGAAGGCTCCTACTGGGCCCTCGGCGACCTCGACCTGGTCGGCTCCCTGTTCGAGGCCGCCGACCTGCAGATCACCACCACCCTGACCCGGGTCGGCACCGTGAGGTTCCCCTCCGCCTCCGCCGCCGTCGCCACCGAGATCGAGGCCACCCCGCTCGCCCATCGGATCGACCAGGACACCTACCGCCGCATGCTGGAGGCCGGCACCGAGGCACTGCGCCCGTTCGTCGTCGCCGGCGGCCGGGTCGAGCTCCCCATCAAGGGCCACATCGTCACCGCCACCAAGCCGACCTGACCCGCGGAAGGGCCGGGTCCTGGGACGAGCGGGCAGACGAGCGAGCGATCGTGCAGGATCCAAGAAGGCTGCGACCCACCTAGGGAGCCAACTTGGACCTGAACTCGGACCTCGGCGAGGGGTACGGCCGCTGGGCCCTCGGCGACGATGCCGCCCTCCTCGAGGTGGTGACCAGCGCGAACGTGGCCTGCGGGTTCCACGCGGGCGACCCGGCGACGATCGACCGCACGGTTCGGACGGCGGTCGAGCGCGGGGTGGCCGTCGGCGCCCAGGTCTCCTACCCCGACCTGGTCGGCTTCGGGCGGCGCGAGATCGACGTGCCGCCCGACGAGCTCACCGCCGACGTGCTCTACCAGCTCGGCGCCCTCGAGGCCTTCGCCAAGGCCGCCGGCAGCCGGGTCCGCTACGTGAAGCCGCACGGCGCCCTCTACAACCGGATCGCCCGCGACCCGGTCCAGGCGGCCGCCGTGGTCGAGGCGATCCGGCGCTACGACCCGGCGCTGCCCCTGCTCACCCTGCCCGGGTCGGTGGCCATGGAGGCGGCCGGGGAGGCCGGCATCCCGTCCGTCGGCGAGGGGTTCGCCGACCGGGCCTACACCGCCGAGGGCCGCCTGGTGTCCCGGCGGGAGCCAGGGGCGGTCCTGCACGACCCCGAGCAGGTGGCCGCCCGCGCCGTGGTCATGGCCACCGAGCACCGGGTCGAGGCGGCCGGTGGCGAGCAGGTCGCCGTCGAGGTGCGCTCACTCTGCGTCCATGGCGACACCCCAGGCGCGGTCGACCTGGCCCGGGCGGTCCGGACCGCCCTCGAGCACGCCGGTGTCACCCTGGAGGCGTTCGCGTGAAGGTGCGGGTGGCGGGAGAGCGGGGGCTGCTGGTCGAGGTCGAGGACCTGGAGATGGTCCACCGGCTCCACGCCGCCCTTCGCGAGCTCGACCCGCCCGGGGTGGTCGAGCTGGTCCCCGCGTACCGGACGGTCCTGATCGTTGCCGACCCGGGCCAGGCGGAGGCGCTCGACGACCTCGCCGCCCGGCTGCCCGGCCTGGAGCTGCCCCCGGCCGAGGCCGTGGCCGGCGAGACGGTGGAGATCCCGGTCCGCTACGACGGCGAGGACCTGCCCGAGGTGGCCGGCCTGACCGGGCTCGAGCCCGACGAGGTGGTCCGTCGCCACACCGCTCCCGAGTACACCGTGGCCTTTCTCGGCTTCAGCCCCGGGTTCCCCTACCTGGTCGGCCTCGACCCGGCCCTCGAGGTCCCCCGCCGCGACACGCCCCGGACCTCGATCCCGGCCGGCTCGGTCGGCCTTGCCGGCAACCAGACCGGCATCTACCCCACCGCCACCCCGGGCGGCTGGCAGCTCATCGGACGCACCGAGGTGACCCTGTTCGACCCCGCCCGAGACCCCCCGGCCCTGCTCGCCCCGGGCACCCGCCTCCGCTTCACCGTGGCCGCATGATCGCGGTCCGCAAGCCGGGGCTGCTGACGACCGTGCAGGACCTGGGCCGGCCTGGCCTGGCCCATCTTGGGGTTCCGACCGCGGGGGCGGCCGACCGGCGGGCCTTCAGGCTGGCCAACCGGCTGGTCGGAAACCGGCCGGGGGCGGCCGCGCTGGAGATCACGCTGGCCGGGCCGGAGCTGGAGCTGGAGGCCGGCGGCTGGGTGGCGCTGACCGGGGGCCGGGTCGCGGCCGAGGTCGACGGCCGGCCGGTGCCCATGGACGTGGCCGTGCGGGTCGAGCCCGGGCAGGTGCTGCGGGTCGGCTCGGTGTCCAGTGGGCTCCGCGCCTACCTGGCCGTGCGCGGCGGCATCGACGTCCCCCCGGTGCTCGGCAGCCGCTCGACCGACACCCTGGCCCCGGTCGGCCCCCCGCGGCTCGAGGAGGGCACCCGCCTGCCCGTCGGCGACCAGGCCGACGGCGACCTCTACCGGCAGGTGGCGCCCACCCCGGCGGTCGAACCCGAGCCGGTGCTGCGCACCGTCCGCGGCCCCCGCGACGACCTCTTCACCGACGACGCCCTCCGGACCCTGATCGGCGTGGCCTGGACGGTGACCTCCGACAGCGACCGCACCGGGCTCCGCCTCGACGGGCCGGAGCTGGACCGGCGGCGCCAGATCGAGCTCGCCTCCGAGGGCATGGTCGAGGGCTCGCTCCAGGTCCCGCCGGACGGCCACCCGATCCTGTTCCTGGCCAACCACCCCACCACCGGCGGCTACCCGGTGGTCGCGGTGGTCGCCGGCCGCGACCTCCCGGAGGCCGCCCAGGCCCGCCCAGGCACCCGGCTGCGGTTCCGGTTCGTCTCGGTGGCCGAGGCCCGCGCGACCGCCGGCGGTGCCCCCCTCTAGGGCGGCCCGGTGCTGAACGGCCCGGGGTGGTTCGGGCGGGCTCAGCCCTGGCCGGGAGCGGCCGGGGCGAACCGCTCGCCGCCGCCGGTGGCCACCCGGCCCTCGCGGACCAGCTTGGCCAGGTGGGCCCGGACCGACAGCTCGGCCGCCGGGTGCAGGGCCGGGTCGACGGCGGCGTAGACCCGGGCGACGACCTCTGCCGGGGTGCGGTCGCCGGCGGCAAGGGCGGCCAGCACCTGGGCCTCGCGGTCGAGGCGGTGGGCCAGGTAGCCCTCTACCCGGGCGACGGCGTCGGGGACCATCGGGCCGTGGCCCGGGTAGAGCCGCTCGGGCCGGAGCTCCGCCAGCAGCTCCAGCGAGGCCAGGTAGTCGCCCATGTCCCCGCCCGGCCACTCGACCACGGTGGTGCCGCGGCCGAGCACGTGGTCGCCGGTGAAGACGGCCCGCTCGGCGGCGAGCTCGAAGCAGCAGTGGTCGGCGGCGTGCCCCGGCGTCGGCAGCGGCCGCAGCTCCAGCCCGGCCGCGGCCACCGGGTCGCCGGCGGCCAGGTCGGGGGCGTCCGGGCTGGCCCAGCCCGGCGCGAGCGCGGCCAGCGGCGCCCCGACCCGCCCGGCGAACGCCCGCGCCCCCTCCGCATGGTCGACATGGGTGTGGGTGAGCAGCACGAGCTCGAGCCCGCGCCCCCCACAGGCCCGGACCACCGCCGTGGCGTGCCCGTCGTCGTCCGGCCCCGGGTCGATCACCACCGCCGTTGACGCCCCCGGCTCGCCGACCACAAAGGTGTTGGTCCCCTCGAGCGTGAGCGGCGACGGGTTCGGCGCCAGCACCCGGGTCACCCGCGGGCTCCAGGTCTCGGTCATGGCGTCACCGGCGGGCGCCCGCCTCGGCCGCTCTGGCCGCCGGGGCCGCCGGGCTCGAGGAGGGGCGTGGGCACCGGGTAGCGCTCTCGCCAGGGCATGATCAGGTCGGCGCCCTTGAGCACGGGCAGGATGCGCTCGACCCGACGCTCGGATCCGGCGGCGAGCGCCTCCTCCACCGACCCGTAGGCGGCCAGGTCGCGGAGGGTGTAGCGGGTCGGGGGGAGCATGGGCAGGTCGAGGTCGGCGGCGGCCTCGCCCGGCGGGAGCCAGCACTCGCGCTCCGCCTCGGCCAGGTGGGCGGTGACGGCGGCAGCGCCCGGCAGCCCGGCAATGAAGAACCTCGTGTCGTAGCGGCGCGGCTCCGCCTCCGGCGTCACCCACCAGGCCCAGTAGCGCAGCCGGCCCGCGTCCAGCCGCACCCCGAGCAGGTCCAGCAGCTCGGCGAACCGGCTCGACCCGTCCAGCAGCTCCCGTCTGCCCTGGGCGAGCTCCTCGGGCCCGGGCGCCGGGGTGGCCAGCAGCAGCCCCGCCTCCTCCAGCGTCTCCCGGCAGGCGGCCACCACATACCCGCGCGCCTCGTCGACCGGGAGACCCAGCCGCTCGCTCCACATCGCCGCCGGCGGCCCGGCCCAGCGCAGGTCGACCGCCGGGTCGCGGTCCGCCTCGTCCACCCGCCCCCCGGGGAACACCCACAGCCCACCCGCGAACCCCATCCCCATGGGCCGCAATTGAAGATATGCCTCGAGCCCGTCCTGCCCATCCCGGAGCAGCACCACCGTCGCGGCCGCTCTGGGGACGACAGCCATCGGGTCCTCCTGGGTCGGGGCTGATCAGCTGGATGGTACGTGCCCGGGGTAGCGGCCCGGCAGGTGGGCGTTTCGACCCGGGGTCGTCGACAATAGGTGGCATGACCACCGATCCGCGGCGGGCGTTGCCGAACATGGATGTGCTGCTGGGGCATCCGGAGCTGGTCGCTCGTGCGGGGAGCTTCGGGCGGGAGGTGGTGCTGGGGGCGGCCCGGCGGGCGCTGGAGGAGAGCCGGGGGGCGGTGGCGGGTGGGGGGCCGGCGCCTGATGTGGGGGAGCTGGCGGCCCGGGTCGCGGGGGAGCTGGACGGGGTGTGGGCCAAGCGGACCCGGGCGGTGGTGAACGCCACCGGGGTGGTGCTGCACACCAATCTGGGGCGGGCGCCGCTGTCGGCGGCGGCGCGGCAGGCGGTGGCGGAGGCGGCGGGATACGCCGCCGTGGAGTACGACCTGGCCGCCGGGGCCCGGGGGCGGCGGGGAGCTGCCGCCGAGGCGCTGTTGCGGGAGGCGACCGGGGCTGAGGCCGCGCTGGTGGCCAACAATGCCGCCGGGGGGCTGCTGCTCGCCCTTGGTGGCCTCGCCAGCGGGCGGGACGTGGTCGTCTCCCGGGGGGAGCTGATCGAGATCGGCGGGGAGTTCCGGCTGCCGCAGATCATGGAGGCGGCCGGGGTGGTGCTGCGGGAGGTCGGCACCACCAACCGGACCCACCTGCGCGACTACGCGGCTGCCCTCGGCGCCGGGAGCGCGATGGTGCTGGTCGTGCACCCGTCGAACTACCGGGTCGAGGGGTTCGCCACCCGGCCGGCCCTGGCCGAGCTGGCCGCGCTCGCCTCCGAGCACGGCCTGCCGCTGCTCCATGACGTCGGGTCGGGGCTGCTGGACGGCGAGCTCGGGAACGAGCCGTCGGTGTCGGGCAGCCTGCGGGCCGGCGCCGACCTGGTGCTGTTCTCCGGCGACAAGCTCCTCGGCGGGCCGCAGGCCGGGCTGCTGGTGGGCCGGGCCGAGCTGATCGGGCGGCTGGCCCGCCACCCGCTGGCCCGGGCGGTCCGGGCCGACAAGCTGACCCTGGCCGCGCTGGAGGCGACCCTCGCCACCCATCTGGCCGGCCGCAGGGACGAGCTGCCCGTGTGGCGGGCCCTGCTGCTCAGCGTCGCCGACCTGGAGCCCCGGGCCGCCGCCGTGGCCGCGAAGGTGGGGCCGGCCGCGTCCCTGCGCACGGGAACGAGCGTGGCCGGTGGCGGCAGCCTCCCGGGCGAGGGCCTGGAGAGCATCCTGATCGAGGTCGACCCCAGCCCGGCCGGGGCGTCGGCGGTGCTGGCCCGGCTGCGGTCCGGCGACCCCCCGGTGGTGGCCCGGGCCGAGCGGGGCCGGGTCGTGCTCGACCTCCGGACGGTCCCCCCAGAGCAGGACGCGCTGGTCGCGGCGGCGCTGACCGAGGCGCTCGGAGGACCGCCAGGTCCCTCCGCCTCCTGATGCCGCAGGTCATCGGGACCGCCGGGCACGTCGACCATGGGAAGTCGGCGCTGATCCAGGCGCTGACCGGGATCGACCCGGATCGCCTGGCCGAGGAGAAGGCCAGAGGGCTGACCATCGACCTCGGGTTCGCATGGACGACCCTGCCGTCGGGGCGCGAGGTGGGGTTCGTCGACGTCCCTGGGCATGAGCGGTTCGTCCACAACATGCTCGCCGGGGTTGGCGGGATCGGCTGTGCCCTGTTCGTGGTCGACGCCAGCGAGGGCTGGCGGCCCCAGTCGGCCGAGCACCTGGCCATCCTCGACCTGCTCGGGGTTCCAGCGGGCGTGGTCGCCCTGACCAAGGTCGACCTGGTCGACGTGGCGACCCGGGAGCGGGTGGCGGCCGAGGTCGGCGAGCGGCTCCGGGGCACCACCCTGGCCGGGGCCGAGCTGGTGGCGACGGCCGCGCCGTCCGGGGTGGGCGTGGCCGCGCTGGCGGCCGCGCTCGACGCCGCCCTCGACCGGCTGCCCGACCCGCCGGACCGGGGGCGGCCGCGGCTCCCGGTGGACCGGGTGTTCACCATGCGGGGCAGCGGGACCGTCGTCACCGGCACCCTGTCCGGCGGGTCGCTGCGGGCCCAGGGTGAGGCCGAGCTGCTCCCGGGTGGGCGCCGGGTCCGGGTCCGCGGTCTCCAGGGTCACGGCCGGCCGCTGGCCGAGGCCACGCCGGCGCGCCGGGTGGCCGTGAACCTGGCCGGGGTGGCCATCGACGAGGTGGCCCGGGGCGACGTGCTGGTGCTGCCCGGCCAGTGGGCGGCGACCGGCGTCGCCGACGTCAGGCTGCGCTGTCTGGCGAGCGCGCCCGGTCCGCTGCGCCCCCGCGGCGCCTACCTGGTGTACGCGGGCACGGCCGAGTCGGCGGTCCGCCTCCAGCCGCTCGACGCCGCCGAGGTCCGCCCCGGCGGCGACGCCCTGGTCCGGCTGCACCTGGAGCGGCCGCTGGTCCTGGACGTGTTCGAGCCGCTGGTCCTGCGGGACAGCGGCCGCGACGAGACCGTCGGCGGCGGGGTGGTGCTCGACCCGTTCCCGCCCGGCGTCGTCCGGGGGACCGCCGCCCGGGTCCGCCGCACCGAGGAGCTGGAGGCACGCGAGGCCGCCGGCCGGGCCGGCCTCCTGGAACGGGTCCTGGCCGAGCGCGGCGTCGTTGCCCTGGCCGACCTCCCCCGCCTGGCCGCCATCGCCCCCGATCGCCTCCCCGCCCTCCCCGCCCCTGGGCCCCCGGGGCGGTCCGAATCGGGCGCCGGGGTGCCGAACGTGGTCCGGTCGAGGACGCTCGCGTGGGCCCGGACCGCCTGGGAGGCGGCCGACGCGGCGGTGCTGGAGGCGGTACGGCGCCAGCACCGCGCCGACCCCTCCGCCCCTGGGCTCCTGACCCAGGCGGCACGGGCGGCGGCCCTCGACCCGGGTCGCCCGGCCCCGGCCCCCGACCGGCGCCGGCCCGCCCGACCCAGCGCAGCCGGTCCCGGCCCGGCCCGGCCCGGCTGGCCGGCGGCTGCGGGGAACGAGGTGGTCGAGGCGCTGGTCGCCGCCGGGCGGCTGGAGGCCGACGGGCCCGTCGTGCGGCTGCCCGGGCATGCCGAGCGGCTCGACCCGGCGCAGCTGGCGCTGCGGGAGCGGGTCGAGCAGGCCGTCGACGAGGCCGGGGTCGGGCTGCTCGGCGACGCCGCCCTGGCCGAGCTCGGGGCCGACCGGAAGGCGACCGCCCTGCTGGTCCGGACGGGGGTGCTGGTGGCCGTCGGGCCGGGCGGCTACCTCGGGCGCTCGGCCCTCGAGAGGGCGGTCGAGACCCTGCGGCGCAGCTTCCCGGACGGGCGGCCGTTCGCGGCCACCGAGGCCAAGGAGGCCCTCGGCACCACCCGGCGCACGGCCATCCCGCTGCTCGAGCACCTCGACCGGACCGGCGTCACCGTCCGCCACGGTGACCTGCGGCGCCTGACCCAGCACACCGGCGGCTCGTCGCCGCCCCGGTCGGCCGGGGTGGTCGTCCCTCGCTCCCAGCCCTCGCGCAACAGCCGGCAGGTCGGCTCGGACATGGCCGAATGGTGGCCAGATGCGCCACCATAACGCGCATGAGCACGACCGCCCCGACCCGTGAGCGCACCGAGCAGCAGGACGACGTCGCCGAACCGGACATCCCCTGGGTGGTGATCGTCTGGAACGACCCGGTGAACCTGATGTCGTACGTGGTGTTCGTGCTCCAGAAGCTGTTCGGCTACGACCGGGAGAAGGCCACCAGGCTGATGCTCGACGTCCACCACAAGGGCAAGGCGGTGGTGTCCAGCGGCCCGCGGGAGAAGGCGGAGTTCGACGTCTACCGCCTCCACGGCCACGGCCTCTGGGCGACCATGCAGAAGGACCGGTAGGGGTGGCCGGGTCGTTCAAGCGGATCGGCGGCGACCGGGTCCGGGTCCGGCTGGCCAACGACGAGGTCGCCGTGCTGCGCGGCCTCCCCGACCAGCTCCGCACCGTCCTGCGCGAGAGCGAGGACGAGCCCGTCAACCAGCGGCTGTTCCCCCCGGCCTACCTGGACGTGGCCGACATCGAGCACGACACCGAGTACCACCGCCTGATGCACGACGACCTCGTCACCGAGAAGCTGGCCAACCTCGACCTGGTCACCGGCAGCCTGGCCCGCGGCACCGCCTCCATGCGCCGCTGGACCGTCGAGCTCACCAACGAGGAGGCCACCGCCTGGCTCGGCGTCCTCAACGACCTCCGCCTCGCCCTCGGGGTCCGCCTCGACATCACCGAGGACTTCGACGGCGACGTCGACGACACCGACCCCCGCGCCCCCGCCCTCCGCCTCCTCAGCTACCTCGGATGGCTCGAGGAGCAGCTGCTGGACGCCCTCCAGTCCTGATCCGCGGTCTCTCGGCTACCCGGGCTTCGCTGCCAGGCCCGTGCAGCGGCGGAGGGACTGCCAGGAACTGAGGGCGTTGGTGGCGGCGGCGCCGGTGAGGGGGATGGGGATGCCGCCGGAGATGGTGGCGGGGACCCAGCGGGAGGCGGTGATGGCGCGGCCCTGGGTGGTGAGGAGCAGGACGCCGCTCTGGGCGGTGACGCCGCCGCGGGAGTAGAAGACGAAGTTGCCGAGGCCGTAGTGGACGTAGGCGCCGCGGTGGTAGCCGCCGCCGAGGAGGACGTGGGCGTGGGAGCCGACGACCACGTCGGCGCCGGCCGCGACCAGCTTGGGGGCGAGGGCGCGCTGGCGGTCGATGGGGCAGTTGGCCAGCTCCCGGCCCCAGTGGAGGTCGACGACGACGGTGTCGGCGCTGGCCCTGGCCGCCTTGACCGCGGCCAGGAGGCGGGCCTCCTGGTACGCCGAGGCCATGCCGGGCTTGGCGTCGCCGGCGGTCCAGGCGGCGGCCAGGTTGCTGTCGAGGACCTGGGTGGCGCCGATCACGGCGATGCGCTGGCCCTTGACCGTCACCAGGTGGGCCCGGTAGGCCTCGTCGGCGTCGCGGCCCACCCCGACGACCGGGAACTTGGCCGCCTTGGCCGCGGCCAGGGAGTCGCGCAGGCCGACCAGGCCGAAGTCCTCGCCGTGGTTGTTGGCCATGGTGGCCACGTCGACGCCGGCCGCCTTCAGGGCGGTCAGGGCCACCGGCGGCGCCCGGAAGGTGAAGTCCTTGGCGGCCGGGGTGCCGCGCTCGGTGATGGCCGTCTCGAGGTTGACCACGGCCAGGTCGGCCCGGCGCAGGACGTTCGCGATCGGGCCGAAGGTGGTGGACGGGTTGGCCGACAGCCGGGACTCGATCGCGCCCTCGAAGTGGACATCGCCGCCGAAGGCCAGGGTGACCGGCTCGCCGGTCGGCTCCCTGGGGGCGTCGGCCCGCTTGGCGGCGGTGGTGGCCGGCCGGGCGGTGGTGGCGGTCGAGGAGGCCGCCCGGGTGGTCGTGGACGCCTGGGTCGCCGGGGCGGGGTCGTCGTCGCCCCCGCACGCGCTCAGCAACACCAGCGCCGCCAGGGTCAGCGAGGCGACCACATGGCGGCGCGGGAACAGGTGGTGGGGCGGACGGGGCACGGCGGGCTCCAGGGTCAGGCGCTCGGGGAAGCGCCGCCTAGGGTCGCACGCCGCGACCCGCCCGTGCCAGGGGAGCTCAGCGGTCCAGGGTCGGGCGGTACAGCCGCGTCGGGCCCATGCTGTCGCGACGCGACAGCCACGGCGGGCTGAAGATCTGGCCCAGCGTGTCGTTGGCCCGGGTGGCGACACCCCACGGCCACAGCACCCGGCGGCGGCCGCGCGACCGGCGCCTCCGCTTGGCCGTCCGTACCTGCCGGTGCCGCTCGGCGTCGGCGTGCAGCTCGGCGATGCGCTGGTAGCTGAGCTCCTGCTGCATGTTGTCCCAGCTCATGACATCCTCCTCTGTTTCTAACACCAGTAAACAGCGTACACTGGTGTTCCACTACTTGCAACCGCTAAACTGTGATCACCGGTGTTCCATCCGGTGGGTATGAGGAGGACGTCAGATGGAGACGACGACAGGCGACGAGACCGTCCCGAGGGAGCTCGTGATGGTCCAGGCGCTGGTCAACACCATCGACCTCGAGGACAACGACGACCGGCTGGACAGCCCGGAGGCGCTGCGGAGCTTCCTGACCGGGCACGGGCTGCTCGGCGCCGGCGAGCCGGTCGGCCAGGCCGACCTGGAGCTGGCCGTCGAGCTGCGCGAGGCGCTGCGGGCGATGCTGCGGGTCAACCACGGCGAGCCCCTCGACCCGGCCGCGCTCGAGGTGGTCAACCGGGCCGCGGCCGCCCTCCCGCTCCAGGTGGGCTTCGACGACCACGGCCATCCCGTGCTCGGGCCCGGGTCGGGGGGCTGCCGGGGCGCCCTGGCCGTGCTGCTGGCCGGGATCGCCGAGGCCAGCGCCCAGGGCACCTGGGAACGGCTCAAGGCCTGCTCGGCCGAGTCCTGCCAGTGGGCCTTCTACGACCGGTCCAAGAACCGCTCCGGCCGCTGGTGCTCGATGCAGACCTGCGGCAACCGCACCAAGACCCGCACCTACCGCAGCCGCCGCCGCACCGGGCCAGAGGCGCCGGACCAGACGGCGGGCTAGGCGACCTCGACGATGGCCTCGACCTCGACGGGGACGCCGAGGGGGAGGGCGGCCACGCCGACAGCCGCCCTCGCGTGGCGGCCGGCGTCGCCGAAGACCTCGCCGAACAGCTCGCTGGCGGCGTTGACGACCTTGGGGGCGTCGGTGAAGTCGGGTGTGCAGGCCACGAACCCGGTCACCTTGACGATCCGGCGGACCTGGGAGAGCTCGCCCAGCTCGGCCTTGAGGGCCGCCAGCACGTTGATCGCGCAGGTCCGGGCGGCGTCCCGGCCAGCCTCCAGGTCGACGTCGCCACCGAGGTGGCCGAGGTGGGTCGGCTTGCCGTCGACCGCGGGCACCTGGCCCGAGACGTAGACCAGGTTGCCGGTCCGGACGCAGGGGATGTAGGCGGCGACCGGGACGGCCGGCGCGGGAAGGGTGACGCCGAGCTCCTGGAGGCGCTCCTCGGGCGTCGGCTCCTCGGGGGTTGGCATGGGGCCTCCTTGGTCCAGCCGGCTTCCGGCCGGCACGGCGCCGGCCAAGCCTATACGGCGAAGAACGCCCGCACGTCGTCCATGGACCGGGTAAGGCGGGCCGGGGGCAGGCTGGCCAGCAGCCCGGCGCGGTAGCCGGCGTCGGCCAGGCGCCGGTCGAGCACGGCCATGACGCCCCGGTCGGTCTCGGAGCGGACCAGGCGGCCGAGGGCCTGCTGCAGGGAGACGGCCGCCGCCGGCAGCCAGACCTCGGAGAACCGGGAGGCGCCGGCCGCCTCGACCCGCCGGCCACGCTCGGCCAGCAGGGGGTCGTCGGGCCGGGGGAAGGGCAGCCGGTCCAGCACCAGCAGCGACAGGCTCTCGCCGGGGACGTCGAAGCCCTCGAAGAAGGTCCGGGTGGCCACCAGCACGCTGGCCACCTCGTCCCGGAAGCGGGCGGCCAGGCGGGCCGGGACGTCGTCGCCCTGGACCAGCAGCTCGTACGGCAGGTGGGCCAGCGCGGCCGCGAACGACTCGACCGCCCGCCAGGAGGTGCAGAGCACCAGGGCCCGGCCCCGGGAGGCGTCGACCAGCGAGACCAGCTCGCGCTCGGCGGCGGCCTGGAACCCGTCCGAGGAGGGCTGGGGCACGGCCCTGGGCACGTACAGCAGGGCGTTGCGGCGGAAGTCGAACGGGGACGCGGCCACCACCGTCGCCGGGTCGGCCACCCCAAGGGTCCTGGCCGCCACGGCCAGGCTCCCGGCGACGGCCAGGGTCGCCGAGCAGGCCACCGTCGCCGGCACCCGGCTCCACAGCATCCCGTCCAGCACCGGCCCCGGCTCGACCAGGGCCGACCGGACCACCCTGGTCCCGCCCCGCCCCTCCTCGACCCACACGGCCAGGTCGGATGCGGGGGCGGCCGGGCGGGAGGGCCGGGGCCCGTCCTGGCCGGGCGGCGCCGGCGCGTCCTCCTGACCACCGGGCCGGGTCGGGGTGTCGAGCAGGCGGCCCAGGTCGCGGGCCAGGGCCCGGAGGCGGCGGCGGGCGGCCACCAGGGCGGTGGCCTCGTCGTCGGGGTCGCCGAGGTCCTTGAGGGCGGCCTGCATGGTCTGGAGGTCGTTGGCCAGCGGGGTGAGGGCGGCGACCAGGGTGGCGTGGGCCCGGCCGCCGGGGAGGACGGGGCCGGGGTAGAGGTCGGCGGCCAGCTCCTGGAACCGGCCGCGGAGGCGGCGGGACCAGTCGCTCCGCATCCCGGCCGCCTTGGCGGCGGCGTCGGCGGCCGCCCCGGCCCGGCCCATGCGGGCCGCGGTCACGGTGACCCCGTAGAGGTCGGCGGCGTGGTCGGCCAGCCGGTGGGCCTCGTCGACCACGATCACGTCGACCTCGGGCAGCATCACCCCGGGGGCGTCCGACATCGCCCGCAGCTCCAGCTCGAGCAGGAGCAGGTGGTGGTTGGTCACGACCACGTCGACGTCGCGGGCCTGCTCCCGGGCCCGCTCGGCGAAGCAGCGCTGGTGGAAGCCGCAGCCCTTCTGCCCTGGGCAGTCCTCGCCGCTGGTCGAGATCAGGTCCCAGACGTCGTCGCGGACCCCGGGCGGGGCGTCAAGGCGGCTCCCGGTCGGCGAGTCGGCCGCCCACACGGCCACCTCGAGAGCCGCCTCCTCGGTCGCCGTGGCCGCCAGCTGGGTCGCTCCCACCAGCGCCTCCATGCGGGCGAAGCAGGCGTAGTTGGCCCGGCCCATGGCCAGGGCCGAGGTGGTGCCGAAGGCGTCGGCCAGGCGGGGCAGGTCGCGCTCGACCAGCTGGGACTGGAGGGCCTTGGTGGCGGTGGCCACGATCGCCCGCCGCCCGGCGGCCACGATCGGCACCAGGTAGCCAAGGGACTTTCCGACGCCCGTGGGGGCGTGGACCAGCAACGGGGTCTGGTCCTTGAGGGCCTCGGCGACGGCCGCGGCCATGCGCCGCTGCGCCACCCGCTCGGTCAGACCGGGCAGTGCGTCGAAGGCGGCCTCGAGGTCCATGGCGCGAACCTAACGGGCGACCGCGACATCGCGGCCGCGTCGTCCACAGGGAACGTTAGGAGCCCTTGGGGCGCTTGAAGAAGGCGATCGTGCCGCCGACCTCGGCGGTGTGGACGGCGACCAGCTCCCAGCCGTCGTCACCCCAGTTGTCGAGGATCTGCTTGGTGTTGTGGGGCAACAGCGGGACGGTCGCGTACTCCCAGGCGGTCATGGCACTCCCATTGCTCGGCTACCGGCTGAGGGAGGCTACCGGTCAGCCGGCGCGGCGAGCCAGGAGCTGCCGGCGCTCGTACTCGTTCAGCCCGCCCCAGATGCCGTGGGGCTCGCGGACCAGCAGGGCGTACTCGCGGCACTCGGCCAGCACCGGGCAGGTGCGGCAGATCGCCTTGGCGGCGGACTCGCGAGCCAGCCGCTCCTCCTTGCGCTCCAGGTGGTTGGGAGCGAAGAACAGGTTGGAGACCGGGCCCTTGCAGGCGGCACGGTACTGCCAGCCGATCTGGAGGTCCCTGGATGTCAGGCCGCCGGCCGCGGCGCCCGATGACGTGGCCATGCCGTTCCTTGTTCCTTCCTCGCCCCGGATCGCAGCGTAACCCAGGGCACCTGCGGCCTCAATCTCCAGGCAGTAACGCTTTTGTTGCGGGTCAGGTATCCCACAACCCGCTTCAATCCGGCGTAAAGGGCGCTAGGCGGGGCGGCCGTTGCCATGGTCGGGCGGGCGCCCTTCCTCCGGGCCCTGAGGGCCCTGGGTCGGCGGCGGCGGAACCGGCGAGGGTGGGGGCGCGACCGGTCGGCCGTTGTCCGGGTCGCCGCCGCTGGAACGCCCCATCAGGCTCAGCAGCTCGATCGGGATCGGCATGACCAGGGTCGAGTTCTGCTCGGTGGCCACGGCGGCGACCGTCTGGAGGAAGCGGATCTGCATCGCCCCAGGGTTCTGGCTGAGGACGGCGGCCGCGTCGGACAGCAGGCGGGAGGCCCGCCGCTCGGCGTCGGCCGAGATCAGCAGCGCTCTGGCCTCCCGGTCGGCCTCGGCCTCGCGGGCCATGGCACGGCGCAGGTCGTCGGGCAGGTCGACGTCCTTGACCTCGACGCTGAGGACCTGGACCCCCCACTCGTGGGTGACCCTGGCGATGATCCCGTGCAGCTCCCGGTTGATCGACTCGCGCTCGCTCAGCAGTGTGTCCAGGTCGTACTTCCCGAGGCTGGCCCGCAGGTTGGTCTGGGCGGACTGGCTGACCGCGAACAGGTAGTTCTGGACCTTGACGACCGCCGCGACCGGCTCCTCCACCCGGGCGTAGACGACCGCGTCGACCCGCAT
>Ga0207675_100001319_pt1 | contig 24876 bp, 24 predicted proteins | sample KBSSwiS42_FD_184305 | JGI IMG/M metagenome (GOLD analysis project Ga0207675, IMG submission 184305) | Switchgrass rhizosphere microbial communities from Kellogg Biological Station, Michigan, USA - KBS Switchgrass S4-2 (SPAdes) (version 2) | ecosystem: Host-associated > Plants > Roots >...
ACGACGACCCCGCGCCGGTGGCGGAGTGGCTGCCCGTGGCGGCGCACGCGGTCGGCGCGCCGGCGCCGCGCCACGTGCCGCGCTGGCTCGGCCGGATCGCCGCCGGCGAGGCCGGGGTGGTCATGATGACCGAGGTGCGCGGCGCTTCGAACGAGAAGGCGAAGCGAGAGCTCGGCTGGGAGCCCAGGCACGCGAGCTGGCGCGAGGGTTTCGCCGAGGTGGCCGCGTGAGCGACGTTCCCTCCGAGGAGGCGCTGCTCGAGGAGCTGCGCCCTGCCGCCTTCGCCATCGCCTACCGGATGCTCGGCAGCGTGGCGGAGGCGGAGGACGTGGTCCAGGAGGCGCTGCTGCGGGTCCACGCCGCGCTGGAGCGGGGCGAGCGGATCGAGTCGCCGCGCGCGTACGTGGCGACGGTCGCCACACGGCTGTCGATCGACGTGCTCCGCTCGGCGCGCGTGCGGCGCGAGAGCTACGTGGGCGAGTGGCTGCCGGAGCCGCTGGTGAGCTCGGACAGCTCGGAGGATCCGGCCCGGCACGCCGAGATGGCGGACTCGCTCTCGCTCGCCTTCCTCGTGCTTCTGGAGAGCCTCTCGCCCGAGCAGCGGGCGGTGTTCCTGTTGCATGACGTGTTCGACTACGGCTACGGCGAGGTCGCCGAGATCGTGGGCAAGAGCGAGGACAACGCGCGCCAGCTCGCCGCTCGCGCCAGGCGGCACGTGGAGGAGCAGAAGCCGCGCTTCGAGGCGTCGCGCGAGGAGCGAGAGGAGCTGGCGCACCGGTTCTTCGCAGCGGCGCGACACGGGGACCTGAAGGCGCTGGAGTCCCTGCTGGCCGACGACGTGGTCCTCCACGGCGACGGCGGCGGCAAGGTGCCGGCGCTCGCCCGGGCCCTGTTCGGCGCTCGCCGCGTGGCGCGGACGCTCGGCGCCTGGTTCAGGCAGGGAGCGAGGCTCCCGGACACCGGCGTCCGCGAGGTCGAAGTGAACGGCCAGCCCGGCGCGATCCTGACGGCGAGCGGCGGGGTGGTCTCCGTGATGGCCCTGGACATCGCCGACGGCCGCATCCAGAGCATCCGCTCGATCGTGAACCCGGACAAGCTGACCCACGTGGGCGAGGTCGCCGACTGGGCCAGCCTTCTAAAGGGTCAGACCCCCTAAGCGCCCACGACTCAAGGGGTCAGACCCCTTAAGCGGGGTCAACTCAAGGGGTCAGACCCCGTGTCAGTCCAGCTTCAGCTCGCGCAGCGCGGCCCAGCGGGGGTCGGGCTCGCGCTCGTGCGCGTGGTCCGGCGAGTCGTTCAGGTTCTCGCCGCAGACCGCGCAGAGGCCGGCGCAGTCCTCGCGGCACACGATCTGGGTGGGCAGGGCGAGCGCGAGCGCGTCGCGCGCCCAGGCGCGCGTGTCGAGGTGGCCCTCGTCGAAGTAGGGCGAGCTCAGCTCCTCTCCCCCGTCGGGCTGGTCGATCTCGCGCGCGTCCACGTCCACGCCCTGGTCGGCCGTCTCGAGACAGCGCACGCAGGGGCCCTCCAGGGCGGCGTCGAAGCGCAGGCGGAACGCGTAGCCGCTGACCGTGTGCGACACGTCCAGCCGCGCGTCGACCTGGCCGCCCTCGACCTCGTAGCGCTGGCCGCCGAAGTCGAACGGATCCACCGGAACCTCGAGCCTGATGGAGCGCCCCTCTCCCGATGAGAGCCCGAGCTGACCCACGTCGAAGATGTCCGTGCGCTGCGCCATACAACCGAGGCTAGCGCCCGGATGGCGCCTCAGCGGCGCACGCCCAGCCGTTTGCTCGCCGCGACATATCCGGGGTGCGTCGCCCTCGCCGTGACCGCTCTGCGCGAGGTCAGCGAGAGCGTCACGCGGCCCCTCGAATCGGTCGTCGCGGACTCGCCACCCACCCTGACCTTCGCGCCCTTCACGGGCGCGCCGGCGTCGCGGACGGTGAAGCGCACCACGGTCCGCTCGCCCCTCCGCACCCTCTGGGGACGCGCCGTGAGCGTGAGCCCGGGGAGGATCCGCCGGTACGACGTCACGGCCGTCGAGCTGGTGCCGATGTTGAAGTTGCCGAGGACGTCGAGCGCCCCGCCCACGGCGCTCGCGTCGAGCTTGTAGGCCTGCGCGGCGTCCCTCGGGTGACCGGCGTTCACGACGGCCCCGAACTTCGTGGCGCCCCTGTTCGAGCGGCGCGCGAGCACGTCCGGGTCCCCGAAGCCCTTGGTCCACAGGATCCACAACCGCGTGTCGCCCGTCGCGGCGATCGCCACCGCGGGGCTGCCTGAGGCGACGCGGCCGACGACCGGGGCGTTGCCGGCGCCGATCCGCCACACGCGAATCCGGTTCGACGTCGGGTAGCCGGTCGGATACGCGACGTAGAGGCCGCCGCCGCTGCGGGCGGCGAGCGGGGTCCGGCCGAGCATGCCGACCTGCATGTCGCTCGTGCCGGGCATCCTGATCGCCCCGCCGACCGGGGTCCCGTCGGCACTCACATCCTGCGCGAACACACCGAGGTGGCCATCGGCGTTCGAGTACCACGCCAGGACGGTCCGGCCGTTCGCGTCCGTGGCCAGGTTCGGGTCGTAGCCGTACTGCCCGAGCGGCGCCTGGTAGTCATGGTTGGGAGTGGCCGGCGAGAGGCCCGCGTGGACCCACGTGCCGAGCGTGCCGGCGAAGGCCTGCAACGTCGACCCGTCGGAGCGCGCGGTCGCGGCCGTGTCGCTCCCGTACGACTGCGCGCCGTCCGGGTTGACCTGGCCGGGTTGGAGCACCCAGCTCGCGCCGCCGTCCGCCGAGAGCGCGGTGTTCGTCTCCCGTTGCGGGTCGCTCGTATCGGTCGTGCGGAAGCCGCCCCAGAACGCGCGCAGGCCGCCCGGGTCGACGACGAGCGCCGCGTTCGTGAAGCCGGTCCAGCCGCTCTGGATCGGGGTGGTCGCTCCGATCCTGCCGGCGCGCGCGATGACCGTGTGGTTCAGGTCCTCGGTGTTCGGGCCTGTGGGGTGCGACCAGGCGAGGTGGAGCACTCCGTCTGCGGTGCGCGCGAGCCCGACCTGGTCGGTGCTCGCACCGTCCGGCGTCGTGACCCGCTTCCATGGGGCGGCGCTCGCGGAGGGCGCCGCGCACGCGGCGACCGTCACCGCAATGGCGGCAGCACGAATTCTCATCGGCGCGCTGAGCGGCGCGGCGGGCCGAACGCGGTGGACGCGCGCTGCGGGCCGAACGACCTGCATTGAGGGGCCGGGTCCGGTGTGGTGCCGCACTTTTTGCGGATGTCATCCGCATTTCCTGCGGCACCGTGCCTCGGCGTGGCAGTCATGGGCTCATGCGCCGCAGTCGCGCTCGCGTTACGAGCGGCCGATGAGCTCGATGCGGTAGCCGTCGGGATCCCGTACGAACGCGATGAAGGAACCCTCGGTGCGGCCGCCAGGGCGATACGGCGGCTTCTCTGGCTCGATGCCGTCCTTGGAGAGCTCCTCCAGCGTCCCCTCCAGGTCGTCGACCAGGATGGCGATGTGGTTGTAACCCGTGCCCAGCTCGTAGGAGTCGACGCCGTGGTTGTAGGTGAGCTCCAGCACCGGGTCCTCGTCGGGGAGGCCCATGAAGACGTTGATCGCCTCGTCGCCGATGTTCATCCGGCCCCGCTCACCGAAGCCGAGCTTCTCGTAGAACGACACGGAGCGGTCGATGTCGCCGATGCGGTAACAGGTGTGGAGGTAGGAAGCCATGCGCGCGAATCTACTCCGACCCGCCCTGCGCGTGGCTCGGTATGCGCTCGTCGAGGTCGTAGTAGTCGCCGACGCTCTGGACCCAGACCTGGTCAGTGGTCCGGACGCCGGTCGGCGCGTCCAGACAGCCCGCGGCGATGCTCACGTCCTCGCTCCCCGGCACCTGCCAGAACAGCGACGAGCCGCACTCGGCACAGAACCCTCGCCGCGCGTCCCAGACGCTGTCCGGGCTGTCGATCCAGCGGAGTCCCCGCTGCTCGGTGAAGTCGAGATCGTCGAACAGCGCCTCCGACGCCGCCCACGCATGCCCCGCCCAGCGCCGGCACTCGGTGCAGTGACACAGCACCACATCGCGCAACGGCCCAGTCACCTCGAACGCCACAGCTCCGCAGATGCAACGCCCAGAACCCATGGGCGGAACCGTAACGGCGGCTAGCCGACTTCTGCTTCCTCGCGGCCCTGCAGGCGGTCGCGGCCTCGTTGCACGGCCGCGATGAACTTCGTCAGGTTGACCTCGAGGGTGTTGAGGATGTCGTCGGCGTAGTCCTCGGCGCCCAGGCGGATCTCGCGCTCGCGTGCGCGTGCGTCCTCGATGATCTCGTCGGCCTGGCGCTCGGCCTGCTTGACGATCTCCTCCTCGCCGATCAGGCGGATCTGCTCCTCGCGCGCCTCGCGGATGATGCGCTCGGCCTCGCGCTTCGCCTCGGCCAGCATCTCCTGGCGCTCCTTCACGATCCAGCGCGCCTGCTTGATCTCCTCGGGGATCGTCGCGCGCATCTGATCGAGGATGTCGTAGATCTCCTCCTTGTCGACACGCACCTGGTCCGTGAGCGGCACGGGCTTGGCGTTGTGAATCGTGTCGTCCAGCTTGTCGATCAGGACCAGTACATCCATCCGCGCCTCAGTTCTTCACCGCTTGAGTTCTTCCTGCAAGCGCGCCGCCACCGTATCCGGTACCAGCCCGCTCAAATCGCCGCCGAACATCGCCAGCTCCTTCACTCCACTGGAGCTTAGAAAGCTGAACTCGGGCGCAGCCATCATGTACATGCTCTCGATCTCGGGCGCCATTTTCCGGTTCAACTGGTTCATCTCGAACTCGTACTCGAAGTCCGAGATCGCCCTGAGTCCTTTGACGATCGCCTTGGCGCCGTGCTCTCGGGCGAAATCGACGAGCAGAGTATCAAAGGGTTTTACCTGCACATTGCGGTATTCCGCCACCTCTGGCTCGATAAATGCAACGCGCTCCTCGGCGCTGAACACGGTCTTGGCCTTGCGAACCGGCTGATTCACGACGGCCACGACCACGTTGTCGAACACGTTCGCCGTGCGGCCGATGATGTCGAGGTGGCCGTAGGTGACCGGGTCGTAGGACCCGGGGACAAGCGCCGTCCCTCCGTTCTTGGACGCGTTCATCGCGCGGAATGGATGGCGATCCGCGTGTCGCCGTACGCGCGCTCGACCAGGAGCGGCAGCGGGAGCAGGAGCGGATTGCGCTTGTCGGATTCGGTCACGATGCGTGCGTTCTCTTCGAGCGTCGCCGGCAGCGCCTCGGTCAACGCGGCGGCGACGCGGGACGCCTCATCATATGGGGGGTCGCAGAGCACGAGGTCGAATGTGCCCGCTGGACGGGCCAGGAAACGCTCCACGTCACGCGGGATGACCTCGGCGTGGGCGCCGACCGCCTCGAGGTTGCGGCGCAGCGCCGCCAGCGCGGGGCGATCGCGCTCGACGAAGGTCGCCGACTCGGCGCCGCGCGACAGCGCCTCGATCCCGAGCGCCCCGGAGCCCGCGTAGAGGTCGAGCACGCGCGCGCCGGACACGTCGCCGAGCATGGAGAAGAGCGCCTCGCGGACCCGGTCCGCCGTCGGCCGCGTGCGTGCGCCGCGCGGTGCGTGCAGGCGCCGCCCCTTGAACTCGCCGGCGACGACCCTCACGGCGGGTCGAGCCCTGCCGCGCGGCGCGCCTCGTCGGCGTCGTAGTACATGACCATGCGCACGAAGCGCCCGTCGCGGTAGGTCCAGAGTTGCGCAAAGGTCATCTCTGCCGGCGCCCCACTCTCGCGTCCCACGCCACGCATCTCGATGGTCGCGAGCGCAAGGCCCGGGCCGACCTCCTGGAGCTCCCAGTCGAGGTGAAAGTCGTCCCAGGGCTCGATCCACTCGCGGAAGAACTGGGTCACGCCCTCGGCGCCGTGCCGGACGCTGCCCTCCGGGTGCCTCGGGACGATCCACTCGAAGTCCTCCCCCAGCCCCCGCAGCGCATCGTCGACGCGGCCCTCGCGCCACATCATCGTGTAGCCGCGGTCGAGCAGGCGGAGGAAGTCGCTCATGCCGGTATCGGGTCGAGCTCGGAGCCGAAGCGACCGACGACCGCCTCGCGCAGCAGCGCGTGCTCGGGCCATTCGAGGCGCGGGTCCTCGATCAGGATCGCGTCCGCGCGGTCGCGGGCGCGCACGAGCAGCTCGACGTCCTCGGGCAGCCGTGCCACCTTGAACTCGGGCAGGCCATGCTGGCGGGTGCCGAGCACGTCGCCGGCGCCGCGCAGCTCCAGGTCAACCTCGGCGAGGCGGAACCCGTCGCGCTCGTTCGCGATCGCCTCGAGGCGCGGCAGCTTGGGGTCGCCGAACAGGATGCAGAGCGACGCGTGCTCGCCGCGACCCACTCGGCCGCGCAGCTGGTGCAGCTGCGAGAGGCCGTAGCGCTCCGCCGCCTCGATCAGCATCACGGTTGCGTTCGGAATGTCGATGCCCACCTCGATCACGCTCGTCGCGACAAGCACGTCGGCATCGCCGCCGGCGAACCTCTCCATGGCAGCGGCCTTCCGCTTCGACGGCATCTGGCCGTGGATCAGCTCAACGCGCAGGTCGGCGAACTCGGTGCTGCGGAGGCGCTCGAACTCCGCGGTCGCGGCCTTGGCCTGAAGCGCCTCGGACTCCTCGACCAGCGGGCAGACGACGAAGCATTGCCGCCCAGCGGCGATCTCCTCGCGAATCCGCTCGTACGCGCGCGCCCGAGCGCGGGCGCCGTCGACCACGTACGTCTCGACCGGCTGGCGGCCACGGGGCAGCTCGCGCAGGACCGTCGCGTCGAGGTCGCCGTACGCGGTGAGCGACAGGGTGCGAGGAATGGGGGTCGCCGTCATGTGGAGCGCGTGCGGCGCGAGCCCTTCAGGCGCCTTGGCGTCGAGCGCCGCGCGCTGGCGGACCCCGAAACGATGCTGCTCGTCGACGACCACCACCGCCAGGTCACGGAAGTCAACCGCGTCCTCGATCAGCGCGTGCGTCCCGACCACCAGCTGCAGCTGCCCGTTCGACAGCCGCTCGAGCAGCTCGCGCCGCCTCGCCACGCTCGTCGAGCCCGTGAGCAGCTCGACCGGCAGGGTGCCGCCGAGCAGCGAGTCGAGCGTGCGGTGGTGCTGCTCGGCGAGCGTCTCGGTTGGCGCCATGAGCGCGGCCTGCGCGCCGTTCTCGACGGCCCGCAGCATGGCGGCGAGGGCACACACCGTCTTACCGCTCCCCACCTCCCCCATCAGCAGGCGCTGCATCGGCCGCTCGCGAGCCAGGTCTGCGTCGATCTCGGCGATCGCGCTCACCTGGTCGCCGGTGAGCTCGAACGGAAGTGACCAGCGCCACCGGTCCACGATGAGCCCGCGCGCCTCGAGCGCCCGTGCGCGTCGACCCTCGCGCCGTGCGCGCCTGCGGCCCGCCACCGCCAGCTGCAGCAGGAACAGCTCGTCGAACGCGAGCCGGCGCCGCGCGGTGCGCTCCTCGTCCTCGGTCTCCGGGAAGTGCACCGCGTCGAGCGCGGCCGGGCGCTCTGGCAGCTCCTCGTCGATCCGCAGACGCGTGGGCAGCGGCTCGGTCGCGGCGAGCATGAGCGGGCGGACCCTGTTGACGAGCTCGCGTAGGCGCTGGGGAGTGATGCCCTGCGTGGCTGGATGGACGGGCACGAGCCCGACGGTGTGCACCGGAGCACTCCCGTTGCCGAGCAGCTCGTGCTCCGTCACCCAGAACTGATTTCGCTGGCGCAGCTTCCCGTGCAGCAGCAGATGCGTTCCCTCGGTGAGGTCGCGGGCGATCCACGGCTGGTTGAACCAGACGGCGACAAGCGGACCGGTGTGATCGAAGACGCGCGCCTCCACGCGCTTCTGACGCCGGTTGCGCATCGGCTTGACGGCAACGGAACGGACCGTCGCCGCGACGGTGGCGTCCTGTCCGATCGCGAGGCTCGCGATGTCCTGGAGTGAGCGGTCCCGGTGCGAATGCGGGAAGTGCTCGATCAGGTCGCCGAGCGTCTCGATGCCGAGGGCGTCGAGCCCCTTGAGCGGCTCGGCCAGCGCCGCGGGGCGTGAATAGGAGCGGATGGGTGCGGCCCGTGCCTCGGCCGCTGTGAGCTCGTCGCTGGATGCGAAGCGCGTGAGCCTCACTCCGCGCAGAGCAGCCACCACCAGGCGGGCTGGCCGCCCTCGTGGTACTCCAGCTCGACGCCGTCGGGCACGCGGGCCTGCACGTCGCTCTGGTCGAGTGGGGGCGCCTCGCCTGCGATGCAGGTGAGGAGCTCGGCGCCGTCCACGAGCTGGTCGAGCGTCGCGGCGAGCGTGGCGGCGGGATCGCCCCAGGCGACCAGCTTGCCCCCGGCGTAGCCGACGGCATCGCCCGCGATGAAGCGGCCCTGCGCGTCGTCGCGCGCGGCGGGCGCCACGCCGCCGATGCGGAGTGCCTCCGCGGCGCTGGACACTGCCGAGGCGTTGAACTGCGCTGGGCGGTCCGAGTCGAACGCGAGCAGCGCGGCCAGGCCCTCCTGGGGAGCGGTCGTCGGCACGACCGCGGCCGGCTTCTCGGACAGCTCGCACGCGCGCTCCGAGGCGAGGATCACGTTCGGGCTGTTCGGCAGCACCAGCACCTCGGCGCCCGGCGCGGCGTGGATGCCGGCGAGCAGCTCGTAGGTCGAGGGGTTCATCGTCGGGCCACCGTCCACCACCAGCACGCCAAGCTCCTCGAAGAGCCGCTTCACCCCCTCCCCGCTCGCGACCGCCACGACCGCGCAGGTCGACTGCGTCGCCGGCGCCGCTTCGCCCGCGAGCCTGGCGCTCCGGTCGGCCACCTGCTCGTGCATGTCTGCCACGTCGAAGCGGGAGACCTCGCCGACCGGCTGGAAGAGCGCCACCGCGGCGTCCGGGTCGTCGGTGTGCACGTGCACGCGCAGCGTGCGGTCGTCGCCCACGACCAGGACGGAGTCGCCCAGCGTCTCGAGCCCCTGCGTGAAGCGGCGAGCGTCCAGGTTCTGGCCGGTGACCGCGAAGTTCGTGCAGTAGCGGAAGCTCGACGACTCGTGCTCGGGGCGGTGCAGGGCGGCCGGCGCGTACTGGTGCTCGAGCTGGGTCGCGGCCTGCCCGCGCAGCGCCGCGAGGCAGCCGGCGATGATCACCGTGAGCCCGTACGCGCCCGCGTCCACGACGCCCGACTCGCGCAGCACTGCCAGCTGCTCGGGGCCCCGTTCGACGGCCTCCTTACCGGCCTCGAGCGCCCGCTCGAGCACCTCGGCCAGGAGCTCGTCCTGCTCCTCCGCCGTGGCCTCGGGGCCGAGCCGCTGCGTGTCCATGTGGGCGAGGTCGTGAGCCACCCGGCTCGCCATCGCGCGCACCGCGGTGAGCATCGTGCCCTCGGCCGGGTCGCGCACCGATGCATACGCCGCGTCCGCCGCGCGCGCGAAGGCCGCCGAGACGAGTACCGGGTCGACCAGCTCGCCGGGCCGCGACGCGAGCTCCTCCGCCGCGCCGCGCACCACCTGCGACAGGATCACGCCGCTGTTCCCCCGTGCGCCGAGCAGAGCGGCCCTCGCGACGGCGCTGACGATCTCGTCGCGCCCCACCGTTTCGATCGCCGAGTCGTCGAGCTTGCTCAGCTCCTCGACGACCGCGCGCATGGTCAGCGCCATGTTGTCGCCCGTGTCGCCGTCGGCGACCGGGAAGACGTTCAGGTCGTTGACCTCCTGGCGGCGGTTCTCGAGCTCGCCCAGAGCAGCCGCCACGACCCGCTTGAAGCGGATCAGGCTCTCATCAGTGGGCATCCGACGCTTTTTACACTAAGAGGCGGCCTAAGCCGCCTTGGTGATCTTGCCCGCCTTGAGGCAGCGCGTGCAGACGTATTCACGCCGGGGTGTTCCCCCGACATCGATGCGGACCTTCTGGAGGTTCGGGTTGAAGCGCCGCTTCGTGGCCACCATGGAGTGGCTGCGGCTGTGCCCGAACGCGGGCCCCTTTCCACACGAGTAGCAGACCTTTGCCACGGCGAGTCAGACTAGCAGCGAGTCGCGTGCAGCCTGGAGCGCGGAGTCGATGTCGTCGCGGCTGACGTCGAGGTGCGTCACGGCCCGGACGCGGCCGTCGGGCGTGCCGCTGAGCTCGACCGCGTGCCGCGCCATCCGCTCGACGAAGCCCTCGGGCGCGCTGAAGATGACGATGTTCGTCTCCGGCGAGACGACGTCCAGGCCGAGCTCCGCGAGCCCGTCCGCGAGCACGCGAGCGTTCTCGTGGTCCTCGGCCAGCCGCTCCACGTGGTGGTCGAGCGCGTGGAGGCAGCCCGCCGCGACGATGCCCGACTGCCGGAACGAGCCGCCCATCTGCTGCTTCCAGCGCCACGCCTCGTCCATGAGCTCGCGCGAGCCGGCGAGCACGGCGCCGACGGGTGCGCCGAGCCCCTTCGTGAAGTCGAGCCAGACGGTGTCGAAGCCACCCCCGAACTCGGCGGCACTCGTGCGCGAGGCGACCACGGCGTTCATCAGCCGCGCGCCGTCCATGTGCGCGCGCAGGCCGTGCGCGCGCGCCACGCGGAGCACGGCCTTCACCTGCTCGAGCGGCCATACGCGTCCCCCGCCCATGTTCGTGGTCTGCTCCACGGACACAACGCGCGAGCGCGGCAGGTAGCGGTTGCCGGGGTCGCGGATCGCCGCCTTCAGCTGGTCCTCCGTGAAGATGCCGCCGTCGCCGTCAAGCGCGTGGATCATCAGCTGCGCGTTCTGCGCCGGGCCGCCCGCCTCCGCGATGATCGGGTGCGCGGTGCGGTCGAGGATCAGCTCGTCGCCGCCGGGGCGCGCGTGCAGCCGGAACGAGATCTGGTTGCACATGGTTCCGCTCGGCAGGAACAGCGCCGCCTCCTGGCCGAGCAGCTCTGCCACGCGCTCCTGGAGGCGATTCGTCGTGGGGTCGGCGAGCCGCTGCTCGTCGGCGACGTCCGCCGAGGCGATGGCCCTCCGCATGTCCTCGGTGGGGCGAGTTTGCGTGTCGGAATAGAGGTTGATCACCCGGCGGGGGAGCCTACCGGCGCAACCTGGGGCAGCCGGCGGTAGCGCCTGCGGCAGCGGGGATTTGGTTCTAAACGAAGCGGGTATGGCTCGGCCCGCCCCGTGGAACGGTGCACGGGCACTTCCGTCGTTAGCCCGCAATTTGCGCGCCGCCGAAAATCCATCCGACGAGTAGCGCATAGTTCGCCGCCGGTCGGGGAATCACTCGACGGTCTGGGGGGGAACCCAGGCAGGGAACTCATAGGAGCTCGGGAGGCAAGCCGTGCTGCCCGACTGGCGTGCCAACAGGTTGTTGGCGGGCGTGCTCGTCTGTGCCGTGATGTCGATCGCATCGGCAGGTGCGGCCACGCCCGCTTTCGCACAGGGACTTCCGGATCTCTATCCGGCGGTCATCCCGCGCACGCCGCCACCGCCCCGACTCGGCCCGGTGCCGGATCTCCGCGCCGTGCGCGGCCAGGACCGCACGCCGCACAGGGCCAAGAGCTGCGCAAGAGCCTGGCGGCCGCGCGGGGTCCCGGGCATCGACCCGCGCGGGGTCGACCCGGCGTTGCCGAACCCGCTGCGCGGCCTGCGCTGGTACGTGGACCCGGTGGAGCCGGCCTTCCGCTCCTACAGGACGTTGTGGGCGCACCACGAGGGCCACAGGGCGGAGCTCATGTGGCGGGTCGCCCGCGAGCCGCGATTCCGATGGTTCGGCCGCTGGGACAACCCGGTGAGGCGGCGGGTGCGGAACTACCTCCGCTGCGCAGCCGCCGTGCAGCCGGGCGCAGTCCCGCTGTTGGTCGTGATGCGCCACCAGGGGAAGGGCTGCGGCGGCGGCTATGCCGGAGGCGGGGCTGCCGAGGATCGCCGCAGCCGCGTCTGGTACCGGAACTTCTCCCGTGCCGTCGGCGGCACGCGCGTGGTGATCGGGTTCGAGCCGGACTCGCTCGGCACGGTCGACTGCCTCACGCCGAGCAGGCGCCATGCCCGCCTGAGGCTGCTGCGCTACGGCGTCAACGTGCTCTCACGGCTGCCGCGCGCCACGATCTACCTGGAGGCGGGCGCCTCCGACTGGGAGCCGGCGCGGCGCACCGCCAAGCAGCTTCGCTACATAGGGATCGCCAAGGTGCGCGGGTTCATGCTGAACGCGACCCACCACGACTGGACGCGGGCGAACGTCAGGCACGGGCTCGCGATCTCCCGTCGCGTCGGCGGCAAGCACTTCATCGTCAACACCTCCTTCAACGGCCGCGGCCCGATCCACATATACCGGGGCCGGCGCCGGCTCAACATCTGGTGCAACCCGCCAGGGCGAGGCCTCGGGATCGAGCCGACGACGATCACCGGCCACCCGCTCGTCGACGCCTACATGTGGATCAACCGGCCCGGCTATTCGGCCGGCGGCTGCAACGGCGGCCCGATGCCGGTCGGCAGCTGGTGGCCGGAGCGCGCGCTCATGTACGCGCGCTTCCAGACGAGCTGGCTGTCCCCGCCGCACGGCACGAAGAACGGCTTCTTCGTCCGGCGCTAGCAGCGCGGTCCACCACCGGCGTCGCGCCCGAGCGACAACCCGCTGGCAGGATCTCGCACGTGATCGACGCCGCCCGGCATGCGATGGCCGCGACTTGGCGCGCGTACCGATCCGTTCTGCGCAACCGCGAGCTCCGCCTCGTCGAGCTCGCGTGGACCGCGATCACGCTGGCGGATTTCGTGCAGCTGGTCGCGATAACGGTCTTTGCGTACGAGGCCGGGGGCGCGAGCGCGGTGGGACTCGCCGCCGTTGTGCGCATCCTCCCGTCCGTCGTCGTTGCACCTCTGGCCGGAATGGCCGCGGATCGCTACCCGCGTGAGCGCGTGATCCTGCTCAGCGCCGTCGTCGCCACCAGTGGCGCCGCGCTGACGGCCGTGACCGTGGCGGCCGACGCGCCGGCCGGCCTGGTGTACGTCATGGGGGCCTTGGTGGGTTCGTGCGATGGCGCGGTGAGACCCGCGCAGGCCGCGCTGTTGCCGTCGCTCAGCCCGACGCCGGAGGATCTCACCGCCGCCAACGCCCTGGCGACGACCGTCGAGAGCGTCGGGATCTTTGCCGGTCCGGCGATCGGAGCGCTGCTGCTCGCCGTGGTGGGGATCGAGGCGACGCTGGCGGCCACCGTTGTCCTCTTCGCGGCCGGCGCGGCTCTGATCGCCGGCGTTCATGCCCCACGCGACGCGCCCATGGATCCCGAGTCCGAGCGGGCGCCCTCCGTCGATGGCCTGATGCGCTCCCTGCTCGGCGGCCTGTCGGTGCTTCGCCGTGACGGCCAGGCCCGCCTGGTGGTAGCCCTCTTCGGGACTCAGACGCTCGTGAATGGCGCGCTGAACGTCTTCCTCATCGTTGTGGCGGTCGACCTCGGCCTTGGCGCCGACGGCGTGGGCGTCCTCCTCTCGTCCATCGGGGTCGGAGGCGTGCTGGGCGCATTCGTGTCCGGTTCTCTCGGCTCGGGCAGGCGACTTGCGGCCGGAGTGAGCCTCGGAATCCTCCTCTGGGGCCTGCCGATCGTCGTCATGGGCGTCTGGGGTGCCACCGCGCCGACGCTCGCCGTCCTCGTGGCTCTGGGCATCGGCAACACGATCACCGACGTCGCCGGCGTGACCCTGCTTCAGCGGATCGTTCCCGACGACGTGCTGGCCCGCGTCCTGGGCGTTCTCGAGAGTGTCGTTATCGGGACGTTCGGACTCGGTGCGCTGCTCGCCCCACCGCTGCTCGACGCGCTCGGGACGGAAGCGGCTCTCGTGGCGACCGGAGCCGGGCTGGCGATGGTCGCGCTGCTCAGCTGGCGTCCGCTCGCGCGCATCGGGGCGAAGCTTCCATCCTCGCGACGCGAGGTCGAGTTGCTGCGGAAGACGGCGATCTTCGCCCCGCTCGACGCTGCGACGCTCGACCGGCTGGCATCGCAGCTCGAGCCGGTCCGGGTCGCCGCCGGTGAGACCCTGTTCGAACAGGGAGCCCAGGGCGATCGCTTCTACATCGTCGCCACGGGCGAGGTCGAGGTCCTGGTGGACGGGCGACCCGTCGCCCTGGAGCGACCCGGCGAGGGGCTCGGGGAGATCGCGCTGCTGCGCGACGTGCCGCGGACGGCGACGGTGCGCGCCAAATCGGAGAGCGAGCTCTACGCGCTTCGGCGAGAGCCCTTCCTGGCCGTGCTGACCGCGCACCCGGCGAGCGACGCCGCGGCCAGGGGGCTCGCGGCGAGTCGCTTGGCGCAGACTCGGCCGGGCTTCCCGTCGCTCGCGTGACCGCGATCTACGATGCCCGCATGGGATCCGAGACCCCGGTGGCAGGTGGAGGGGGGCCGATGCCCGCCTCGAGCCTGCGGCGCGGCCTGTCCGAGGACATCGCAATCCGCGGTGCATGGCCTGATGCGGTCGACCGCGACTGGGCGTGGGGCGGCTCCACCGGGCGCGGCGCGCGCGTGTGCCTGATCGACTCAGGCGTTGACCCCGAGCACCCGAGCGTGGGTCCTCTCAGCGGCTCGTGGGCAGCGGAGCCGTCGAGTGACTCGATCGCCGTCGTGGAGGAGCCGCCACAGGATCCGTGCGGGCACGGCACGGCGGCCGCGGGCATCGTCCGGTCGCTGGCCCCGGAGTGCGACCTCTACAGCGTGCGCGTGCTCGGAGCGGGCAACACCGGCACCGGCCGTGCGCTGCTCACCGGTCTCGAGTGGGCGATCGAGCAGGGCTTCGAGCTCGTGAACATGAGCCTGGCGACGACGCGTCGCGAGTTTGTGGCGGAGCTCCATCAGCTCGCCGACAAGGCGTACTTCGGCGGCACGCTGCTCGTCTGCTCGGCGCACAACATGATCATGGAGAGCTATCCATGGCGCTTCGCGGCGGTCGTGTCGGTGGGCAGTCACGAGGAGCCCGACCCGTTCACGTTCTTCTACAACCCCCGGCCCCCGGTCGAGTTCTACGCTCGCGGGGTGGACGTCGAGATCCCGTGGGCGGAGAAGTCGGTCATCACCGCGACCGGCAACAGCTTCGCCGCGCCGCACATCACCGGAATCTCCGCGCTGATACTCGGCAAGCATCCGGAGCTGACGCCGTTCCAGCTGAAGTCCGTCCTCTACATGACGGCGGCGAACGTGGGCATGGCGGCGTGAGCGGGGAAGAGCTGCGGGCGGCGGTCGCGGCGGCGGCGCTCGGCAGCGAGGACCTGCGCCGCTCGCTGCTGGGTTCGATCGTCGAGGTGGCCCGCGCCATCCTGGGCGCGCGCGCATCCTCGATCGTGCTGCTCGACGAGGACGCGGGCGAGCTCGTCTTCGAGGCCGTGGCAGGCGAGGGTGAGTCGCTGCTCGGGACGCGGATACCCGCGGCACGCGGGATCGCAGGCTGGGTGGCGCAGTCGGGCGAGGCGCTGGCGATCGAGGACGTGAGCGCCGACCCTCGATTCGCGCGGGATGTCGCCGAGCAGACGGGCTACGTGCCGAAGGGGCTGATCGCCGTGCCGCTGATCGCGCAGGACCGGGTGATCGGCGTCCTGTCCGTGCTCGACCGGCCCGAGCAGGCGGCATTCTCCGTGGCCGAGTCGGACCTGCTGTCGCTGTTCGCCACCCAGGCCGCCACGGCGCTGGCGCTCGTCACGCGCACGCGGCGCGCGCAACGCGTGCTCGAGGACGAGGACGAGCCGCTGCGCGCCGTCGCGCGCCTCGCCACGACCCTCGAACGCCGGGCCGGCGAGGAGAACGGTCAGACCGCGGTCGCCCTGCTGGAGGCGATCGAGCGCGTCCTGCGAGAGCGCTGAGTCAGCTCTCCTGCTCGAGTGCGCTCACCCGGCCGTCGAGCTCCCTCACCGCCTCGATGAGCAACCCGACGAGCCCCTCGTAGGCCACCTCGCGCTCGCCCTCCTCGTTCGTGACGACGAGGCCGGGGAACACCTTCGCGACCTGATCCGGATCCAGCTCGGTGCGGACCTCTCCCTGGGTTGCAGCCGCCAATCGGTCGGGCAGCTCGTCGCTCACTCCGCTCCTTTCCCGCTGTGCCAGCTTCTCGAGCCGCTCGTTCAGCTCGCCGACGGCGAGCATCAGCGGCGGCACCAGTCCGTCGTACTCGACCTTCAGGAACCCGTCCTCCCCGTGCTCGATGAGCTCGGGAAACTCCGCCTCGACCTCCTGGGCGAGCACGCCCAGCCCCGGTCGCTCGTGGGCGTCGGGGGGCGCGTCGTCGCGCCAGTCCCATCGGACGCCGCGCAGACGGCGAAGCCGGGGGATGGCACCCCCGGCTTCGTCACCGCTGGAACGATCGGGCACGAGCGCGTGGGCGCCTAGAGCTTGAGGACCTGTCCCTCGACCTCGCCCCGGCCCTCGCCGAGGGCGCCCTGAAGGCGGTTCAGCTCGCCGAGCGCACCGTCGAGGCGATCGATCGCCTTCTTCAGGCGCTCGTCCGACCTGTGGAGCCGCTGACCCTCGACCTCGGGTCCGTCCAGCTCCTGCAGGCTCGCGAGCGCACCCTCGACCTGGTCGACGGACTGCTTCAGGCGCTCGTCCGACCTGTGGAGCCGCTGACCCTCGACCTCAGGTCCGTCCAGCTCGCGCAGGCTCTTGAGCGCACCCTCGACCTGGCCGACGGCTTGCTTCAGGCGCTCGTCCGACCTGTGGAGCCTCTGACCTTCGACCTCCGGCTCTGCGGGGTTCATGGAGTCCTTCTGCATCCCCTATCCCTTTCGTCTGTGCCCCGGCGAGCGGAGCGTTCCGTGGATGTGTGCCGGCACTAAAGACCGTGTCCATCATCGCGTCCACAGGCCGCGTGTCAAGCCGAGAGGCAGTGCGATTGCTCACACACCCAACTCGCGCCGCAGCGCGGCCATCCGCAGCACGGCGTGCGCGGCGTCCTCACCCTGGTGGCGCTTGCCGCCGCCGCTGCGAGCGAGAGCCTGCTCCATGTTGTCCACGGTGAGGACGCCGAACGAGCACGGCACGCCCGTGTCGAGCGCCACGCGCGCGATGCCATTCGCGGCCTCGGTGCAGACGAAGTCGTAGTGGTCCGTCTCGCCGCGGATCACCGCGCCGAGACAGGCGACGCCCGCGTAGCGGCCCGAGTCGGCGCAGTAGCGCGCGGCCAGCGGCAGCTCGAACGCCCCCGGCACGTCGTGGATCTCCACGCTTGCGCCTGCCCCCTCGAAGACGCGCGTGGCGCCCTCCACAAGCCGCTCCGCCAGCTCCTCGTAGAAGCGGCCTACGCAGGCCGCGAAGACGGCCGGGACGGCCTCAGCCACCGTGCCCCGGCTGGCGCGGCGCGGGTCCCTGGCCATACGGGTCCGCGTTCTCGGCGAGCGCACGCTCGCGATCCTGCACGCGCTCCTCGTGGATCATCTCCTCGTCGAGCGCCAGGCCCTGGTGGTGCAGCATGTGCCCGAGCCGCTCCTTCTTCGTGCGCAGGTAGTTCCGGTTGTGCTCGCCCGGCGCGTGCTCGATCGGCACCTGGTCGGTGACGGTCAGCCCGTAGCCCTCGAGGCCCACGATCTTCTTCGGGTTGTTGGTTAGCAGGCGAATCGAGCTGAGGCCGAGGTCCACGAGGATCTGGGCACCGATGCCGTAGTCGCGCAGGTCCGCCGGGAGCCCCAGCTTCATGTTGGCGTCGACCGTGTCGAGGCCCTCCTCCTGGAGCCGGTAGGCGCGCAGCTTGTTGAGCAGTCCGATGCCGCGACCCTCCTGGGCGAGGTAGAGCAGCACGCCGCGGCCCTCCTGCTCGATCCGCGCGAGCGCGTCCTCGAGCTGCTGCCCGCAGTCGCAGCGGAGCGAGTGGAAGACGTCGCCCGTCAGGCACTCGGAGTGCACGCGCACGAGCACGTCCTCCTCCCCCGCGACCTCCCCCTTCACCATCGCCACGTGGTGCTTGTCGTCCACGAGCGAGCGGAAGCCGACCACGTTGAAGTCGCCGAACTTCGTGGGCAGCCCGGCCTCGACGACGCGCTCGATCAGCTTGTCGTTGCGGCGCCGGTAGGCGATCAGGTCGGCGACCGTGACCATCTTCAGCCCGTGCTTCGCGCAGTAGCGCTCGAGGTCGGGCACGCGCGCCATCGTGCCGTCGTCGTTCATCACCTCGCAGATCACGCCTGAGGGGTTGAGGCCCGCGAGCCTCGCGAGGTCCACGGACGCCTCCGTCTGGCCGGTGCGCTCCAGCACGCCGCCGGCCTTCGCCTTCAGCGGGAAGATGTGACCCGGCTGGACGAGGTCGCGCGGCCGCGAGCTCGGGTCGATCGCCACCTGCACGGTGTGGGCGCGGTCGTGAGCGGAGATGCCGGTCGTGATCCCCTCGCGCGCCTCGACCGACACTGTGAACGCGGTCTGGAAGGGCGACTCGTTCTTCGCGGCCATGAGGTCGAGGCCCAGCTCGTCGCAGCGCTCGCCCGTGAGCGCGAGGCAGATCAGCCCGCGCCCGTGCGTCGCCATGAAGTTGATCGCTTCCGGGGTGACGAACTGGGCGGCCATCGTGAGATCGCCCTCGTTCTCGCGGTCCTCGGCGTCGCAGACCACGACCATCTTGCCCTGGCGGACGTCCTCGATGGCCTCCTCGATCGAGCTGAAGGGTGGGTTCGTCATCTTGCGCTCAGCTTCTCCACGTACTTGGCGAGGACGTCGACCTCCAGGTTGACCGTGCGGCCGGGAGCGGCCGCGCCGAGCGTCGTCCGCTCGAGCGTCTCGGGGATCAACGACACCTCGAAGGCCGTGTCATCCACACCCGAAACGGTAAGCGACACGCCGTCGACGGCGATCGATCCCTTCTGGACGACGTAGCGGAGCAGGTCCGCCGGCGCCTCGATCCGAACCACGCGCGAGTTGCCGTCCTCGGTCACCGACTCCACGGTCGCGGTGCCGTCCACGTGCCCCTGCATCACGTGGCCGCCGAGGCGGTCGCCCGCGCGGAGCGGCAGCTCCAGGTTCACCTCGTCGCCGATCTCGAGCGGCGCCAGCGAGGTCCGGCGAACCGTCTCGGGCATCACGTCGGCTGCGAACGAGCCGCCCGTGCGCTCGACCGTCGTCAGGCAGACGCCGCTGACGGCGATCGAGTCGCCCGGCTCGAGCTCCGCGGCGAGCGGCGTCTCCACCTCCACGCGCCCGTGCGCCAGCCCACGGACGATCCCCTTTCCTGCCACCAGCCCGGTGAACAACTCACCACTCCTTGAAGCGGGCGACGATCAGGACGTCGTCCTCGATCCGCTCGGTCTCGATGGCGAGCGCGCGCGAGCCGGCCGCGATCTCCGCCACGCCGATTCCCTCGAGAGCGGTCTTCGCCTTGGCCCCGCCGAGCAGGAGCGGCGCGAGGAACATGCGCGCCTCGTCGATCTCCCCCGCCTCGAGGAAGGCGCCGGCCAGGTGCGGGCCGCCCTCGAGCAGCAGCGACTGGATCTCGCGGGCGCCCAGCTCGTCCAGCGCGTGCTCCACGCGCGCCGCCTCGTTCTCGCCGGTGGCCACGATCACGTCCACGCCGGCGGACTCGAGTGCCTGCACCGACGTGCGGGCGGCGGCGCGCGAGCAGACCACGATCAGCGGAAGGTCGGCCACCCCCTTCACGAGCTGCGAGTCGAGCGGGAGGCGCGCCTCGGAGTCGAACACGACGCGGCGCGGCTGGCGCGCCACGCCCTCGATGCGAGCGGTGAGGCGCGGGTCGTCGACGAGCGCGGTGCCGATGCCCACGGCCACGGCGTCGGAGTCCGCCCGCCAGCGGTGCGCGCGGGCGCGGCTGGCCTCGCCGGAGATCCACTGGGAGTCGCCCGTGCGGGTCGCGACCTTGCCGTCGAGCGTCATCGCCGACTTGAAGATCACGAGCGGGCGGCCCGTGCGAGCGTGCTTGCGGAAGGGCTGGTTCAGCATCCTCGCGGCCTCGCCGATCTGCCCGTCCACGAAGTCGACCCTGACGCCCTCGTCGCGCAGGATCCCCGGGCCGCGGCCGGCGGCCTTCGGCGTGGGGTCGTCGGAGGCGATCACGACCCGGGAGATCCCGGCGGAGACGATCGCTTCCGTGCACGGCGGCGTGCGGCCCTGGTGACAGCACGGCTCGAGCGACACGTACATGGTGGCCCCCGCGGTGTGCCCGGCGGCCGCCTCGAGCGCCATGACCTCGGCGTGCTCTCGCCCCGGAGGCTGAGTGATTCCCTCCCCGATCACGCGACCGTCCTTGACCACGACGGCGCCGACCATCGGGTTGGGGCTGGTCTGCCCGCGGGCGCGCCCAGCCAGCTCGATGGCCCTTCGAAGATGGTGAGCGTCGCGTTCCGTCGCGGTGGTGTCCGGCATCCTGAAAACACCGTACCAGCGCCAAGTTTCCGGCCCGCAGGGTTGGGCGGTGACTAACGTGCGGCCGCGTGCACCGCCTCGTGCTCGCCCTGATCCTGGTGGCCGGCTTCGCGCTGCGCGTGTGGAACATCGACTACGGGCTGCCGTTCGTCTACTCGATCGACGAGGGCTCGCATTTCACCTCGCGCGCCGTGGAGATGTTCTGGCAGGACCTCGATCCCGGCTACTACCAGAACCCCGCCGCCTACACCTACCTGGTGTATGGGCTGCTGCGCGCGATGTACGGGCCGCTCGGGTTCCTGTTCGACCTGAAGTTCGCCAACGTCACCGAGCAGTTCGACAAGAACCCGACCGAGATCTGGATCGCCGCGCGGACGCTCGCGGCGGCGCTCGGCATGGTGGGCGTCGCGGCCACGTACTGGGCGGCGAGGCGGCTCTGGGGGATCCGAGAGGGGCTGGTGGCGGCGGCCGTGCTCGCGTTCGCCTTCCTTCCGGTGGCGTACTCACGGGTGGCGCTGACCGACGTGGGAGCGCTCACCGGAGTTGCGCTGTCCCTGGGCCTGGCCGTGCTGGCCTATCAGCGCGGGGGGCTGAAGTGGTTCGGCCTGGCCGGGGCCGCAGCCGGTCTGGCGGTCTCGTTCAAGTACACCGCCGGGCTTGCGCTGCTGCCGGTCGCCATCGCCGCGATCGCGCGGCTGCGCTCGGACGGCGTTCGCGCGCTCGGCGGCCTCGCGCTGGCCTGCGGGCTCGCCGCCGTTGTCTTCGTGGCCCTCAACCCCTACCTGTTCGGCTCGCTCGACGCCTGGTGGAGCGACCTCCGCGACCAGGCCGATGTGGCGCGCGACCAGCCGAAGCCGGGGCAGGAGTCCGGCGGCATCTCCTACTACCTCGACAGCCTCACGTGGGGACTCGGGTGGGCGGCCGCGTTCGCCGCGCTCGCCGGCGCGGTGATCGAGCTCCGTCGGAACGCAGTGCGCGGATTGATGCTGATCGCGGTCCCGCTCGCGCTGTTCATCTACCTGAGCACGCAGTCCCGCTACTTCGGCCGCTGGCTGCTACCGGCATATCCCGCGCTGGCGATGCTGGCGGCCTCGTCTCTCTCTCAATTGAGTTCGCTGGTCCCGAATCCCAAATGGAGGGGGCCCGTTCTGGCTGGAGTTGCAGCCCTTGTGCTCCTACAACCCCTCGCCGCCGACATCCGCAGCGCGCAGGTGCTCGGGCGCGACGACACGCGCCAGCAAGCGCGCGACTGGCTCGAGGCGCACTATCCGCCCGAGCTGCGGGCGTCCGTGGAACCGGCCGTGCCGGGGCGCTGGTTCCGCTCCAACCCCGAGGGCGACCCGCCCGGCTGGCTGGGCCGCTGCGCCCAGCGGGACGGCTGGACGGAGCCCGGCTGGTCGTACGTGGCCGCCGGAGGCGAGCGCGTGTGCGCGCAGTACAAGCCCGGCCTCGTCGCGCGCCCGGACGGAGGCGTTCGCGCGTCCTCGTACCACGCGGTGCTCAGCCCCGGCGTGATCGACGACTACCGCCTCTACGGCTACTGCCTGGTGGTGACGGCCGACGTCGTCGAGGACCGCGCCCTCCAGACCGGGGACACGGGCGCGCGTGCCTACTACGACCGGCTCGACCGCGAGTCGCGCGTCGTCAAGACCTTCAGCCCGTACGACAAGGGCGCAGACCCGGTCTCGTTCAGCTTCGACCTTTCCTACAACTACTACCCGCCGGAGTACCACCGGCCGGGCCCCATCATCCGGATCCACCGGCTGAGCGACTGCCGCCAGGCCACAGGTCCGCCGATCATCCGCATCCCGCGCGCGCGGGAGCCGGCGCCGTTCTAGCTAGCGGCGGAACGCGCCGAGCGCGCGCAGCGAGTAGCGCTTGAAGAACCCGTGGACCGTGCCCTTCGGGGGCGACTCCCAGTCGGTCGCGTAGGTCGCGTACATCAGGCCGCGCTCGGGCCACCAGGTGCCCACCGGCAGCGGTCCGCCGTTGCAGGAGCCGGCCGAGTAGCCGGGGCGGTTGATGTACATGTACGCGTCCACGAGCGGATGGGCCGTGGCCGTGGTGGGAGCGGGTCCGAGGCCGCGGAGGCCGGGGTTGCACCAGACGTTGATGCGGCGCCACCTGTGCGCGGCCTTGTTGATCCAGCGCTTGTAGTGGATCGGGCCGCGGCCGTTGTAGGACGTGTTGATGATGAAGTGCTTGCCGCCCACCATGCGCGAGATCTGCAGGCCGTGCCGGATGTTCGCGTGCGTCCAGTCGTGGTGGGTCACGTTGAGCATGAAGCCGCGCACCTTGCTGATGCCGATGTAGCGCAGCTGCTTCGCGGTGCGCGAGGCGGGCTCCCAGTCGGAGGCACCGGCCTCGAGATAGATCGTCGCGTTCGGGAGCTGCGAGAGCCTGTCCACGCCGTAGCGCAGGACGTTCAGGCGGTCCTGGCGGCGGTCGCGTGCGAGACAGTCGATCGTGCCGAGCGAGTCGGGCTCGAAGCCGATCACGACGCGGGCGCCGCCAATGGCCTGTGCGAAGTCGTCGTACCACTGCATCGTGCGGCGGTCCTCGGCCTCCCCGCCCGCGCGGTAGTGGGCGTTGCAGCCCTTGCCCTGGTGGCGCATGACCACCATCAGCGGCACGCTGCCCGGCTGGTCGCACTGGACGCGGTCGAGATAGCCGCGCACCTTCTTCTGCATGCGCGGGCGCGTGAACTTGCCGAACCAGCGGAAGCGCGGCTCACGGGCGAGCTTCCAGATCGTGTTCGCCTTGGTGTCCTCGCCGGAGCGCTTCCACCTGGCCCACTGCATGTAGGCGGGCTCCATCCGATCCACGAAGAAGCGCTGCCCGAGCAGCGGGTTGGGCGAGGCCGGATCGACCCCGTGCGGGTCGAGGCCAGGCGGGATCGTGGGCCAGGTCGGATTGGTGTCCGAGACGCACTTCGCCCAGTCCTCGGGGTACTCGCCGCGCGGCGGGGACGGGACCGACTGCGGCGGGTTCATGAGCGCGGGATCGACGAGACGGCCCGGTGTGTACACCTGAGCACCCGCGACCGCGGGGACCGCGACGAAGAACGCCGCCGTCAAAACCACCAAACGCATCCGGCCCATCCACGGCTCTCATCGGCACGGCCGGTGCTGCTTGACAGCCCCCCTGGACGGTTGTTCTAGCCCCGCTACTCTCCCGCCGCGTGGATAGCCGCCTGAGCCGCCGGCGACTGCTGCAGGCCGGCGCTGCTGGCGCCGCCGGAGCAGCGATCCTGCCGGCTGTCGGATGCAGCTCCGACGACGACGCCTCGGCCAGCTCCGGGGACCTCAACGTCCTCGTCCTGATCATCGACAGCCTGCGCCCGGACCACGTGGGGGCGTACGGCTCGCCTCAGATCCAGACCCCGAACATCGACGCCCTGGCCAACCGGGGGCTCCGCTTCAACCGCGCCTTCCCGGAGGCGATGGTGACCGTCCCGGCGCGGCGCTCGATCTTCGGCAGCCGGCGGATATTCCCGTTCCGGAACTGGAAGCCGAACCCGGTGATCGGCACGAGCCCGGGGTGGCTGCCGATCGACGATCCGCAGAAGACGTTCACCACCGTGCTGAAGGACAACGGCTACTGGACCGCTCAGGTGAGCGACAACCCGTTCACCGGATTCATGGGGCCGTTCGAGCCGTTCCGCAAGACGTTCCACGAGTGGCGGACCGTGGTCGGCCAGTCGGGGTTCCGCCAGGACCCGCGGAACATCCCGATGTCGACCGTGGACCACTGGCTGCCCCCGTTCCTGCGCGACGACCGCTACGTGCCCGGCATGCGCAAGTACCTGGCGAACACCGGCGAGGGCGTGGACGAGGAGGAGACCTGCGCGGCGCGTGTGTTCAAGGAGGCGCGCGGTCTGCTCGACGACGCCCGCCGCCGCCAGCCGTTCGCATTGACGGTCGACTGCTTCGACCCCCACGAGCCGTGGAGCACGCCGAAGAAGTACCTCGACCTCTACGGCGACCCGCACTACGAGGGCCAGGAGGTCGGCGTCACGCCGTACGGCTTCGCGCGCAACTTCACCCCGCCGCTCCTGCGGCGGCTGCACGCCGCGTACGCCGGCGAGGTCACGATGATGGACCACTGGCTCGGCCACTTCATGGAGCGCTTCTACGACCTGGGGCTCCAGAAGAACACGGTCATCGTCCTGCTGAGCGACCACGGCTACCTGCTGGGCGAGCGCGGCTACACGGGGAAGGTGCCGTCGCAGCTGCACCCCGAGCTGGCGCAGGTGCCCTTCGTGATCATCCAGCCAGACGACCGCGCGGCGGGCGCGGTGAGCCAGTACTTCGCGTCCACCCACGACGTGGGCCCGACCGTTCTGTCGATGGTCGACATCCAGCCGCCCTCCTGGATGAACGGCACGGACCTGTCTGTGGCGATGGAGGGCAGGGACCCGCCCCAGAAGCGCGACTTCCACTACGGCGGCATGTACAACCGCTTCTACATCCGCACCGACGACTGGGTCCTCATCGGCGACAACCAGGGCAACGAGCGCACGCTCTGCGACCTGCGGAACGATCCCCACGAGTTCGACAACGTGGTGACGGGCAACCCGAAGGTAAGCAAGGAGCTGTACGACA
>Ga0207675_100001320_pt1 | contig 24844 bp, 22 predicted proteins | sample KBSSwiS42_FD_184305 | JGI IMG/M metagenome (GOLD analysis project Ga0207675, IMG submission 184305) | Switchgrass rhizosphere microbial communities from Kellogg Biological Station, Michigan, USA - KBS Switchgrass S4-2 (SPAdes) (version 2) | ecosystem: Host-associated > Plants > Roots >...
TCCCGCAGCTCCTTCGAGACCGCCGCGAGAGCCTCGCGATCGTCGTCGACGGCTAGTAGGACTGGAGCGGGCATACGAGCCGTGACTCTACTGAGCGCCTCCCTCGACCAATTCGACATAGCGGCGCCACGGATCGCCGCCGCTCCCAGACAGCAAACCGAGCACGCGTTCCCGGTTCAGCCACCCGGGAGCGTCGTTCTGAAAGGCGCCATAGCTTCCCCACCGCCAATCCGACGGCGACGCGCACAGGCCTGCCTCGACGGGATTGACCCCGACGTAGCGGAGAAGCGCCCACAGCTGCGAGTCGGTCGTAACCGGGACGGACCCGTATCGCCCCTGAAAGAGATGACCAACTCGACCGTGCCTCTCATTGAAGGTCTGCGCATACACGCCGTGCAGCCACTGCATGCCGACCGCCAAGCCGGCATGCGGTGTCTCGAGCAGCAGATGAACGTGGTTGTCCATCAGGCAGTACGCGAGACAGCGCCATCGTCGTTTCTTGATCGCGAGCCCGAGCAAGCGCAGGTACGTCCGGCGATCGGCATCGTCGAGATAGACCGCCTGCTTGGCATTCCCACGCGCATAGACGTGGTAGATCCCACCCTCGACCTCTTCGCGGGGTCGCCGCGGCACAAACGGTGAAGACCCACACGACAAATCCTCTCCCCCACCAGATCTAAGTCCCCCCAACTAAAGGGGTCAGACCCCTTGAGTCGGAGGGACTTAAGGGGTCTGACCCCTTGAGTCGTTTATTCGTAGACCACGAGGTCGGGGGCCGGGCTCAGGCGGAGCACTTGGTGTGGCTTCATCAGGTTCTCGTCCTCGTGGTAGAAGAGCTTGAAGCCGTTGTAGCGGCGGCGTAGGTCGCGGGTGAACTCGCGGTATTTCGAGATCTTGTTGGGCTGGTCGCCGAAGCCGTCCACGTTCACGACCAGCGCCACGCCAGGGTTGCGCTTCAGGTGGTGCTCGTTCCGGATCATGTCGCTCGTGAACCGGTGGACGACCAGCAGCTTCTGGGGCAGGTCGTGCCGGCGGACGATTCCGGACAGGTAGCGCGACACCTCGTTGACCGTGGCGGCGTCCGTCGAGCCGATCTCCTGGGCCGGGAGGAGCGGGGGCTTCATGCTCCACTCCGGGTCGAGCGCCAGGCCCACGTCCGGCTCCCTCAGCCAGCGCTCGAGAGCGCGCGCCTCCTGGAGGAAGGGCGCGTAGCCGGGCTGGATGTCGAGCAGCAGGAGCATCCGGTGGGCCCGCGCCACGCGCAGGTAGCGCGCGATCGTCGCGTCGTCCTGGCGCATCGAGTGGTCGCCGCCCTGGCCGGGTTCGCTCGTGACGATCGCGGCGATCAGCTCGAACGCCGGCAGCACCGGCCGCCCCCGGCGGCCGAAGGGCTTTGCCTGGCGCTCCAGCCTGCGCGCGGCCAGGCGCGGCGAGCCGATCCCGAGGATGCCGAGCTCGTCGTCCTGCGGCGCGCCGTAGTAGGCCACGACGCGCTGGTCGGGCAGGATCGTCCGGCCCCCGCGCGGCAGCGAGGCGCGCTGCGGCTCGGGCTTCGCGTCCGGTTCGGAGCCGCCGCCCCCGAAGGCCAGCAGGCCGCCGGACACGAGGACGAGGACCACCACCGCGGCGATCCCTGCCGCGACCAGCCGCCGACGCCGGTAGATGCGTCGCCGCGCCTCCTCCCGGCGGCGGCGGCGCGCCTCCTCCTCCATTCGGAGAAGTGTGTCCGAAGAGCGCCGAGCGCGTCGGCAGGACCGCTGTCAGCGCAGCTCGAGCACGACCTTGCCGGTCGCGCCGCGGCCGTCGATCAGCTCGAGCGCCTCGCTCGCGCGTTCGAGCGGAAAGCGCGCTCCGACGATCGGCCGGACGAAGCCCCTGTCGACCAGCTCCTCCACCGCGTCGCCGATCTCGCGGTTGACGGCCGGCTTGCCCATTACGAACGCGCCCCAGCCCGCGCCAATCACCTCGGTGTTGTTGAGCAGCAGCCGGTTCACCCGGACCTCGGGGATCGAGCCGCCTGTGAAGCCGACCACGACCACGCGGCCGCCCTCGCCCAGTGAGCGGAGGCTGTCGGTGAAGCGGTCGCCGCCGACGGGGTCGATCACCAGGTCCACTCCGCCGCCGGACAGCTCCTTGGCCTGGTCCTTCCACGCGCCGTCGGAGCGCACGACCTCGTCGGCGCCCGCCTCGCGCGCCACCCGCTCCTTCTCGTCGCTCGACACCACCGCGATCGTCCGCGCACCGAGCCCCTTCGCCACCTGCAGCGTCGCCGTCCCGATCCCGCCCGCCCCGCCGTGCACGAGCACGGTCTCGCCCTCGCGCAGCCGGCCGCGATTCACGAGCGAGAAGTAGGCCGTGTGGTAGTTGAGGATCAGCCCGGCGCCCTGCGCGAAGTCGAGCTCGTCTGACAGCGGGAAGGTGAGGAAGTCCGGCGCGACCGCGACGTCCGCGAACGCACCCAGCAGGCAGCAGGCCGCCACCCGGTCCCCCTCGCTCAGGCGGGAGGCCTCGGGTGCGCTGCGGACAAACCCGGCCACCTCGCTCCCCGGCACGAACGGAAGCTCGGGCTTGATCTGGTAGAGCCCGCGCGTCTGGAGCACCTCGGGGAACGAGACGCCCGCCGCATGGACATCGACGAGGACGCCCTCGCCGGGCGTCAACGGGTGCGACGGCTCCGGCTCGGGGATGTCCACCTCGGCCAGGGCCGACTCCGGCCCCGTGAGGTCCACGATCTGGACTGCTCGCATGGCGCGAGAACGTATCTCACTCAGCCATCCAGGCTGCGCCAGAGCTGCATCACCGCGTAGGAGCGCCACGGGCGCCAGCGCTCGGGGACGGCCTCCGTGCCGAGGCGAGCGAGCGCGTGCCTGATCCCGACGTCGCCCGGGAGGAAGACGTCCGGATCGCCCAGTGCGCGCATCGCGATGTAGGACGCCGTCCACTCGCCCACACCGCGGATCTCCATCAGCCTCACGCGGGTCTCGCCGGCGTCGGCTCCCGCGTCGAGCTGGAGCTCGCCGGCCGCCACCAGGCGCGCGAGCGAGCGGAGCGCCTCCGCGCGCTTGCGCGGGAAGGGCAGGGCGGCCGGGTCCAGCTCCGCCAGCGCGGCCGCTCCCGGGAAGCGGTGCGTGAGCCCGCCGTCCGGCTCCGTGACGGCCCCGCCGTGGCCCGTGGCGATCCGGCCGAGGACGGTGCGCGCCGCCGCCACCGATACCTGCTGGCCGACAATGGCGCGCACCGCGAGCTCGAAGCCGTCGACGCATCCGGGCACGCGCAGTCCGGGGCGCGCGTCAACCAGCGGCGCCAGCGCGCGATCCTCGGCGAGCTGGGACGAGATGGCGAGCGGATCTGCGTCCAGGTCGAACAGCCGGCGGCAGCGCGCGACGGCGGCGGTCAGGTCGCGCAGGTCGGCGAGGCGGAGCTCTGCCCTCACGATCCGGTCCTCGGGCGTCAGCGCGACCACGGCGGGCCCGTGCTCGAGCGCCATCGTGCGGCGATAGGTGTCGCCCTCGACCTCCTCGACTCCCGGGATCGCGCGCGCAGCCAAGAACGCCACGAGCGAGCCGCCGTCGAACGGCTCGCGGCACGGAAGCCGCAGCTCGATCGTGCCCGGCGCCGCCACCGCGCGGCGGCTCCGGCGCGCACGCGAGCGGAGCTCCGTCGGCGTGCGGCCGTAGACCGCCCGGAGGGTTTCGTTGAACTGCCGCACGCTGCCGAAGCCGGCGCCCACCGCGACCTGCGCGAAGGGCAGCTCCGTCGACTCGATCAGAGTGCGCGCCGACTGCGCACGCTGCGCTCTCGCGAGCGCGACCGGCCCGGCGCCGAGCTCGCCGACGAGGATGCGCCCCAGCTGGCGCTCGGAGAAGTGGAGCCGCGCGGCGAGCCCTCCGACGCCCTCGCGGTCGACCGCGCCGTCCGCGATCAAGCGCACGGCTCGTCCCGCGACGTCCGCGCGCCGGTTCCAAGCCGGCGAGCCCGGCGCGCCGTCGGGGTCGCAGCGCTTGCAGGCGCGGAAGCCCTCGTGTTGCGCGGCCGCTACGCCCCTGAACAGGCGCACGTTCCGCCGGTACGGCAGCCGCGCCGGACAGCTCGGGCGGCAGTAGACCCGGGTCGAGGTGACGCCGACCACGAAGAACCCGTCGTAGCGCGGGTCACGGCTCTGCATGAAGCGGTAGCAGCCCTCGAAGTCCTCGATCACGCCACCATCGTCGCACGCGCGGCTAGCGGTTTTCGGACATGCCGGTTCGAGCCTTCCCAGGCGCCGCTAGCGTCGGTCGCATGCACAGGGTCGAGACCCCGATCGGGCCGCTGTGGCTCGCCGCCGCGAACGGGGGGCTCGGCTCGATCGCCTTCCACGGACCGCCGGGCGCCGCCGCGGACGACGCCCTGCTCAGAGAGGCCGAGGACCAGCTCGGCGCCTACTTCGCCGGTGAGCTCAGGCGCTTCGACCTCCCGCTCTCGCCGCGCGGCACCGAGTTCCAGCGTCGCGTATGGGATGCGGTCGCGGCCGTTCCGTACGGCACCACGACCAGCTACTCCCGCCTCGCCGCCGCCATCGGCAGCCCCCGCGCCACTCGCGCTGTCGGCGCCGCGAACGGCCGCAACCCGCTGCCGATCGTCGTGCCGTGCCACCGCGTGATCGGGGCGTCCGGCGCCCTCACCGGATACGGCGGCGGGCTGGAGGTGAAGCGAGCTCTGCTGGCGCTCGAGGCCTGACTAGGCTGACTCGCATGGGCCGCCGTTCCCGTAGGCGCGGGCAGCGCGAGAGCGCGCCCGCGAGCACGACCGAGTATCGCGACGCCGAGGGCAACGTCCTCGTGCTGCGAGACGAGCTCAGCGCCGGGACGTTACGGCAGCTCGAGCAGCTCGATTCGAAGCCCGCCGCGTCCGCCGAGGACCGCTGGCAGCGGCGCGCGGAGCTGCTCTTCGAGCGGCTGGCCGTGAGCTGGGAGATCGCCGGCCTGCCGCTCGAGTCACAGAAGGAGCTGCTCGGCCGCTACCGGATGGCGAACGCGGAGGAGCGGCGCTGGGTGCGCGAGACGCTCGGGGAGCATCTGCGGAGCCGCCACCCGGACGTCACGTTTTGAACCAGGGCGTCTTCAGCCAGCGCTCGAGCGTGTAGAAGCTCGCGCGGGGGTTGCCATCCTTGTTAAGGAGGCCCGCGTCGAAGCGGTTGTCGAACGCGTCCTGACGCCAGTGGTAGACGTAGAGCCGCTCGATCCTCTTGCGATACGCCCTGGCGAGGCGCAGCACCCTGCCGATCGCCAAGTTGGCGCGCCGCTCGCTGTATGGGAACAGCGTCCGGCCGTCGGGCAGCACGAACTGCACGATTCCGCCGGTCTCCGTGAGCCAGACCTTGCCCCGCACCGTTCTCAGCAGCAGCTTGGTGCCGCCGTAGCGCTGGCCGCGTCGCGGGTTGCTGTCGCGGTAGTTGTGGAGTCCCCACAGGTGGGCGCCGCGCGCCACCTTCCGGAAGCGTCCGAGCCAGCGGACCATGTTCGGGTCGTCGATGACGTCTGCGGCCACGACACGGCAGCCCCGGCAGTACTTGCGAACGATGTTGAAGTAGCGCGCCGCCTGCTCCGGATAGCGGAACGTGGGCTGGCTGCGGTGGTTCGCCTCGTTCCAGACGCCGATCGTGCTCACCCATCCATAGCGCGCCCGGAACGCGCGGAAGGCGCGGGTGAACTCACGGGTGGTGGGGAGCTTGCAGGGCCGCTTTGGGCAGGCGGAGCGGTCCGCCGCGCCGAAGCTCACGAGCGGCTCGACGCCAGCGACGCGAGCACCGTAGAGGTACTTGTCGAGCCACTGGCGGTTGCCGGGGCTGAGCGCGACGTTCCACGGCGTGACCACGCGCGCGCGCCTGAGGCCAAGCGCCTTGAAGTGGGGGTCGTTGAAGTTGGCTCCGCCCCAGCTCTGATCGCCGACGCCGACCGTCACGGCGGCGGACGCGGCCGGCGCGAGCGCGGCGGCGACCGAGAGGCCCAAGAGAATTGTCAGCAGCGTGAGCTTGCGAGTCATGAGGGCCATCTGAGAATGCTTCGGCTGTCGGACGGGGAGCTTTAGTGAGCTTCCCGACAATCGAGTTCGCTGCGTTTTTCGCCGTGGTGTTCGTCGTTTCCTGGTCGCTGATGCCGCACCCGCGCGCCTGGCGGCCGTTCATCCTGGCAGCGTCGTACTTCTTCTACGGCTGGGTCGACTGGCGCTGGGTGCTGATTCTCATGGCCTCGACCCTGGTGAACACGGTCGCGGGGCAGGTGATCGCGCGGAGTCCATCGCAGGTTGGCCGGAGGCGCGCCCTGACCGTAGCGATCGTCTTCGACCTCGCTCTGCTGGGCGTCTTCAAGTACCTCGGCTTCTTCGTCTCGGAGATGGATCAGGCGCTCGACTCGATCGGGCTCGGGTCCCCGCTGCCGCTCGTGCAGATCGTCCTCCCGATCGGGATCTCGTTCTTCACCTTCCAGGGCATCTCGTACGTGGTCGACGTCTACCGGCGCGTGACGCCTCCGGCCTCGCTCATGGACGTGGCGATCCTGCAGGCGTTCTTCCCGCACATCGTCGCCGGGCCGATCGTGCGCGCGAACGAGCTGCTGCCGCAGCTCCGCACCCCGCGCGACCCGCGCTCGGTGCTGGCCGGGCCGGCCATCTTCCTGATCGTCGGCGGCCTCTTGAAGAAGACGGTGATCGCCGACGAGCTGGCGCGGCGGATCGTGGACCCCGTCTACAACGACCCGGCCTCGCACTCCGCGGGCGAGCTGACGCTCGCGTTCTACGGCTTCGCGGCGCAGATCTACTGCGACTTCTCGGGCTACACGGACCTGGCGATCGGCCTCGCGCTGCTGCTCGGCTACCAGCTCCCCGAGAACTTCAACCGCCCCTACCTCGCGCTCTCGATCCGGGACTTCTGGCGGCGCTGGCACATGACCCTGTCGCGCTGGCTGCGCGACTACCTGTACATCCCACTCGGAGGGAGCCGCGGCGGCCGCCTGAAGACCTACCGGAACCTGATGATCACGATGCTGCTGGGCGGCCTGTGGCACGGGGCCTCCTGGACGTTCGTGCTGTGGGGAGGGATCCACGGGACGGCGCTGTCGGTGGAGCGCTTCACCCGGGAGCGCTTCCCCGGCTTCCGGCTCCCGGCCTGGGTCGCCTGGCTGGTGACCTTCAACGTCGTCTGCGTCGCATGGGTCTTCTTCAGGGCGCCGAACCTCGCCACTGCGTTCGACATCCTCGGCGGCCTCGGCCTGTCCGGTCCCTCTCCGCTCGTGACGCTGCCGCTGGTGCTCCTGGTGGCCGCGGCGATCGCCATCCAGGCCGTGCCGAGGGAATGGTGGCTCGACGCGGAGGCGTGGCTCGTCGCGCGGCCCGTGGCGGTGCAGGGCCTGGCCGTGGGCGCGATCATCGTCGCCGCCGACGCGGCGGTGGGACAGCAGGGCGTGGCCCCGTTCATCTACTACCAGTTCTGAGCCGTGGAGCCCTCGCGCGACAGGAGACTCACGGAGCCGGCGGGCCGGGTGCTCGGCGTGATCCTGATCGCGCTCGCGATCGCCGCCCTGTTCAACTCGGAGGCGCTCGTGCGCGCGGGCGAGGGCATGCAGCCCGGCACGACACGCGACATCGTGCTGTCGGTCGGCCGCCCGATCGACGACGTGGCCGGCGCGATCGGGCTGCACCTTCCTCGCGACGGGCTCGACCTCGCGTTCGGCCAGGAGAAAAAGACCGCCTCGGGCACTGAGCTCGAGACCGGCTCGAACGCGATACTGAGGCGCAACCGGCGCAAGGACACGCAGCAGAGCTTCGTCCAGCCAACCCCGCAGCGGCCGCTGCACGTGCTCGTGACCGGCGACTCCCAGGCCGACTTCATCGGCCAGCGGCTGGTCGACCAGTCTCCGCCGGGCCTGCTCGAGGTCGAGACGGCCGCGCGCAACGGGACCGGGCTCACGAACCCGGCGTTCTTCAACTGGGAGATCAACGCGCAGCAGGAGGTGGCGGCGCGCGACCCCGATGCGGTGGTGATGGCGATCGGCGGCAACGACGGCTTCAACATCCAAAGTCGCGACGGCTCGCTGTACGCCCCCGGCGACCCCGGGTGGGAGACCGAGTTCGCCCGGCGCGTGGCCGTCGTCAGCTCCGTGCTGTCCGGAAACGGCAAGCGGCCGGTGTACTGGGTGCCCCCGCCGACCGCGCGCGATCCCGACTTCAACAGGATCTTCGCGAGCCAGAACCGAGCGGTGAAGCGGGCGACACAGGCGGTGCCCGCGCTGCGCTACGTCGACGTGTACTCGACGCTGAACGGAGGGCACTACAGCGACAGCCTGAAGGTCGACGGCCGGCGCGTCCTGGCGAGGCAACCCGACGGCATCCACTTCACGCGTGACGGCGCGGTGCCGGCCGCGCGCCTTATCCTCGCGGCCATGGCAGAGGACTACCCCGCTCTGCGGGGCCGATGAGGCGCGGACTGGCGGCACTGGCCGTATGCCTGGCGCTCGCACCCGCCACGGCGTCGGCCGCCGAGCGCAGCCTGCTCGTGAACGGCGACTCGCTTGCTGAGGGCACGCGGCCGTACGTCCCGGGTGAGCTTCCCAGCTGGAAGGTGCGCCAGTCGACGAAGGTGAGCCGGCACGCCGCCGAGGGCGCGGACGTGCTGCGGCGCTACGGGCGCTCGCTGGCGCGGGTCATCCACGTGAGCCTGGGGACGAACGACGACCCGGGCCAGACGAGCGCGTTCCGGAGCGCCGTCGACGACGTCATGGACGTCGCCGGAAGCGGGCGCTGCGTGGTGTGGGCCAACATCGTCCGCCCGCCCTACCGGGGCGTGAGCTATCGCGGGTACAACCGTGTTCTCGCGCAGGAGGACGAGCGGCGCGACAACCTGCTCGTGTTGAACTGGGTGCGGATGGTGCGACGGCATCACGAGTGGCTCGCGCGTGACGGCGTGCACGTCTCGGCCGCGGGCTACGCGGCCAGGGCGCGTGCGGTCGGCCGGCTCGTCAGGCTCTGCGGCTGATGGCCACGCGCATCTACGTCATGCCGATCTCGAACGCGGCGGCGGCCGGGGCGGCAATGGTGCGCCACAAGCGCATCCCGCATCGCGTCGTGACGTTCATGCCGGGATTCCACCCGCTGCTCGTGCGCGCGGCCGGCTTCGAGCGCCACACCGTCCCGGCGCTCGAGGTCGACGGGCGCAAGGTGCAGGGGAGCCGCCAGATCGCCCGCTTCCTCGACCAGCTGGCACCCGACCCGCCGCTGTTCCCGCGCGACCCCGAGGAACGCGCGCGCGTCGAGGACGCCGAGCGCTGGGGCGAGCAGGCGTTCCAGCCGGTGCCGCGCCGGCTCTTCCGCTACCTGATGCTCACCCAGAGCTCGGCGCGCATCTGGATGGGCAGCGAGGTGATGCGACTGCCAGGAGCCGCGGCGATCGCGCCCTTCTTCATGCCGGTGATCCGGCGCCTGGCTACGATCTCGCACGCCGACGACGCGCGCGTGCTGGCCGACGTCGAGCGCCTCCCCCAGCTGCTCGACCACGTGGACGGGCTGATCGCGGACGGCACCATCGGAGGCGCCGAGCCGAACGCGGCGGACTTCCAGATCCTCGCCAGCGTGCGTGTGCTGCTCGAGTTCGAGGATCTCGCCGGGCTGCTCGACGGCCGGCCCTGCGCGCCGGCGGCGCGGCGGCTCTACCCGGACTGGGCCGGCCCGATCCCGGCAGGCCTGCCGGCCGCACGGGCCCTGGCTCGCGAAGGCCGGGAGTCGGGCGTCAGTTGAGCGACGGGTCGGCCGGCATGGTGGCCATCAGCCGGTAGCGGCCGCCCTTCCGCTCGAGCGCGCCGGACCAGAGGTCGCCGGAGCGGAACGGGTCCTCCGGATCGGCATCGGCGACGATCCAGGCGTCTTCCTCGAGCTCCCCGTCCAGCTGCCCAGGAGCCCACCCTGCGTAGCCGGCGAAGACCCGCACGCGACGTAGCGAGTCGTTGTCGCCGTCCGGGTCGAGCGTGCCCAGCGAGCCCACGACTCGAGTGCTCGCCTCCTCAGGGCGCTCGAAGTCGCCGAGCGCCACGACCGACTCCGGCGAGACCGGCCCGCCGAGGTAGATCACGTCGTCAGCCCCCGGTAGGTCGGCAAGATCGGGCACCGCATCGGCCACGCGGGTGTCCGTCTCGCGCCCCAGCACCACGCCCATCGCGCCGTCGGGCGTGTGCTCCAAGACGAGCACGACCGTGCGGCGGAAGTAATCGAAGAGCGACGGGGCCGCTATCAGGAGGTGTCCACGCAGGCTGTCCGGCACGGCAACAGATTCTGGCGTCTGGATGCGTCGTGCGCTCGGTCCATGGCTTTGTGAAGTGGTTCACGATTCCCGGACGCGACGAAAGCGCCTTAAGCAGGAACGGACGGGCGACTCGCCCGAGAAGCTCACGGAGCGTCACGCGCCAGGAGAAACTGCGGTAGACAGGATGCTGCGGCTGGGCGGCGTGGACCGGGAGAGCCGTTTCACGGACAAGTAGAGCGCTCACGAGTGCCGCCCAGCGAACCTCGGAGTGTCGGAGCGTTGATCGCGCTGGCGCACCGTCTGGGGCGGCGGAAGTTGAGCGGGTGCCGATCGTTTAGTTGGTGGCACCGGCCGCGACCTGCCGGGGGGTGATCCCGGTCCCGGGTTGTCCCCTAACCCGTAGAGCCCAACCGGACCGCACCCCCTGGGGCCGGCCGGTGCTCCTTTCGGTCCAAGCCGGCAGCGCCGCGGAGGCCACAGCAATAGATTCTCGGGCATGAACCAAAAGCTCGACACCGCTCGGGTCTTCGAGCGCATCTTCGAGATCTACCGAGACCAGTTCACGCTGCTGATTCCGGCCGCGCTGCTGGTGTTCATCCCGGTCGCGGTCATCAACGGAATCATCTACGCGGGCGGCGTGACCTTCCTCGGCTTCGCGATCATCGCGATCGTCGGGGCGATCGCGACCTACTGGTTCCAGGGGATGGTGGTGGAGGCCGCGAGGGACATCCTCGACGGTCGCCGCGACCACACGATCGGGTCGCTCGTCCAGTCGGCGACGGCCGTGATCGCGCCGCTGTTCGTCGCGGGCTTCCTCGCCGGACTCGGCATCGGGATCGGCCTGATCCTGCTGATCGTGCCGGGCCTCTACCTGCTCACCATCTGGGCTGTGATCGCGCCGGTGATCGTGATCGAGCGCACGGGTGCGCTCGAGTCCTTCGGCCGCAGCCGCGATCTGGTCCGCGGCTACGGGTGGGGGGTGTTCGGGGTGATCGTGGTCCTGTTCCTGATCCAGGTCATCGTCGGCGCGGTGATCCAGGCGCTGACGAACAGCATCTCCGACTCGTTCGTGGGCTTTGCGATCGGCGACCTGATCCTGCGTCTGATCGTGGGACCGCTGAGCGCGCTGGCCGCGGCGGTGCTGTTCTTCGAGCTGAAGGCGCTCCGCGGCGAGCCGATCGTGGGCACGGGCAGCGGAGGAGCGGTGATGGCGGGGCCCGCCGGCGGGCCGGCTCCGACGCCGGCGGAGCCGGCTGCGCCCGAGGCGCCGCGCGGGCCTGAGGCGCCACCGCCCCCGGCCGGGCCGCCGCCGCCGGCGCCGCCAACGACGGGCACCGAGGGCGGCGGGGCTGGGCCTCCCGGTTGATGGTGTATGCGTTGACCGCGCATATCGCGGTTAACGCAGACATGGTTCTCAACGGGGGGCTGTGCGGGCGGCTTCGGCCAGGAAGCGCTCCGCGATTCCCCGCCCCACCTCGTTCTGCCCCTCAATGCGTAGTTCGCTCGCGGCGCGGATTGCGTCGGGATCGAAGTCCGTCTGAGCCGCCTCCGCGTCCTCCCAGCCGTCGAGCCAGTCGAACAGGTTCTCGCGCGTCACCTCGGCGTGGAATTGCAGCCCCCATGCCGGCTTCCCCTCGATGCGGAACGCCTGGACGGACTGCGGCGTTCGCGCCAGCTCGACGGCCCCCGGCGGCAGTGGCGCCGCGTAGTGGTGCCACTCGAACAGCTCGGCCCGGGGGGCCAGCGGGCCGACCACCGGGTCGGCGGCTCCGGCGTCGGTGATCTCGACCTCGTACCAGCCGATCTCGGGCTCCTCCAGGCGGTGAGGTCGGGCGCCGGCGGCCTCCGCGAGCAGCTGGCTCCCGAGGCAGACGCCGAGCATCGGCGTCCCGTGTGCGAGCGCATCGCGGATGAGCTGCATCTCTGGAGACATCCATCGATGCTCGTCCTTCTGGTCGACGTGCATGGAGCCGCCGAAGATCAGGAGAGCGTCGACGTCCTCGAGGCTCGGTGTCGGCTGCTCGCCGGGGATCCAGATCGGAAACCTGCCGAAGACTCCCGCCCCCGCGTCGCGCTGGTGAACTACGGCGTAAACCCTCACTCCGGTGTCACGTAGGCGCCGGACAGGCCCCCGTCCACCAGGAAGGTCTGCGCGGTGACGTAGGAGGACTCGTCGCTGGCCAGGAACAGCACGCCGTTCGCGATCTCGCGCGCCTCGGCGAAGCGGCCCATCGGCAGGTGGACGAGACGGCGCGCGGCCGCCTCCTGGTCCTTCGCGTACAGCTCCTGGAGCAGCGGAGTGTTGACCGGTCCCGGGCAGAGCGCGTTCACGCGCACGCCCTTGCGCGCGAACTCCACGCCCAGCTCGCGCGACAGGGCGAGCACCCCGCCCTTCGACGCGGTGTAGGAGATCTGCGACGTCGCGGCGCCCATAACGGCCACGAACGACGCCGTGTTGATCACGGAGCCGCCGCCCGCGTCGAGCAGGTGCGGGATGCCGTGCTTGCAGCACAGGAAGACCGACCTCAGGTTCACGTCCTGCACCCGCTGCCACGCCTCGAGGGAGGTGTCGAGCACCGAGACGTCGTCCGGCGGCGAGATGCCCGCGTTGTTGAACAGCACGTCGACGTGACCGTACTCCTCGCTAGCGCGCGCGTACATGCTCTCGACCTGACCCTCGTCGGTCACGTCGGCCTGGAGCGCGAGGTCGCCCTCCGAGTTCTCGGCGAGGTCCACCCCCACCACCGTCGCCCCCTCCTCCTTGAAGAGCCGGGCGGTCTCCGCGCCGATCCCGCTCGCCGCTCCGGTGATCACGCAGACCTTGCCGTCCAGGCGGCCCATTCAGCCCTCCGTCGCGTAGTAGACGTTCTTCACTTCGCTGTAGTGGTCGAGCGCGTCCGGGCCGAGCTCGCGCCCGTAGCCCGACTGCTTGAAGCCGCCGAACGGCGTGGACACCCGTACCGACGTGTTCGAGTTGATGGAGATGACGCCCGTGTCGAGCGCCCGCGCCGTGCGGATCGCCTTCGCGCCGTCGCGCGTCCACACCGAGCCCGACAGGCCGTAGATCGTGTCGTTCGCGAGCCGGATCGCCTCCTCCTCGTCGCGGAACGGGATCACGGCCGCCACTGGTCCGAAGATCTCCTCGCGCGCCGCGCGGTCGTCGTTGTCGACCGGGCACAGCACCGTCGGCGGGAACCAGTAGCCCGGGCCGTCGGGGGCGCTGCCGCGGATCGCCACCGGCGCGCCGTCGGGCACGAACGAGGACACCGTCTCCCGCTGCCCCTCCGAGATCAGCGGTCCCATCTCGGTGGACTCGTCGAGCGGGTCGCCGACCCGGATCGCCTCGACAGCCTCCTCGAGCACCTCCATGAAGCGGTCGATGGCCGAGCGTTCGACCAGGATGCGCGAGCGCGCGCAGCAGTCCTGGCCCGCGTTGCCGAACACCGCGCCCGGCGCCGACTGGGCCGCCTTCTCGAGGTCGGCGTCCGCGAACACGATGTTGGCTGACTTCCCGCCCAGCTCGAGCGTGACGCGCTTGATCGTCTGCGCTGCGCCCGCGGCGATGCGGCGACCCACCTCCGTCGAGCCGGTGAACGCGATCTTGGCGACGTCCGGGTGCTCGACGAGCCGCTGTCCGCACACCGATCCCGGCCCGGCCACCACGTTGACCACGCCCTCGGGGATCCCCGACTCGACGGCGATGCGCTCGAACTCGAGCGCGGTGAGCGGCGTGAGCTCGGCCGGCTTCAGCACGACGGTGTTGCCCGCAGCCAGCGCCGGGCCGAGCTTCCAGGAGGCGATCGTGAGCGGGAAGTTCCAGGGCGTGATCAGCCCGACGACTCCCAGCGGCTCGCGGAAGGTCATGTCCACGCCGCCGGCCACCGGGATCGTCCGACCGGTGTTGCGCTCCGGCCCACCCGCGTAGTAGCGGAACGTCTCTACGACCATGCCCATCTCCCCGCGCGCGTCGGAGATCGGCTTGCCCGCGTTGCGGGCCTCGATCCTCGCGAGGTAGCTCAGCTTCTCCTCGATGTCGTCTGCCAGGCGACGGAGCATCGTCGAGCGGTCTCCGGGCGAGATCGCGCGCCACGCCGGGAACGCCCGCTTCGCACGCGCGACCGCGGCGTCGGTCTCCTCGACGCCCGCCTGCGGCACCTCCGCCATCACCTCCGCGGTGGCCGGCTCCAGGACCCGGATCATCCGTGCGCCTCGCGCGGTGGGGTCGCCTCCCGCAGAGGCGGCGCGGGCGCCGCGCGGCGGGAGCGGGCCTCCTCCGCCAGCGCGCCGACCACCCGGCTGCGCTCGTCCTCCTCCGGGTGCCACAGCACGCCGACGGCGAAGCTCCTGTCCGGCAGCTCGATCGCCTCCACGAGGCCGTCGTCGGCGAACCCGGTGGCCACCACTCCCTCGCCGAGCTCCTCCACGCCCTGATGGTGAGCCGACTTCACCTCGGTGCGCTCAGAGCCGACCACACGCGCGGCAAGCGAGCCGGGCTCGAGCCTGACACCGTGGTCGGTGAAGGCGCCTGGCGTGTGCCGGTGCAGCTCGAGGCCGGGCAGGTGCTGGTTGAGCGTCCCGCCCTGGATCACGTTCAGCATCTCCATGCCGCGGCAGATCCCCAGCACGGGCATGTCGCGCTCCAGCGCGCGTGTGCCCAGGGCGAGCTCGAAGCGGTCGCGCTCGGGACGCGTGCCGCGCGTCTCCGGGTGCGGACGTGCGCCGTAGCTCGCCGGGTCGATGTCGGAGCCGCCGGCCAGGATCAGGGCGTCGAGCATGTCGAGCAACTCATCGGGGGACTCGGCGACGACGTCATCGGGCGGCAGTATCAGAGCCAGCCCACCGGCGCGCTGAACGGCAAGCGAGTAGGCGCGCGGCGAGAGGTTTACGAGCACCTCCCAGGCCGCCCACTGAGCGCTCTCGATCGCCGCGCATATGCCTATGACCGGGCGCTCGCCGTTCACGACGAGCCACCTTAACCCACGCGCTCAGCGTCGGCTCAGAGGCGCTCGAAGCCGCGGAACTTCTCCCAATCCGTGACCGCGGCCTCCATCGCGGCGAGCTCGACGTTCGCCCGGTTCAGATAGTGATCCACCACGTCCTGGCCGAACGCCTCGCGCGCGATGTCGGAGCCCGCGAACAGGTCGCGTGCCGCGTACAGCGTGTGCGGCACGCGCGGCTTGTCGGACTCGTAGGCGTTGCCCTCGAAGGCGGGCTCGAGCTCGAGCTCGTTGTCCACGCCGTGAAGCCCCGCAGCGATCATCGCCGCAAGCGCCAGGTACGGGTTCACGTCGGCGCCGGGCATCCGGTTCTCGAGCCGGTGCGCCTGCCCGTGCCCGACCACCCGCATCGAGCAGGTGCGGTTGTCGTTCCCCCACGCCACCGCGGTCGGCGCGAAGGAGCCCTCCACGTAGCGCTTGTACGAGTTCACGTTGGGGGCGAAGAACAGCGTGAGCTCCTGCAGCGCCGCGAGCTGTCCCGCGAGGAAGCGCTCGAACGTCGTCTCATCCCCCGCGAAGACGTTCCCGCCGCCCTCCTCCGCGATCGAGAGGTGGATGTGGCACGAGTTGCCCTCGCGTTCGTCGAACTTCGCCATGTACGTGATCGACATGCCGTCCTGCGCCGCGATCTCCTTGGCGCCCGTCTTGTAGATCACATGGTTGTCGGCGCTGCGCAGCGCGTCGTCGTAGAGGAAGTTGATCTCGTGCTGGCCGAAGTTGCACTCGCCCTTCGAGTTTTCGACCGACATCTCCGCTTCCATCATCGAGTTGCGGATGCGGCGGATCAGCGGCTCGATGCGCGCCGTGCCGAGCATCGAGTAGTCGACGTTGTAGAGGTTGGCCGGGTCGAGGTCGCGGTATCCCTTCTTCCAGGCGTCCTCGTAGGTGTCCCGGAACACGATGAACTCGAGCTCCGTCCCGGCGGCCGCGGTCCACCCGCGCTCCGCCAGCCGGGCGAGCTGCTTTCGCAGGATCTGCCGCGGGGAGGCGACGACGTCGCTGCCGTCCTCCCACACAAGGTCAGCCATCAGCAGCACGGTTGCTTCATGCCACGGGATCAGGCGCAGCGTGTCCATGTCCGGCTTGAACACGAAGTCGCCGTAGCCGCGCGCCCAGCTCGACATCTCGTAGCCGTCGACCGTGTTCATGTCGACGTCCACGGCGAGGAGATAGTTGCAGCCCTCGGCGTCGTGCTCCACGACCTCGTTCAGAAAGTGCCGTGCGGTCATGCGCTTCCCCTGGAGACGGCCTTCCATGTCCGCCATGCAGAGGAGAACCGTGTCGATGGTGCCGTCGTCGACGTTCTTCTTCAGGTCCGCGAGATCCATCGCGCGAGACTAACCGGAGAGAGCGCTCCTGTGGTAGTAACCGCACGTGCTCCTGCTCGGCGTGGACGAGGGAACCACCGGCGTGAAGGCGGCGCTCTTCGACGAACAGCTCCGTCCGGTGCGCGAGGCGCGCCGCGACAAGGTGAACCGCCACCCGAAGCCGGGGTGGGTCGAGCAGGACGGCGAAGAGGTGCTCCAGGCGGTCGTGGAGGCGGTCGGCGAGCTGCTCGAGGCGGCCGAGGAGGAGGTCGTCGCGTGCGGCCTCGACCATCAGGGCGAGTCGGTGCTCGCGTGGGACGCGGAGACCGGCACGCCGCTCAGCCCGATCGTGGTCTGGCAGGACAAGCGCTCGCAGGAGGTACTCGACCGGATGGGCGACGCGGAGGAGGAGATCCAGTCGCTCAGCGGCCTGCCCTTCGACCCCTACTTCTCCGCGGCGAAGCTCGCCTGGCTGCTCGAGAACGACGACGCCGTCCAGCGTGCGCGCGACGCCGGCACGCTGCGCATGGGAACCGTCGACTCGTTCCTGTGCGACCGGCTCGGCGCCGGGTTCGCCACCGACAACTCCACCGCCTCCCGCACTCAGCTCCACCGCCTCGGCACGCCCGGTTTCGACGCCCGCCTGTGCGAGCTGTTCGGCGTGCCCCCCGAGGTGCTGCCGGAGGTGCGCGACACGGCGGGCGAGCTCGGCACGCTGCGGCACGAGTCGTGGCCGGCCGAGCTCCGGCTGTGCGGTCAGGTCGTGGACCAGCAGGCCGCCCTCGCGGGCGCCGGGTGCGTCGTGCCGGGCCGCGTGAAGGCGACCTATGGAACGGGCGTGTTCGTGCTCGGGCACGTGGGCGACGAGGTACCCCGCCCCACAGGCGGCCTCCTGCCGACGGTCGCCTGGCGCATCGACGGCAAGACGGAGTACGCGATCGACGGCGGCGTGTTCGCCGCCGGCGCGATGCTCGAATGGATGTGCCGCGAGCTCGGCATGGCCGAGACCCCGGCGGCGCTGACGGAGCTGGCCCGCGGCGCGGACGGCAACGGCGGAGCACGCGTGCTGCCCGGCCTCGCGGGCGTCGGCGCGCCCTGGTGGAAGCCCGACGCGCGCGCGGTGATGGCGGGGATGCACGGCGGCACCACGCGCGCGAACGTCGCGCGAGCCGCGCTCGAGGGCATCGCCTGGCGCGTCGCCGACGTCGTTGCCGTGATGCGCGAGAGCGCGGACGTGGACTCGCTGCGCGTGGACGGCGGCCTCACGAACGAGCCGCTGCTGCTCCAGCTCCAGGCCGACACGATCGGCGTGCGCGTGGACGCCGCGGGCGCCGACGCGACGGTGCTCGGCGCCGCGGCGCTCGCCGCGGTCGGCGCGGGCGTCATCCCGTCACTGGCCGACGCCGCGGAGCTCCTGCCGGTGGACCGCTCGGTCGAGCCGCAGGCCGACGAGGACTGGCGCACGCGCGAGCACGAACGCTGGAAGGCGTTCGTGCGCGGCGCGGTCGAGCTGCCCGACGCCTAGGCCGGCGTGGGCGTCGGCGGCTCGGTCGTGTCCGTCGGCTTCTCCTCCGTGATGCCCATGCCCTCGTCGAACGAGATGTTCTGCACCGGGCCGGTGTACTTGTTCTTCGCGCTCACGGCCCACCAGATCCACACGGCGATGAACACGCCGCCGACCATCAACGGGGCGTAGTTCAGCGCGGACCAGTCGAACTCGTCGTTCCACGGCACGGCGGCCGGCGTGAACGGCAGCGAGAAGATCACGACGCAGAGCGCCACCCAGACGACCGCGATCGTGTTGATCCAGCGGTACTTCGAGCCGAGCGTCCAGGACCCCGGCGTGAATCTGTCACCCGCGCGCAGGCGCAGGTACACCGGCGCCACGTACGCGATGTACAGGCCGATCACCGAGACCGAGACGACGGCGAAGAAGGCGACCGGGATGCCCGCGGACGTTCCCCACAGGGCGGGGATGGTGATGATCAGCGCCAGTATGCACACGCCGAGCACCGCCGCCACCGGCACGCGCTTCGCGTTGACGCTGCTCCACAGGCGCCAGCCCGGGACCGCGCGGTCGCGCGAGAAGGCGAAGAAGGTGCGCGACGCGCTCGTCACGCACGCCATCCCGCAGAACACCTGGCCGAGGAACGAGATCAGGATCACCGTCTCCGCCCAACCCTCTGACATGGCGCTCGTGAACACCGCCGGCGAGTAGCCGCCCGCGGCGTCAATCGCCTTCGTGTCGACGGCGGCGAACGTGATCGCGAGCAGCACGAACCAGCCGATGATGGCGGAGAAGAACACCGACTGCCAGATCCCCTTCGCCGCCGCCTGCTCGGCCTCGACCGTCTCCTCGGAGACGTGCGCCGACGCGTCGTAGCCGGTGACGGTGTACATCGTCAGCAGGAAGCCGACCGGCAGCACGTAGGCCCAGAAGAAGAGGCTCCCCGTCGAGCCGCCCGAGAACCCGGAGTTGTTGAAGGTCTCGGTGAAGACGAAGTCGGCGCTCTGGTGCCGGTCCGGGACGATGATCAGGATCCCGATGATCACCGCGACTCCGACGACGTGCCAGAACACCGAGATGTTGTTGAACAGCGCGACGAGGTGCGACGAGTAGATATTGATCAGCGCGTGCAGGATCAGCAGCACCACGAAGACCACGAACACCTCGTCGAGCTGCACGTCGTCCGCGAAGTTGATCACCCCGAGGTCCAGCCCCCAGAGGTTGAAGAGCGTCGAGCCGAAGGTCGCGGCGGCGTAGTCCACCGACGCCACGACGGCGAGCAGGCCGATCACGTTGAACCAGCCGGTGAACCAGGACCAGCCCGGCCCGCCGAGCCTTGCGGCCCACCAGTAGGGCCCGCCGGCCGTCGGGTAGGCGGAAGCCAGCTCGGACATCGACACGGCGACCGTGAGGATCAACAGGCAGATGATCGGCCACGCCCAGGAGATCGCGATCGGCCCGCCGTTGTTCCACGCCTGGCCATAGGTCGTGAAGCACCCCGCGAGTACCGAGATGATCGTGAACGAGATCGCGAAGTTCGAGAACGAGCTCCAGACTCGCTCCAACTCCTGCTTATAGCCGAGCTCAGCGAGCTTCTCTTCGTCCCGGCTCCGAGCCTGATCAGTATCAGCCATGGGCGCATCTCCTCCTGGTCGCGCCAGCGTCCTCCGGTGGCGCGACTGTAAGCGACGGCCAAGACGGAAGCAAGCCGATCAGCGCGTAATCAGCGGGCGAGTGCCCCGATGACCTCCTGCCACCAGGCGCGCGCCGCCGCGTCCTGTTCCGCCGCCAGGCGGCGGCGGGCGTAGCGCTGGAGCTGGAGCGGCCCGCCCAGGGCCAAGAGCGGCCCGGTCACGGCGAAGCGTCCGTCCACGAGCATGACGAGCGCTCCCCGCACGTCGCGGCGGGTCCGGATCTGCTCCGCAACCGGCACGCCACCCACCTCCTTCGGGAAGCCGGCGTCACCGTCGACCCCCGTCCACGTCCGCGTCGTGAACACGGACGAGCCGGAGCGCAGCTTCGGCTCGTAGCGCGCGGGCAGGCCCACCGGTCCCACGCGCCAGCGCTCCAGCAGGTCGTCCATGTCCTCCGCGACCTCCTCGCGCACCATCACGTGCAGCCGGTCGGCGGCCTCGATGCGAGTGGAGCCGCGCGGCAGGAGCGCCTCCTCCCCGCGCACGATCACGCTCAGGAGCGCGTCGCGCGGCAGGCCGAGCTCGCGCACCAGCTGGCCGACGATCGCGTCGTCCGGCCCGACCGGGTACTCCACGATCTCCGCGCCGAGCCTGCGTACCGTGCCGGTCTCCACGAGCGGCCGCGGAAGCGCGGGCTCCGATGTGGTCACGCCCAGCCGGCGCGCGAGCCACTCGACGGTGGTGCCCTGGAGCAGCGTCGAGATCACGACGGCGAAGAAGACGACGTTGAAGAACAGCCGGCTGTCCTCCACGCGGTCGATCACCGGAAACGTGGCGAGCACCACCGGCACCGCGCCGCGGAGGCCCGCCCAGCTGAGCACGGCCCGCTCTGCGAGCGAAAAGCGGTCCAGGGCGGTGGCGACGAACACCGACACGGGGCGTGCGACGAAGACGAGCACCAGCGCGAGGGTGATCCCTTCAACCCAGACGCTGCCGAGGTCGCTCGGGAAGACCAGCAGCCCAAGCGTGAGGAACATCGCGATCTGGGCGACCCATGCGAGTCCCTGGTGGAACACCGTCACCGTCTGCTTCGCGGGTATGCGCCCTGAGCCCAGCACCAGCCCCGCCAGGTAGGCGGCGAGAAACCCGGAGCCGTGCAGTGTGGCGGCCCCGCCGTATGCGAGCCCGGCGGCCGCCAGCGTCGCGACCGGATACAGGCCCGGGGTGGCGAGCCTCGAGCTGCGGAGCGCCCACACGGCCAGCGTCCCCACGGCCAGGCCGACCGCCGCGCCGATTCCCATCTCGCGCACGAACAGCCCGAGCATGTCGAGTGCGCCGTAGTCCGGAAGCTCGATCCAGTCGATGAAGCCGATCACGAGCAGGACCGCGACCGGGTCGTTGAAGCCGGCCTCGCCCTCGAGCGTCCTGGCGAGCCTGCGCCGGAGGGTCGACTCGCGCAGCAGCGCGAAGATGGCCGCGCCGTCCGTCGACGAGATGATCGCGCCGAGCAGCATTCCCTCCAGCGTGGAGAGGTCGAACAGCCACGCCGCGGCGAAGCCGCAGATGATGCAGGTGCCGAGGGTGCCGACTATCGCCAGCGACAGCGACGGCCGGAGCACCGGCCGGATCTCGTCGAAGCCGGCGGTGAGGCCACCCTCGAACAGGATCAGGGCGAGAGCGACGACGCCGATCGTGCGCGCGAGCTCGTAGTCCGCGGAGGTCCCGCCGAAGTCGATCCAGCCCGTGCCGTCCGAGCCGACCGCCACGCCGAGCGCCAGGAACAGGAGGAGTCCGGGCAGCCGGATTCGCGACGCAAGCAGGGATGCGCCGATTCCCGCAGCGAGCAACGCCGCCGCGACGAGGATCAGCTGGCCGTCCGACATCCGGGCCCGGGAGCCTCGCATGTAAAGACGCGCGGGCGTAGTGTGCGCCCATGCACGAGGAGATCACGATTCCCGAGCTCACTGAGGTCGTGGCTCGCGTAACGGCACTGCTCGGACCGCGCGAGGGGAGCGTGATCCAGCTCGAGGGCGGGATCACGAACCGCAACTTCCGCGTGAACTTCGGCGGCACCGATTACGTCGTGCGGCTGCCCGGAAAGCGCACGGAGATCCTCGGTATCGACCGCACCGCCGAGTGCATCGCCAACAAGGCTGCGGCGGGGCTCGGCATGGCACCCGGCGTCGCGGCCATGTTCGAGGAGCCGTCCTGCCTCGTGACGCTGTTCGTCAACGGCCGCGAGATGACCGCGGACGAGCTGCGACAGCCCGAGGTGCTCGCCGAGGTCGCCCGCGACCTCCGCCGGTTCCACGACTCAGGCACCGAGCTCCCCACCGAGTTCGACTCGTTCCGGCTCGTCGAGCAGTACGCGGAGCGCGGTCGCGCAAACGGCAGCGAGCCCCCAGAGGGCTACGAGGATGCGCTCGCGGCGGCGCACAGGATCGAGAAGGCGGTTCGGGACCGGGATGACCATCAGCCGGTCCCCGCCCACAACGACCTGCTGACCGCCAACTTCCTGCGCGACGCGGGTGGCCCGATCCAGCTGATCGACTGGGAGTACGCCGGGATGGGCGACCGCTGGTTCGACCTCGGCAACTTCGCGGTCAACAACGAGCTCGACGACGAGCAGGAGGAGCAGCTCCTCGAGGCCTACTTCGGCGAGCCCCCGGACGAGCGGCGCAGGGCGACGCTGAAGCTGTTCCGCTTCATGTCCGACTTCCGCGAGGCGATGTGGGGCGTGGTGCAGGCCGGCGTGTCCGAGCTGGACTTCGATTTCCGCGAGTACGCCCAGAAGCACTTCGACCGCCTCGAGCGAGCACGCAGCGACCCCCGCTTCGAGGACTGGATCGAGGCGGCCGGCGGCTAGTGGCCGCTCTCAGGGAGCTCCCTGACGCCGCGCGCTGCGTGATCGTCGGCGGGGGAGTCGGAGGCACGTCGATCGCGTACCACCTCGCGGAGCTGGGCTGGGACGACGTCGTCCTGGTCGAGCGCAACCAGCTCACGTCCGGCTCGACCTTCCACTCGGCCGGCCTGGTGGGCCAGCTGCGGAGCTCGGTGAACCTGACCAAGATGATGATGTACTCGGTCGAGCTGTACCGGAAGCTCGGCGAGGACTGCGGGTGGGTCGAGTGCGGCGGGATCCGGCTCGCGTCGAGCGAGGAGCGGATGGAGGAGCTGCGCCGCCAGGCGGGCTGGGCGAAGACGTTCGGGCTGCCGCTCGACCTCATCTCGGCCGAGGAGGCGAAGGAGCTGTTCCCGCTGATGTCGACCGAGGGCGTGCTCGGCGCGGCCTGGCTGCCCACGGACGGCTACCTCGACCCTTCGCAGCTCACGTTCGCGCTCGCCGAGGGCGCGCGCGGGGGAGGCGCGCGCATCTTCACGAGCACTCGCGTGACCGGCATCGAGCCGGGGCGCGTGCGCACGGAGCGCGGCGACATCGACGCCGAGGTGATCGTGATCGCCGGCGGCATGTACTCCGCGGAGCTCGGGCGGTTGGCGGGCGTGCGCATCCCGGTGGTGCCGATGTCGCACGAGTACATCGTCACGCAGCCGTTCAGGGAGCGCGATCCGGCCAACCCGCTCCCCACGCTGCGCGACCCCGACCTGCTCATCTACTTCCGCGAGGAGGGCGGCGGGCTCGTGATGGGCGGCTACGAGCGCCCCGCCTTCCCGGCCTTCCAGCCCTCGGACGGGCTCGGCTTCGAGCGCATCCCGGCGGACTTCAACGGCCGGCTGCTCGAGGACGACTGGGACCGCTTCGAGGAGATCGTCGCGAACTCGCGCAGGCGCGTGCCGCGGATGGAGGACGTGCGGGTCACGCGGATGATCAACGGCCCGGAGGCCTTCACGCCCGACAACGAGTTCTGCCTCGGCGAGACGGAGGTGCCCGGGCTGTTCGTGGCGGGCGGCTTCTGCGCACACGGGCTGGCGGGCGCGGGCGGGGTCGGCAGGGCCATGGCCGAGTGGATCGCCGGCGGCGAGCCGTCCATGGACCTGTGGCAGATGGACGTGCGCCGCTTCGGCGCTCAGTACCGCTCGCCGTCGTACACGCTCAAGCGGGTGCTCGAGACCTACGAGACCTACTACGACATCCACTACCCGTTCGAGGAGCGGCAGGCCGGCCGGCCGCTCCGCACGTCGCCCGCTTACGAGTGGCACCGCGCGCGCGACGCTGCGTTCGGCGAGAAGTCGGGCTGGGAGCGCGTGAACTGGTACGAGTCGAACGCGGGCCGCGGCGACGAGTCGCTGCGCCCGCGCGGCTGGGCAGGGAAGCACTGGTCGCCCGCGATCGGCGCCGAGCACGTCGCGTGCCGGGAGGCCGCGGCGATCTTCGACGAGTCGTCCTTCGCGAAGCTCGAGGTGGCCGGCGAGGGTGCGGCGGCGCTGCTCGAGCGGCTGTGCGACAACGAGGTGGCGCGCGACGTCGGCCGGATCACCTACACGCAGATGCTCAACACGCGCGGCGGGATCGAGTGCGACTTCACGGTGGCGCGGCTGGCCGAGGACCGCTTCTCGATCGTGACCGGCACCGCGTTCGGCAACCACGACCGCGAGTGGATCCGGCGCCACCTGCCGGCCGACGGCTCCGTCCAGGTCCAGGACGTCACCTCTGCCTGGGCCTGCCTGGGCATCTGGGGGCCGCGCTCGCGCGACGTGCTCGAGCCGCTCACCCCCCAGTCGCTCGCGAGCGAGGACTTCCCCTACATGAGCCTGCGCGAGATCACGGTCGGCGACGTGCCGGTGCGGGCGCTGCGGGTGACGTACGTCGGCGAGCTGGGCTACGAGCTCTACTGCCCGACCGAATACGGGCTGACCCTGTGGCGCACCCTCTGGGAGGCGGGCGAGCCATACGGGCTGAGCCTGCTGAACGATGGCAAATATAGCTTCTCCGTCACCGATCGCGATATGCGCATGACCGTGCTGCGCAGCCCGATCTACGCCCATCATGACCCGACATTGCCCGAGCCAGGTGAGTCATATAGCTTTATCGACCAAGGCATCCAGCACTTCAGCTATACGCTACTGCCACACGCGAGCGGCTGGGCGCAGGCCGGCACGGTTCGGCGCGCGGCCGAGCTGAACTGCCGCGCGATTGCGCTGGCCGAAACCTACCATGCTGGCACGCTGCCGCA
>Ga0207675_100001325_pt1 | contig 24792 bp, 21 predicted proteins | sample KBSSwiS42_FD_184305 | JGI IMG/M metagenome (GOLD analysis project Ga0207675, IMG submission 184305) | Switchgrass rhizosphere microbial communities from Kellogg Biological Station, Michigan, USA - KBS Switchgrass S4-2 (SPAdes) (version 2) | ecosystem: Host-associated > Plants > Roots >...
CGCGGATTTATCGGAGACGACGGACGGGACTGGCAGGTCTGGGACACGCGGCCGACGATACCGTCGCCTAACGTCGACGCATCGGATGCGATTTCGGCGGCGGACCCTTCCACGGCGCCGCCTTCGGCGGGTATTGCAGACTTCGCGCGGATCTCCAGGAAGCGAGAGGGTGGATGGCTTACATTCACTACGGCGCGCGAGCGTCGACGCCTGAGCCCCATTCCGGACGGCTGGGATTCGGCCGACGACGCAACGCTCAGGGCATTGTTGGCCGTCGCCGACCGAATCTCCGGCGCCGGGGAATGAGAAGAGGAATCCTGCTGGATGGAGCGGAAAACGCGTCATGGCATTAGTCTTACGCGCCAGGTCGAGCGCACCAACCCCAATCACATCGGATGGAGAACCCGGAGATCCAAATGAAGGGAACAGTGAAGTGGTTCAACAATGACAAGGGCTTCGGCTTCATCACGCCCGAAGACGGCAGCAAGGATCTCTTCGTCCACCATTCGGCGATCCAGGGCGGGGGCTTCAAGTCCCTCGACGAGGGCGAGAGTGTGGAATTCAACGTTGTGCAGGGGCAGAAAGGCCCCGCCGCGGAAAACGTGGTGCGTCTGGGCGGTGGCACCCCGGGCGGTGGCCGTGGCGGTTCGGGTGGCCGAGGCGGCGGTGGCGGGTATGGCGGCCGAGGCGGTGGGGGCGGACGGTCGCGAGACTACTGAACGCCCCACGGGGCGACGGGCGGGATCCTAGCGCGGCCGCTCGACGTCGGTCATACGGGTTGTAGAGTCATCTGCCGGTACGTTGCTCCCCTCGGCCGGGAGTGGCGGACCGGCAGCGGTGGCGCGGTCCGCCAGAGGGTCCGGGGCATCCTGCGGGAGCCACGGTCTCCATCGGCGGGCGAGCGTGTCCCGCCGGTTTCTCGTGTTGGTGCGGCGAGCTTGACGCATCGAGCCCTCTGGGATGAGGATCTTTAGGCGCGCCATCGGGCCAGGGCGGTCACGCGATGGCCGAACCCGGGGCGGGCGACCCGCGCCGCGAGCGAAGCGCGGCCAGTCGGCCGCCGTGCTGCGCTTTGTTACGCCAGTCTCGTTCCAACGATCGTCGGGGGCGTCGGTCCAGCCGGCGCAACCACCGGTCTAGGTGCGGTGCTCGCTGGAGAGCGGAAGCGTCTCGGGACCGCTGACTTCCACGAAGTGGCGCGAGATCCGGTGGTCGGTGCTCAGCCTAACGCCGAGCGTGTCACAACGCGACTGGTACGTGTTCCGCTCGGCCTCGGACAGCGCGTCCCACCACGCCCAGCTCACGACGATGCGACTTCCCTTCGGAACCGCGCCGGCGTCGACCGCGGCGAGTGCTTCCCCGAGCGTCGTATAGCGGTGGGTCATCGGACCTCCAGGGGCATGCCGCCTCGTGTGTCGTGTGCGTTCGAGTCAGCCCTCAGTGCCTCGACTCGGCCGGTACGTGGCGCCGCGTCGCGACTCCCGACGGACCAGAACCCCACGAGAGCGTGCCTCGTTGCTGACCATCTGCCATTTCAGCCACGCATTCACGAGCGCGGCGGGACCCTGCAGCAGCGCGTATCGGTCGCCGCATCGTTCCTTTTCTCGGCTTTCTTCGTCGAGGAACTCGCCGTGCAACCGAGACTCCACGGTCTCGAGCTGACCGTTGGCGAGCGTGGCGATCCAATCCGCCGTCACGCGATCTGGGACGACCATGCCATCTCCGTTCATTTGTGCCGGAACGTGATTCGGCCTCGCGACAAGTCATATGGCGAGACCGTGACAGTGACTCGATCGCCGACGAGCACGCGAATCTTGAACTTGCGCATCTTGCCGGCGGTCGTGGCGAGGACTTTGTGCCCGTTGTCGAGCGCCACGCGGAACATGGCGCTCGGGAGCACCTCGGATACGATGCCGTCGAGATCTATCCCTTCTTCCTTCATGGCAACCTCTCGAATGGGAGAAAGCGCACGGCCGCGAGGTTCATCGACTCCGGCGGGCCCGTGCCGCGTCCTTGTGCCGTGTGCGCTGCGCCGCTTTCGACTTGAGTTGGCGTGCTTCGCTCGGTTTCACGTAGTACCGCTTGCGACGCAGAGCGGCGAGGATACCTGACTTCTGCATCTTCTTCTTGAAGCTCTTGAGCGCCCAGTCGATGCGGTCGGTATCTTCGAGATGAATTTCGGGCATGGCTGTGCGGACTCAGGTGATGGTCACATCGCGAAAGCGGACGAGCCGTTGCTGGTCCTCGTCCCACAGCGTTAGGCGAAAGGCTGCCATTCCGGAGCGAAGCGTTATCGTGGGAGCGCCGTGAAACACGGCGTTCGCGTCGTGGCACTGCTGCAGCCGATAGTTCGGGATGCGCGGCGCGACATGATGGACGTGATGCAGACCGATGCTCGCTGCAAACCAGCGCAGCGGCCGCGGCAGTTGCAGATGTGAGCTCCCGAGCAGGGCAGCGTTCGCGTAGTCCCAGCGATCGTGTCGTTCCCAGTACGCGTCCTCGAACTGGTGCTGCACGTAGAACAGCCACACGCCCATGAGCCCCGCGAGGTAGTAGGGCAGGGCGTAGGCGAGCATCACACTCTGCCATCCGACGGCCCACGCCGCCCCGGCCAGCCCGATCGCGATGGCGGCGTTCGTTCCCCAGACGCTCGCGATCTGGCGTCCACCGGTCGCGATGCTGGAGTCTCGGAAGCGCTGGCCTAACGCCAGGTGGATAGGCCCGCCGAGCAGCATGCTCAGCGGGTGTCGGATGATCCGATAGGTCAGGCGTCCGCGTGGCGAGCGCTGCCGATACTCGTTGACGGTGAGCGTCGGGACGTCGCCGTGACCGCGTCGGTCGAGGTCGCCCGATGACGCATGGTGCAGCGCGTGATCGCGCCGCCACTGGGCGAATGGTGTGAGCGTCAACACACCGGTCACGAATCCGACCACGTCGTTGACCCGGCGCGAGCGGAAGAACGATCCGTGTGCACAATCGTGCATGAGCACGAACGTTCGGACGAGCAATGCGGCGACCACCACGGCGATGACCAGCGCGGCAATCAACGACCACGATCGCACCGTGTGGATAGCCCACATCCCGGCCGCGAGCGGCACGAGCGTGGTCGCCAGCTGAAACGACGCGCGCCGCGCGCTCGGACCAAGATACGGTCCGACCACGCGGCGCCAGTCCGCCCCCCCGTGGGGCGACGGGTTCTGGCTCAACGAGCCAACTTCGTCACGCTTTCAGCCGCTGGGCCCTTCTGTCCCTGCACGACATCGAACTCGACACGCTCGCCCTCGGCGAGCGATTTGAAGCCCCCGCCCTGAATGGCCGAGTGATGCACGAAGAGATCTTTGCTGCCGTCTTCGGGCGTGATGAAGCCAAACCCCTTCGCATCGTTGAACCACTTGACGGTCCCGGTGGTACGCATGAGCTACTCCTTGGTGATTTTTGCTGTGTGGGGGAGTGCGGGCATGCCGTACCGACCGACACAACGTGCTCGTGAACGACGCCTCACGATGGCTGCACCGCGAACGCGGGGCTTCGCGACGGAACGCAAACGGGCCTGCTCGCAATTCGGCAGGCCCCAAATCCGTTCGGAACTTGTCCACGCGCTGGGCGCGTGTGTCGCTTTGAATCAAAGCTAACCGTTGGCCCGCTCCGCCGCAACAGCGATCCCAAAGGCGACGGTGATCGATGACCGGATCCCGAGCTGTGGGTGACGTGGTATCGGCGTTAGGCGTTGTCGGACGCCGTTGGTGCGCCGCATCGTGGCGTTAGGCGCTGGCGTCCGGCGCCGACATCGAGTGAGGGCGCGGGATCGAGCCGGGAGCGCGGCAGTGGCGCCTCGCCGGGCAACGCATAGATTCGTCCCGATGCGACGCGCGGGTTGGTTCCGTTCGCTGGCTGCTGTCGTGGAGCTCTGGCTGGTCGCGGTGCTCCTCGGGCACGGGACGATCTACACGTGTCCCGAGCACGATGGCGCCCCGCCAGCGATCCACGCGAGATGCATGGAAGGCCTCTTTGACGTAACGCAGCCCGTAACGACCCTGTCACGCTCCAGCGTGCCGTCAAGTATGCGGCTAGGCAAATAACATGCGTATACACACATTTGATCTGGTTTAGCGGATAGGAAATACACCGCCGTGACCCCCGCAGTCGCCGCTCCTGCCGTCTCGGATCTTGAAACACTCTTCAACGGATTCGCCGACCCGACGCGACTCCGCATCCTGAACCTGCTCGCCGCGGGCGAGCTGTGCGTGTGCGACCTCGTCGAGCTTTTGGACCTTCCCCAGCCGCTCGTCTCGAGACACCTCGCGTACCTGCGGCGCACGAAACTCGTGGAAGTGACGCGTTCAACACGATACGCGCATTACCGCCTCGCCGAACCGGAGCACGCAGTGCACCGGAACCTCATCACCTGCGTGCGCTCATGCTTCGTCGGCATCCGCTCGCTCGACCGCGAACGTCGGGCGGCCGAGCGGCGCGTCGCCGAGCGAGACGCCTCGCCGTGCGACTAAGGCTGCTTCTCTAGCTCACGAGGTTCGTGAACCGCGAGCCTAACGCGTTGTCATCCATGCGCTACGCCCTCATCTCCGACATCCACGCCAACCTCCCGGCGCTCGAGGCAGTCCTGCACGACATCGCCGGACGCGACGTCGACGAGACCTACCACCTGGGCGATCTCGTTGGATACGCGCCGTGGCCGAATGAAACCGTGGCGCTCGTCAACGACGCCCACATTATGGGCATCTCCGGCAACTACGACTCAACCGTCGGCACGAACTACAAGCACTGCGGCTGCAAGTACGAAGACCCGAAGCAGGAGGAACAGTCGCACCTGTCGTTCGAGTGGACGAAGGCGCACGCCTCGCCCGAGGTGAAACAGTACCTCGCGACCCTCCCGTTCCGCATGGACTTGCGCCCGTTAGGCGGGCACGGCGCGGGACCGACCGTGGTTCTCGTGCACGGCACGCCGACGCTCAACACACTCTACTGGACCGAAGACCGGCCCGACTCGTTCTGCCTCAAGATGGCGCAGCACGCGGGCGCGAAGGCCGGCGACGTGATCGCATTCGGCCATACGCACAAGCCGTGGCATCGGGAGATCGAGGGCATCCGTTTCGTAAACACCGGGAGCGTCGGACGGCCCAAAGACGGCGACTGGCGAGCAGGATACGTCCTGCTCGAAGTAGGCGACGCTACACGGGTCGAGCTCGTCCGCGTGGAGTACGACATCGACGCAGCCGTGCGGGGGATTCTGTCGAGCGACCTTCCGCACGACTTCGCCGAGTACCTCCGGACCGGCGGGAAGCCGGTGGCCGAAGTCGGCCGATGAACGACATCGCCGGATCGATCAGCCACCGTTCGGATTGGCGACGCTATGCCGCCGAAGCAATCGGCACGTTCGCGCTCGTGGCGGTCGGTCCCGGCGCCGTGATGGTCAGCGCGGCGACGCACGCGTTCGGGCAAATCGGTGTGGCGCTGGCGTTCGGCCTGGTCATCGCCTTTGTGATCGCGGCCGTCGGCCACTTGAGTGGCGCCCACATCAACCCTGCGGTGACGATCGCATTCTGGTCGGTGCGGAGGTTTCCGGGCCGGGAGGTCGCTCCGTACGTGCTGGCGCAGTGTGCGGGTGCGACCGCGGCGGCCTTCGTCCTCCGCTGGCTGCTCGGGCCAGTCGGTGCGCTCGGCGCGACGGTGCCGACGCTATCGTTAGGCCGCGCGTTCGCGGTAGAGTTCGGGTATTCGGCGATCCTCGCGTTCGTCATCATGGGTGTGGCCACCGACGAGCGCGCGCCCGCCGGCGTCGCCCCGTGTGCGATCGGGGCCACGGTGTTCGCTGGCGCGCTTGTCACGGGGCCGCTGACCGGCGGGTCGTTCAATCCTGCGCGCAGCCTTGGGCCGGCACTCGCGGGTGGCGGGTGGGTGGCTCACTGGATGTATTGGCTCGCGCCGACGCTCGGGATGATGGTCGCGATGCGCGTTTACGAGGCGCTGCGCCCGGCCAGTTCGCCGGCGGTGGTGCCGGCCGGCGTGCCGATCGGCGTCGAGGGACCGATCAACGCCCGGACTCGCGCGGCGCTGTAATAACTGAGTCTGGCGGCTCCTCAGAACACATACCGCAGATTCGCGAAGATCGACCGGGGCTGCCCCGGGGCGACGAAACCGCCAGCGCGCAGCTCCGGGTAGTCGCGATCGAGCAGATTCCGCACGCCGACCTCGAGGTCCGCCTTCGCGAACCTCACGCGCCCCGACAGGTGCAGCAGTGCGTACGCCGGGAGCTCGAACCCGGGCTCCTCGTCGAACGGCGTGTACGGGCCGACGACGTTCGTGGAGAGTCGAACGGTCCACGCGCCGCTCCCCGGTTGTGAGACGGCAATCGCGGCGATGCCGACGTAGCGGGCGGTATTGAACACGCGCACTTCATCCCTCATCACATCGCCGTCCTCGGTCGTGAAGCTGCGGTACTTCGCGTCGTTGATCGTCCAGTCCGTGGAAACGGTCACCGGTCTTGCGATGCGCGCCTCGCCCGACAGCTCCACGCCTCGGCGCCGGCTTGCGCCACCGGACACCGAACACGCGCAGATGTCGCTGAACTGCTGTTCGTCGCTCACGTCCACCTGAAACGCTGCGGCCGTTGCCGAGACCCGCGACTTGTCGAACTTGAGGCCGCCCTCGTACGACCACGCGGTGATCAGGCCTAACGTTGGGAAGGCATTGATGTTGTCGGGTGCGCGGAACCCACGTGAGGCATTGGCGTAGGCGGAGAGCACCGGCGTCAGCTTGACGAGAGCGCCAACCTTGGGTGAGAACGTGCCATGGGAATCGCTGGGCGACGCTTCATCGACGGGCTCGACGCGCGTCCGCAGGGCGTCGTACCGGGCGCCGATGGACAGCGTCAGGCGCTGGCTCGGGTCGACGCGCGCCTGGATGAACGTGGCGCCCGAGAGCTGTTCGCCGGTGTCGCGCTCCTGCGGCTCGATGCGCGTCCGCGCGCTGTCCTGCCAGTTCTCGTAGCGTGAATGATCGAAGCGTCCCTCGACGCCTGCCGTCACCTCGCCGCGCGAGAATCCGACGCTGTACGCGCTCGTCGCGCCAAGGCCGTAGCGGGAATCCTGCTCTTCGGTTTGCGCACCGCTGCCTTCCTCTCCGCCACCTTCCGGCGGTGTGGTGAGAAAGAGCTCCCAGCGGCTCTGCGTCGCGTAAAGCGTCGATCGCCAGATCGAGCTCCCATGCAGCACCCGAAGGCTCACGCGCTCCTGGGCGCGTCGCTTGAATCCGCCGTCGGTCTCGTTCGCGACGGAGTCGAACACGCTACGCTCGAACTGGTCGGCCGTGATGAAGCCCGGGGAGTCCCACTTCGCGCCGTAGAGCTCGACGCCGGCATCGAGAGTCGCGTTAGGCGACAGGTTTCGTACCGCCCGGCCGTGGCCCTGCAGGAGGTTGTAGCCGCTGTTGGGCCGCCAGCCGTCCTCGCGCATGGCCCGAAGCCCGAAGACGCCGCCCGACGAGTCGTGATCGAACCCGGAGAGCACGGTGCCCTCGACACGTCCGTATGCTCCGCCGGTGAGAAATCCCTCGGTCCCACGCATGCGCTCGAGCGTTCGGACGTTCACGACGCCAGCCAGGGCGAAGTTGCCGAACAGCGCACTCGTCGGACCCTTGATCACGTCGAAGTCGCTGATCGCCTCGGGAAACATCAGGCTCCAGTCATTGTATCCCTCGGCGTGCCCGTTCACCGGCTCATTCACCGGTACACCGTCGATCCACAGCGCGAGGTCGGTGGAGTGGTCGGAGCTGAATGCGCGAATCGACGCATTCGAGGCGAAGCCTGGTCCCTGCCCTTGGTCGTGAACCTCGATGCCTGCCGTCTGCCGAGCGAGATCCCAGGCGTTGGTCGCGGGAGTCAGCCGGATCAACTCGGGCGCGACATTCGTCGTCGCCCGGGGCTCGTCCCGGACTGCCCGTGTGGTCGTGATCGTCACCGCCTGTAGCCGCGTCGACTTGCGACCAGTGGTGTCGCGCGCGGTCGTGTCTCGACTGGTCTGCTGCGCGCGAATCACGCTGGAAGAAAACAACAGTGCGACGACGAGCGCACACGGCGCCGGGCGCACAGGACGAACGATGGAACGCATTGAGTCCTCGCATCGGGATGGTGCATGCCGCGACACACGAATGTGCGGCGCGGAGCGTCGCGTGTAGTCACGCGCGCGTGCTGACGATCAGCCGATGTGAGGTGCTGGAGGACCGACCGAAGGCGGTCGGCTGTGTTCGGGCTCCGACGGTACGTACGTGGTGCGCCTAACGGCAACCCGGGCCGCCGGCCGGATGGCGGATGGGACGAGGGGAACGCCCGTCCCGATGATGGCGACGGGCGACGCATCACAGCACGGTCCCGGGCACGTACAGCATCGCGAATGGTGCCCGGCGTCGCTGTGACGAGTGGCTGCGTCCGGCGTGCTGGTCGCGTGGTGCGCTGCGGCATCGGACGAAGCCGCGTGGGGAACGCCCACCGACGCCGGCCCAACCGTGTGGGCAACACCATCGTGCATCGCGCACGCATGCAGTGCAGCTGGCTCCTCCTGGACTACGAAGGACCAGGCCGCAAAGACCGCGGCGATCGCGCGACGACACGGAGCCCACACCATTTGCAAGAACTACGATTGGCTATTGGTTCTGGCAACGCCAGCGCGATGCGTCCGGCGGCCGCTCGAGATCATCGAACCTGGAAGGTCAGCGTCGCCCATTTCGACTCGTAGTTCACGCTGTCGCCGGTGACGGGGACCATGTGAATGAACTTGATGTACCAGTAGCCCGGTGATCCGATCGTCACACGGGCGACACCATCCTGACCCGACCGGAGGTTGCTCACGGCAAGGCGCGCGCCGGATGGCGTTCGCCCTCCTGCTATAACGAGTTGATTGGCCACCGGCCGGCCATCCACCAGGACGCGAGCTCGGACCACCCCGCCCACTTTAAGGGCGTACGGATTGTCGAGGGGCACGATTTCCGCCGGATAGTTCAGGACCGCGTCGTAACCCGGCGTCCGTGCATCGCCGACCTGAATCAACGTCTTCACGTGCTTCGAGTAGCGCTCGTGCGACGGGGTATTCAGCTCGTTCGACCGCTTTCTCGCGTCGAGCATGTCGGTCACGCCGTCGCTTGCCAGGTACTCGTTGAACGCCTTGGCGTCCAACCGTAGCGTGCGCGGGAGCGTCGACGCGCCCACGACGTACGTGCCAGTCGCACCGGTTCGAAATACGAACACGCTCGTATCACCCTTGTCCGACCATGCCGACGTGTCGGGGTGCGCGAGACCGGCAGGCCCGACGACGCTGAGATCGCGGAGCCGATTTCGTTCGATGGCGTTCTCACTCTTCTCGAACGTGCCGTTCAGGATGCGAAGGCGCGCTTCACTGCCCGGCGTGACGAAGAACGCGAACGGCTTGAGAAACAGGTCGTGCGCATCGAGCGTCGTGACGCTGACAACGAGAACGCCGACAACGAGCATGAGGAGCCCGAGAACCCTGCGTTTCATTCGCCACCAGCCGTTGGATGTGGGTTGGTAGGTTAGCACACGTTCGTACGAAGCGATATGAACGGTCGCGGGTCGAGTACGTGGAACTGAAAACTCAGGAACGCCGCTAGTTCGCTCCCCAACCTAACGAAATCCGCAGTTGTCGCGGCTCCACGGGATGGAAATGGACGTCGGTTGTACCGCCGGACGCCTCACCGGGGAGACGCGAGGCGTAGTAGTACTGAATGTCGCTGGCGCGAGCGTCGAGCAGCTTGAGCACCGACGCCTGCAGACGCATCCTGCCTAGCGGGTAACCAACGCTGGCGTTCACCAGCGTCGTGGCGGTGGCTCGAACGCTGTTGTCCTCCACGAGCGGGTACGAGCCGAAGTGGCGAACCCGGAGTAGGCCGAACGATCCCGACTTCGGCGATTCCCACGTTACTCCGGCAGCCAGGACGATCTGGAGCGCGCCCGGGATGTGATCCGCGCCGGGCTGGGTGCCAACAAAGCGCGCACGGGCAAACGAGATGTCGGCGTCCAGCGAGAGCTGGGGCAGGGGTCGGTAGAGGTTCGCGAGCGTCACGCCACTCCGGCGGCTCTTGTCGGAGGGTTCGGTGGTGCCGCCGTCGCCAACGAAGAGCAGCTCACTGTCGAGATTCAGCGCCCACAACGCGAGCGTCGATCGCCATCCCGGCCTCGGGTTCGCGCGCAGGCCGATCTCGGCTCCCCGCGATCGAACGAGCGGGTCCACCCGCCGGGCGGAATCGCCTGTGGAGGGATCGATCGTGATCGTGGTACCGCGGGCGTCGTTGCTGTGGAAGCCGAGCCCGGCGCTCAGATACAGCTCCGTCGTCGCGGTGGGTGCGAAGATGAGCGACGCCTTCGGGCTCGCGATCGCCGCCGACCGCCGGCCGGAGTTCTCGGTTCGGTCGCTCGTGACGTCGAACGTGTACGCGTCGCCGCGCGCGCCTAACGTCGTGCGGAGCCACGGTCGCCAGCGCGACTGCGCCTCGATGTACACGCCGGTGCCGGTCTCGATGACCTGGTCCTCCCGAACCGTGGACAGTCGCTCGCGCCGTTCCGTGCGGTACAACCCGACGGGCGACAGAAAATCCGCGCGCGACTGGAGACCCAACGTCACCGTGTGCTCTACGCCTAACGCTTGCAGCGCCTGGGCGTGGCTCGCATTCGCGCCAGCCATCAGGCGCTTCTCGCGCTGGTTGAACTGGTCGCCCTGCGTCGGATTGTCGAGAAAGTACGTGAAGTTCGAGAACAGGCTCAGATCAGAGTAAACGCCGAAAACCTGTACGGACTGTGCGGCCTTCGCTCCGACACGATTCCACGTGCCTGACAGGCTATAACGCTGGGTGGTCCCGCCGTCTGTCCCGTCAATGTAGCCGAAGCGGTCGAGCGCACCGCTCTCGACGGCGCGCTCGGGGATCTGGTCGCTCGCGTTCCATCGGTTGTGGTACGCCAAGCAGATCGCCGTGGCCGGCGCGCTTCGACGTACCTAACGCCAGACGGGCGAGCGCGTCTTCGCCGGCCTCGGCCGTCGCGAAGGGACCATCGAGCTTCGACTTGAGGTGGAGCTCCGCTCCGCCGGCGCTTCCGAAGTCCCCGATCTCCGTGTGATAGACGCCGAGGCGGTAGTCGATGTAGTCGACGAGCTCGGGGATGAGAAAGTTGAGGTCCGTGTACCCCTGCCCGTGCGCGTGCGTTGGGCTGTTGAGCGGCATGCCCTCGAGGCGCGTCTGGAAATCGGTGCCGTGGTCGAGGTTGAAGCCGCGAACGAAGTACTGGTTCGCCTTCCCGTCGCCGGAATGCTGGGTCACGATGAGGCCGGGCACGGCCTCGAGCAGCTCGCCTTCGCGCGTTAGGGGTCGAAGGCGCAGCTCCGCCGAGCCGATATGCCCTTCCGAGGCCGACGATGCGACGCCGATAAGGTCATCGGCGCGACCCGTCACCGTGATGATCGCGAGCGATCGAGCTCTCGTCGTGTCGCGCGCAGACAGGCGAGATGTGTCGGCCTGGGCAAGCGCGGCACTCGCCGAGCACGCGAGAAGGAGGCTGGGACGGACGGCCCGAGCAAGTAGGCGATACATGGGCAGCGCAGTATGAGTGACGCTCGCCCATGGTACGCGCCCCGCCAAGCAACGGATTGGACGAATGCGGACCTTAGGTTGATCTGGCGGATAGGACGCCACCGCAACACGTTCCGCGCATGTCCATCTCGTTGACGCCACCGGCCCCCGGTCCGACGACAGCGGATCGCGGCGCGCTCACGCTGGTCGCGCCCATTTCCGGCGTTCTCGTTCCGCTCGATGCGGTCCCGGACCCTGCCTTCGCACAGCGGCTCGCGGGCGACGGTGTCTCGATCGACCCGCTGAGCGATGTCGTCGTCGCGCCATGCGATGCGGTCGTACGCCTCGTCCACCGAGCTGGCCACGCGGTGACGATCGAGGCGTTCGGCCTCGAGATCGTCATCCACATCGGCCTCGATACCGTGGCCTTGCGCGGAGAGGGCTTTCACCCGGTCGTGAAGAATGGCGACTCTGTGCGCGCCGGCGATCCACTCCTGCGTTTCGACATCGATCTCGTCGCGCGGCGCGCTCGCAGTCTGCTCACCGAGATGGTGATCACGAACATGGACGTCGTGTCGGCGCTGCGCCCGCGCTCCGGTCGTGTCGTCGGAGGCCGCGACGTGGTGCTCGAGGTCTCGCTGAACGAGCAGCGCCCAGCGGCAGCGCCGACGGGCAATCAGGCCGGCGAACCGGCGAGCGCTGACATGGTCAGGTCTGCGCCGATCATCGTCGCCTCCGAGACCGGGTTGCACGCCCGGCCGGCCGCGGTGGTCGCGGCGACCGCACGACGATTCGCCGCAGACGTGCGCCTGGTGAAGGACGGTCGCGAGGCGAACGCTCGCAGCGTGGTGTCCATTATGGCGCTCGAGGTCGGGGGCGGCGATACGGTATCCATCGTCGCGCGTGGCCACGACGCGCCCGCGGCGCTTGCAGCGATCGCCGACAAGCTCGCGACGAACCTCGATGCTGCATCGGGCGCCCCACCGTCCGCGCCAGCCGCTCGATCGACCGCGCCGGCGTCGGACGTGCCAAGGCTGGTTCGTGCCGATGGTGCACTCGTCGGAGTGCCGGCCTCGCCAGGCATCGCCGTCGGCCAGGTCTTTCGGCTGCGTCAGGACGACGTCGTCCTCGAGGAGCGAGGCGCGGAGCCGGCACAGGAGCAGCGTGCCCTCGACGCCGCCGTCGCCGCGGCACGCGTCCAACTCGAGTCGCTTCAGCGGCGACTGACGGAGGAAGCGGACGCGAACCGCGCGGCCATCTTCGCCGCGCACCAGGAGCTGCTCGAAGATCCCGAGGTGCTGGAGCGTGCGGCGACGCAGATCCGCGAAGGCGCTTCTGCCCCCTTTGCCTGGCAACAGGCTTACACGTCGCAGGCGGAACGCCTCGTCGCACTCCAGAATCCGGTGCTGGCGGGGCGCGCGACGGACCTGCGCGACATTGGCCGGCGCGTGCTGCACCTGCTGGTCGGGCACGGCGAAGCGAGTCTCGACGTGCCTCCGGAGTCCATCATCGTGGCCGAGGAGCTCACGCCCTCGGACACCGCGTCGTTGGACCGCACGCGCGTACGCGGGCTCTGCACGACCATGGGCAGCGCAACGTCCCACGTGGCGATCCTGGCACGCGGGCTCGGCATCCCCGCCATCGCGGGGACGGACCCGCGGGTCCTGGACCTGACGCCGGGCACGCGCGTCATCATCGACGGTGACCACGGCACGCTGAAGCCTGCGCCCACCGCCGAGGAAGAGGCGGCGGCTGTCGAGCGGCAGCAGTCCGACGAGCGGCGGCGACACAGCGAGCTGTCGGCGGCCGCCGAGCCGGCGACCACTCGCGACGGACAGCGCGTCGAGGTCGTGGCGAACATTGGCGGGGAGCGCGAGGCCCGCCGCGTGCCCGAAGTCGGCGGAGAAGGCGTCGGGCTCCTGCGGACCGAGTTCCTGTTCATGGATCGCCGGACGGCGCCTAACGAGGATGAGCAGGCCAAGACCTACGAGGCCATTGCTCGCGCGCTGGGCCCGGAGCGTATTCTCGTCATCCGGACGCTGGACGTCGGCGGCGACAAGCCGATCCCGTATCTTGCCCTCCCCGCCGAGGAGAACCCGTTCCTTGGCGAGCGCGGCGTGCGCCTCACGCTCGCCCGGCCGGAACTGTTCCGCGCGCAGGTGCGCGCGATCCTCCGCGCGTCCCCGGCCGGGAAAGTGGCCATGATGTTCCCGATGATCGCCCTGCTGTCGGAATGGCGTGCCGCGCGCGCGCTCGTCGAGCGCGAACGCGTCGCGTTAGGCGTGCCGCCGATCCCCGTCGGCATCATGGTGGAAACGGCGGCTGCCGCGCTCATCGCCGAGCGCTTCGCGCGCGAGGCGGACTTCTTCTCGATCGGGACGAACGACCTGACACAGTATACGCTGGCCATGGACCGCTCGAATGCGCGACTCGCGCCGCAGGTGGACACACTCCACCCGGCCGTGTTGCGGCTGATCGAGCGGACGGTAGCGGGGGCGCGCCAGCACGGGCGGTGGGTGGGTATCTGCGGCGCGCTCGCCGGCGACCCCCAGGCCATCCCGGTCCTCCTCGGACTCGGCGTGAACGAGCTGAGTGCTGATGTGCCGCTCGTCCCGGCGGTCAAGGCGCGCGTTCGAGCCCTGTCGATGGAGGAATGTCGCGCGACTGCTCTCGAGGCGCTCGACGCCGCTGATGGGGCGGAAGTGAGAGCCATCGTTGCGCGGCGTCATGGGTGAAATGACAACGCTCCCCACAGGAGACCCCAGATGAGTCAATGGCGTGCTGCCTTCGGGTGGCTGCAGAAGATCGGGAAGTCGCTCATGCTCCCGGTCTCGGTACTCCCAGCCGCCGGTATCTTGTTAGGCGTCGGAAGCGCGAAGTTTACGTGGCTGCCGGAGAGTGTCTCGAGCGTGATGGCGCAGGCCGGAGGCGCGGTGTTCAGCAACCTGCCGCTCATCTTCGCCATCGGGGTCGCTCTCGGGCTGACCGGCAACGACGGCGTCGCGGCCCTCGCGTCTGTCGTCGGCTTCGCGGTGATGCTCGCCACCATGGGCGTCATGGCTCCGCTCGTGGGCTACGAGCCGAAGTCGATCATGGGCATCCCGTCGATCGAGACGGGCGTATTCGGCGGCATTCTCATAGGCGCCGTCGCGGCGATTCTCTTCAATCGCTATTACCGGCTGCAGCTCCCTTCATACCTCGGCTTCTTTTCCGGCAAGCGCTCGGTGCCGATCATGACCGCGTTCCTCGCGATCGTGGTCGGCATTGTGCTGAGCCTGGTGTGGCCGCCGATCGGAAACCAGATCAATCACTTCTCGCACTGGGCCGCGAACGGAAATCCCGCCGCGGCGTTCGCGATCTACGGCGTCGTCGAGCGATCGCTGATCCCGTTCGGGCTGCACCACATCTGGAATGTCCCGTTTTTCTTCGAGGTCGGCACGTACCTCGATCCGGCCACGGGGAAGGAGATTCACGGCGAGATCTACCGCTTCACCGCCGGCGATCCGACCGCCGGCCATCTCGCCGGCGGATACCTCTTCAAGATGTGGGGACTGCCAGCGGCCGCGATCGCGATGTGGCGCGCGGCTCGCCCCGAGAACCGCGCGAAGGTCGGTGGCATCATGATCTCGGCGGCGCTCACCTCGTTCCTCACCGGAATCACCGAGCCGATCGAGTTCGCGTTTCTGTTCGTCGCGCCGGTTCTCTACGGCATACACGCGCTGCTCGCGGGCGTGGCGTACTTCGTCGCGGTCACGCTGGGCATTCACCACAGCACGACGTTCTCGCACGGCCTGATCGACTACGTGGTGTTGTACCCGAACTCGCAGCGCGGGTGGTGGCTGATCCCGCTCGGGCTCGTGTGGGCCGGCGTGTACTATGTGCTGTTCACGACGCTCATTCACCGGATGCATCTCAAGACGCCCGGCCGCGAGGTCGAGGTCGCGGAGGCGGCGACCGCGGACGCGGGAGCTGCAGTTCCGGTGGAGGTGCCCGCGGGTGCCGCGGCGGATGGCATGGCGGCGCGCCTCGTCGCGGCGTTTGGCGGTGCCGCGAACATACGGAGTCTCGATGCGTGCATAACGCGGCTCCGGGTGGAGCTCGCGGATGTCTCGCGTGCAAGCCCGGAGGCGCTCAAGGCGCTCGGCGCCGCGGGAGTCATGAAGGTCGGGAGCGGCATGCAAGCCATCTTCGGTACGCGGTCGGAAAACCTGAAGACCGACATGGAGGATTACATGAAGTCCGCGGGTGCAGTGGTGGCGGCGCCGCCCGTCTCCACGCCGCGAACCGTGAGTCCAGCGGTCACGGTCACGCCCGGGCACCGTGCGCGAGCCGCGGCACTCGCCGCGGCGCTCGGCGGCAACGACAACATCGAGTCCGTGGAGGCGGTGGCGATTACGCGACTGCGTGTCGCGCTCGGCGACGAGGGGCGAATCGACGAGCGGGCGCTCGAGCGAGCGGGAGCCGGCGGTGTCATGCGCGTGTCGGACCGTGTGGTGCACGTGATCGTTGGGGAGGACGCCGCGGGGCTCGCGGCAGCTATGGCGACCGGGGCGGCGCCGGCGACGGTGCGCTGACCGTCGTGGCATCGACAATCCGGCTCGTGTGCATCGACGTCGACGGCACGCTGGTCGGCTCGGGAGGTGCGGTCAACGAGCGCGTATGGCCTGCGGCCGCCAGGGCACGTGAAGCCGGCGTTGCACTGGCTGTCTGCTCCGGGCGGCCAGGCTTCGGCGTCACGCGCGCGCTCGCTGCGCAGGTCGATCCGTCGGGCTGGCACTGCTTTCAGAACGGTGCCAGCGTCGTCCATCTGGGGAGCGGTCAATCGCGCTCGGCGGCGCTGCCGCCTAACGCCGTGGCGATGCTCATCGAGCGCGCACGCCGCGGCAATCGACCGCTCGAGCTGTACTCCGACGCCGAGTATGTCACGGAGTGCGATGCCGAAATTCTGCGGCGGCACGCCGGCTTTCTCGGCGTCCCGTTCGCGCCACGCGCGTACGAGTCGCTGCGCGGCGCGGTGGTGCGAGGGCAGTGGCTCCTCACGCATGAGGAAGCCCCGGCGGTCCTGGCGGAACCACATCCGGAGCTCGAGGTGTCGCCATCGCTTGCGCCGGCAATGCCGGACGGGGTCTTCGTGAACCTGACGTCCACGGGCGTGGACAAGGGGTACGCCGTGCGGATCATCGCGGCCCAGTGCGGCGTGGAGCTCGAGGACGTGATGTATGTTGGCGATGGGTTCAACGACACGCCGGCGATGCGGATCGTCGGACACCCCGTGGCCATGGGCAACGCCGAAGAGGTCGCGCGGGAGCTCGCGTCGCGATCGGTGGGCACGGTGGACGACGGTGGCCTCGCGGACGCATTGGAGCTCGCAATCGACGGCGTGCGTTAGGCGGAAGGATGGCCGACGCACGAGTGGAAGCGCTCTTGGCCGCGCTGACGCTGGATGAAAAGATCTCGCTTGTGCGCGGCGGGATGCCCGGCGTCATGGGGCCGTCACCGGCCGACCCGTTAGGCGAGGTCGGGTACCTTCCTGGCATCCCTCGACTCGGGATTCCACCGCTCCGTCTCACCGATGGACCGGCCGGCGTGCGAATCACGCCTCCCACGACCGCGTTGCCCGCGCCGGTGGCGCTGGCCGCCACGTTCAGCATCGAGCTTGCGGAGCGCTACGGGCGCGTGCTCGGACACGAGTCGCGCGCGATGCGGCAGGATGTGATCTACGCACCCATGCTGAACATCGTCCGTGTACCGCAGGCCGGTCGTAACTTCGAGACGCTGGGGGAGGACCCCACGCTCACAACCCAGCTCGGCGTCGCGCAGCTGCGCGCGATACAACACGAGGGCGTGATCGCCACGGCGAAGCACTTCGCGGCGAACAACCAGGAGAACGAGCGACAGTCCATCGACGCCGTTGTGGATGAGCGGACGCTCCGAGAGATCGAGTTCCCCGCGTTCGAGGCAGCCGTGAAGGCCGGCGTGGGCTCGGTCATGTGCGCGTACAACCGCCTGAACGGGACGTTCGCGTGTGAGCATTCCGTGCTCCTCACGGACATTCTGCGCTGGGAATGGGGATTCGACGGCTTCGTCGTGTCGGATTACGGGGCCAACCACACGACGGTCGAGTCGCTGCAGGCCGGGATGGACATCGAGTTCATGAGCGACCGGTTCGCGGCGCTGAAGGGTTCAGTGGCGCTGGGCAGCCTCCCCGAGGCGGTGCTGACTGAAACGGCTCGCCGCATCCTGCGGACGATGGACCGCTTCGGGCTGCTGGCGACCGCATCGCCGACCGGCGGGCGCGTCGTCGAGCGCGAACGCCCGACACTGGACGTGCTTGGCAGCGCCCAGGTGGCACGTGAGGTTGCGACGCAGGGTGCCGTGCTGCTCAAGAACACCGGCGCACTGCCGCTCGGCCCGGTGGACCTGCGCTCGATCGTCGTCATCGGTCCGAGCGCACGGCATCTCATCGTCGGCGGTGCCGGCAGCTCACGCGTCGTCGGGTTCAAGGAGCGAAAGACGACACAGCTCGAAGCGCTCCGGCAACTCGCTGGTGACGGCGCGGAGATCACGTTCGTGCCCGGCATCGATCTCGATGGCGAGCCCGTGCCGGCATCGGCCCTTTCCGCGCCCGACGGCCGCCCCGGGCTCCTGCGCACGAACGAGAGTACGGGAGAGACGCAGATCGACCCTGGGATCGACTTCGTCGGCGACCGCGCGCTCGCCCCGGGCTCGCGCCTAACGTGGTCCGGCTGGATCACGATCCCGGCGGACGGCGAGTACGAGCTCAAGGTACAGACCGATTGGGGCGTTGGGCCCTTTCTCTTCAACCCCGGCGGTCACTCCACCGTGTACGTGGACGGCCGGGAGGTGGCGTCCACGGCGCCGTTCGAGAGTCGCACGCTGAGCCTCATCCCGACGTCGTCGGGCCTAACGACTGCTTCGGGCAGTGTACAGCTCACGTCGGGCCGACACGAGATCCGTGTGGCGGCGCGACTCAAGTCGTTGTTCGCCCGCGATCCGTCACTGACCACGCCGTACCAGCTCCGACTCGCGTGGCTGACACCCGAGATGCGAGGCGCGACTCTCGACGCGGCGGCAGCGGCGGCGCGTGACGCGCAGACGGCGATCGTATTCGTGCATAACGAAGGCGCCGAGGGAGTGGACAGGAGCTCGCTCGATCTTCCGCTCGGGCAGAACGAGCTGATCGCCGCAGTGGCGGCGGCGAATCCGCGCACGGTGGTCGTGCTCAACACCGGCGACCCGGTCGTGATGCCGTGGGCCGACCGCGCGAACGCGATCCTTCAGATGTGGTACCCAGGTCAGGAGGGTGGGGCGGCGACCGCGGACCTGCTGCTGGGCCGCGCGAATCCGAGCGGCAGGCTCCCTGTCACCTTTCCCCGGCATGACGGCGACGCGCCGACATCCATTCCCGTCCGCTATCCGGGCGTGAATGGGAGGCAGGAGTATTCGGAGGGAGTGCTGGTTGGCTACCGCTGGTACGACGCGAAGGGCATCGTGCCGCTCTTCCCGTTTGGGCACGGCCTGTCGTATACGACGTTCGCGTACACCGAGCTCACGGTGCGGCCGCGAGGCGACGGCTTCGATGTCAGTTTCCGCGTGCGCAACAGCGGCGCGGTTGCTGGCGCCGAGGTGGCGCAGGTCTACGTCGCGGCACCCGAGCATCCGCCAGTCGAGATGGCTCCGAACCAGCTCGTCGCGTTTGCGCGCGTCGATCTGGCGGCGGGCGCGGACGCGCTCATCACGCTACACGTGTCGCGGCGCGATCTCGCGTACTGGTCTGCGGAGACGAAGGACTGGGTTGTCCCACCGGGCGCGCGTGAGGTGTACGTGGGCTCTTCGTCGCGAGACATCCGCCTTCGCGGGCAACTCGATCAGCGCAGCGCCTGAATGCGATCTCGCAACAACGTGCCGCGCAGGAGGAGGAGCGCGACGATGAGCACGACGCACGTCGCGCTGACCGCGCATCTCGTTCGGCCGACAGAAGTGAACGATGACGCGCCGCTCGTGGACGCGTGCCAAACGTTGCATGCCAGGTTCTCCGGCATGTGGCTTCATTGTCCTACGTGCCCTCCGGGACGGTCACCCGAGCTGGCACACGGCCTCCCAGCGGCTGAGATTCGCCAACCGTATCGAGATCCTCGTCATGCTCCATCCACTCCCGAAGGCGGTACGAGTGACCCAGCAGGAACGGAACGGCGGTGACCACGACGTTAGGCTTGAACATGAACGCCGTCCGAATGTAGAGCGCCGTCTTGTTATGCAGCAGGTGCTCCCACCAACTCTTGGGAACGACCTCCGGAACGACGACCGTCACGAGCTCCCCCGGACTGAGCATCCGCAGGTTCTCGACATGGTCGACCAGTGGGCGCAACACCGATCGATACGGTGAGGCCAGCACGACCAGTGGCACGCCGATATCCCAGGCGTCCCAGTCCTTCTCCAGTTGCTGCGTCTTCTGAATCTCGTTCTCGACGTACACCGCCTCGACCTCGTCGGAGATCGTCGTCGCGTAGACGAGCGCTCCCGCAACAGCCTTGTTGATGCCGCTCACGGGTACGATGACGGTGTGATGGAGCGGCGTGATCGGGCTCTGGCCGGTGAACTTGATCTCCTCGGCAAACCGAACGTAATGCCGATGAATCGTGAGTAGCAGCCAGATGATTAACGGGATGATGAGAACGACGATCCACGCGCCGTGCGTGAACTTGGTGGTCACTTGCACGATCGCCACAACTCCCGTTGCTGCCGCGCCAAGCCCGTTCAAGACCGCTCGGCGTCTCCATCCCGCGCTCCGCTCTTTCACCCAGTGCACGACCATTCCCGCCTGCGAGAGCGTGAAGCAGACGAACACGCCAATCGCATACAGTGGGATCAGCGCCGCCGTGTTGCCGCGGAACAGCCACGTCAAGAGAATCGCGACGACCGCGAGCACCACGATTCCGTTCGAGAATGCGAGCCGATCCCCACGGGCCGCGAACTGGCGTGGCATGTACCGATCGTTCGCGAGAATGCTCGACAATCGCGGGAAGTCGGCGAATGCGGTATTCGCCGCGAGGACGAGGATCGCGAAAGTCGCATACTGGAGCGCGAAGTAGAGCACGCCCGAACCGAAGATCTGCCGGTTGAGCTGCGAGAGGACGGTCTCCGTCGTCGTCGGCATGACGTTGAATCCTCTCGCGAGCCAGCTCGTGCCGATGAAGAACGCCGCGAGAATCGCGGCCATCCATCCGAGGGTCGTTGCCGCGTTCTTCGAGCTTGGGCGTCGAAACGCGCCGACGCCGTTGGAGATCGCCTCCGTTCCCGTCATGGCCACGCATCCTTCGGCGAACGCGCGCAAGATCAGGAAGGTGAACGCGAATCCAACGGGCAAGGCGGTGCCGTGCTGCTGTGCCGAGAGCGGATCGATCCGAGGTGGAGCGCTGCTCACCGGTACGACGTGGGTGCCCATGAGCTTCGCGATGCCGACGACGATCAGCAGGAGCATCAGCGCGATGAACACGTAGGTCGGCACGCTGAACACCACGCCGGACTCCCGCACCCCGCGAAGGTTGACGAGCATGAGCACGACGATCGACACGGTGCAGAGCAGCACCGTATGCGGCGCGAGTGACGCGTACGCAGACGTGATCGCCGCGATACCGCTGGAGATCGAGACCGCAACGGTCAGGATGTAGTCGGTCAGCAATGCCGCCGCGGCGACAAGGCCCGGCATCGCGCCGAGGTTGTCCTTGGCAACCGTATACGAACCACCTCCGCTCGGATAGGCGAAGACCGTTTGTCGATACGAGAGCGCGACGAGGATGAGGAGTCCGACGATCACGGCCGAGATCGGAAGGACGTAACCCAGCGCCGCGGTGCTCAGGACGGCGAGGACGAGGAGGATCTGTTCGGTTGCGTATGCCACCGACGAGATCGCGTCGGACGACAGCACCGCAAGCGCGGTCTTCTTGTTCAGCCGTTCGTGATCCAGCCGTTCGCTGGGAAGTGGGCGGCCAAAGAGGAGCTGCTTGACCCGCGTATAGGAGGTCGGCATGGGAGCCGGGCAGAGGTGACGGAACGACGATCAAACCTTCTAGCTAATGCCCAGGCCATAAACGGCGCACAAAGATTGGGCCGCCCGGCATAGTTAATAAGGTTGTGAGCATGTCATTCCGAGCCGAACTCGGTGTGCTGCACTGCTCCTCGCGTTAGGCACGTGGGGCCCGCTGCTGGATTCGGTCGACCTCGCGCTCGACGCCGTGCCACCGGGGATCGACCCGGTGGCCGGGAGAAGTTCCTCGCGTCCCTTCCCGGGGTCGTCGGCGTTCACGATCTTCACACCTGGGGACTCAGCACGACGCACGTCGCACTGACCGCGCACCGGGTCAAGCCCGATCCGGGACAGGAGGACGATCGGTTGACCCACGCCGGCCGCGAGCTCGCTGACTGCGCCGCGCTCAGCGCCGGCGATGTGCTGCACCATCTCGGCACCGACGCCGCCGGACTGTCCCGGGCCGAGGCAGCGAATCGGCTCGCGACGTCCGGGCCGAACGAGGTGGCCGCGCAGAAACCCGTGCACTGGTCCCGCCGGCTGCTCCGTATGCTGCGGAACCCCCTCGTGCTGCTGCTCGCCACGCTGGCCACGATATCCGTCGCGACCGGCGACCTCCGAGCCGCGACCGTCATGGGGTTCATGATCGTGCTCGGCGTGACGCTCCGCTTCGTGCAGGAGACGCGCGCCGACGCGACGGCCGAGAAGCTGCGCGCCATGATTCACGTCACGGCGACCGTGACGCGCGACGGTCAGCCGTGCGAGGTGCCGCTTCGTGAGGTCGTGCCGGGGGACCTGATCACGCTCACGGCGGGTGACATGGTTCCGGCAGATGTTCGGCTCGTCGCCGCGAAGGACCTGTTCGTGAATCAGTCGAGCCTCACGGGCGAGTCGCTGCCGGTCGAGAAGCATGACCTCGCTGAGACGCCGGGCGCACGCTCGGATGCGTCGGACCTCGATCGAGCGAACGTGTGCTTTCTCGGGACCAGTGTGCAGAGCGGCAGCGCGACCGCCGTTGCGGTCACGACCGGGCCGAAGACGTTCTTCGGCGGCATGGCCCGCAGCCTAACGACCCAAACCGCGAAGACGGCGTTCGATCGAGGGCTCGACCGTTTCACGTGGCTCATGATCGTGTTCATCGCCGTCATGGCGCCGCTGGTGTTCCTCATCAACGGCTTCACGAAGCATTCCTGGTTGGAAGCGTTCTTCTTCGCGGTGGCCGTGGCGGTCGGGCTCACGCCGGAAATGCTCCCGATGATCGTCGCCGTCTGTCTGTCGAAAGGCGCGCTCGCCATGTCGCGGAAGCGGGTCGTCGTGAAGCGGCTCAGCGCGATCCAGGATTTCGGCGCCATGGATGTCCTGTGCACCGACAAGACCGGCACGTTGACGATGGACGCCGTCATCCTGGAGCGCCATTGCGACCCGCTCGGCGAAGAGTCCGAGCGTGTGCTGCTCGCGGCCATGCTCGTCAGTCACTTTCAGTCCGGCCTCCGAAGCGTGCTGGATCGCGCGATCCTCGCCCACCGGCAGACACACCCCCACCTGCCGGTCGACGGCTACAGAAAGATCGATGAGATCCCGTTCGATTTCGTGCGACGCATCATGTCGGTCGTCGTCGAAACACCGGATGGTGGCCACCAATTACTCGCGAAGGGCGCCCCGGAGGAGATCCTCCGGCGCTGCCAGTCCTTCGAGGATGACGGTGGGGTACTTCCGACCGAACCAGCTTTTCTCGACGCGCTCGGTGAGGAGTACGATGCGCTGAGCGCCGACGGCTTCCGCGTGCTCGCCGTCGCGACGAAAGATCTCGGAAAGGGGGCGCCTCACGCGACCTACTCGAAGAACGACGAGACGGATCTCGTGTTGGTCGGCTACGTGGCGTTCCTGGATCCGCCCAAGGAGACCGCCGAACCGGCGCTCACCGCGCTCCGCGCGAGCGGGGTGTCCGTGAAGGTCCTTACCGGCGACAACGAGCTGGTGACCCGCAAGATCTGCTCGCACGTCGCGCTGTCGACCGACAACCTGTTGCTTGGCGCGGACGTCGAGCGACTCTCGGATAGCGAGCTGGCCGAGGCAGTCGAACGCACGAGCGTGTTCGCCCGAATGGCGCCGGCGCACAAGCAGCGAGTCATACGGGCGCTGCAGGCCGGCGGCCACGTCGTGGGATTCCTTGGCGACGGGATCAACGACGCTCCCGCACTGCGAGCCGCCGATGTCGGAGTCTCGGTGGACAGCGCCGTCGACATCGCGAAGGAGTCGGCGGCCATCATCCTGCTCGAGAAGAACCTGCTCGTGTTGAACGAGGGAGTGCTGGAGGGGCGCAAGGTCTTCTCGAACGTGATCAAGTACGTGCGCATGGGGGCGAGCTCGAACTTCGGCAACATGTTCAGCGTGCTCGGCGCGAGCGCCTGGCTGCCGTTCGTGCCCATGGCACCCATCCAGCTCCTCACGAACAACCTGCTCTACGACTTCTCGCAGATTCCCATCCCGACCGACAACGTCGACGCCGAGCAGATCGCCCGCCCGAGGCCGTGGGCGATCGGCGATATCGGGCGTTTCATTCTCTGCATCGGGCCATTGAGCTCGATCTTCGACTATACGACGTACGCCGTGATGTTCTTCCTGTTCGGCGCGAGGACGCCGGCGCAGGCGGCGCTGTTTCAGACGGGATGGTTCGTGGAGTCGCTCATGACGCAGACCCTCATCATCCACGTCATCCGCACGAACAAGATTCCGTTCCTGCAGAGCCGGCCCAGCTGGCCGCTCATCGCGACGACGGTGACGATCATGGCGATCGGGGTCCTGCTGCCGATCTCGCCGCTGGCGCCGGCACTCGGCTTCGTGGCGCTGCCGGTGCTGTACTGGCCGATCCTCGGGCTCACGCTGCTCGCGTACCTGCTCCTGACGCAGATGGTCAAGGTTCTACTCGTTAGGCGTCACTGGATCTGAGCGGAGGTCGAGATGATCCCGCCCGTGTGATCCGCTGCCATGCCTCTCCGCCGCCGGCCTGACCGCTCACCGCTCGATCGGCACGTCCACCTCGTGAACCTTTTCCGGCGGGATGCCATGGACCGCGGCCGAGGCGTTGGGCCCTTTCTCTTCAACCCCGGCGGTCACTCCACCGTGTACGTGGACGGCCGGGAGGTGGCGTCCACGGC
>Ga0207675_100001326_pt1 | contig 24790 bp, 24 predicted proteins | sample KBSSwiS42_FD_184305 | JGI IMG/M metagenome (GOLD analysis project Ga0207675, IMG submission 184305) | Switchgrass rhizosphere microbial communities from Kellogg Biological Station, Michigan, USA - KBS Switchgrass S4-2 (SPAdes) (version 2) | ecosystem: Host-associated > Plants > Roots >...
CCTTCGCGGCGGTCGCGCGTGCCACCAGGTCCGGGTCGGAGGCCGCGGGCAGGTCACCCGGGCACTCGACGCCCCGCTCGGACTCCAGGTCCGTCCCGCGGCCGAGCGGGAGCAGGGGCAGGTCGACTGTCGTCATGACAACAAGTCTCCCACGGCCGGTTCAGAGCCTCTCGCCTGCTTCCACCGGGACCGTGACGGTGTTGCCGGGCTGGGCCAGGGGACAGGTCCACCGCGGGTCGTAGCGGCACGACGGGTGGTAGGCGAAGTTGAGGTCGACGACCAGGTGGGTGTCGTCGCCGCCGAGCCAGGAGCCCTTGGCGGTGTCCAGCAGGTAGCGACCGCCGCCGTACGACGTGTCGCCGGACGTGCCGTCGCGGAGCGGGACGAACAGCCCACCGGCGTACCCGAGCAGCCGCCAGACGTCGAGGGACCCGACGGGCAGGTCGATCCGGCCCACGCGCGCGAGCGTGACCATGCCGTCGTCGCCGACGTACACCTCGATCTGCTCTGGCTCCGTGTCCAGGACCTCCGCCGTGAACCGCAGGTCGGCGTCGTAGGGCCAGTACCGGACGCCGTTCTCGCGCAGCTCCGGCTGGTCAGCGACCGGGCTCTGCGGATGGGTCGCGAAGAGCTCATCCCGGCCCGTGCGCCAGAGCCGGTGGCCCACGGCCGGGTCGGGCTCGGCCCGGACGGCGGCGTACAGCGCGGCGATGCGGGCCCGCCAGTCGGCCAGCTGGAGTGAGGTCTGGGCTGCGGTCATGCGTCCACGCTCCCATTGAGAGGATCGGGGGGTGACCAGCGCCGCCGACAACGCCCAGGAAAGGGCCGATGACCGCGCCGTCGAGCGCCGGCTGCGGCAGGCCCTGGCGGTGTGGGTGGTCGGGCTGCTGGTCTACCTGCTCGCGGTCTTCCACCGCTCGTCGCTCGCGGTCGCCGGCATCGTGGCCGCCGAGCGGTTCGACATCGGCGCCTCCCAGCTGGCCACGTTCACGATGCTCCAGCTGCTGGTCTACGCGGCGATGCAGATCCCGGTCGGGCTGCTGGTCGACCGGTACGGCCCCCGCTCGGTGCTGCTCGTCGGCGCGCTCACGCTGACGCTCGCGCAGGTCGGCTTCGCGTTCGCGGACGGCTACCTGTGGGCGCTGCTTGCCCGCGTTTTCGTGGGGATTGGCGACGCGATGACGTTCGTCTGCGTGCTGCGGCTGGTCAACACCTGGTTCAGCCCGCGCCGGATCCCGATCGTCACCCAGCTCACGGGCGTGATCGGCCAGTCTGGCGCGATCATCGCGGCGATCCCGATGACCTGGGCACTGTCGAACCTCGGCTGGACCCGTTCCTACCTGCTCGCCGCGTCGCTCGGCATCGTGCTCGGCATCGCGCTGCTGCTGGTGGTGCACGACGCCCCGGGAAGCCGCGTGATGCGCGGTCCGGCGATGTCCTTCGGCGCCGTGCGCGAGAGCCTGGCTGCCTCGTGGGACCACCCCGGCACGCGGCTCGGGTTCTGGATGCACTTCTCGACCCAGTTCAGCGCGACCACGCTCGGGCTGCTGTGGGGCTACCCGTTCTTCGTGCGCGGCGAGGGCCGCAGCGAGGAGACCGCGGGCCTGCTGCTCACCCTGATGGTGCTGGCGGTGATGAGCGCGGGGCCGGTGCTCGGCTGGCGGATCACCGTGCAGCCCTGGCACCGCTCAACGCTGGTGCTCGGGATCGTGCTCGCGATCATGACTGTCTGGACCGCCGTGCTGGCCTGGCCTGGCGACGCCCCGCTGTGGCTGCTCGTGGTGCTGGTCGTGGTCGTGGGGGTCGGCGGTCCCGCCTCGATGATCGGCTTCGACCTCGGGCGCACGTCGAACCCGGCGCGGCGGCTGGCCAGCGCGACCGGGATCATCAACCAGGGCGGCTTCTACGCCAGCCTGCTGCTGGTGATCGCGATCGGGCTGATCCTCGACTGGCGCACGCCCGGCGGCGGGAGCGACTATTCCGCCGAGGCGTTCCGCTGGGCGATGAGCTTCCAGTACCTGCTCTGGGGCCTCGGCCTGGTCCAGATCTGGCGCTACCGGCGCCGTACCCGCGCCCGGATCCTTGCCGACGACCCCGACCTCGCGCTCTTCAACGCTGGCCACTACGTCACCGACTGAGCTTTACAGCAGCACCCCGTGCGGCAGGTACGGCCTGGGCGGCCTCATGTTCCGGATCGCGAGGTATCCGCGCTGGTGGAGATCCAGCCGGGCGGCCATCCCGACGTCGACCGCCCACTCGTTCTCGGCGGTGATGTGGGCCAGTGTCACCGGATGCACCGGCGACGAGGCCGCGAACGCCTCCCAGGCGAGCGTCGTCGCGGTACGCCGGTCGGTCGCCGCCAGCAGCACGGGCGACCCGTCGGGGCGGACGTAGGCATAGCCCGAGCCCGCCGGTCGGTCGGTGACGAGCAGCCGGAAACCCTCCGTCAGCACCAGGTGGTCGGAGCCGTGAGCGGCGCCACGGGTGCGACGGTCGATCGAGTCCAGCAGGTCGATGTCCCCCGCGCTGCCCTCCCGCACGTGCTCGACCACCGGCAGCACCGACCGGTCGACGGTGCCCCGCAGGAACATCTGCGGGTGGAGCGTGAACCCGGCCGCCCGGTAGCGGCGGGTGGCCTTCGGGTCCTCCGAGGCGTTGAGCATCCCGCGGAGGCAGCCGCGCCCGTGGTGCAGCGCCGCCTCGAGCAGAGCCCGGCCGACGCCGCCGCCCTGGAGCGCGGGCCGCACCGCGAACGACGCCAGGATCCACATCAGCTCTCGCGTGAACGACGTCGCGAACCCGACCATGGCGCCGTCCCGCTCGGCTACCCACGACCCGCCCGGGTCGGTCTCGAGCAGGTGCGCGGTGCGCCGGGACCAGGCCCGCGAGTGCTCGGCCGTACGGCGCGCCGGCTCCAGCCCCGAGCCCGCCAAGGTTCGCACGTCCAGGTCGTAGTAGCTGTCGTCGGACAGCCGTTCGGCGTCCGTCATGTCCTCGGTCCGCATCGGCCGGATCCTCACCTCACCCACGCGACGAAACTAGCTGCCCGGGTATGGTCCGGCCATGCGGATCGTGGTCGCGCCGGACAAGTTCGCCGGCACCCTCTCGGCCGTCGAGGCGGCAGCCGCGATCGCGGAGGGCTGGGCCCGGCACGCACCCGGTGACGTGATCGAGCAGGTACCGATGTCCGACGGCGGACCGGGGTTCGTCGAGGTGCTCCACGCGGCGCTCGGCGGTGACCTGCTCGGCGTCAAGGTCACGAACCCGTACGGCGAGGAGGTGCCCGCCACGGTCCTGCGCGTCGGGGACACCGCGTTCGTCGAGTCCGCGCAGGCGGTAGGCCTGCACCTCACCCCGCGCGAGGGGCGGCAGCCGGAGCGCGGCACCAGCCGTGGTGTCGGCGAGCTCCTGCTCGCCGCCGCCGGTGCCGGCGCGCGCCGGATCGTCGTCGGGCTGGGAGGCTCGGCCACCAACGACGGTGGCGCCGGCGTGCTCGCCGCGCTGGGCGCGACAGCGACCGGAGCCGAGCTGGACGCGGGACCCGCTCCCCTCGACGGGATCACCGCGATCGACCTGGCACCCGCCCGCGAGGCACTGGCGGGCGTCGAGCTCGTGGCCGCCAGCGACGTCGACAACCCACTGGCCGGGCTGTTGGGCGCGACCAAGATCTACGGTCCGCAGAAGGGCCTGCCCGAGGATCGGCTACTCGTCGTCGACGGCTGGCTCGAGCAGCTCGGCATCGCCGCCGACCGTCGCACCGCCGCCGCGAAGGGCGCCGGAGCCGCGGGTGGGATCGGGTTCGCGCTGCTGCTCCTCGGTGCCGTCCGGGAGCCCGGCGTGGAGATGGTCGCCGCGGCCGTGGGGCTCGCGGACCGGATCCGGGGCGCCGACCTGGTGGTGACCGGTGAGGGTGCCTTCGACTTCTCCTCGCGCTCCGGCAAGGTGCCGTACGGCGTGGCCCAGCTGTGCGCCGAAGGTGTCGTGCCCTGCGTCGCCCTGGCCGGTCAGGTGTTGATCGGTGCCCGGGAGATGCGCACCCTCGGCGTCGAGTCGGCGTACTCCGTGGTCGACCTGGTGGGGGAGGGGCGCGCGTTCGCCGACCCCGCCGGCTCCCTGGCCCGGCTGGCCGAGCGCACCGCGCGCACCTGGTCGCGCTGACCCACCCGCTGACCCACCCGCGGACCCGGTCCAGACGGGTCACCGGGCTTCGGGCCGGATCGCGGGGGACGTGGCCGTGGAATAACCCCGCGTGTGGGAGGATTGACCCTGCACGGACACCCCCCATTCCACCGGGAGCACAGACCATGACCGAGCAGGTCCAGCACACGCACGAGACCCGCACCGACGGGATCAACCTGAGCGACGGCGCCGCCTCCAAGGTGAAGACACTGCTGGAGCAGGAGGGTCGTGACGACCTCGCGCTGCGCATAGCGGTGCAGCCCGGCGGATGCTCCGGACTGCGCTACCAGCTCTTCTTCGACGAGCGCTCTCTCGACGGTGACCAGGTCACCGACTTCGGCGGGGTCGCGGTCGTCGTCGACCGGATGAGCGTGCCTTACCTCAGTGGCGCCACCATCGACTTCGTCGACACCATCGAGAAGCAGGGCTTCACCATCGACAACCCCAACGCCACCGGCTCGTGCGCCTGCGGGGACTCCTTCCACTAAGTCACACCACGCTCCAGACAAAGGCCCCGTCGTGAGACGGGGCCTTTGTGTTGCGCCTGCGGTACGACGGCGACTACCGGCCGGTAGGCTCGGGGTGGCTCAGGCCACGCCGTCCGCCCACCGTTTGGACGGGTTCGCCCCAGCGGGCGAGGATGGGCTCCACCCCACCAGAACAGGACCCCCATGTCTCTGCTGATCGCCGGTTCGATCGCCTCGGACCACCTGATGTCGTTCGGCGGCAAGTTCTCCGACTCCCTCGTCGTCGAGCAGCTGGACAAGCTCTCGGTGTCGTTCCTCGTCGAGGATCTCGAGGTACGACGCGGCGGCTGTGCCCCGAACATCTCCTTCGGCCTGGCCCGGCTCGGCGTCCGACCGGTGCTCGTCGGCGCGGCCGGCATCGACTTCGGCGAGTACCGCACCTGGCTCGAGGACAACGGCGTCGACTGCGACTCGGTGCACATCTCGGAGACCCGCCACACCGCCCGCTTCGTGTGCACGACCGACAGCACGATGGCGCAGTTCGCGTCCTTCTACCCGGGCGCGATGAGCGAGGCGCGCGAGATCGCGCTGGCGCCGATCGTCGAGCGGGTCGGCGACCCCACCTACGTCGTGGTCGGCCCCGACGACCCCGACGGCATGCTCCGGCACACCCGCGAGTGCCGGGAGGCCGGCTACCCGTTCATCGCCGACCCGGGCCAGCAGCTGGCCTTCGGCGACGGCGACCTGATCCGCGAGCTCGTCGACGGTGCGGCCCTCCTGTTCAGCAACGAGTACGAGTCGCACCTGATCGAGCAGAAGACCGGCTGGTCGGAGGCGGAGATCCTCGACCGGGTCGGCGTGCAGGTGTCGACGCTGGGGGCCGACGGCGTGCGGATCAAGCAGACGGGCGAGGCCACGATCGTGGTCCCCGCCCTCGATGTCACCGCCGTCGAGCCCACCGGTGTCGGCGACGCCTTCCGGGCCGGCTTCCTGGCCGCGCTCTCGTGGGGGAGCGGCTACGAGCACGCGGCCCAGGTCGGCTGCACGCTCGCGGCGTACGTCGTGGAGAGCGTGGGCACGCAGGAGTACGGCTTCACCAAGGCCGAGTTCCTTGCGCGTTTCGAGAAGACCTACGGCGCTGACGCGACCGCCGACATCGAGCCGAACCTGAGCTGAGCGCCCGCTCAGCTGACCCGCCGGACGCGGTACGACGGCACGCCGTCGGCCGCGGCCTGCTCACCGAGGTACTCCTGGGCGCGCATCCGGCACCAGGCCGGCACGTCGACCCGCGCGGCGACGTCGTCGGCCTCGACCGCGACCACGCCCCCTACCGGCACGTCGCCGATCCGGCGGCCGAGCTCCACGACCGGCATCGGGCAGGCCAGGCCCCGGCAGTCGAGCACCAGGTGCGGGACCGTCGCACCCGCGCTCACGGAGTGCCCCCCTCGCGTCGAAGCCGGCCCACGACCTCTGGCAGCAGCCGGCAGAACGCGTCCACCTGCTCCGCGGTCGTCTCGCGGGTGAGCGACACCCGCACGTTGCCGTGCGTGAGCGCGCCCATCGCGGCCAGCACATGGCTCGGTTCCAGCGTGCTCGCCGTACAGGCCGAGCCGCTGGCGACTCCGAAGCCGTGCCGGTCCAGCTCGGTCACCAGCGCCTCACCGTCGAGGTAGAGGCAGGAGAAGGTCACCAGGTGGGGCAGTCGCTCCTCGGGAGCGCCGACCACCTCTGTGTCGGGCAAGGCCCCGGCGGCCGCGCGGACCCGGGCCACCAGCGCGTGCTGGCGGCGGTTGGTCTCCTCGGCCTCCGCTGCCACGGCCTGCAGCGCCGCAGCGGCGGCGAGGGCGGCCGGTACGTTCTCGAAGCCGATCGTGCGCTCGTCCACGCGGTCGTCGCCCGGGAACGGGTTGCGCCAGCGTGCTCCCTTGCGCACCAGCAGCACTCCGACCCCGGCCGGGCCTCCCCACTTGTGCGCCGATCCGGCCGCGGCCGACCAGCCGGCGGGAAGCGGGAACCTGCCCAGCGACGCACACGCGTCGGTGAAGAGTGGCGCGGCCGGAACCGCGCCGGCCACGTCTGCCACTGGCTGGACGGTGCCCACCTCATGGTTGGCCGTCTGCACGGCCAGCACACCCGCCCCGCCGTCGACACCCAGGGCCGCCTCGGCCACCGCGCGGGGGTCGATCCGGCCGGTCGCGTCCACCGGCACGCTGGCCGTGGGTGCCTGGGACCAGGCGGCCGCATGGAGCACGGCCGAGTGCTCGACCGCCGAGTGCACGATCGCCCGGCCCTCGCCTCGGCGGCGCCCGGCGAGCAGGCCGAGCAGACCGAGGTGCACCGCGTGGGTGCCGCTCGGCGTGAACGTCACCTCGTCGGGTCGCACGCCCACGCACTCCGCCACGACGGCCCGTGCGTTGTCGAGCACGAGTCGCGCGTTGCGTGCCGGGCCGTGCAGCCGGCGCGCGTCGGCGTACACCGTGCCCAGCGCCGCCTCGAAAGCCGACCGGGCGGCCGGGTGCAGCGGCTCGGACGAGGCGCTGTCGAGGTAGACCGGAGCGGGTTCCACACGCCGAAACGTACTCGGAACCTGCCGGGGCCTGCCCCCGTCGGGACCCGCGCCCAGTAGTAGGGTTTGGCGTGACGTCGGTATGTGTCTGCTGTGCATGACGAAAGAGGTCTGGTTCGTGGCTCCACATCTCCGCAAGCGCCTCCGTCACGCGACGCTGGGCACCGTCCTCGGTGCCTCGGTGCTCGCGCTCAGCGGGTGCTCTGCCGAGGGCAAGAACCAGTTCGAGCGACTCGCGATGCCGGCGCCGCGCACCGTGGAGGCGCAGAACATCTACGACCTGTGGCACTGGGCGTGGCTCGCCGCGATCGTCGTCGGCGTCCTGGTCTGGGGCCTCATCTTCTGGGCCGTGATCCGCTACTGGCGGCGCAGCGAGACCGAGGTACCGGTCCAGACGCGCTACAACCTCCCGATCGAGATCCTCTACACGGTCGCGCCCGTCGTGGTCGTGATCGTCTTCTTCTTCTACACGCTCAAGGTGCAGGACGACGTTCTTCCGGCCGACCAGGGCACCCCCGCCCACACGATCAACGTGGTGGGGCAGCAGTGGTCGTGGACGTTCAACTACGTCAAGGACGACGCCATCAACGGCGCGACCGTCCACGAGGGCGGCACCACCGCCGACGCGCCCACCCTGTGGCTCCCGGTTGACCAGAGGATCAGGTTCAACCTCTCCTCGCCTGACGTCGTCCACTCGTTCTGGGTGCCGGCGTTCCTGTTCAAGATGGACGTCGTCCCGGGACGCGACAACAACTTCTCGCTGACTCCCGACAGTGTGGGCACCTACGTCGGCAAGTGCGCCGAGCTCTGCGGCGTCTACCACTCCCGGATGCTCTTCAACGTCAAGGTCGTCACCGAAGACAGGTACGCAGCGCACCTCGCGGCCCTCCAGAAGCTAGGCAACACCGGCCTGGCAGAGGGTGGGTCCCAGGTCAACGAACAGCCCGGACTGAAGTCCGAGGACGGAGGCACGGAGTGACCGCCCCAGCAGTCGGCCGGGCCGAACGGGTCGGCTCGACCGGGTTCGCGCCCCCACGCACGCTCGGCCAGCAGGTCGTGCGCGTGCTCACCACCACGGACCACAAGCTGATCGGCAAGCTCTACCTCGGCACGTCGTTCGCGTGGTTCATCGCCGGCGGCATCATGGCGCTGCTGATCCGCTCCGAGCTGGCCTTCCCCGGCACCCAGGTCGTCAACGACGAGGTCTACAACCAGCTGTTCACGATGCACGGCACGATCATGCTGCTGCTGTTTGCCACCCCGTTGTTCTTCGGGTTCGGCAACGTGGTGATGCCGCTCCAGATCGGCTCGCCCGATGTCGCGTTCCCGCGGCTCAACATGTTCAGCTACTGGCTGTTCCTGTTCGGAGGGCTGATCGCCGCCGCCGGCTTCCTGACCCCGTCCGGCGCCGCCGACTTCGGCTGGACCGCCTACACCCCGCTGTCCAACGGCGTTCGCTCGCCCGGCATCGGGGGCGACCTGTGGACGATGGGCCTGTGGATGGCGGGACTCGGCACGATCCTGGGCGCGGTCAACTTCATCACCACGATCATCTGCATGCGCGCGCCCGGCATGACCATGTTCCGGATGCCGATCTTCGTCTGGAACACGATGGTCACCAGCCTGCTGGTGCTGATCGCCTTCCCGATCCTCGCCGGCGCGCTGCTCTCGCTGGAGGCCGACCGCAAGATCGGGGCGCATGTGTTCGACCCCGTGCACGGCGGCCCGATCCTGTGGCAGCACCTGTTCTGGTTCTTCGGGCATCCCGAGGTCTACATCATCGCGCTGCCGTTCTTCGGCATCATCACCGAGATCCTGCCGGTGTTCAGCCGAAAGCCGATCTTCGGCTACGTCGGGCTGGTCGCCGCCACGCTCGGCATAGCGGTCCTCTCGGTCGCCGTCTGGGCCCACCACATGTTCGTGACCGGTGCGGTCAACCTGCCGTTCTTCGCGGGCATGACCTTCCTGATCGCCGTACCGACCGGAGTGAAGTTCTTCAACTGGATAGGCACGATGTGGGGGGGAAGTGTGTCCCTGGACACCCCCATGCTGTGGTCCGTCGGCTTCCTCGTCACGTTCCTCTTCGGTGGCCTGACCGGCGTGATCCTGGCGTCGCCGCCGTTGGACTTCCACGTCTCAGACTCCTACTTCGTGGTCGCGCACTTCCACTACGTTGTGTTCGGCACCGTGGTGTTCGCGATGTTCGCGGGCTTCTACTTCTGGTGGCCGAAGATGACCGGCCGGATGCTCGACGAGCGGCTCGGCAAGATCCACTTCTGGCTGCTCTTCGTCGGCTTCCACATGACGTTCCTGATCCAGCACTGGCTCGGGGTCGAGGGCATGCCGCGGCGCTACGCCGACTACCTGCCCAGCGACGGCTGGACCACGGCCAACCAGGTCTCGACCGTGGGAGCGTTCCTGCTCGCGTCCTCGACGCTGCCGTTCATCTGGAACGTCTACAAGTCGGCCCACGGGCCGCTGGTGATGGTCGACGACCCCTGGGGCTGGGGCCGGTCGCTGGAGTGGGCGACGAGCTGCCCGCCCCCCCGGCACAACTTCGTGACCATCCCACGGATCCGCTCGGAGTCGCCGGCGTTCGACCTCCACCACCCGGAGATCGCCGCCCTTGAGCTGATGGACAACGAGGAGATGCAGGACGACAACGGCGGGTTCGAGGACGCGCCGGACACCGACGGCCGTGCAGGTCTGCTCCGCGAGAACCTCGAGACCCAAGGCAAGGACATCGCCGACCCGAACGCGGACAAGAGGGACCAGCACTGAGATGAAGGCCGAAGCCTGGATCTTCGCGATCTGCACCGTGTTCATGGTGCTCGTGTCGCCCGCCTACTGGCTGATCACCGGCGACTGGACGGGCACGTCCGCGCTCACCATGACCACGCTGCTGACGCTGATGATGACCATCTACCTCGGTTTCCACGCCAACAACATGGAGCCGCGTCCCGAGGACCGCAAGGACGCCGAGATCGCCGACGGTGCCGGCGAGCTCGGGTTCTTCCCGCCGTACAGCTGGTGGCCGCTGTGGTGCGCCGTCTGCCTCGCGGTGATCGTGCTGGGCGTGGTGATCGGCTGGTGGCTGGTGATCATCGGCGCGATGCTCGGCACGGTCGCCCTGAGCGGCTGGATCTTCGAGTACTACCGGGGCGTGCACGCACACTGACCCTCCCGGCGGTCAGGCGTAGTGACTCTCGCCACGCTCCCAGGATTCCGGTTCTGGGCCGTGTCGTTGTTACCCTTGGCGCGACCTTGAACTCGACCTTTCGGGGAGCCTGCATGGCCGTGCGACACCACCGACCCGTCCGACGGGGGCTGACCGGTGCCGTGAGCGCGCTCGCGCTCCTCGTCCTGGCCGGCTGTGGCACCACGCCCAGCGCCGGGCCCGACCTGGGCGAGAAGGCCGACACCCCGTCGCCCTCGCCGACGCCGACCTCGACGGTCTCGATCACGTCCAACGTCAAGCAGGACGCCACCAACGTCCGGGTCGACCGGATGGTGCAGCTCAGCGCCACCGACGGCACGCTGCGCAAGGTGCTCGTCCACACGCTCAAGGGTCAGAAGGTCGCCGGCGGGCTCAACGCGTCGCAGACCAGGTGGACGGCCACATCGCGGCTGGAGCCGGGCAAGAAGTACGTCGTGCAGGCCGTGGCCGAGGACTCCGCGGGCATGACCAAGACCTACGCGTCGCGCTTCAGCACCGCGAACCTGTCGCTGGACGAGCAGACCTACCCGAGCGTCTCCCCGCTCAGCGGATCGACCGTGGGCGTCGGGATGCCGATCATGATCCACTTCGACGTACCGGTGACCGACCGCAAGAACTTCCAGAAGCACATGAAGGTCACCAGCTCGGCGGGCCAGAAGGGCCGCTTCTACTGGATCGACGACCAGAACGTGCACTACCGGCCGCCGCACTACTGGAAGCCCGGCTCCAGGATCACCGTCGACGTCGCCGTCAACAGTGTGAGCGCGGGCAACGGGATCTACGGTCAGGAGGACCGCAAGGTGTCCTTCGCGGTTGCGCGGTCCATGGTGAGCAAGGTCAACATCCAGACCCACCAGATGAAGGTCTTCCGTGACGGCAGGCTGGTGCGCACGATCCCGATCACGACCGGCGAGCAGCCCAAGTTCACCACCCGCTCCGGGATCAAGGTGATCGTCGAGAAGTTCCGGCACAAGCGGATGAACTCCGAGACGATCGGCATCGACCCCAACAGCGCCGACGGCTACGACCTCGACGACGTCGAGTACGCCATGCGCGTCACCTACTCGGGCGAGTTCGTGCACGCCGCACCGTGGTCGGTCGGATCGCAAGGCTACGCCAACGTCAGCCACGGATGCACCGGCATGAGCACCGAGAACGCCGCCTGGCTCTACGACCAGAGCATCCCGGGCGACGTGATCGAGTACACCGGCACGAGCAAGCAGATGACGCTCACCAACGGCTACGGCGACTGGAACCTTGGGTGGCGCAGCTGGGAGAAGGGCTCCGCGCTCTGACCCGAGCGTCGTGCGGCTCAGCCGTGCAACGCCTTGACCGTGGCTCGTCCGTCGGTCGAGATCACACGAACACCATGGTCCCGTGGTATCCGGTCACTTCCCTCGGCTTGCAGCGCTGGGGAAGTGGCTCGTTACCACGGGACCGTGGTATCCAACCAACCCCCAAGCGTCAGTCCCGGTGGTGCGCCAGGTCGTCGCCCTCGACCACGTCGTGCCGGCCGTCGAACTGGTGGCCGTCGGCGGCGTGGCCGACGAGGGGGGCGTCGTGCGCGTCCTCCTCCTCGACGTGGTGGTGCGCCTCTTCGAGCTCGGCGACGGTGGGCTTCTGCACGTTGTGGCCGTACCACCAGCGGGAGAGCCGGGCCTGGAGCCTGGCCTTGCCGGTGCCCTTCGCGGCCACACCGTGCTCGTCGGTGCTGGGGTCGAGCTGCCGGATCTCGTCGCGGTCGCGCGCGGTCAGGGTGTAGGCCGCGGCCGTGGGCAGCGGCAGGTGCCGCTCGGTGTAGCCGCCCAGGGGGTCGCGCATGATCACGCCGGTCTCGTAGCCGTGTAGCAGGTCGTCCTGGTCCTTGCGCTGCAGCGAGATGCACCAGCGGCGCGTGACGATGAACGCGATGACCGGTCCGAGGAACACCGCGGCCCGCATGAAGTGGGTGATCTGGTTGATCGACAGCTGGAACGTGATCGCGATCAGGTCGTTGCCGCCGGCCGCCCACATCAGGCCGTAGAACGTCATCAGGGCCACCATCAGGGCGGTGCGCGTCGGAGCGTTGCGCGGCCGCTGGAGCAGGTGGTGGTTGCGCTTGTCGCCGGTGATCCAGGACTCCACGAAGGGCAGCATCAGCAGGATCGTGAACATCAGTCCGGGCAGCACGATGATCGGCAGGAAGACGTTCCAGCTCAGCGTGAAGCCGAACAGGTGGGTCTCCCAACCGGGCATGATCCGGAGTGCGCCGTCTGGCCAGCCCATGTACCAGTCGGGCTGGGAGCCGGCGGTCACCTCGGAGGGGTTGTAGGAGCCGTAGCGCCACACCGGGTTGATCGACAAGAACGCACCCATCAGGGCGGTCACGCCGAACACGATGAAGAAGAACCCACCTGCCTTGGCGGCGTAGACCGGGAGCATCGGGTAGCCGACCACGTTGTCGTTGGTGCGGCCGGGCCCGGGCCACTGCGTGTGCTTGTGGTAGACGAGCAGCAGCATGTGGGCAGCGATCAGGGCGAGCAGCACCCCCGGGATCAGCAGGACGTGCACGGTGTAGAGCCGCGGGATGATCGAGTCACCCGGGAACTCCCCACCGAAGAGGAAGAACGACATGTAGGTGCCGACCACGGGCATCGACTTCATGAAGCCGTCGGCGGCCCGGATGCCGGTGCCGGAGAGCAGGTCGTCGGGCAGCGAGTAGCCGGTGAAGCCCTCGAGCGTGCCCAGCAGCAGCAGCAAGGAGCCGATCACCCAGTTGAGCTCGCGCGGCTTGCGGAACGCACCGGTGAAGTACACGCGCATCAGGTGCACGAGCATCGCCGCGATGAAGAGCATCGCGGACCAGTGGTGCATCTGCCGCATCAGCAGCCCGGCGCGTACGTCGAAGGAGATGTCCAGCGTCGAGGCGTAGGCCTCCGACATCTCCAGGCCGCGCAGCTGGTCGTAGGAGCCGTTGTAGACGGTCTCGCCCATGCTCGGGCGGAACCACAGCGTCAGGAACGTGCCGGTCAGCAGCAGGACCACGAAGCTCCACAGCGCGATCTCGCCCAGCATGAAGGACCAGTGGTCGGGGAAGACCTTGCGGATCTGCTTCTTGGCCATCGTCGCGAGACCGAGGCGTTCGTCGGCCCACGCCGCTGCGGCACCGACGCGGTTCGGCTTGGGAGCCACCGCGGCCTTGGTGCCGTTGCTCGTGAATGGAGTCTTCATCTGCGGATCACCCTCGTTCCCAGTAGCTCGGGCCGACTGGTTCGGTGAAGTCACTCTGGGCCGCCAGGTAGCCCGCACTGTCCACCATGATGGGCAGCTGGGGCAGGGGACGGGCGGCGGGACCGAAGATCACCTTGCCATTGTCCGCCAGGTCGAACGTCGACTGGTGGCACGGGCAGAGCAGGTGGTGGGTCTGCTGCTCCCACAGCGAGATCGGGCAGCCGACGTGGGTGCAGATCTTCGAGAAGCAGAGGATGCCGTCGACGCCCCAGTCCGCGCGCCCCCTGCTGGGTGTGATGTCGTCGGGGTGCATCCGGACGAGGATCGTCGCGGCCTTGGTCTTGGCCTGGAGCAGCTCGGTGCCGTGGTACAACGGCTCGCCGTCGGGGCCGTCCTTGTAGAAGACGCCGGGCTCGGTGTTGACCAGCTGGCCGATCTGCATGTCGGAGGGCCTGATCGGGACGCCCGTGACGTCCTGGACCACCCGCATGTTCTTCTTCCAGACCGTGTGCGCGAGCTTGTTGCCCGGCAGCGGGCCGAGGTCGCGCAGGAAGATCACGGCCGGCAGGCCGAGCGCGGCCATCGCACCGATCAGTGAGTTGCGGATCAGCGGCCGGCGCCCGATGCCGGACTCGGTGACACCGGCGTCGAACGCCGCGAGAGCCTCGTCGCGGTCCTCGTCGGAGGACACCGAGGGGTGGCGCATCTCGATCATCTCGTGGTCGCCCATCAGCTTGCGGGCCCACTGGATGGCGCCGATGCCGATAAACAGCAGGGCGAGGCCGAGGAAGCCGCCGATCGCCACGTTGGAGGCGCCGAGCCCCCCGATGGTGTCGGGGTTGTCACCGACCGCGAACACGAAGTAGGAGACGCAGCAGAGCACCGTGAACACGGCCGAGAGGCCGAACAGCATCGCGACCTGGCGCTCGGCCCGCCGCTCGGCAGCCGGGTCGACGTCGGTCGGGCGCGGAAGGTGGGACTCGACCCCGGGGTCGGCGATCGGGTCCGCCTCGGTGCGAGCGATCTCCTTGCTGTGCACGTCGCTCATGCGTCCTCTCCCGTCTTCTTGACGCGGGCGGTGTGGGCGGCGATCCAGACTGCGAAGCCCACCAGCACGCCGATGCCGACGAGCCACGCGAACATGCCCTCGGACACGGGACCGAGCGCGCCCATGGAGAAGCCGCCGTAGCCGGGGGTCTTCTCGGTCTTCTTCAGGTAGGCGATCACGTCGGCCTTGTCCTCGGGCGTGAGCACCGCGTCGGAGAAGACCGGCATCTGCTGCGGACCGGTGAGCAGGGCCTCGTAGATGTGCTTCTCGGTGACGCCGGTCAGCTTGGGTGCGTACTTGCCCTGGGGCAGCGCACCGCCGGAGCCGGCGAAGTTGTGGCACGCCGTGCAGTTGGTGCGGAAGATCTCGCCGCCACGGACGACGCTCTCGTTGGAGGCCTTGGCGACGTCGTACTCGGACTTGGCGGGGACCTCCGGGCCGGGGCCCAGGGAGGCGACGTACGCCCCGAGCTGGCTGATCTCCTCGTCGCTGTAGAGGACCCTCTTGCGCGGGACCTGGACACCGGGCTGGGCCATCGGCATCCGGCCGGTGCCGACCTGGAAGTCGACTGCAGCGGCGCCAACCCCGACCAGCGGGGGGCCGAGCTGCTTGCCGCGCTTGGTGGTGATCCCCTCGCCGTTCATGCCGTGGCAGGAGGAGCAGCCGACCAGGAACAGGGCCTTGCCCTTGGCGACCTCGGTCGCGTCGTCCTGCTTGGCCGCGTCGGCGGGGGTGAAGGCGGCGTAGACGCCCCCCATTGCGAGCAGCCCGATCAACAGCACCGCGGGGGCCGCGAACCTGCTGCGACGGCGGCGGGAGATGCTCCCGGCCACCCGGCCGGTCGTGCGCTGGAAGATTCGCAGCATGGGGTTCCGGGTGCCCTTCTACTGGATCAGGTAGATGGTCGCGAACAGGCCGATCCACACCACGTCGACGAAGTGCCAGTAGTACGACGTGACGATGGCGCTGACAGCTTGCTCATGGGTGAACTTGCGGGCCAGGAAGGTGCGGCCGAGGACGAACAGGAACGCGACCAGGCCACCGGTCACGTGGATGCCGTGGAAGCCCGTGGTCAGGTAGAACATCGTGCCGTACGACGAGGCGGGGATGGTCACGTCCTCGTGGATCAGGCTGACGTACTCGAACGCCTGACCGGCGATGAACATGGCCCCCATCAGGTAGGTCAGCACGAACCACTCGCGCAGCCCCCAGCCCTTGACCTGGAACACGCCGCCGACGCGGCCGACCTGGCCCCGCTCGGCCGCGAACACACCCATCTGGCAGGTCAGTGACGACAGCACCAAGATCGTGGTGTTCACCGAGGCGAACGGGACGTTGAGCAGTGCGGTGTTCTGGGCCCACAGGTCCGGGCTCACGGAACGGATCGTGAAGTAGCTCGCGAACAGCGCAGCGAAGAACATCAGCTCGCTGGACAGCCACACGATGGTGCCGACGCTCACCATGCTGGGCCGGTCGTGATGGCCGTGCAGACGGGAGGCCGGGATCGCAGTTGCTGTCGCCACGGAGCCATTATGTCGTGAGGAGCGGGCATGGCCAGCAGGACCCCCCGGCAGTTCTCGGCCCAGGCTCAATACTCTGGTCGGGTGCTCGCGTCCGGTGCCGTCCCGACGGCCTACCAGACCCTCCAGGAGGGGCTCCGGGGGCTGCCCCCGTTCGGGCTCTCCCGGGTGCTGACGGAGTGGACGCTCGACCCGTTCCTGTTCGTCGGGACGGTGTGGGTCACAGGCCTCTACCTCTGGGGTGTGTGGACTTTGCATGAGCGCGGGGACCGGTGGCCCGCCGGCCGAACCGTGGCGTTCCTCGGCGGCGTCGCCTGCTTCACCGTCGCCACGCAGTCCGGCCTCGCGGCGTACGACACGGCGCTGCTGAGCGTGCACATGGTGCAGCACATGGTGCTGGCGATGGTGGTGCCGGTCTTCCTCGCCCTCGGTGCCCCAGTGACGCTGGCCCTGCGCACGCTGCCGCGCACTCCGCGCGGATGGCTGCTTGCGGTGCTGCACTCGCGGGCGGCGAAGGTGCTCACCTTCCCGCCGCTGACGTTCGCCCTGTACGTCGTGTCGCCGTGGGCCCTCTACTTCTCCGGGTGGTACGCGGCGTCGCTGCACTCGCCGTTCGTGCACGAGCTGATGCACGTGCACCTGGTGCTGGTCGGCTCGCTGTTCTTCTGGCCGCTGATCGGCGTCGACCCGCTGCCGGGGCGCGTCGCCTACCCGTTCCGGGTGCTGATGGTCGTGCTCACACTGCCGTTCCACGCGTTCCTGGGCGTGACCATCATGCAGCAGACCAGCCTGATCGGTGGCTCGTGGTACCCCGACCTGCACCGGGTGCTGCCCTGGCTGCCCGACGCCGCCGACGACCAGCAGCTGGCCGGAGGCATCCTGTGGGCATCAGGCGACCTGATCGGACTCGTGTTCTTCGCGGTGCTCTTCGTGCAGTGGGTGCGCAGCTCGATGCGGGAGGCCGTCCGCGAGGACCGTCGGCTCGACCGGCTGGACGCGCGGCAGCGCCATGGGGATGGGTAGCATGCCCCGCGTGAGCAACGCCGCCCCCTCCACACCGCTGCTGGTGCTCGTCTACTCCGACGACGTGAACGTCCGGCAGCAGGTGATGTTCGCCCTCGGCCGCCGCGTGCACCCCGACCTCCCCGAGCTCGAGTACGTCGAGGTGGCCACCGAGGCCGTCGTCCTGCAGCAGATGGACTCGGGCCGGATCGACCTGGCGATCCTCGACGGCGAGGCCGTGCCCGCCGGTGGCATGGGGATCGCCAAGCAGCTCAAGGACGAGATCTTCCGCTGCCCGCCGGTCCTCGTGCTGACCGGGCGGCCGCAGGACGCGTGGCTGGCCACCTGGTCCCGGGCGGAGGCCGCGGTGTCCCACCCGATCGACCCGCTGCAGCTCGCCGAGACCGTGGCCCGGCTGCTGCGCTCCCGGGCGCCCGCGACCCGCTGATGACCGGCCTCGGCACCACCTGGGCCGACGTGCTCGCCGCGCTCGTCGCGCGCCGCGACCTCGGGGCGGAGCAGACCGCCTGGGCGATGGGCGAGATCCTGTCCGGTGAGGCCACGCCCGCGCAGATCGCCGGGTTCGCCGTCGCGCTGCGCGCCAAGGGCGAGACGATCGAGGAGGTCGAGGGGCTGGTGGCGGCGATGTACGCGCACGCCACCCCGCTGACGATCGTGGGCCGGGTCCTCGACGTCGTCGGCACCGGTGGCGACCGGTCGTTCTCGGTGAACATCTCCACGATGGCGGCGATCGTCGCCGCCGGCGCCGGTGCCCCGGTGGTCAAGCACGGCAACCGGTCGGCGTCGTCGAAGGCGGGCAGCGCCGACGTCCTGGAGAAGCTCGGGATCCGGCTCGACCTGCCTGCGGTCGAGGTCGCCCGGGTCGTCGAGCAGGCCGGAATCACGTTCTGCTTCGCCGCGGCGTTCCACCCGGCACTGCGCTTCGCGGCCGTGCCCCGCCGCGAGCTCGGGGTGGCCACCACGTTCAACTTCCTCGGCCCGATCGCCAACCCGGCCAGGCCGGCCGCCCAGGCGATCGGCTGCGCCGACCGGTCGATGGCACCGGTGATGGCAGGCGTCTTCGCCCGTCGCGGAGTCGACGCCTGGGTGTTCCGGGGCGACGACGGACTGGACGAGCTGACCACCACGACCACGTCGTCCCTGTGGGCCGTGCACGACGGCGAGGTCACCGAGCACACGGTCGACCCGGCGGCTCTCGGCCTGCCCGTGGGCACCATCGAGGGCCTGCGCGGTGGCGACGCCGACCACAACGCGGACGTCGTACGCCGGCTGCTGGCGGGGGAGCCGGGCCCGGTGCGCGACGCGGTCGTGCTGAACGCCGGCGCCGCCCTGGCCGTGCACGCGGCGCAGGAGGGCTCGGTCGACGAGCGGCTGGTGACCGGGATCGCGCGGGCCAACGCCGCCCTCGACACCGGTGCCGCACAGGCGACGCTCGACCGCTGGGTCGAGGCGACGTCGGTCTAGCCGGCCCTCAGGTCGAGAGCCCAGCTGTCGCCGGCGGGGACGAAGCCGATCCGCTCGTAGTACGGCCCGACCATCGTCGGGGAGGTGACGACGCGCGCGAAGCCGTGGTCGCGGAGCATGCCGCTGCGGCGACAGACGAACGCGCCTGGCGAGAAGTCGCGGAAGCGCGGGCTGACCCAGTCGAGGTCGACGTACGCCGTGCCGTCCCCGCCGTCGTGGAGCAGCCTGCATCACGGAGTAGACGAGAAGGGCGGAGCCGGCCCCAGCCGAGGATGTCCAGCCAGTGGTCGGAGAGCCAGTTCACATCCGGAGGCTAGCGACGCCGTCGGCGCACCGCACTCGGCCGCTGGTCAGCCCGCTGTCTCGGGTCGAGTCAGGTTCCCGGACCGACCAGGTCAGTCCAGACCCAGTGAGAACGCGGACTCCAGGTCGTGTTGGGAGTAGGCCCGGAACGCGATGTGGGTCTCGGTCGAGATGACGCCTGGGACCTTGTTCAGCCGATCGGCCACCACCGTGGCGACGTCCTCCTGCTGACGCACCCGGATCAACGCGATCAGGTCGATCTGGCCCGTCACCGAGTAGACCTCGCTCACGCCGTCAAGCGCGGCCATCGCCTCGGCGGTCTCGGGGATGCCGGCGACGTCCGCCTTGACGAACACGATCGCGGTGATCATGTCGGCAATCTATCGGACCTGGACGCGTGGGCGAGGCCGACGCTCCTGAACCTCAGAGGCGCCTGGAACGAGGGCCGTGACGCCGAGGCACCCAGGCCAGCACCATGAGCAGCGCAATCAGGACAGGTCGCGGAAGAGACCCGGCTCGCTCCAGCGGTGGCCGACCGTGAGGTCGTACTGCACCAGCCGGTAGTCCGCGAGCACTCTCCGCGCAGCCGGCCCGAGCCCTCGCGGCGTGGTGGTGTCGGTGTCGTCGGGGCGCACGTAGCGCCCGGCCTCCAGCGCCGGCAGCCGGGTGCGCAGGTCGCGCAGTAGAGCGTAGAACGGCGTCAGCGGCTCGCCGACCTGGTCGAAGAGCAGGGGGAGGAGCTGCGTTGGGCTGGTCGTCGGCGGTGGCGCCTGCCTGCGGGTGCCGAAGCTGGTCCAGATCAGGTACGGCGTCTCGTGGACGCGGCGGTTGCCGTTCACCTGCTCGATCGAGGGGGGATAGACGCCGGGCGGGAGGTGGTCACCGTAGAAGACGACGGCGGTGCGCTCCGTGGACGCGCGGAGCCGGGCGAGGAAACGGGTCAGCGACCCGTCGGTCAGGGCGAGTCCGCGGGCGTACTGGCCGGGCGCGGCGCGCTTGTCCCGGGGCAGGCCGCGCACGCCGATCGGGTTGTCGTACTGGCCGGGATAGGGCATGTGGTTCTGCATCGTGACCAGGTTGACCAGCAGTGGGCGGTCGTGGGTGTGCAGCTGGTGGACGACCTCGTCGAACGCCGAGGCGTCGTCGATGTATCGTCCGCGCTGGACGTGTCGATGCTCCTGCATGGTGCGGTCGTGCACGAACCGCTGGAAGCCCAGCCGCGGATAGACCTCCTTCCGCTTGTACATCTCGGTGTTGAAGGGGTGCACCGCCACCGTGTCGTGACCGTGGGCGGCGAACCAGGACACGGCCGAGGGGAAGTCGTTGCTGTCCGCCAGGATCTGCATGTACGGCGAGGTGACCTGCGGTGCGAACAGTCCCATCGAGAGCCCGGTCAGCACCTCGAACTCGACGTTGGCGGTGCCGCCGCCGTACTGCGGAACCAGCAGGTGTCCGGACGTCGTGCGCCGCATCAGGGCGCGGGTGCGCGGGATCGGGTCAGTGGCGAACGTCGGACCGTGCAGCCGGGTCGGGTCGCTGAAGCTCTCCGAGAGAATCAGCACCACGTTGACGTCGTCGAGCGTTCCGGGCGTGCGGTGCGCGTCGAGGGCTCGGGCCCTGCCGGCGTAGCGAGCCACCACCTGACGCATGCGCTCCTTCGAGTAGCCGGGCGGCTCGGGCATCGCGGCGACCGGCATGTTGAACAGGGTGCCGGCGACAAAGCCGTTGGCCTTGAAGTTCTGGATCTGTGACCACGTCCGCCACCTGACGACGGTCGGGTCGAACAGCGCCCGCCACGGGTTGCCCGGATGGTTGAATCCGTGCGCGGTCGCTAGCAGCCCGAGGCAGGTGAGGGCCGCGACCGGGCGAGCCAGTCGAAGCCAGGGTCGCCTCGCGGGAGGCGCCGCACGATGCAGGTCGCCGAAGCAGCGGGTCGCGAGCCGACCCATCAGCAGCAGCCCGGCGGTGGTCACCACCAGCGCGGCGATGCCCACGACGAGCTGGGCGGGCGGAACCATCCGCACCAGGAACCCGGGGCTGGTCAGGAACGTGAGGTCGTCGGGGTAGAGCGGCTCCGTGCGCATCCGGACCTTGGTGGCGTTGGCGGCCGCGACGATCAGGGTCAGGTCGAGCGTGAGGGCCAGGGTGAACCACAGCCGGCCGGTCACAGCCAGCACCAGCACCAGCACCAGCCAGACCAGCAGGATGCCGGCCGGGTCGCCGTCGCTGATCAGCCCGGAGTACCAGACCCGGTGTGGCAGACCGTGCCAGGTGGAGTGGTCGAGCAGGAAGTTCAGGCCGGCCGCCCAGATCAGGGTGGCAGCCACGAGCAGCACCAGCCGTCCTCGTCGTGGGGTCCGGCCGCCGGGAAAGGCCCCGGCGCCCGCCGCCCCGGTGGGAGCCGCCCCGGTGGGAGCGGACCCGGTGTCAGGGAGCCCGGTCGTGGCCATCGCCCCTGCCTACCAGGTCGGAGGGTCCGTCGTGGCGGTTGCCGGGCCGGTCATCGGGCCGGTTGGTGCAGCAAGGGCAGGTTGCGCCGCTCGTCGAAGGGCACCAGGGTCTGCCGTGAGGCGTGCACCGCGTCGTGCACCGAGGCGTGACGCGCGGCCCCGCGGATCGGGCACGCCCACTCGCCGTCGAGGTGGACCAGCCGGATGCCCGGTGACTCCAGCCAGCGAAGGACCTTCTCGGTCTCCTCGGCGGTCGCGGCGGGTGTCGGCCCCGGACCCGGCAGCACCGTCTCGGCCCCGGCGCGCAGGGTGGAGACGTACTCGCCGGCGTGGGTGCCCGGCGGGATCACGCCGGCTGCGGCGAGCCGACCGTGGCGTACGACGTGGACCGCCCAGAGGCCGTCGTCCTCCTTGCGAGCGGCGACCATCTCCGAGCACCCGGTCAGCGCGGAAAGCCGCTGGGTGCGCGTCGCGGCACGCACGAACGCGGCGAGCCGGTCGCGATGGACCGTGGCCTCCTCGTAGCGCTCGCCGAGCGCCAGGGTCGCCATCCGCCCGGTCAGCGCCTCCACGACCTCGTCGGCGCGGTGCACCAGGTTGTCGCGCAGGTCGCCGACCATGGCGGCGTAGGCGTCGCGCTCGACGCTGCCGTCGCAAGGGGAGAGGCAGCGGTCCATCTCGGCCAGGACGCAGGGCGACCGGCTGGGCAGGAGCGGAAGTCGGCCGCTGCACTGCCGCACCGGGAACGCCTCGTGGAGCGCGGCCAGGCACTTCTCGGCCGCCTTGCGCGACGGGAACGGGCCGAGGTAGTCGGCCCCGTCGTCGGCGTCGTCGAGCACCTGCCGCACGAGGGACAGGCGTGGCCACGGCTCGTCGGTGAGCTTGATCCAGTGCACCTTCTCGGGGAACCGGCTGCGGCGGTTGTAGCGCGGCTTGTGCAGCGCGATCAGGCGCAGCTCGCGCACCTCGGCCTCGAGCGGCGTCGCGCACTCGAGGGCGGTCACCTTGCTCGCGAGCGCCACCATCTCGCCCATGCGCGAACGGGTCTCCGACGCGGTGAAGTAGGACCGGACCCGGGAGCGCAGGTCACGGGAGGTGCCGACGTAGAGCACCCGATCGCGCTCGTCGCGGAACAGGTAGACGCCGGGGGCATGGGGGAGCGACTCGGCGAGGTGGCGCTTGCGCCGCTGGGCCGCCGAGACCTTGGCGGAGAAGGTCTGGAGCTCCTCGAGCGTGTGGACCCCGAGGCCGCCGAGGCGCTCCATCAGCCCGTGGAGGACGTCGACCGTCGCGCGGGCGTCGGAGAGCGCCCGGTGGTTGGGGGTGGTCAACGAGCCGAACGCCACCGCCAGTGAGCTGAGCTTGCAGTTGGGCGCGTCGTCGCGGGTCACCACGCGGCGGGCCAGGCGAGCGGTGTCGAGCACCTCGAAGGTCGGCCACGGGTGGCCCTGCTGCGCGGCGAAGTGCTTGAGGAAGCCGATGTCGAAGGGCGCGTTGTGCGCCACCAGCACGCACCCCTGCGCGAACTCCAGAAAGGCCGGCAGTGCCGACTCGATCGGGGGCGCGCTCGCCACCATCGAGTTGGTGATCCCGGTCAGGACGGCGATGAACGGCGGGATCGCGGTGTGCGGGTTGACCAGCGTCTGGAACTCACCGAGCACCTCGCCGGCCCGCACCTTGACCGCACCGATCTCGGTGATCATCGAGCCGCCCTCGGCCGACCCGCCGGTGGTCTCGAGGTCGACCACGCAGAACGTGAGATCGCGCAGCGGGCGCCCGAGCTCGTCGAAGCTCATCTGTGCCGACCAGCGCGGTCGGCCCTCCTGCATCGTGCTCACGTCCATGACGCTAGGGCGGGGTACCGACACAAACCGTTCGCGGCACGCCGGGCACACCCACCTCCTAGGCTGTACGACGTGACGCTTCCCGTGCCCGGTCCCGACCAGCGCTGGCGCTGCGGTGGCTGCGGGAACCTGACCCGGTTCGACGTGACGCGCACCCGCCGCACCCGCGAGTTCTGGCACTTCGACCTCGCCGGCGACCACGTGGTCGAGGACACCGAGACCCTCGTGGAGACGCTCGAGCGGCTGACCTGCCGCTGGTGCGGGCGCGAGGACGCCGTCGAGGTGGTGGCCCGCGCCGAGGCGTCGGCGTCCGACGAGGCGAACGGCTGACGGCCGTGGCTGCCGAGCCCGGCGGACGGTCGGGCGACCGGGTCCGCGCCCGGTTGGTGGCGGTGGCCGCCGAGGCGCTCGGGCGGATGGTGCCCGAGCAGGTGCCGGCGCCGCTGCGCCGGCTGGCCAGCTTCGCGCCGTCCCGCCGGGCGCGGCTGGGGGGTGACCGGATCCTGGAGACGGCGGAGGCCGACGAGGTGTTCCGGGGGCGGCTGGCCGTGCAGGCACGCGCCGTCGTACCGGAGGCGGGCGTGGAGCTCGACGCCGGTGACGCCGCATCCATCGACGCCGCGGCGCTGGCGTGGTTGGAGCGGCCCGACGGGTGGCAGGACGTGGTGACCCGCGCGGCGGAGCACGGACGGGCCCGCGAGGAGGAGGCCGCCGTGCGGGCCGCGGACGAGCGCGCCGACCGGCTTCAGCGCCGTCTCGACGACGCGACGGTCGAGCTGAAGGCGGCACGGCGGAAGGCGCGAGACGACCTCGACTCGCTCCGTGTCGACAACGCCGACCTTCGCCGCAAGCTGGGAGAGTCCCGGCGCCAGGCGAAGGACGCGGTCGTGGCTGCAGACGCTCTGCGCCGCACGGTGGAGGAGGCGGGGGCGTCCGCGCGCACGGCGCAGGCCGCGGCCGAGGCTGAGATCCGGCGCCTCCGCGCCCGGATCACCGAGCTGGAACAGCGACTCATGGGCGCTCAGCGCGAACGTCGGACGGACCGCGACGATGCCAGCGTCCGGGCGCGGCTGTTGCTGGACTCCGTCGTCGACGCGGCGACCGGGCTCAAGCGCGAGCTCGGCCTGCCGACCGTGGAAGGCGCGCCGGCCGACCTGGTCGCCGCCGACGAGGGCGACGCCGGGCACCGGGCGTCGTCGGGGGCGTCTTCGTTGTCGGTCGACGATCCTGCGCTGCTCGACCAGCTGCTTGCGCTGCCGCGGGTGCACATGCTGGTCGACGGCTACAACGTGACCAAGACCGGCTGGCCCGAGGCCGCTCTCGACGTGCAGCGTGACCGGCTGATCGGAGGACTGGCGACGCTCGGCGCGCGCACCGGCGCCGAGCTGACCGTGGTGTTCGACGCCGCCGAGACCACGACCCGTCCGATCGTGCGTCACCCGCGCGGGGTGCGGGTGCGGTTCACCCCCGCCGGTGTGATCGCCGATGACCTGATCCGG
>Ga0207675_100001328_pt1 | contig 24784 bp, 40 predicted proteins | sample KBSSwiS42_FD_184305 | JGI IMG/M metagenome (GOLD analysis project Ga0207675, IMG submission 184305) | Switchgrass rhizosphere microbial communities from Kellogg Biological Station, Michigan, USA - KBS Switchgrass S4-2 (SPAdes) (version 2) | ecosystem: Host-associated > Plants > Roots >...
CGAGCGGAAGTTCTGCGTCCGGATCGCAGATTGCCACGATGCGCCGCACCATCCGGCCGCCGATGAACAGCCAGTCCACGTCGTGGCGGGCGCAGTGCACACTGACGTAGTGCAAGGCCGCAAATCCCTCGCTGCCGAAGAACTCGACGTCGCTCAGATCCAGCACGAGCTGTTTGGAAACGCCGGTGTGGCGCTCGACGAAGCGGCCAAGGGCGCGGGCATTGGTGGCGTCGAGATCGCCGGTCGCGGTGATGAGCAGTCGCATCTCGCCGAGGTGCCGCACGGCAAAAGCGGCACGTCCGCACCGTTCTGACTCGTCGGCCGACGACAGCTGTGCACGATACAACCGGACGGTATGAGCAGTAGGCATCGCGAACCCCCTGTGGTCCCAAGGTGCGGGTCACGGCGGAGGGCTCTGCTGGTTAAAAAGCCTGGTCGGCCGCAACCCGGCTGTTAGCTCAACCACGGTTGAGGCTACTACGAATTTCGCACACCATCGCCGCCGGTCACAGAAATTTCTTGGATTGCTGCGAGACTGTGCCTTTCCACATGGAAGTGGACGTGTTCCTCCGCGCCAAGCTCAGCGCAGGCGTTGGTAGCGAAGGTGGGACGACGCGGGAGCTGAAGGTACGGGACTCGTCGAGTGACCCGGACCGCCGCTGGTGGATGATCCACGTACCCGGCGCGCGATGGCCTGACCGACGAGATTGAGTTTATGGCCCGCTGACTTGATCGCTCTTTTACCGACACCCCATCTAGGACGTCTATCCGGTCTGCAGGGCTTGATTAGACCCCACGCGTTTCAGTTTGGTCCGGCGACTCCTCGATGCCCGCGCCGGACTGAAACGAGGATGTTCCACTCCAGGCATCGACTCGAACGAATGATCGTCGCTCATTGCTTGCACTGGGACACAGTACGCACATAGGCCGGGACCGAACTTCGGATAGCCGCAGGCGGGACAGATGTTGATGGTGGTCATTCCAGTCCGCTCCCGCATGTCAGGGGTCATCACGTACGAGCCAGTTTGCTGGCACGGAGATTAAGTGTTAGAGGGATTACCCCATCCCTGAGAAATTAACCGTGCCGTCAGCCCACGATCGGTTGATTGGCGTCCGGTCAGGCTTCAGACTCTGACCGCGACCCGCGATAGCGCCTGTCGTGTTCATTCTGCGGAGCTCGACGGGCCTCACAGCTAATTGGCAGTCGGCCCACCCAGGCCGGATGATTTAGGGAGTGGGTACCGCCCTCGTCGTGACACTGCTGGTGCTGTTGGCTGTCGCCATAGTGGTCAATCAGCTCCTTCGACTGCGAAGGTGGCTGAAACGACCACCTAGCTCGCGCCCTTGAGGGCAGCAGTCGGGTCCGTCACCACCGGCGGCCTTCGGACACTCCCAGCCGCGTTTCGTGGAGACTGCGTACGGTCCGCTGTCCCGTCGAGGCACGTGCAGTGGACGCTGAGCGGGCGGCCCGTACATGGTTTGATCGTGCGGCATGTCCAGTGTGGTCGCCGCCGTGCCCAAGGCACGGCTTTATGTCCTACGTTTTTCCCGGCCCGAGGCTGTTCCGTTGGGGCAGCGTGGTTGGGTAATCCACTTCCCGGTGGTGGTTTGCACCAGCTGATCCTGCACCGTGTCGAGCCTATTGTGCCGAGGTTCTGGATCATGCGCTGCCTTGGCTTCGGCGCGTTGGTGGGCGGTGAGTAGTAGTTGGTCGAAGGTAGCGCGATCTGGGCAGAGGTCGTCTTGCTTCGAGGTGCGGACGTCTGCGAGTAGCTGCTCTGCCAGGGTCCGTAGTTTGGTGTTTGTTTCCTGCGAGCGCCACTTCAACAGGTCGAAGGCCGCCTCTGAGTCGATGCGATAGACGTACATCAAGACACCCTTGGCTTCTTCGATGGCCGCTCGGTGTTCGGCAAAATCGGCGACGGCTCCGCTGATCGTTGCGTCACGTGCTTTATCCGAGCGTGTTTCGTCGATGTAGAAGCCGTGGGTGCCGATCACTTCGCCGCTGTTGTCATGCAAGCGTTCACCGATGACGACGATGTCGCGGGTGTCGCCCTGCACGGTGATGATGCGGTGGCGGGTGCTGAACGGTCTGTGGCTTTGGCGGATGTCGTCCAGTGTTGCCGCAATGTACTCGTAGTCGTCGGGGTGCTTGTGCGAGAGCCAGTTGTGTGGTCGGCGTGACTGTTCCGGGTTGGTAGCCGTGGATCTGTTCGACCTCGGGCGACCATTCCCACCGCTCGTCGGAGAAGTAGAAGCGATACCAGCCCACGCGTTGAGCCGTCCCACCGGCAAAACGCGCGCTCAAGCGCGGCTCCGCTCTCAAGAGGGCTGTTGTCGGAAGGCTCGGTTCCGCGCGCCCAGTCAATCTGCAACACAGTAGTTTCTACCCGAGCGCCACTGGCCGACGTCCGCTGATAGGTCCCCGGCAGCTGCGGCCGGTGAGAAGGACTCTGAGTCGGAATCATCGGCTGAATCGCTGACCAGCGAACGATTCGAGTGGGCGGAGCAGTGGAGATGAGGCCGAGCGCTGACTTGTTACGGTTCTTCGAATCCTCATCGACTTAATCAACAGACGTTCGACGCACCGCGCCGCCGTCTCCGTCGACTGTCGCCCACCAGTCTGCGCGCACCGGCCGACCTCACACGAGCGCGCGAACACCGCACGAGTTCGGCCCGCCACCAGGGCGCCGGTGGCGGCGAGGCCGGGACACCGAGCGCACCGAACTCACCGCTTGGCCTCATCCGCCAGACGGACTGAGACCTGCGCGGCCAACGCTGCAGCATGATCATCACGACGACGAGAGCGGCTCAGGAAGCCTGAGTCTCCGCCTTCTCGTCTGTCTCGTACGCGAGGTCGAGCCGTTGTTCGGGTCGCTGCACTTCGGCCCGCAGCACGCTGGCGTAGTACGACTTGTCGGCGTCGGTGAGCGGAGGCGGGACGATGCTCCTGGGCCACAAGCGTTTCGCACGAACGGCGTCGATCTCAATGGCGAATACGATCACCGTTGCCTGAAGCGCCAGCCATGCCAGCAACCCGAGAACCACGCCGAAGAAACCCGCGACAGCCTGGGCGTGGCGCAACTGGTGGGCGACGACTATCCCGGCGGCCGTCAGCAGAATCTGCCAACCCAGTGCGCTGACCGCAGCGCCGAAGAGCATCGAGCGCGTCGGCACCCGCCCAGCCGCAGCAATCCGGAAAAGCACGACGAAGAAGCCGAAGCCTAATGCCGTCCCGACTGCCAGGCTGACCACCCGTGCCGGTAGGCCGCCAAAACCGAGGGAGGTCGCGGTCGCAGCGGCGGTGCTGGCGCCCCCGGTGACGACGACGATGAGGCCCAGAAGCAACAACAATGCCAAGGTGCGCAAATAACGGGGGAAAAAGCCTGGCCGGTCCACCTTGGGTACCGCCCACACCGTATTCAGGGTGTTCTGCAGGGTATGGGCGAACCCGCGGCCGCCGACGAGTGCGCCGGCAACTCCGATCATCAGGGAAGGCAACGTGCTGCTGAAGGTTTCGACACCGAGTTGGTCATGGATTTGGCCACCGATGATGGGAAACTCAGCGAACGCTGAATTCACGAGCTTCGCGTGGAGTCCGGGGTATTCCCGCAATGTCACGCCGAGGATGGCGGTGAATGCCAACAGCAAGGGGAATGCGGCGACGAATGAGTTGTACGCCAGCAGACCGACTAGGTTGCCGGCTTCGTCGTCGCCAAATTTCTTGACCACCGCAATCGGGAAACTGATGACACCATGCCGCTGTTGCCAGCGATCGAACCGACGAACGACCCTTTCCGCCGGATTCGTAGGTGACTGATCAGGATGGTGCTGAGACTGCGTCATCCCTGGTTCGTACGCGTTCGTGACGCCGCTATCGGCCATCGTTCATCCTCGCGGTCCGGCCCCTGCATAACCACGGATACCCAGAACAACCCCCTGACCAACAATGGCTGATTGGCCGACGCAGGAAATGGTCCGGCGCGAATCGCGGCGGAAACGAACGCTGTCAATACTCAGCGAACGCCGGCTGACGGCTCGGTTAATTCAGGCCGCGATGGGTATTCCTTTCATGACCAAGGAGGTCATCATGTTGCGAGGACTAAACGGGCTGCTCGGGGTGGTGTTAGGGATTCTCACGGCCGTGCTCGGCATTGTCCTGGGGATCGTCGCGGCTGTGGTGTGGCTCGTCGGCATGGTGCTGTGCGTGACGGTAATCCTGCTTCCGCTCGGAATCCCCGTCACGAAGCTCGGCCGCCGCCTACTCACCCTTGCCGGCGACCTGATGCACATCCCTTGATGCGACGTGCGCCCACACGCGCAGTCACCGCAGGGCGGATGACGGTGTCAATCACTTGAGTGACCAAGAAGCTCATCATGAAACTGCTACGGCGGCTGCTCGAAACGATGTTATGGATCCTCGTCTCCGCGGCCTCGTCGGCGTATTGCTGTGTGTGACAGTCATTTTGCTTCCAGCTCCTGCAGGGTGAGCCTGTGACCTGTGGGTTAATGGCCAAGCAATCGCCGTCTTGGGTCGCCTCGTGGTCTCCTAACGCGGAAGTCATGATCCATCGCCCCAGCCGTCGCACCGCATCTCGCGCCATCTGCACGGTTGCACCGCGTTTTCGTAGACAAATCCGTTCACAAGCAAGCAAGCAGCAAGCGGAGCAACATGGCGCCTGACCCCACGAGCCGGGGAGGTCGGCCATGCCGAAGGTTCAGATCTGAGCCGCTCCGGGACGTCCAGAGCGGCGGGGTCAGGATGCCACAGCCAACGCTGTTGTCGTGCTGGGTCGCCGGTTTCGAGGCGAATGGTGGTGGGCGGTGACGTCTTGCACGAATTGCCCGATCATCCCGATCGCGCGTCTGCTTTCCGGTGTGGCGTGTGCGGCGACCGCAAACGCGTGCACCTGTCCTTGCCAGAGATGAAGGTCGCACGGCACGCCGGATGCCCGTAGTCGATCGGTCATCAGTTCGGCGTCGCCACGCAGCAGTTCGTCGGCACCGGCATGGATCATCACCGGCGGCAGGTCGCGTACGTCTTCGGCGACCGGGGAGGCCAACGGTCCCGGCTCGCCGTCCACCGTGATCCGCGACTGCGCTCGCGCGACGTAGCGGGCGAACACCGCCGCCGCCTGGGGCGGAAACACCGAGCAACGCGCCGCCTTCCCGCGCCCGGCGCGGTCCGGCCGAATGTCGGTCAGAGGCGAAATTGCCACCACCCCAGCAGGTTTCGGCAAGCCCACGGCGGGAATCGACAGGGCGGTCATGAAGGCAAGGTAGCCACCGGCGGAATCGCCCGCCACCACGATGTCGCCGTCACCGTAGCCGGTCTCGCACAGCCATCGATAGCCGTCCAGCGCATCGGCGACCGCACTGCTGATCGGGTACCTGGGCAGCATGCGGTAGCCGACGCTGAGAACCGGGGCATCGGCCGACCGGGACAGGCACGACACCAACGCGCGGTGGGTGTTTAGGCCACAGGTGAGAAAGGCCCCGCCATGGAAGTAGAGGACGGCCCGCGCGGTGCCTGAGCGCTCGGCCCGAACCCACTCGGCGCGACAATGCGGTAGGACGATCTCACCGATCTGGGTGTGGCGCGGCCTGGGCAGCCAGCGCGCGGCTTCATCGACCCACCCGGTCGGCCAGGGAAGGCCGGGTGCGGCCATCCATGCCGACACGAATGGTTTGACGCCGAAACGGGCTCCCAGCAACACTGCTCGAGACCGCAGGCTCACAGCACGATGCAACGAAGGAGTCCGCTGCGCCGACACGTGTTTGACGCGCTCGCCGTTGCTCGTCACAGTCATGGCTGCCGCCTCCGTCTGACGCTGAGGCAGCGAGGCAACAGGAGTTCCGGCATAAACGCCGAATTCGGGTTCGCCGCCGTGTGGTCCTCAGACTCGTCGCGTGGCCGTCGAGCCACGAATCCAGAAGCCTTAGTTGACTTCTGGATACCCTTGTGCAGACGGGGTACCCCTTGACGCAGCCGACAAAACCCGAATGCCGACAGCAGATGAGCACGAGAGCGCTCACTCGAGAATCAACTCACGAACCGCCTGATCCGGACTCCTACCCGAACATCGTTCTCTCGCAAGGACTCCGCTAGCCAGCTTAAGCAGTGGCGACGGCCGAGACCTCCCGCCGAGGCGGGCGAGAAGTGACTTGTCGGGCGGTGGCGCACCTGGATCGCGAACGCCCACACCGGGATACACCGGCGTCTACTCGACATTCCTGCGCGCACCGAAAATGTCGCTCGCCGTTACGGTCTCGACGCCCGGAGCTGCTGCTAGCGCCATGCCGACGGGGACTCGTTGGGGGGTGGGCGTCTTGACGCGAAAAGCAACCCTCTCGAAGACGATCGCTCTTGCGTAGTTCTCGCTGTATGAAGAATGACGACGGACATCCCAGACCTATACCTGGAACCGGTGCCGCTCACCGACTCTCGCCGGTCGAGAGGTTACTCGGCGGCGGCTCGCACCGCCGCTATCAGCGCCACGACAACGAGGGCCAGCAGGAGGACTACGAGCAGCACCGGCCCGAGCAGGAGTCCGAGGACCAAGAGAAGGGCGAGGGCGATCTTCGCCTGGCCGCTCAGACCAGATACCAGACCTTTGATCGCTGCCCACACAGGATTCTTACCGGTCAGGAGAGCCCGAATGCCTTCCAGCCCCGCTTTCACGCCGGCACCACCGTTTGCGATCGCCTCGACGAGCGTGTCCATCCACTCCTGGACCTTCCTCGTCAGCGCTTCCCCGCGGTGTCGCACCGCGTCCAGAAGCCGGTGAACTTGGGTCTTTACCCACTCCACGACGGCCTCGACCGACGACCAAACCCGGCCGCGAGGGGCGTTGGTAGGGCCGCTGCATTCGGACGATGACGAAACCGGCGGGCGCGTGCGATTCGGCGAGGTGGACCGCGACGGCGCGGACGCGCGGGACCTTTCTTCTCGGGAACGCTTCCGAGTCGCCGGCTTCGCGGAGGTGGGGTGGCCTCGCACCTGTCCGGGAACGGCGGTGTCGGGGTGGCGCTGCCGGAACATGTCCGAGGCTGATACGCCGCTGGCATCGGATCGTTTCGGTGGTGGCATCGATTCCGCCCGCCGTGGGCCGCGCCGCGGTGCGGCGGTAGTCGACTTCGTGGCTGCCGTTCGCCTGCGTGGCGGTCGCACCACGGCGGTTTCGGAGGGAGGCGTTGATCTCATGGCCGGACCAGCTTCGGCTGTTGCCGTGGCCGGACCAGCTTCGACTGTTGCCGTCAGGTTGCCGCGGTCATTGGTCTTCCCGCTGCCGGCCGCGCGTCCACGGCGCGGCTTCACCGGTGTGCTCCGGCCGCTCGCCCTCTCTCGCGCCCTCATACTCGGCTAATACCCCCCGGTCCAATCCCCGAAACCGGGTCTAATTCAGCGGCGGAGCGCTACTAGCATCCGGCGCGACGGCGGCGCACTGGTCGGGAGCGTGGAACGCAAATCCTCACCGTAAAATGGCCGCTAGCCTCACCAGCGGCGAGTTAAGCGACCAGGTCGTCGACGTCGCCGCCTTGCCCCGGGTAGCGGTCGATGTCGAGGGCCGATACTCGCCGCTGTTCAAGCTCAACCAGGTCCGTCCGCCGTGGTAACCAACGGGCTCGCCAAGCTGCACATCCGCTGGCCCCGCAGTCGCGGTGGTGTTCTGCGAGGCCCTCCAGCTCGCCGAGGATTGAACTACCGTTTCCTCACCGCCGGACACCTTGGCCACCACCGAACACCAGGCCCTGCAATGCATCTCACGTGACAACGTGGTCGAGGCGGCCGGCCTCGACGCCGGCCGCCCGGACCCGAGCCCACCGCCAAAGTCTGTGCCTGGACCCACAGCATCGGCCGGTCGGTGCCCGACCGCGGCCGACTCCGCCTCGGAGTCTGGCAGGCCTGGCCAGTCGGAGTTCTGGCTTCGTGCGCAGCACCGGTCTGTGATGTGACACATGGGTCTTCCACGTACGCCGGCATAAGCCAGCGGAATCTGTTACGCCCTCGTAGAGAGGTTGGTGGGTAACACCGACGACGGGGCCGCGGACGTCGCTCGCCGAGAACCTCGATGCGACCGCGGTCGCCTACGAGCTCACACGGGTTTGCACTCGGGCCGTTCCGGGTAATCACTTCCATAATCACGTGTACACACCGTTCGGTCTGAAGTCGACGCAGAAGGCGCGTGAATGACAATAGATTCGGGGACACCGTGATCATCTTCATCAGCTTCGGAATCGCCGTCCTGGCGCTGGGCTACGTCCTCGGCATCCCCATTCTGGGAACGACTGGGGCCATCCTGCTCATCGTCGGGTTGATTGTGTGGATCCTGCGCCAGTCCCAAAGTGTGGTTCTTGGCTCCCTACGTATGCGTAACCGACCACCGCAGCCAAGGGTGTCGAAGCTGTCGCCGACGGTGCCGATCGATGGCGCGGCGCCGATCTCAGCGAGGCGTTCGCTATTCCGGATCGACTTAAACTGACATCCGGCATCAGAGGTTGACATCGCAACCCCTCCAACACTCTTCCACCCCAGCAATTTTCACCACAGTCAGCCATCCCGATGGCGTCGAGCACCGTACGGAATGCGCATATGCGCCGCGACCCGCCAGCCTACGATCATCGGCTGATATGCGTCGGTGATGAAACGGACGCGGGCACCCGGCCCGGGCCGGCACGAGAACTCAGTGACCCTCGTTTGGGGGCGGTGGGGTGAAGTCTCGCCCCCATCAGGTCAGGATACTGCGCGGCGGGAGCGGGCTTGGTGGTGCGCACCTGTTTCCCGTGGCGGGCGCCAGTAATCCCGGTCAACTCGCATGTGGCGGGCAACCTTATCGCGTCCGATGTCTTAGCCGGCGCGGCGGGCGGCTTTCCACAGTTTGCGCGCGACGTAGACCCGATTATTGTCCTCCCCGAGCTGCCGGGACGCTGGTTTCCAGGACGGCGTCCGGCAGGCCCGCGCCGCGCCGACGGGCTTCGAGGCTTGTTCGCGTTGTACGTGCTCGGGCTCACCTAAAGCCCTGCCCATGCAGATGGCTCCATCCCCGAAGTCGCCGCGGTTAGCGTCGATGAACCCGACTACTTCTTTTGCTGGCGGTCGAACTCCGCCCGAAGCAACTGCCGCCCGTTTCAGAATCTCGTTGGCGCGCTTGAATCTTCGGATCTCCTGATCAAGATCGTAGATCCGCTTCGACTCCGCGGTAGATACTCCCGGCGCATTCCCGTCGTCGAGGTCGGCCTGGCGCACCCAGAATCGCACCACTTCACGCCGCACCCGACTCGACACCCAACTTGGGCACCATCCGGATGCCACCTTCTCCTCCGGGCTATACCGACGACTGGTTGGCTTCCCCGGCGGCTTTCCTTCGGGCGGCACGACTCCATCCTCGTTTCCAAGGTCAGGAGCCTCCAAGATTTCCAGAGCGACTCATATATGACGCCGAGTCGACTCCAGTCATAATGCGTTTGGGTCAATTCCGCAGCGCGGACCTAGATCCCGCCGTCCCAACCAGGACGTTGTCCAGCCCGGACCGCCGGTCCGGGGTGTACGGCGCGCCCCGGGAGGGTGTGCCGCCGCTTTTACGTTGAGGCGCACATCGTCGAAGCGACGCACCTGCGGCCGCCGGCCGGAAGTCCGACGATCCCGAGGTCGTTAAGTTGGGTGAATGCGCGCCGCGGATCTGTCGCCGGCGGTTGTTTAGGACGCTGCTCGCGTAGGTGGAGCCGCCGACCGTCTCGATGTGCAGCGATGACACCGGACACCAGGTCGACAATTAGCACGTCCGAATTCCCCGCCGCTGAGCTACCCCCGCCTCGGCAACGTGGGTTGGGATGCGCTGGTTGCGGGCCGCTGATGCTGGTGCTGAATCATCGGCGGCGCCACACCACGACGCTGACCACGACCGCTGCCGCGATCAGCGCCACGATCGGCACACGGGGCTTGAGCGAGCCGGTGATGTCGGCGAAGGCCCCGCGGGCCGCGGACTGTGCGGCATCGGCCTTCTCGACGGCGACTTCTCTTGTCTCGTTCGCCTTTTCGGTGATGCGGTCCTTGCTGTCGGCTACTTTCTGCGTAACCTCATCTTTGACGTCGGCATTGCCTGTCAAGCCCTCGACGGTCTCGCCAAGTTCCTTGCGCGTCTGCTCGATGTCGGTCTGGATGTCGTCGATCCCGGCATTAGGTCCGGGTTGGGGGGGCGGTGGGGTTTTGTCCGTGGTCACGGCGGGCGTCCTTCACTTCGTGGATGTCTTGTTTGACGTTGGCGACGGTCATCTCAGGGTGGGCGAGGCGTTATTGCCTGGGCTGTCACCCGCACTACCACGGTGACGCGGCACATATTTTCTGAACGCGTCCTTGACCTTCTCGCCAGCCTCTTTGAGGCTGGCCTTCGCCTGGTCGGCCTTGCCCTCATTTTCAGTGCTCTTGTCGCCCGTGGCCTTGCCGACCGCTTCCTTGGCCTTACCGATAAGGTTTTGGGCCTTGTTCTTTGCCTTGTCCATACCGCTCACAGTGTCTACTCCTCCTTCCCGGGGCCGTCCGTCCCGCCCGTGGGTACCTCACCAGCCAGAGTCGAAACGTCAGGCGGGTGCTTCAAGCAACAAGCTTGCGCTGCTTGCGCACGACCTTGCGTGCCTTCTTAGCGGTATCGGCAACTGCGTCCGAGGAAACAGAACGGATTTTGCGGCCCTTCTTCTTGGTTGTCTTCGTTAACTCGTCGATCGGATGCGCGAGCGAGCGCGGCATCATGAACTTCACGGCATGGGTGAAGAGACGGCCGGCGAGCATCACCATAGGGATGCCCAGCGGTAGCAGGATGACCGTCACACACAGCACCAGACCGACAAGCCCCACTACGGCCGCGAGGATCCACAGCAGGGCTCCGAGCAAGCCTCGTAGTAGTCGCATGATGGCCCTCCTTGGTTCGAGATTGCGCCCGTTTCTGTCGCCGAACGCAACGAAGCTCAAGTACTAGCCTTGCTCGGCAGTATTGACATTGGTTCGGACCGACCATCGGAAAGCCGCATGCGGGACAAATAGTGGCCGTGTCGGTCACCTGGTCCGCTCCTCGCACGGCGCGCTCCGTTCGTTCGGTGAACATCCTTCCGCTCCTGGTAGGAGTACCCGTTACTGGATCAATTAACCCGGTCGTCAGCCCATTTGCTAACGGCCGCACCGTCATGGCGTGAGCGCAACCCGCCCGCCGACGGGTTGGATCTGGACTTCCCCCACAACCATGGAGAGGCATGGACTAACTAAGCCCCCCGCCCCGTCGTTGACGCCTCGCAGGCGTGAAAATGGGGGCGGGGTTGCCTGCCGACGCCGACTACGTGCTCGCAATCCTGGACGACCACACCCGGCTTTCGGTGGGCTACCGGCTCGGCTATGCCGAAGAGACCGTGCGGCTGACGGCGGCGCACACGCCGGGGCTAACCGCCCGTAGCGTGCCGCGCTCGGTCTGTGCGGACAACGGCAGCGCTCTCTGCGAGCGTGGCTATTGCGGGCCTGCGCGAAACTCGGTGTGTCTCTGGTACATTCGCAGCCCGACCGACCCGAGGGACGAGGCAAGCGAGCGATTCTTCCGCACCGTGCGTGAGCAGTTCCTCGTCGAGGTCACCGACGCCGGCGGCGAGTGTCACTGCGGCCCGGGGCCGTTCGTGTCTCCGTTTACGGTCTGCTCCGCATCCCGCTCCGGTGACCATCTCTGGCCGCGCATGTAACGACGAGTTCTCCGATACGCCAGCAGTTCTCCGCCGGCGTCGAGTTCGATTTCATACAGCGCGAGTATGTCCGCCGTCGACGGGATCCGCCGGTCTTCGACGACTTCGGCCTCGACGATCCAGCCACCCTCGTCGACGGGTTCTACCGCGGTTATCTGCGTCGGTTGGCGGTCAACAACCGCGGTGATGTACTTAGGGGCAAGTTGGGCCGCTTCGAACGCATGCATTGACGGTTGATCAGCGTCGCGATCTTTCCGCGATCGTGGGTGTGCCATCGTCGTCACCCGCTTTCCAGCGATGTCTTCTCAGCGGCCATTGGCGCCACTATCGTCTCCAGTCTGCTTCTTGGGCAATAACTCCCTCAGCGCTTACTCAGACGTCGCACGACGGCATATACCCCGACGGAGTCCTGCCCAAACGTCAATTTGGAGTATTGGAATAGTTGCGTCCAGCCCATGCTGCCCTTCCCCTCACCGACCAGCAAACATGGCCTGACGAGCAGTTGATGGGCCACGGCCAAACCAGCGAGGAACCACCACTACTAGAGAGGCCGAGGCGTGGCGGCTCGACCGCCTGCCAGATGTCGATGAACGGATGGCCGCGCGATTCTGTGTCTGCTCGCGCTGGGCGTGACCGGTCCGCCGAACTACACCGTCGCCGCACAAGCGTCTGTCGGCAGCAGACGCGGCGCCGCATCACCGCCACCGCGATCCACCACGCCGCAGGGGACGGTCGCTCTCACGCCGATGACGGTGAGGTCGTTCTCGTTAATCACGCGTGGACTGACCGGCGGGGCTAATTAGGACGTAGACGGGCACGTCTTCTAGGACGTAAGGAATCTGCAGTGAACGAACGGCGTGTGAGCGAGGGTTCGGTACTGGACACCCTGCCGTGCGATGAGACGACTGGATGACCAATCGACCATCTGTCCCGCGTGTGGCTGTCCGAAGGTCGGTCCGGGCCCATGTGCGTGTTGTCGAGCCGTGCTAGTGCTTAGCTCCACTGCGTTCGACCGGCCACAGCCGGCGCCGGTCGCAATCCCTACGGAGCGAATCATCAGCTACGGCCTGTACCGCTTCGCCATGGCCCGCTACACCAAAATGTAAGTGGCTCTGGCGGACTCAGTGTTACGGGCCGAGCCCTTCGAATTCGAGGGCACGCCGGACACGGTCAACATTGAGTACGTGTGGTTCGAGGACCTCGGCGGCGACACAGCCGCCTTCGCGGCCGGTCATCCCGAACATTGCGGGCTATCCGGCTGCTCGTAGCCCTCGGTCACGCCACCTTCCATGACGGCGATCGGAGCGCGTCACGGGCCTCATCGAGCCTGCGGCCGTTGCCAGCTAGAACACGTTCAGCCGTGGTGGCGAATACGGCGGCTGGTGCCGTCGATTGACGGCGGTGCAAATTCAGCTTTAGTCAAACACGACGGTCGTTGTTGTACTACGTGCTGATACATCGCCACCCAGCACGCTCCGGGGGCAACGGTGTCGCTTTCTGCGCTACATGTGGCTTCCGTCATATAAACGCTAGGTGAACATTGCGCGATGGTCTGTCCGCGGTAAGCGCATCGAGGAAGTGCGCAATCCGATCGCGTTTGCCGGCGAAATGTCGAGACAGTGGTTCTGGACATGCAGAGTGTTGGACGCTTCGCTCCATCGACCGTACTGCGGTCCGATCGGACGCCGAACGGCTCTGTGCCAGTGGGCATCCCGGCTCTACCGGCGCTTCGGGTAGAGGGGACGGCGGATTACGAAGGCCGCACGCTGGCGCGGAACTCTGACTGGTTAATTCAGAATCAGGTTGCCTGGCGGGTGGTCCCCGTTTGTTGACGGGTATGCCATTCACCGACTGAGTTCCTGTCCGACTTAGTAGCGGCTTCAAATCCAGAGGCACGGCAGGCCAACTATTGCAATTGCCGCAAATTGTGTGGACGGCTTGTCAGAATCCATAATCGGGCGGGCTCTGAATTCGTTCACGGAATCGAACTTCGCCGCATCGAAAGGGGTGATCTTGTTCAGGTCATAATCGAGATAAAGCGCGACTGCACTCGCATACTCCATAGCTAACCGCGTAGAGCACCGCGTTGCCGGCGCCAGGAGCCGACACAGACACGTCTGCTCGAGCTTGGTGCTCTAACGTCGGCTTTATCTGCCCTTATGCACGGTACGCCGTGCATCTGAGGCTTGCTCTAGCACTGCATCTCCCGCTGGACTCGGTAGCTCTGCGAACTGAACGTTGCCACGGCTGCCAAGCCGCGGCGTGGCCATATAGCGAGTGCCTGCGCTCGTTTGCGCGTCGGATTTCGTGGGCGAGTCCGTCGAAAGGAGATTAGCGAATTGTTGCCGATTCGCGATTTGTTTCACGCTCTCGTGGGTAGCCGGGGTTCAAGCATCGGTCCAAGTGTCGGACAGGTGGAAACGAAAATTCTGGACGCTGATTGACAGGAGTGAGGATTATGGCCAACGGAGGCAAGGTGGCATTGGCGGTAGGAGCCGGCTACCTACTCGGCAGGACCCGGAAGATGCGGGTGGCGCTCATGCTCGCCGCTGCGGGGATCACTGGAAAATTCCCGGGAAGCCCGACTCAGCTTGTGGCACATGGTCTGAAGTCGCTAGGTGCGTCGGCGGACGTGAGTCAGCTGTCAGAGCAGTTGCGTGGCGAGCTGCTCGACGCGGCTAGGGCGGCCGCGCTGGCGGCGGCGACGCATCAAGTGGACGCGCTGAACGATCGGTTACAGGGCGTCACATCGGCAGTGGGCGCTGATGAGTTACTCGATGACGTCGGCGACACCGTCGACCGGGCGGGTGAGCCAGTGCGCTCACTTACCGGGCTTGGGCGGCGCAGACGGCGCCGAGACGATGAGGACGGCTATCAGGACGACGACACCTACGAGGACGAAGAGCCGCTGGATGTCGATGAGGAAGACGTCGATGAAGACGAGGAACCGGACGACGACGACCTCGACGAGGACGACCTGGAAACGGAACCAGAGGACGATGAACCGCCGCGACGACGCGCTTCGGGACGAGGCGCCGCTAGCGCGCCACAGCGCCGGACCGCAACGACGGCGACCAAGCGCGCACCAGTGCGGCGAGGACGGTGAGACAGATGTCGCATTCAACGAATGGCGAGCCCCGTAAGTCGAATAAAGCCACCGAGAAGAGCGCGCTGCAGGACTCCCTGCAGAAGTTGGCGGGAACATTCACCGAGCGCGCGATGAACTCCGCATCGAGCCGCCTTAGCGGCGCAACCGGACGCCTCACCGACTACGCGCAGGGCGGAGGCGGCAGCGGCTTGTTGGCGGCCGTCACTGGTGTCGACAAGCTGGCCTCGGGCAAGTCGCCAATCAAGTCGGCCATGAGCGCCGGATTGGCCGGAACCAAGGACAAAGTCAAGGACACCCTGAGCAATGTCAAGGACTCGCTGCTCGGTGGGAAGGGTAAGGGCGCTGGGAAGAAATTGAAGCTCACCAACATCATCGAAGACATCGATGTCGGAGCCCCACTCGACCTCGTGTACCGGCAGTGGACCGAGTACCCGCAGTTCCCGAAGTTCATGAAAAAGGTCGAGCAGGCCGAGCAGACGGCGGACGAGAAGGTGCAGTGGAAGGCGCAGGTCTTTTGGTCGCATCGGAGTTGGGAGGCGTCGATCATTGAACAAGTCCCCTTTGACCACATCGTGTGGCGCTCAAAAGGTGCCAAGGGCCATATCGACGGTGCGGTGTCGTTCCATGAGTTGGCACCTAACCTCACCCGCATCATCGTCGTGCTGGAATACCATCCGAAAGGCCTATTCGAGCGGACCGGCAATCTGTGGCGCGCCCAAGGGCGTCGAGCCCGACTGGAACTCAAGCACTTCAGGCGTCACGTGATGACGCAGACCGTGCTCCATCCCGACGATGTCGAGGGGTGGCTAGGCGAAATTCGCGACGGCGAAGTCGTCGATACGGGCGACACCGAAGACGACACGAAAGCCAAAGACGACACGAAAGCCAAAGACGCCGAAACCGAAGACACCGAAACCAAGGAACGCGAGCCTTCGTCGTCCTCAACACGACGTCGCGGGCAAGGCCGCCCCAGTTCTCCTAAGGGCGCGAACGGCGAACGCCAATCCCGCCGCCAAGCCGCCGTCAAAGAGAAGGAAGAGAGCCGCTCATGACCACCGCAATTCAACCGTCGGGAGGCACCGCCGGCGGCCCGAGCTCTAGCAGCTTGGCCGACGTCATCGACACAATCCTCGACAAAGGCCTTGTGATCGACGCTTACGTTCGCGTCTCTCTGGTGGGTATCGAGATATTGACCATTGACGCCCGGGTCGTCGTTGCGAGCGTCGACACCTATCTGCGATTCGCAGAGGCCGTGAACAGGATGGACATCTCGCAAACGGATCCCAAGACGGGACTCCCGGACCTGGTCGGCGAAGTGACCCACGGTGTCACTGAAGGTGCGGCTAAAGGCAAGACGAGTGGCGTGTTAGACGCCGCGACCGAAAAGATCGGCGATTTCCTCACCGACAAGCAGCAGGAGCGCCAGAAGGTGCGCAGCAGGAGGGCGGACCGATGACTTCCACCAAACAGCAACACGACGAGGACCAGGACACCCAGACCGGCGCCGCGGTTTACGTGTACGGCATTGTGCCCGGCGACGTAGAGGTCGAGGAACACGCCGAGGGAATCGGCGATCCGCCTGCCAAGGTAGAAGTTGTGCGGGAAGGTGATATCGCCGCGCTGGTCAGCCCGGTACCGACCGATCGTGCACTCGGTAAGCCCGCAGATCTGCAAGCCCACGCGGCGTTACTGGACGGCACCGCTGCGGTTGCGCCGGTGCTCCCAATGCGATTCGGCGCCGTGATGACGGACGCCGACTCTGTTGTGGAGGAGTTGTTGCGGGAACATCACGATCAATTCGCGCAGACGCTCAAGGCGTTGGAAGGGCACGCCGAATACATCCTCAAGGGGCGTTATCAGGAGGAAGCCTTTCTCAGCGACCTGCTATCCCAGAACGATCAGGCGCGCGGGCTTCGCGATGACATCCGCGCGAAATCGGAGGAGGCGGCCAGGAATTCGCGGATGGCGCTCGGCGAGTTGATCGCCAACACGATCGAGGCGGCACGCCAAGCCGATACGCAACGAGTGATCAACGAACTCAAGGGGAAGGCCGAGCAGGTCAACGCGCGTGAACCGACACACGAGTGGGATGCCGTCCATGTGGCCGTATTGGCGCGGGTGGACCGCGAAGCCGATCTGCAAGAGATCGTGGAGCGGCTCAATGAAAGCGCAAGGGGCCGTATGGAACTGCACCTTCGTGGACCGCTGGCCGCCTACGATTTCGTCGTCACCGCCACACCGGAGACATGAGCCAGATGGGGATCTTCTCGGGAATCATCGGGCTGCCGTTGGCTCCCGTGCGGGGCATGATCGTGGGTCCGATACGGGGTGTGATGGCACTCAGCGAAGTGATTGCGCGCCAGGTCGAACAAGAACGCAACGACCCGGCCACGACCAGACGGCAGCTGGAGGAATTAGAGGAAGCACGTGAGCGCGGCGAGATCTCCGCCGAGGAAGAGAGCGAGGCCCAGGAGCAGATTCTGCAGACGAGACTGCGCCCCGCAAGCGGTGAGCCGAAGCCGGAGAACGGGTGAGAACGATGGCAGAAGGCACCGGCACACGATCGCGCAGTGGTCGCGACGCCGAGCAACCGTCGGTGACGGCACGTGAAGCCGCCGAGCTGGCTCGGCAGTACCTGGCCGATATGACCGACCGCATGCCGGTGCAGACGACGTCGGTGTCGCCCACCGACGACGGTTGGCTCGTCGAAGTCGAGATGGTCGAAGATCGCCGGATCCCTTCATCCTCCGACGTTCTGGCGCTCTACGAGGTGGAGCTCGACCTCGAAGGTGAATTGCTGGCATACCGCCGAGTTCGTCGATACCTGCGAAGCCAGACCGCGAGCGGTGGTGAGCTGAGGTGACTTTCGCCAACGACGACTTCGCGCCGGTGCCCCGCAGTAGTGTGGGCGGGGCGCTCAGTACTCCACAGTCGACCAACCTCGGCGACATCTTGGAGCGGGTGCTCGACAAGGGCCTGGTGATCGCCGGTGACATCAGGGTCAACCTGCTCGACATCGAGTTGCTGACGATCAAGCTGCGGTTGATCGTCGCCTCTCTGGAAACCGCCAAAGAAGTCGGAATCGACTGGTGGGAGCACGATCCCTGGCTGAGTGGCAAGTCGTCGGAGTTACAACTCGAAAATGACCGACTACGCGCCAGGATTGAGCGACTCGAAGCCGGAAACGGCCAACGCGGAGTTATCGAGGCACGACGCGCGGAGCCCGAGGATGTCGACTGACGGTGTGGCCGTCTGGCTCTATGCGGTCATCCGCGGTGAGGTCGCCGATGATCGCATCGGCGGACTGACCGGAGTCGAGGGCGAAAGAGTCCGACATCTCGACGATGGCGACTTGTCGGCGATCGTGGGAACGGTTCACCTCGACGAGTTCGGCGAGGCGGCGCTACGGCGGAACCTGGAGAACCTCGATTGGTTGTCGGTCAAGGCACGCGCACACGATGCCGTGATATCTGCAATTGCCCGGTCCGGGCCCGTCCTCCCGGTGCGCATGGCGACCGTGTACCTCGACGACGAACGCGTCAAAGAGTTGCTCAAAACACGGCGCCAGGATTTTCTCGCCGCGTTGGATCGGGTGACCGACCGTGACGAGCTCGGCGTCAAGGCGTACGGCGACCTGGCCGCACTGACGGCTGGCGGCACATCAGTTCAGCAGCCTGCCGGTGAAAAGCCCTCCGGAACTGCGTATCTGATGAAGCGGCGACAGGAGCTCACCGCGCAAGAGAAGGCGCACAGCGTGGCCGCGGCGGAAGCGGAGCGCCTCCATGCCGCCCTTCTTCGACATGCGGTGGACGGCAGACAGAAACCGCCCGGCGATCCAGCGCTTACCGGTAAGCAAGCCTGGACCGTTTTGAACGGCACCTATCTGGTCGACAGAGACCGGGTCGAGGCGTTCCGCGCCACCGTCGCCTCGTTGCAGGAGACCACCACCGGTGTTGAACTCGAAATCACGGGACCATGGCCGCCGTACTCGTTCACCGGCGACGTGGTCAGCCCATGACTGAAGCTGTTGGCACCACCTATGACAACCGGCGAATCGCGCTCGTCGATCTTTTGGACCGGGTGCTCGCCGGAGGGGTGGTGATCACCGGTGACATCACCCTCTCGATCGCCGACGTGGACCTGGTCGTCATCTCGCTACGCACCTTGATTTCCTCGGTTGGTTCGCTACTGCCTCCCGATCCCGCCACAGGAGGCGAAGAATGACCGAACCACCCGGAGACCTGTCGGCAACACCGGCACCGCGCAACCGCATCAATTCCGACCCCGAATCCGTGGAACGGGGCCTGGTGAGTTTGGTGCTCACCCTGGTGGAGTTGCTGCGTCAACTGATGGAGCGTCAGGCCATTCGGCGCGTCGATCGCGGAGATCTGACCGATGATCAAGTCGAGCGCATCGGGACCACATTGATGCTGCTCGAAGAGAAGATGACCGAACTGCGTGAGCACTTCGGCCTCGAACCCGAGGATTTGAACATCGACCTGGGACCGCTCGGACCGCTACTGCCAACCAATTGAGCCGGGCCCTGTGCTGGCAGCCGTAGATCGTGATCATCGGTGATGTTGGCGTCGGTAGTGGCTTTGTCGGGCTCGGTGTTGTGTTGCCAATGAGATCTAGTGCAGCAGGCTGGCCAGGGTTCGGCGGGCGCCGAGCAGCCGGGCGTCCTATAGTCGCCGGAATTCGTTGACGGTCAATGTGATCAAGCCGGGTGGCGTTGTCCTGATGTCCGCGGACCTGATCGACCGGCACACGGCGGCCATCGATCAGAGCACCACCCGCATCGAGGAGACAATCGCGCCCTTTCAAGGGTTTCGCGACCCAACTGCACCATCCCCGCGTCAGCATCCTCACCGCCGACGTCATCATCACCGAGACCGGCGCCGACATGACCCTCTTCCCGACATTGACCGCCCTGCTACGCATGATCGATCTCGGAGCCGATGCGCGTAAAGCCCTGTCCCGCAGTCAGATCAAGCTGATCGCAGGATGGCGCTCCCGTGCAGACAACGCTGTTCTTCGTGCCTGTCGTTGAGGCTGTTCGGCCGGCGACCCACCTCGACCCCAACATTGGCCGCGGCAGCGTGAACCGATTCCGCAACTGACCCCGACGACAATTGTCTGGCCACCGTGGCCGTGCTCTGCACGCGTGTGCCTGGTCACTGCGAATACGACCGCGACGGCACCCGGCATCGTCAACGCCGCGCCAGTATCCCGGCTGGCAACGCGTCGCGTGCGCCCGACGTGGGCCGGGACGTCGGAGATCTTCCTGAAGAAACGATTGAGCGTCTGGGCGTTGGGCTGATGCGGTTAGAAGAAGCGATGGGTGAGGTGCGTGAGTACTTCGACCTGCGGCCAGAGGACCTCAACCTGGATCTAGGGCCGCTTGGGCCGCTACTGCCGCGCGAGCCCGGCTGAATCCAGCCGGGCTCGCTTCTAAGCGGAGCTAACGCCGCAGGATCCCCGATCGCCTTCGGCCAAATGCGGCGGCCACGATTGCGACGCCGATGGCGGCCACCACTACCTGGACGAGTAGTTCAAGCCAGTCGATGCCTTCTGTCGCCGTCGGAATGCCCATCGCTCGAGCCAGCGCGGTGCCGAGGAAGGCCGCCCCGATACCCACGAGAATGGTCAACCAGATCGGTATGCGCTGCTTCCCCGGTACCACCAGGCGGCCGAGCGCACCGACCACCAAACCGATCAGGATTGCGCTGATGATGCCGGTGATAGTCATCGTTCCTCCAAACAAGTTTCAGATTCGCACGAGATACCCATTTAGTGCGCCAAATAAACGCCTGCGTCAATGCGCCGACGTCGGGTCGGCGGCGCGAGATCCCACCGCCGCATGGGCCCCTTGTCTGGACGGGGCGCTGGATTTGCGCCTGCCGAGCGCGAATTGCACTGCAGTAACGGCGACTGCCGCGTAGAGCAACTGCGAGACCAAGCGCCTTGAGCCGGTTGCCCCATCCAAAATCTTTAGGGACGCGGTGGTGGCGCTCGGCTGGATGTAAGCCGAGGATCGTTTCGGCAAGGCGCCACAGTGTCAGCGGGACAGCGCGACCGCGGCCGCCCACAATGCGATATTGCCTCCAGTAGTGCTGGCCTTAGTTCGCAACGCGCCGGTCTGATCGGCGTCCCCGCCCGAGCCGATCGCGATTCGGAAGATGATATAGGCGATCAGCAGATGCAGGAACCCGGTGATGAACCGCCCCGGTGATGACGTAGCCAGCGCGGCCGCGACGCGGCCGACTGGGTGAGCGGTGGCCGAGCGTACAACACCCGTCGGACTGATCCCACCAGTCACTGAGGGATGGGATTCAGGCTATAGCTGGCCGCGGCGCCGGGGGCGGAACGCGTCTTTGACTTTTTCACCCGCATCCTTCAGGTGAGATGTCCGCTGATCAGCCCTGCCCTGAGCCTCCAACGCGGGGTCGCGGCTGGCGCGCCCCATTGCCGCCTTGACTTTGCCCTTGACCTGCTCCAGCTTATTCCTGGCTTTATTGGCAACGCTCATAGCACCCGTCCTTCTAATTCAGCTTCCACGGTCAAGCACCACCAAGCGATTACCCGTTTCCGTCATTGACCCTCGCCCCAATTAATCCTTCGACAGCCATACCACCGCGATCCTCACTGCGGTAAGCGACCGGACCGTTAGCTAAGCTAGTCATGGCGGCGGCCGGCGACATCGCGTCCGGCTGGTCCCATTCCCATGACTGCCCCACCACCGCAAGCCAGCGGCGCATCGCAACCCATCGGACAGCCCGTCCGTCAGCACACATCCGAGGGGGACCCGCCATGTCATTCCACTGCGCCACTGCGACTCTCGGATTGCCGCCCTCAGCATCAGTCCCGCGTCCGCGGCATGGCCCAGCAGCACGCTCACGAAACATCCCCATGCCAGCCGACGAGGGCGACCAACGCCGGCTCATCGCCGACGCCGATGACCACCGCCGGCCGGGCTCGCCAAACATAGACTGAACGTCAGATCCGCCCGGAACCTTCAACCACATCCAAACGATGTGGTCTCGACATTCAAACCGTTCTATCGTCAAGATCAGTGCTGCTCCCCTGTTGCGGCGATGGGGACTGTCGCTAGCTCCTCCTCGTATACCGACCCATGCTCACCGACCGAAGCCAGCCAGCTCTGGCCGCCGCTTCACTGAGGAGCTAGTGACAGTCCCCGGTGGCGTAGCGCAGTCGGGCGATCGGGACCCTGGCCCAGTCCGGGCCGAATTCCCTGCGCCAGGGCGCCTACAGGAGACGACGGATGTTGACCGGAAAGCCCCAGGCGCGTTTTGGCTTCGACATCTCCCTGTATGAGTCAGTCGAGGTGCTGGTCGACATCCATCCGTTGGTGCAATATGCGCACCACATCAATCAGGTCGGCGCTGGCAATCCGGTAGTACAGCGTGTGCGATCCAACAGCGTGCTGACCCTCGCGGTGGTCAAGGACGAATGGGTCGGTGCTGGACAGACCATCCTGCCGTGCGACCCGAACACCTTCTGGGACCCGCGGACCACCAAACGCGCCGACAAGTTCATCGTCGACAGCATCGACGAGCACGAGCTGTTCGCCGAGATGGGTTACTTCCCCGACGGACTGCCCACCATCGTCGCCGAGACCGGTGAGGTCCTTGCCGACGTCGTCGCCGGCCGGGAGAACCCCGACCAGCTCATCGTCAACAGCAATATCGGCATGGCCGTCTGCGATGTCGTCGTCGGCAAGGCGATCTATGACCGCGCCCTCGCCCAGAACGCCGGCACCACGTTGGGTCTCTGACCGAAACCGGTGGGCGCGCAACGGAAACCCGGTCTTCCGGCACGCCCACCGCGCTTCACACCAAGCCAGCCACCCCACACGGGGACAAGCGGAAAGGCCGACCCAGATTGACGATTATCGCCATCATCTATGCCACGACTCGCACTGCTAGTGCTTATGCGACAGATCACATTATCTGTTGAATCGCAATCATTTCCGGGAGGTTCTTGCCGGTGACGCAGCTCGACGACGCGCGGGTGGCTGCACCGGCCGCCGGCGGCCTCAATGGGCGGTATCGGACCGACTCCGGTCCATGACCGGTGTAGAGCCGATCACCCGACTTCGTCGAACAACACGAGCGAGACCGGCGCACGGGCCGCGATGTGAGTACACCGCGATGCACCGCGCCGAACGCCTCTGGCCCGCCACTATTGCGACGAAGTGCTCACCGCGGCGCGCTCGCTGACGCGGTGATCTCGACATCGAGGGCTATCTCGCCGACATTCCGTACGTCGCGACCGGCGGAGGCAACGCGTACAACGAAGTTCATTACGAACGGCCCATCCGGGTGGGCGATGATCTGGTCGTCGAAGTCATGTTCACCGACGTCTTCGAAAAGTCTGGGCGCGCAGGCACACTGTTGTTCCGGACCCACACGACGCGCTATTTGGACCTCACCCGAACAGGGCGGTGAACTCGTCGCCACCACCACCTGCGCCCACATCCGGGCGTTCGACACCACGAGGCGGCAGGGCGATTCCGAATGACCGATGCCGGTTTCATTGTCCGTTTCGGCACCGATCTTCCCACCGTCAGGCGAACCCGGGGCACCGGAGACCTCGTCCGGTTCGCGCAGGGTACGAATGACGCTGCGCGGCTTCACTACGACCAGGACTATCGACGGAGCCGGGGCTTTCCAACGGTCATCGTGCACGGTGCGCTGAAGGCGACGCTGATGTCGCAGGTACTCACCAACTGGGTGGGCCTGCGGAGCTGGGTGAGCGACTTCCGCGCGGAGTACCGCGCACCGGATCCGGTCGGTGCCACCCTCATCGCACACGGGATCGTCCGCGACGTGGAAACCGGCATCGACGCGTCCGCCCCTACGCGCGTGCACGTCGACGTGTGGGTCGAGAACCAGGATGGCGTCACAACAAGCATCGGAACCGGCACCGTCGTAATCGATCCGCTCTCTATACCCGTATCCTGACCATCAAATCGCCTGTGCTTGACGCAATTCGGCGATCTCGGCATCGCTGAAGCCCGCCTCGCCGAGAACTTCATTCGTGTGCTGGCCGTGCAGCGGCGGAGGTGAGCGCACGCTGGCCGGGGTGGTATCGAGCTTGTAGGGCACACCGAAGAACTTCATCGGGCCCACCGGCGTATCGAGCTCCACGACCATCTCGGTGTGTGCGACCGCGGGGTCCGAGAACGCCTCACCCATGGAGTTGACCGGCGCCGCGAACATGTCCTCGGCTTCAATCAACTCCAGCCACTCGGTCGTCGTCTTGGCGGCGAGCGCTTCCTCCACGATTACCGTGAACTCGGCGCGGTTGTCGTAGCGCGCCCAGTAGGTGGCGAACCGGTCGTCCTGGCTCAAGTCATCGATGCCCAGGATCCGCGAGCGTGCCGATCTGGCGTCCGCTTGACAACGCGATGTAACAGACCTTGGTGGCGTAGAACCCCTACGGCGGCGGTGTGTACGGGCTCGCATGTCCCGGCCGCGGCCGTTGGGGTTCACCCGCGGGGGCGTTGAGAAAGTGAAATCCCCACTCCGCCATGCCCGCAATGGCAGCCTCGTACAGGCTGGTCCGCACCATGGCCGTCACCGGTGCGGACCGCGTGCACGATCGCGCAGGCGTTCCGAATGCACCGTTCATCCCCCCGAGCGTGTCGGCCACCGCGGATGCGACCGGAACCGGCCTGCCGTCCACGCTGTTGAGCTGACCCCACCCGGTGCGGGCTTCGATCAGAACGTCCTCGCCAGGCTTGGCGGCGTGCGGACCGTCCGGCCCATATCCCGTGGCCGACACGTAGATGATGCGCGGGTTGAGCTCCTCGCTCGCACCGCTCGTAGGACAGACCCAGCCGGTCCATCACACCAGGCCGGAAGTTCTCGTAGAGCACATCGAACTCGGGGATCAGCCGCTCGATCATCGCCAGTCCCGCAGCGGATTTCAGTC
>Ga0207675_100001329_pt1 | contig 24766 bp, 23 predicted proteins | sample KBSSwiS42_FD_184305 | JGI IMG/M metagenome (GOLD analysis project Ga0207675, IMG submission 184305) | Switchgrass rhizosphere microbial communities from Kellogg Biological Station, Michigan, USA - KBS Switchgrass S4-2 (SPAdes) (version 2) | ecosystem: Host-associated > Plants > Roots >...
GACGAGGCTGTAAAAATGGCGTCCGGCCTGGGAGACTTTTCGCTACAGTCTCGCGCGTTACTTAGTAAGGCGGAAGCAGCGCTCCTCACGAACGACGCGCAAACTGCTTTGACTCTCGCCACAGACGCTCAGGCACGATTTGCACGTGGCGAGCAATACGAATCGGAATGGCGGGCCTGGTTGATAGCCTCACGCGCGAGCGAAAAGCTCGGTGACAAGACCAAGGCTCAGGAACAGTTAGGAAATGCTGTAAATGTTCGTACCAAACTGGAGCAGCAGTGGGGGGCGGACAGGTTCAAACTATACAGTTCACGGCCTGATATTCAGGCTTTTTATCAACCGCAAGGTTGACCCTCTCTAACTCCCAGGACGTAAGGAGCTCAGACAATGTTCGACAAATTCAACCAAACACTCAATTTCGCAGCAGACCCACCGGAAGGCGGCGGCGGAACCAAAGCCGCATTGAGCGGCGCAGCACCCGCAACAAGCGATCCGACTTTGGAAGAGGCAGCAACGGCCGATCCTCCGGAAGGCGGGGGCGGGACCAAGACAGGCTCGACGACAGCCTCCTCATCGACGACCACTACTGAATGAGGTAGTTTGCCGCGGTCTGCTACTCACACTCGGCTTCGCGTTATCAGTGTGATTACGGCGACGAACAACGCCGAGCCGATGATGGACCAGACGATCGGAAAACTGGTGTCCCCGATGTGAACCGGCAGCAGTTCTGGCAGTCCCATTAGGCGCGCTAGCCACATTCCGAGTAGCGCGCCTACAAAACCCAACGCAATCGCAACGAGACAACCGCCTCGCGAATAGCCGACGATTGCCTGGCCTAGTGATCCGCAAATCCCCGCCACCAACAACAGTAATAACAAATCAAGCAGCGTCATCGCTTACCTCCGATCCACTCCCTAACCACTTCCTTTGGGTCGCGCCGGTTGCCGTCAATCTCGTAATTGAGGCGGCGCATGTCGTCTGTCGAAATTGAATTTGCCAGTTTGTCCAATACTTCACGAATCGCCGGCACTCGCGCGAGCGTGTCCTGCCGCACTAAATAAACGGCTTCGTACGGCGGAAAATAGTGCCGGTCGTCTGCGAGCTGAAACAGATCCAATGTTGCAATACGTCCCTCCGTTGAGTTGCCGGCAATCAGATCGACCTTATTTGACGACAACGCGATATACGTCAAAGACAAATCCATCTCCCGCACGTCGGCAAATCTCAATCCATAAGCTTTCGAAAATCCCGGATACCCGTCGTCACGCGACATAAAGTCCTGGCCAAAACCGGCGCGCCACTTCGGCGTGTGCGGCGCGGCATCCGAAATTGTCTTCAGGTTCAACTTCCGTGCCTCTGCGCCGCGCACGAGAATCGCAAACGTGTTTTCAAAACCGAGTGGCGCGCTGACTTCAACCTTAAACTTGTGTGCATACTCCTGTTTGACTTGCGCGTAAACGGCGCGCGGGTCGCCGATCGGCTTGTGATGAAGTATTGCTGTGAAGGAAGTGCCCGTGTATTCCGGATAGAGATCGAGTGTGCCGCTCACCATCGCTTCGTGAGGCAGATTGCCACCCAATTCAAAGCGCCGTTCAACTAAAACGCCTCGCGCCTCGAGCATCTGCGCGACGATCTCGGCAAGTAATGCTGACTCGGTAAAGTCTTTCGAACCAATCGTGACTTTACCCGCGTTATCCGTGTTATCCGTGTTACTGCTGCCGCCGCGCAAAGGCAGAACACAGATAAGAAGCATGATCACCGCTGCTGCTGTGGGCACCAGTTTTCGTCGGCGCTCAACTAGGCCAAGTAAAAAATCCGCGAGCAACGCCAGCAGCGCCGCTGACAACGCGCCGGCCAGCAGTAAATTGTTGTCGTACTGACGCAAACCCCGAAAGATGTAAACACCAAGTCCGCCCGCGCCCACCGCGGCTGCAATCGTGGTCACGCCGACCGCGATCACAGTTGCGACGCGGATACCGGTGACAATGACACCCATTGCAAGTGGCAGTTCGACCTGCCGCAACACCTGGCCGTCAGTCATTCCCATGGCGACAGCAGCTTCGCGTACGCTGGGTTCAACGCCGAGGATTCCTGTGACTGTGTTGCGAATGATGGGCAGCAGTGAATAGAGAACGAGCGCGACCAATGCAGTGCGTGCACCGATGCCGCCGATGAACGGAATTGGGATGAGGAAACCAAACAGGGCGAGACTCGGAATCGTCTGCATGACGTTCGCTATGCCGAGCACTGGTCCACGCAAGGCGCGATGGCGCGTCAACAAGATTCCAACGGGCACACCGATGATGACGGCGATAGCGATCGCAATGAACACCAGGACGATGTGCTGTCGTATGAGTAACAGCAGTTCGGGCCAGTTGAGCTGAAGAAACTGCCAGAAGTTCATCTCGTGGTTCCGCCGCGTTCCGTTACAGCCAACGTTTCGAGATAAGCGCGAACTTGTTGATTATCGGAAGCAAGAAAACGATCCGGTGGCTCGAGCAGGAGCAGCCGGCCTCGATGCATTAGGCCGATGCGCGTCGCGAGTAATAGTGCTTCGCGGACGTCGTGCGTGACGAGGATCGCGGTTTTTCCCAGGCGACGCGACAACTCCGCAAACTCGCGTTGCAAACTCGCGCGCGTCAGTGGATCGAGGGCCCCGAATGGTTCATCGAGTAATAACAGCGGCGGATCCGCGGCCAGGGCGCGCGCCACACCTGCACGTTGCCGTTGTCCACCCGACAGCTCCCGCGGATACCGCTTCGCAAACTGCTCGGGCGCCAATCCAACCAAATCCAACAATTCTCGGACTCGGTCTTGTATTCGCATTTGATCCCACCCTAACAGTCCTGGAACTAAACCCACGTTTGCGGCAATCGTGAAATGAGGAAACAACCCACCTTCCTGGATGACATAACCAATGCGCCGCCGCAACGCAATCGCGTCCCACGCGGTCGTACTTTTGCCCTCAACGACAACCTCGCCTGCAGAGGGAACAAGCAAGCGATTCACCAGCTTCAATGTCGTCGTTTTACCGCATCCCGACTCGCCAAGCAGCACGAGTGTTTCGCCGCGCGCGACGTCGAGATTGAGTTCGGAAATTATCGGAGTGGAGGCGTGTGGTAGTGAGAAACTGACGTTACGAAACTGAACGAGCTGTTGATTGGCGGCAGCGTCGTCCATCTATTGGTTTCAGGCGGCGAGCAATAGGTTACTGCTGAAACGTTCCTCTGAATCGAGCCACGTGCGCGCGCATTCGAACCCGGTTGCTTCGGCGAGCCTTGCAATGCCCGCCATGTCGTACTTGTAGGAGTTTTCGGTGTGAATCAGTTCTCCGGCGGCGAACTCCACTTCCAGATCGAGCTTCGCGATTCGCACTCGCTGGCTAAGCAAACTCTGAATGTAGATCTCAATACGGCCCATCGCTTCGTTGTAAAAAGCTCGATGCTTGAACGCGCGCAATTCAAACGTGCCGCCCAACTCGCGATTGATTCTTGCGAGCACATTGAGGTTGAACGCCGAAGTTACCCCCAACGCATCGTTGTAAGCAGCTTCGAGTACTCGCGGGTCCTTCTTCAGATCGGCGCCGAGCAACAACGCGTCGCCTTTCTGAAGCACATTGCGGAGCGCACGCAGGAAACGAAGGGCCTCGTCAAGGTCGAAGTTGCTAATGTTTGAACCGAGAAAAAGCGCCAGCGTGCGGCGCCGCGGTCTCTTTCCAAGTTCCGCCAACCCCGCAAAATAGTCTGCTGCGTAGGCCTCGATCTTCAAACGAGGATACGACTGAAGCAGGATGCGCGAACTGCTCTCAAGCGCCGACGCAGAGATGTCAACCGGCATGAACAAGAGTTGATGTTGGCGCCGCAAAAGAGCCTCAATGATGAGGCGCGTCTTCGAGGCGCTGCCGCTACCCATCTCGACGAGAGTTATCTGTCCGTCGACTGAGGCCGCGATCTGGTCGGCGTAACGCTGAAGAATCTCGTTCTCAGCGGTCGTCAAGTAATACTCGGGAAGCAGGCAAATCGCTTCGAAGAGTTGCGAACCGAGTTCATCGTAGAAGTACTTGGGTAAAAACCGTTTTGGCTGGGCGGCGAGGCCTTTACGCACGTCCTCTGCGAGCCCTGCAAGCGGGTCGCGTTTCACCAGATTGTGAATGTAGAGGCGTTCATCAGAGGTGGGCTCTGTTTGTGCCAATGTGGGTTTTTCCTCGCCGGTATGATAGCCCATTATCGCCGCTTGACCACCACGCGCTCGGCGGGCAAGATCGGTCGCGATGTTTTTCAGGCAATTGTCTCTAAAGTTAGCCTCAGCGCTATTACTTACGTTCTGCTGCTGCTCCGTATTCGGTCAGGGTTTCAAACAGGAACTGGACGCTCCCGAGAAGGTCGAGTTGACTGTGCGAAACCAGGAGGGCCGAGTCAGTGTCGTCGCCTCCGACGAACAACAGAAAAAAGTAACCATCGACGCCAGATCTTCGGGCGCCGCAATCGAGCCGAGCGATCTCAAAGTCCAGGCGAAGGGCGGCAGCATCACGATCGACGTGCGACCGCGCGGTGAAAAGGACCGAATCGACGTCGTGGTGACCATTCCGTCGCGTTCGAAAGTGCAGGTTGAGGGTAAGGCAGGCGCGGTCGATGTCGTTGGTAAATTCGAATCCGCCACAGTGCGGACTGATACAGGAACGATTCACGCCGACGTGCCGCTCGACGCGGTGAAGTTTGATTTCGTTTGGGAAGCGAGCCGTCCCCGCTATATGAGCGATGTTGAACTGCCACCTGTAAAAGAGAAGGCTGGCGGCATGTTCAAACTCTCCGGCCGTCTCGGCGAGAAAGACAAACAAAAAGACAAAGAACAACTCATCGCGCTCAACTTTCGCACGCAACGCGGCGTCGTGCTGTTGAACATCGATCCCGAAATGGCGCCGGCCGATCTTCGCGAACGGCCATTGACTGAAGCCGCGCGCGCAATCGTTCGCAGTGGCGACACTCAACTCGTCGAAGCAATTCGCAAAGTCTCGCCGAAGATGTTCGGCGACTACGCGCAGACGCTGCCGCCACCGGAAAAAGAACCGGAACTCGTGCGGCGAACGCCGCCAGGTCACCTCGTAAGCTCAATTGCACCCCAGTTGCTGCGGTTCAACGCCAGCGTCACCGATCGCAACGGCCGCGCAATCAGCGGCATGCGTGAGACGGACTTTACGGTTTGGGAAAACGGTATCGAGCGGCGCGTGACGAATGTCGCCCCGGCGAACGAGCCGTTCAATCTCGTGCTCCTGCTCGACGTCTCCGGCAGCGTCGAAGAGCGAATGGATTTTATTCGCAAAGCCGCGCGTGACTTCCTGCGAACCGCGAGTCCGCAGGATCGGATTTCGATCATCAGCTTCCGAGACGACATTCAGGTCATCTCCAATTTCACCACTGACCGGCAGATGCTTTCGCGCAAGTTGGATGAGATTGACGCCGGCGGAGGCACTGCGCTTTACGATGCGCTGGGATACGTTTTGAGTGAACCGTTGAGACGGTTGCGAGGGGAACGCACGGCGATTGTCGTGATGTCTGACGGCGACGATAACAAATCGTTTATTCCGTTTCCTGCCATACTCGAGGCGCTCTCGGAATCGGGCGCGCTTGTTTATCCGCTGTACGTCCCTTCAGGCTTGGTACCGGAATCGAGTGTTCCGAAACCTGAGATCACGATCGATCCTTTGCGCACGCGCTACCTGACGTTGACGACGCGCGCCGAAGACGAGGGACGCAAGCTGGCTTCGGCCTCAGGCGGAATTTACTATCCGATTCGGCGTCTGGAAGATTTGCAGAAAGCGTACGACGATGTAGTCGCGCAGTTGCGCTCTGCTTACACGATCACGTACGCGTCAAACTCCGTTTCCGCTCAGCCGCGTGTGCGCGTGCGGACGAATCGCGACGGCGCGTCGGTGCGTCTGAGTCCAGTGGTTGGTTTGAACAACACGCCGTAAGAAATTTCCCCAATGAACCAACCTCTTTTTAATGCTCTTTTCGACGAAACTGAACGAAAACCGCTAACAGTCTCGCAGCTTACTAACTCCGTGCGCATCGCACTGGAAGGACGTTTTGCGTCCGTGTGGGTCGAAGGCGAGATTTCGAATTTCAAAGAGCACTCGTCTGGTCACTGGTATTTCACACTCAAAGATCAAAACGCCCAGCTTCGTGCGAAATGCTTCCGATCAACAAACATTCGCATCCGGTTTCGTCCCGCCAACGGTTTGCATGTTCGAGCGCGCGGCAAACTTTCTGTGTATGCGCCCCGCGGGGAGTATGAGCTCGTGGTCGATGCGCTCGATCCGGTCGGCGCCGGCGCGCTGCAAGTCGCTTTCGAACAGTTGCGAGCGCGTTTACAGGCTGAAGGTCTTTTTGACAAGCAGTTGAAACGGCCGCTGCCGGTTTTCCCACGTCGAGTCGGAATCGTGACGTCGCCGACAGGCGCCGCTATTCGCGACATTCTCAACGTCATCTCGCGACGAACACGCACGGTGCATGTACTGTTTTCACCGGCGCGCGTTCAGGGCGACTCCGCAGGACCCGATATTGCGCGCGCAATCTGGTTGATTAATCAGTATCACGAGCGCGCGGTGCGCGAAGGGCGGACAGCGGATCTGGTTGATGTTTTGATTGTCGGGCGCGGCGGTGGTTCAACTGAAGATCTGTGGGCTTTCAATCAGGAAGAAGTCGCGCGCGCCATTCGCAAATCGACGATTCCCGTGATCTCAGCGGTGGGTCATGAGACGGATTTTACGATCGCAGATTTCGTTGCGGACTTGCGCGCGCCGACGCCGTCAGCGGCTGCCGAGTTGGTCGCGGCACGTGAAGACCAGATCTGCTCGGCGTTGGACCACATGGGCCGGCAACTCAACCGCTTGATGCGTTTTCGTATCGTGGAATTGCGAACACGCGTGCAGAAACAGGCGCTCTCGCACGCATTCGACGAAGTTAAATCACGTCTACGAAATGCGCGCCGGCGCTTTGACGCCGCTTCGACCGCCTGCAATGGTGCGATGGAAACAAATCTGCAAGAGGCAAGAGAACGGCTCGGACTCGCAGCAGCTTCGCTCGATGCGCTCTCGCCGCTTGCAGTGCTACAAAGAGGTTATGCCATCGCACAGGACGCATCCGGTAAACCATTGCACGACGCGGCGTTAGTTAAGACAGGCGATCAAGTAGCAGTTCGACTCGCCAAAGGAAGACTGAATACGCGCGTCGAAACCGTCGAAGAGACTTAATGTGTGTTCATTCGTGTAATTCGTGGCTAAAAGAATTGTTATCAACTTCGAGTCTGGGACTAAACCAGCGGTTCATCGCAAGTCTCGTAGAGGACTTCGGATACTCGCGATTCTGGCGGCGGTGTTTGGCGTAGTTCTCCTGGCAGCCGCAGTCGGTGGGTTCTTCTGGTGGCGACACTATCAATCCACACCGGCTTACTCGTTGGCGTTACTTGTGGACGCTGCGGAACGCAACGATAAGGAGCAATTGGCGAAGTTGATCGACGACGATCAGATCGCCCAAAACATGATTACCCAGGTCAGCCAGAAAGCGGCTGCTCGTTACGATGGCTCAATCAATGCTACGACACAACAGCAGATCGAAAAGTCGGTGCCGTCTTTGTTGCCGCGTGTGAAGCAGACGATTCACGAGACGGCCGTAGACGGCATCAGAAGTTTCGCCACGCCTCTAAAGTCAAAGCATTTCATTGTTCTGCTGACGACGCTGCCAACGGTCGTGAAGGTCAGCACGGAAGGCGATACCGCGAAGGCAGCGACCGTGGACGTTGACAGTATTATCGAGTTAACGATGCGTCGCGAATCTGATCGTTGGAAGGTTGTCGCTGTTAATTGGGAGGTGATGGTCACGCGCGTAGTCGACGCAGTGATGAAGGAGCTGCCGGCCATCGGCGCTTTGGACGCAAGCGATCCTTTGCTTAAGATTCCGGGAAAAACCAGGAAAAGACGACGATGAAAAACGGTCAGGAACAGGCGCGGACGTTTGAAGCTTCGCTCGAAGCTCTGGAGCAGATCGTTCAGCAACTCGAAGGTGGCGACTTGTCGCTGGAAAAGAGCCTTGAACTTTTTGAGCAGGGAATTCGGCTTTCACGAGAATGTCAGGAACGCCTGAGCCAGGCCGAACGCCGTATCGAGGTGTTGATGCGCGACAATCAAGGCCGGCCAGTGGCCACTACTTACAACGAGACGAACCAAACTAACGAAAACGGCGCTACGGAAAACGAAAATGGAGTCTGACGTCCTGGTCCAAAACACACTCGAGCTCGAGAGTTTGCTGGCTGCGAGTCGCGCGCTGGTCGAAGTTGAATTGAACAACTTGTTACCGCCGTCGGGCGCGGCGCCCGAGAAAGTGCATCAGGCAATCCGCTGGAGCGTTTTTGCCGGCGGCAAACGCTTTCGGCCCGCATTATTGCTCGCAACGGGACAGGCGTTCGGCGCGCAAACCGAACAGCTCATCAGAACGGCATGCGCGTTTGAAATGATTCATACGTACTCGCTGATTCACGACGATCTGCCGGCGATGGATGACGACGATTTACGGCGCGGCAGGCCGACGTGTCACGTTCGTTTCGACGAGGCGACAGCAATTCTCGCGGGCGATGCTTTGCAAACACTCGCGTTTCAAACGATCGCCAACGACAACCGGCTCGATCCGTCTATACGCATCGCGTTGATCTCAGAACTGACTCGTGCGGCAGCGACTCCTGAGGGGATGGTTGCAGGTCAGGCGCTCGACATGGAGGCCGAGGCGCGGCAGGTGAGTGGCGCGCAAGTGGAAGAGATTCACCGGCTGAAAACGGGCGCGTTGATTGTTGGCGCCGCGCGTTGCGGGGCATTAATTGGGGCCGCAGACGAACACGAGTTGGACGCTATCAGCCGTTACGGTGCGTACCTCGGTTTGTTGTTTCAGATCACCGATGACCTGCTTGATGTTACCGCGAGCGCAACAGATCTCGGCAAGACTCCGGGTAAGGACGTGCAATCGAAAAAAGCAACGTATCCGGCGCTGTACGGCATTGAGGAAGCACGCGAGAAAGCTGTCAAGGCTCATCGTTTGGCGTGCGAAGCACTCGAGCAAATCGACCGGCCCACAGAGATTCTACATCGCATCGTCGATTTTATTCTTCACCGCACCGGTTAAGCATCGGTGTAAATCCGTGTTCCTCTACTCGTACGCCAGCGCCTCTCTCACCGTGGCGCGCGACGCACGCCACGCCGGCAAAAAACTCGCAACCGCACTCAGCCCAACTGAAACCAACAACCAGATTACTAATCCACGCGCCTCAAAACTGAAATCCAATCCACTCCGGAACAACACGCCGACGAATATGTCGCCAGTCACCTTGCTAACCGGCCACGCCAACAGCGCCGCGATGGTCCAACTTAACAAACCGATCACCAAACCTTCGGCGATCACCATCAACCAAACAACCCTCGGTGTGGCGCCAATCGCTCGCAGCAGGCCCATCTCGCGTCGCCGCTCAAGCACATTGAGGCTCATCGTCGTCATTAATCCCAACCCGCCAACGCAAGCAATGATTGACGACATCACAATCAGAAACACGTAAATCATCACCATGTGCTGATCGTAGGCAAAACGGTTTTCGGCTTTGCTCGAACTGCTCCGTGCGCGCATTCCCTGTTGTTCGAGCCTGCGATCGAGTTCGGCTTTAACTCGTTCAATCGAGTCTTCGTCCGTGTGATCCAGCGATAGCCGCAAACTATTCACCATCGCGGGCTGTGTGAGGGATGCGAGGGAAACGTAACCGATCGCGGGCGAGAACGCCTCGCGCGCCAAACCAACGACATGCCAGCTCTTTTCCACGTCTCCGATTCGAAAGTTTACCGTTTGCCCGACGCGCATCTGCGGAAAGCGTCCCGCGAGCGCATTGTTCAAAACGATCGCATCGGTATCGTTTGGCGCCAGAGTTCGGCCCTCGATGATCTCCGGCGCGAGCAATTGCGTATCTCCAGGCAGCGCCATCACTGTGAAACGCTCGCGTGATAATGAGCCTTCCGTTACGAACCAGCCTTCGGCGCGTCTCACGCCAGGCGTGTTGCTGATCGCCTGTTGCAGTTCTCCCACCTCATACGTCTCTCTGAGCGCCACTGCCAGATCAAACTTGCGCGTCGCGAACATGCGGTCGAGTGTATTGATCATCGACGCGCGAACGTTCAATGCAGTCAGAAAGAACAGACCACCAGCGGCGAGTGTCACCAGGGTCAGAACAAGTCGCGCGCGGCGGCGAAAACTGTTCCTTGCCGCCAATACTAAAGGACGAAAAGCCCCGCCGAATCCGATCAACAGTCGATCAAAACGGCTACTGCCGAATGTCGTCTGCGACAGGCCAAAATCCATGAGCGCAACGCGAACCGGCGTGCCTGAACCCTTCCAAACGGGATATGCCGCCGCTGCGAGTGGCGCCGCGATGCCGACCAGCGCAACGAGCAGATACACCCAAAGCGGAACTGCAAAACTGTTGATGTCGAAGTTGAGAAACATCGCCATGTAACGGCACAACGCGCGACTTCCCAACAACCCGAGCGGCAGCGAAACAATCACGGCCGCGACGCCCAGGAACAGCGCCTGGCTGAAATAAATCTGCGCGATCTGCCGGCGCGTACCGCCAACCGCTTTCATGATGCCGATCTGCCGCACCTGCGACGCCATCATTGCGGTTAGCAGGTTCACGACGAGAATTCCGCTTAGCACCAGCACAAACAGACCAAAACTCGACATCGCAAGGAGCAGGATTCCAGTCAAATCGGAATGCGGGTGTTTGCCGGGCGCCGGAATGTCAACGCGCCAGACCTCGTGGCCGCGCGACTCAATCAACGTCTTTACGCCGGCAGCTACGCGCCGAATGTGATCTTCGTCAAACCTGTTGTCGCGGACGAGAATGTTGAGCCGGTCGAAATACGGCTTCTCTCCGAGTTGGACCAACGTCGCAAGATTGATGTAGCCGTAGACCATATTTTCCATGCGGGCCTGCGCCTGGCCCACATCGTGAACCCGTCCGCTGATCACAAGTGGCCGCTGAACGCCGTTCGCGGTTCTTACTGTGACAACATCACCTATGTTCGCTCCCACCACCTGAAAAGCATCGCGCTCGATGAGGATCTCACCGTTCGCCGGTGGCCACGCGCCTTGTTCGGGTTCGAGTTTACTGACGCGAATGTCGCCATAGTCTTTCACTACGAACAACTGCAAATTGCGCCACTGCATTGGTCCGGCCTTGATCTGGCCGGCCACTGTCCGACGCGGTTCAGCGTCGCTGACCTCGCGGTTCTGAAGGATTGCGGCGACCAGAGCGTCGTCAATCGAATCGACGCGCAGAATGGCTGAAGCGGGATTCGTGGCGAGATAGCCACGGTCGAGTTCGCGCGTGAGGATGGCGTAGGACGACATGACCGCCGCAAACGCAGCGACACCAAGCGCGATGGCCAGGATAACGAGAATCGTTCGCGCGCGTTCGTGCCAGAAATCACGCACCGCTTTGTGCCACGGCGTCGTCATTCGTGTGAATCCGTGTAAACAACACCATCCCTGATGTGGATCTCTCGGTCACTTACGCGAACAATGTCCGGCTCGTGAGTGGCTATCACGACAGTCGCCCCTTGATTCGCAAGTTGGCGGAACAGATCAAGAATCCCGCGCGCCGTGATCGAATCGAGATTGCCGGTTGGCTCATCCGCGATCACAAGCGGCGGCTCGTTTGCGAGCGCGCGCGCAATCGCGACGCGCTGTTGCTCGCCTCCTGAAAGGGTCGTCGGTAGTTTGTCCGCGTGTGGACCAACACCGACGCGCTCCAGCAATCCGAGCGCACGCGTGCGTCGCTCGCGCGCCGGAACGGTTTTGCAGAAGTCCATCGGCAGCATGACGTTCTCAACGGCGGTCAACGTCGGAAGCAGTTGAAAGAACTGAAAGACAAAGCCGACATTGCGGCCACGCCAGACGGCGAGCTTGTTTTCGGACAACGTGTGAATCGTTGTACCGGCGACACTAACGATGCCGGACGACGGCCGGTCGATGCCGGCGATCACGTTCAGCAGTGTCGACTTTCCGCTGCCTGACTTGCCGACAACGCCGACAAATTCACCGGCGCCGATCTCCGCGTCGACGTCTCGCAACGCCGAGAACGCGCCTGCCGGTGTTTCGTATTGTTTGTTTACGTGGTGTAGAGAGATCATAGGGTGCGTTACTCTAAGAGTCGCTGTATGTGGTGTCCAGCGCGAAGCATGCGAAACTGGACGTAACCGAACAAAGAGGTAGGCAATGTCCGAAAACGATCGACTGCATCTTGTGGCGTCGAAGAAAAAGCAGGATGCTCGTGTGCGCCGAACGCGGGATGCGCTGGGTGATGCGTTAGTCGCGCTGATGCAGGAGAAGCCTTTCGAGACGATCACCGTGCAGGACGTGTTGGATCGCGCGAAGGTCGGCCGTTCGACGTTCTATTCGCATTACACCGACAAGGACGATCTTTTGATGAGTGACGCGGAGGAATTTTTCGAATCGGTCTCGATGCTGTTATCGCTTCGCGGCGACAAGTCGGATCGTGTGTTTCCCGTGAAGGAGTTTTTCAGTCACATCGCTGAAGCGCAGCAGTTTGTAAATGCACTGATGGCCTCAGGCAAATTCCACGACAACATGGAGCTCGCACACGGACTGTTTGCTCGTGGAATTCAACGGCGGCTGTCGGAGCTGCCGAAGGGTCAGGGAATTGCGGCGGAGGAGCTACCCGCGATTGCGTATGCGCACGCCGGGGCTTTGATGTCGCTGTTGCAGTGGTGGATCGATCGCGGAATGAAGCAGTCGCCGGCTGAGATGGATCAGTTATTCCACAGGATGGTCTGGAAAGGCGTATAGCTTAACCTCATCTTTCATGCGCTCAAACTTGAAGCTAAGCTTTTGCAGCAGCTTGATTGAGGCATCGTTATCCGGGTTCACGATGGCGAGGATGCGATCGAGTTTCAGCCGTTGGCGCGCATAGTTAAGTACGGCGGCGGCGGCTTCAAGCGCATATCCTCTGTTCCAGAAGTCGGGCAGAAATGCAAAGCCGATGTCCGGATCGGGCAGTTCCTCGCGCTTGAGCAGTCCACACATGCCGATCGGAATGTGAGAATCCTTAAGTTCAACGCGAAACAGTCCGAAGCCATATCGCTCGTAGCTCGCGACTGGCCTACTGAGAATGTATCGTCGCGCGTCATCGAGATTGCGGACTTTCTTGTCGCCGATGTAACGCAGAAATGATGGTTCGTTGAGTAGTGTCAGGATAAACTGCGCGTCATCGACCTTGAGCTCGCGAATGATCAGTCGTTGGGTTTCGAGAGACGACATAGAAGAAAGATTGAGTATGGCAGAAAGAGTGTTTCTGTGTCTTGTGGTGATCCTGCTGACGAGTGTTGCGGCACACGCGGACGTGCTTCACTACTCAGTGACGCTAGAGCCAGACATCGCGAACAAATCCGTTAAGGGATCCGTTCAAATCCGTTTCCTAACGACGTCGAACATGGTCGAGTTTGATTGTGGCGAACTGACGATCGACTCCGTCACAGAAAACCTCACGCCTCTCCAGTTTTCCGTCAACGACCACAAACTGCGAGTTCCGATAAGCGGCAGAGCAGGGGTGAAAGAGATTGAAATCCAATACCACGGCGCGCCAAAACGTGGCATACGCTTCTTTCCGGATCGACAACAGGTCTACACCATCTTTTCAACGAGCCAGTGGATGGTCTGCGTTGACGATCCCGCGGACAAGGCAACACTGACTTTTAGACTCATACTCCCGCCCACCCTGACCGCCGTCGCGAACGGTGAACTTGTTTCCCAACGCCAATCGCCAGACAACAAGCTTAGTTTCGAGTGGCAACAACGCACACCGATACCAACATACATCTTCGGATTTGCTGCCGGCCCTTTTTGCGTCACAAAAGAAAAACGCGGTAACGTCGTCCTCCAATACTTCGCGACCAATTATTCCGACACTGAAGTGCGCCGGATCTTTCGCGACACGCCCGACATGCTCGCCTTCTTCGAAAACCGCGCTGGAGTGAAATACGCCGACAAGACCTACACACAGGTGCTCGCGGCCGGCGGCGTTGAGCAGGAGATGAGCAGCTTCACCGCTTTGAAAGAGTCGTACGGAAAACAGTTGCTGGAAAACGAAAAGGACCAGTGGCTTGGCGCGCATGAGTTTGCGCATCAGTGGTGGGGCAACATGGTTACTTGTCGCGACTGGAACCACTTCTGGCTCAACGAAGGGATCGCGACTTTCATGGCGGCGGCGTATCTCGAACACCGCTTCGGAAGCGCCGTCTATCAGCGCGAGATCGATACGTACCGCACGAACTATGAAAAGGTTCGTGATGCCGGTAAGGACAAATCGCTGATATTTCCTGATTGGCGCAGTCCGACGCGAGAAGATCGGACGCTTGTTTACGACAAAGGCGCTTACGTGCTCCACCTATTGCGCGAAGAGATGGGTGAGCGGGCGTTTTGGAAAGGATTGCAGATTTTCACACGGCGGCATTTTGGAAAATCAGTCGTCACGAGTGACTTCGTCGCCGCGATGGAAGAAGCAAACGGCAAGAGCCTCAAAGAATTCTTCGCGAAGTGGGTGTACCTCAAGCCACCAGTTGCACGAGTTATTTGATCTGTTTTCGCGCCATCTGCTCCTTCAATGTTTTCGCAACCACAGAGTCGAAGCCCAGTTTGCCCTCGCCAGTCTTCTTCTTTTCACCATCGATATAGGCTTGTCGCTGTTTTGAGAGCGAGAGGATCTGCGATCTGATTTCGCGTCGCTCGGCGAGGCGCTTCTCGATCTCCTGTTGACGTTGGGCGGGATCGAGTGTTCGCAGATATCCTGGCAGATCGGCCGGGTTTACTGTTTCAATTTTTACTGACCCGTTTTCAATACTCTGCAACAAATCGCCCACGTAAGCTTCTTTGCTCACCACCTTATTCAGCGCGCGCTCAGCCTTGGCCGATGCCGGCGCCTCCACAGATACACGTTCCTCGATATCCGCAATTCTGGTTGCCAGGGAAGAGCGTTGTTCTTCAGCCGCGGGTCCGTCGCCAAACCCGAACGCGATTACGGTTGACCCCAGCCTGCCGGCCAGGTCACTCAACTGTTCATCGTAAGGCGTCGCAATCGTTTGAACTCCGCCATTCTCCGCAATCGCGAAGTACTGTCCGTTGCCGCTTTGCGCGATTGTTTGCCAGGCGCGTTCCGTGTCCGAGGAGGTACCGCACTGAATCGTGTTTACGATGATCCCCTTCTGCACAGCATTCGCGGCTGTTACTACGGTGGCAGCTACATCTTTGTAATCGTCGTGCGGCGGCGCATCGCCGACGAGGAAGATTACTTGCGCCAGATTGGGAGCTGCCTGAGACCAACCCGCTCTCTGGACGCCGTCAGCGAGTGCGGTTCTCACGTCCTCCGGACCATCGCCTCCGCCAGCGGGTTTGTACTCCATCAACCTTGTGTAGACCGTGTCCAAATCCTCGGTTAACGGCAATACCTGCGTTAAATACTCGTCTCCGCGGTCGCGATACGCCACCAAGCCAATTCTCACTGACGCATGCGACTCTTGCATTACTTCATTCACAATGCCCCAAATGCGTTCTTTGGCGCCGGCAAGTAGCCCGGCCATAGAACCAGTCGTGTCTAGCACAAACACCATTTCCAGTCGCGTCGCCGGCGTGGTTAGGGTTACAGGCTCGATTCCCGGATTGAACCACCAAGGCGATAGCCAAAAACTGGCGATACCGACACCGATTGCGAACGTGAGTATGGCTGTCAGGATTTTTACGGGTAGCGAATTCATGGCGAGAGTCTCCTTCGGGCAGACACGGTGGACAAGGGGATTGTCCATTAGACGTTTGCGAGCGGAATTCGTTCCCGAAAGAAAGACACGAAAAAAGGCGGGCCCACCTTTTAGTGGCCCGCCTCCTTGTCATTCCCGGCCGTACGGCCGAATTAGGGATTCAGTTTGCTGGAATCGTCGCGCTTTTTAACATAAATGTCACCGCGAAGCGTCATACCCGCTTTGTTTGCCAAGGTCGCCAGAAAGGACTCCAACAGTTCCTTGTTGTCGAGTTTGAAGCTGGTGATGCCGCTCACGCGCGAATCCGGGTCGCTGTACTGGATCGTCAGATAACGAACCTTGGTTTTGATGAAACGCGCTGGGAGCGAGTAGATCGACGGAACCTGGCTCGCGACCGTTGCCGCCGCGGGCTGCCGCTTGTGCGTGTCGGCGAAAGCCGAGGTGATCGACTCGTAGGGTATGGAGATCTCTTTTGGTGGCTTCTTATCTTTGAAGAGCAGGCGATTGTTAGTGTCGTCGAAAGCCAACGTGCCTTCCATCGTATTCCTGTAACCGAAAACACCGCCCTCGTATTTCGCCTTCACGGTCGTCGGTGCAGTTCGAGGCGCAGGCGCTGGGGTTTTAGCCGGCTCTGGATCTATCGTACGCGGACGCTGGGCAAACGCGCCGCCGAGCAACGCTCCAACGAGGAGCAGAGTAAAAACAATTCGCATTTAAGTCTCCTTTTAGTAGCCGGTAGTGTGTCTTACGGTGCGAGCACCCAAACAGGCACTTGATACAGAATCCACCAGAGCAACAACTGCGCAATCAAAACAACCATGCCGACCGCGGCGCTGATGTAACAGGTCGTACGCGCCCTTGCCGCTGGTGGCGAACTGTATGACCTGAAAACTCCAACTGTTCCCATCACGACCGCACCCGGGCAAAACAAAATTCCGAGATACGGTACCAGCGAGTAAGTTGCGAACGCACGAGCGGTGGCGGCTGTACCGTTCATTCGTTGCTGGTTATTTCGCAAACGGTTTTACGCGTTCAATCGATTCTTTCAAATCCGGGTCGTTGGGGGCGAGCGCCGCACCACGCTGATACGCAGCCAGCGCTTTCGCATATTGTTTTGTCACTTCGTGCGCGTAGCCAAGTTCCCGATATATGTTGACGTCGTCCGGAGATTTCTTGGCAGCCATTTCGAGTGCGGCAATGGCTTTCGGAAAATTCGCTGCGCGTGAATGAGCTACGCCCAGCAGATAGAACGTGACGCCCGTTGCATCTTGCGCCACCGACGCTCGGTCGAGCGCCGCAGCGGCGCGGGCATACTGTTTCGAACCAATCAATGCCTGGCCAAAAAGTGTGACCGCCTCGGCGTCCGTGCGAAGTTTTATCAAAGCTTCGCCGGCGCGAACTGCATTGATGTAATCGGCGTCTGCTTTGGTCGGATCTGTGCTAGTCGCAGCGCGGCGCAAGTATGCAGAAGTCAACAAGGTCCAGGCGCCGGTCATACGCGCGTCGTTGACTGTCGCACGATTCAACGACGCGATGGCGCCGTCGAGATCGTTCTTCGCGATTGCGATTTGCGCGAGGTAAAAGAGCGATAGCGAATCTTTGGGGTTAAGTTTTACGACTGAATTGAAGCTCTTCTCTGCGTCAGCAGTTTTTCCTGTCTTGTACTCAGCGATGCCGCGGTAATAGATCATCAACGGATCGGGTTTGTTGGTGTCACGTGCATTCGCCGTCACGAGCAAAGGGAGCGCTTCCTCGTAACGTTCGGAAAGAACGTAGGCCTGTGCGAGCGCGCTCTCCGTATTTGGATCTTCCTGCTTTGACTGGCGCTGCAACTCGCGAGCTTTTTCGAGATCCTTCGCGGCCTCCGCATACTGCTTTAAGTTCAACTCTGCAAACCCGGCGATCTTCCAGGCTTCGGGATCGTTCGGATGTTGTCCCGCGAGATCCTTTGCTTCTTTCGCCGCGGCCGCAAACTGCTTTTGTTCGAGCAGAAGATACGCGTGCTTTGTGTCGGCGGCGGCAACGGTGTTGACGACCGGTTTGACCGGTTGCACGTCGAGCAACGAATCGTTCGAACTGGTCCGTCGCGCCGTTGGCGATGACGTGGGTTCCGGTCGAAGCAAGGGCTCCGAGGCCGATTTCTCGGCGGTCGTCGTGCTCTTTTGAGCTGGTCTCGACACCCGCCTGGGCCGCGTTGACTGGGCTTGAGACGTCGCTACTGAGAGAAAAAGAAGACCCGTAATCAGCGTAAATCTACTCATAATAGGCACGATTGTAATGCGGGAGAGAGTTGGTTTGAAAGCTCAGAACCCGGCGCTGTTCGTTGAACAAACCTTCGGATGCCGACGAACAGTGCTGAGTTCGCTTTCGAGAGGAAAACCTTCAGAAATTGAGCTTCAGTCCAAACTGAAACTGCCGCGGGTCGAACGCCGCGGTCGGCCGGCTGTAGTAGCGACCATTGCCGGCGCGCTGATTGAATGCTCGCACATCATCGATGAACGGTGAAGCTGCTGCTTCATTGAAACGGTTGAACAGATTGAAGCCTTCCGCAATCAACTCGAGCCGCACACGCTCGCCAATCGGAACGAGTCGCGCCACACGCAGATCGAGCGAGATGTAGTTATGTGTCTGACCGAAATTACGACCCAGACTTCCGCTCGTAAACTGTCCATTCGTAATGATTCCCACGCATCCGGCAGTTCCGGGAACGCACAGCGTGCCATCCGACAACACTGATGGCCGGTCGGTCTGGTTTGACTGGTCGTTGTTTGTGTCCTGGTTGCTCAGGATATTGAACGGGCGACCGGACGACCATTCGAAGATCGGCGCGATCGTGAAGTTCGACAATGCGCGATGGAACCCACCCTCCGACGCCCAACGGGCCGGCGATGCGATCACACCGCTGAACACGAACCGGTGCCGCTGATCGAACAACGAGTCTGCTCTTTCTGCACCGAAATTACGATTGTCCTGCGGCAGCAACAATGTTTGCAGGTCGGACGAGTCGTCGATCGAGTGGGACCATGTGTACGACGCGAGAAACTGGAAGTGATGCGAAAAGCGCTTCTTCAGATCGACGTTGAGAGCATTGTAGCTCGAATTGCCGTCGGAGGTTTGGGCGTTGATTGAGCCGAACGGAGAGATTGTTCCGGGAGTGCGTAGTGAACCAGCCAGCGCGCTGTTCAGCACTGCCGGTGTGACGAGACCGCCTGACAAGGCCTGGGCCAGGAAGTAGTTTGGCGCGTTTGGCCGGAAGAAGTTGGCGATACCGGCATTCACGATTCGAGAGCCAAGGTTCGTCAAAGGCGCGGTAATCATTCCCGGGATGATGATCGCAAAGGTTGTACCGGCGGTTGGATAGGCGGGCGCGCCGGTTGGCGTAGTCATCGTGAAACACTGGAGCGGTACGCCGAACGGGCAAGGGAACAACGGTATCGCTAGTGTGTTGGAAGCTGGAATCGAAAACGCGAGTGCTTCCGTGGTGTTCACAGGATTGCGACCAGCAAGACGGAAGAAGTTTTGAATCTGGAGTTCAGTGCGTGGAGCATTGATGTCGAGGGGGTGCGGCAGGTGGCGCGCGCCAACGTAAATGTAGCTGCCCGACAAAGTCATGTCCTTCGTCAGCTGACGCTCAACCGTGAAATTGCCCTGGTTTGCGTAGGCATATTCAAAGTTCTTCTGCACGTGAAGCGTGAACGGAAGCACTGGTCCAAAGCCCGGGAAGGTTTGATCGTTGAAGCGTTGGCGGCCGAACTGATATTGCGCCCCTGCGGCAACACCCGGCGTCACGACGCCCGGAGGACAGATCGGATTGCCGCCACTCGGCGGACAAACTGTGCCCTGAAACACCTGCGCCGCATTCAACAACGACGTCGGCGCAGGACTGCCGGGCGTCAGAATGCCTTGTTGCTGTTGCACTGCGTCGGCAATGTCTGAGTTGAATGCGATCGCGAGAAGCGGGTGGTCGTAAAACATTCCGAACGCCGCGCGAATCACGGTCTTGCCGTCGTTCCGCGGATCCCACGCAATCGCCAAACGCGGCGCCCAGTTGTTCTTGTCACGCGGAAATCCCTGCTGCACGCCCATCGCGTCCTGGGCAGCCAGGATGTCGGCGGCCGAGAGATTAATACCCGAAAGCGGATCGCGGAACGGCAGCGTTGGCACTTGTTCTGTTATCTCGTAGTCGTAACGGACGCCGTAGTTGAGCGTCACGTTAGGACGAACTTTCCACGAGTCTTGCGCAAAGAAGGCCAGCGGCTTATTGCTGATACTACTGATCGGATTGCCAAACCCTTGAATGAAGTTGGCTGGGAAACCAAGACCATACTGCTGGACCGCAGTGAAGCTCGGCGGCGGTTGCAAAGCCGGCGGCAACGTACAAAGCTGCGGGATGAGAGTACATGCATCCAGTCCGCCGAAGTTGAAAAGACCTGCGAAGTTCAATTCGAAGATTGCTTCCGGAATCCGAACGAACGCGACGTCACCGCCGAATTTGAAATTGTGGTTTCCCGAAACGACGTTGATATTGTCCGTGAACTCATAACGCGTTTCAGTACGGACCACTGGCGAGAACAGCTCGCGTCCAATAAACGCGGTGCCTGAAATGTTGAAAGCCACGGCGTCGCCGTTCTCCGATTTGAACGTGGCGCGGCGTTCACCAAAATTGAAACGAGCTTCGTTGACCATGGTATTCGAGAGTGTTGATGTAAGCGTCGTGACGGCTGAAAAATCTCGCAGCTTCTGAATGCCGGTGCGCGAGAAGTCGTTCTGACCCAACGACTGGTTTTGCGATTCAACCTGAATACCGGTGATCTTACTCGGGTTGTAACCAAAGCGAAAACTGAATTGATGTTTTGCGGTGATCAGGTGGTCCAGTCGAAACGAATTGAACGTAGTTCGATCCGTGATCGGAAAGATCTTTTGCAAGTTGTTCAAAGGACGAAAAGCGATCGGTTGGCCCAGGCCATTGACTGTTGAGATCGGAATCGGCGCGCCGGTCAAGAAGAACCTGTTTCCAATTACTGTGCCGGGCGTGAAAGGCGCTGCCGTGGCGAGTAGCGGATTGAAGCCAGTCAGTGCGGTGCTACCACCACCCGAAGCCAGATAAGCGTAGCCGATGCCGAGTTGCGCGACCAAGCCACCGGTCGCGAGCAAGTTGTTGATGTAAGTCACCTGCTCCGGCCTGAGATTGCGCAACGTCTGCGCGGGGAAGCCCGGCGCGAGCGGCGGCAGCGTGACTGAGCCAGTCAGGCCTGAAGCGACGTCACTCGTAAAGAAACCTGATTCGTTACGCCGGCGCTGTTCGAAAGCAAAGAAGAAAAACGTGCGATCGCGATCGAATGGACCACCGAGTGTGAATCCGTACTGCGTACGCGTGAACGGCGGATCTTCGATGGGTGCAAACGCATTGCGCGCCTGAAAACTGCGATGTCGCAGAAACCCAAATATGTTTCCATGAAGGTCGTTCGTGCCTGACTTGGTGACGACGTTAACGACGCCGCCCGCTGAACGGCCAAACTCCGGTGCGAACGAATTGGTGACAACCTGAAACTCCTGCACTGCTTCCTGACTGACCGTCGAACGTGAAGCATTTACGGAGTTGTCGGTATTGTCGGCGCCGTCAACCTGCACGAGGTTGGAACGGCCGCGCTGGCCGCCGAAGTTCAAACCTGTCGTCGGCGCTGGTCCAATCGGACGGCCGTTGTCACGTCCGACAGTGGAAGTAGTGAGCGCAAACTGAATGTAGTTTCGCTCGTTGATCGGCAGGTTGTTGATGCGCTGCTGATCGATAGTCGTGGCAACGGCGGTTTTAGAAGTTTCCACAATATCTGCCGTCGCTTCAGAGATAGTGACGCTTTCCGTGATCTCACCTGGCTCGAGCACAACATCGATCTCGGCGGCCTGACCGACAGTGACAGTCACCTTTGTCAACACGGCCTTCTTGAAATTTGGAGCTTCGACAGTCACTTCGTAATCGCCCGGCGGAATGTTAATGATTCGGTAGAAGCCTTCATCATTCGTCTGCGCGCTGCGCGAGACGTTCGTCGCAGGGTTACGCACAGTTACGTTTGCATTTGGCACGACAGCGCCCGACGAGTCTTTCACGTTACCCTGCAAGTCGGCCGCGTTTGACTGCGCTTGTCCCAATGCAAGACTTGCGGAACTCAACAGCAGTACGAGCAGAGAAATGAGTTGAAACGATCCGGTAAGCCAGGACTTTAACGATATAAACATCGTCATATTCTCCTTAACTAGTTTCGCGGCTCTAGAACTCGCGTTCAAAAAGACTCGTTGTTACGTTCGCTGTACCTGGGATGAGACTCGGAGACGGCCTCCGACTCATTTTGCTGACGACGCATGGAGTGATCATCACGTCGATTATCAAATTCCCTTGAGTTGGGAGACGATAGAGAGACCAATACTGCCCCGCCTTTTTACTCTAAAAGCGCCAACGTGGCAAGCAGTTCTAATTCTCGTATGTCTTAAACGGAACGATGGTTAGCGGCAGGAGAGCGGGTTGCGCGAGCCACTCGGTTTCTAAAGCGCTCGCTCGCGCCAAAGACAGCGACCCCAATCTCTGTAAGACGTGGACGAAACGCGGCGCGCCGAAGTAAACCACAAATCCGCAAGCGCGATTGAAACTTGTTGCGATACGTCTTCGTGTAATCCGTGGCCAAACTCGCGAGCGCCTCGGCCGTCGCAAATGCCTCACGATGCCTTGCAATCACTTCCGCCACTAACTCTCCGCTCTCGAGCGCCATTAGCATGCCGCTACCGGTAAATGGATCAATGAAGGCGGCTGCATCGCCGATTGCCAGCAAACGTTTCGCAGGCGCAGGACTGTGCCGGCCAAAATGCTCCCACGACGCGCTCAACCATTCCGAACTCATCGTTGCGAGACCGAGCGTGTAGCAGGCGCGCGGATTCAGCATAACCATCTCGCGCATGACGCGTTCCGGATCCGAATGACAACGTTTCACCTGCTCCGCACCGACGATAAAACACAGGTTGCTTTCACCCGCCTCGATACTGCTCAGTCCGCCATATCCGCCCCTGTAGAAGTAGATCTCGCAGGTGCCCGGCGCGACGCGTGTGTTGCGCAAGTGAGCTTTGAACGCAATGAGCTGCGCTTTTTGTTGGTGGGTGTTATTCAACTTGCGCGCGAGAATGCGTGAGCGGCCAGTCGCATCAATCGTGAGCGAAGCCCGAAACTCCAGTTCTTCAGTTTCGCGTCTAACCCTCAGTCCGTCGACTGAATCCCCGTGCATCCGCGGCCCAACTACATTCGCGCCTTCTACAACCTCAACGCCAACTTCCGCGGCACGTCTAAGCAAAACGTCGTCCATTACTGCACGACTGAGCCCGAGCGCCATGCGACCAGCAAACCAACTACTCGGCACAGTCACGTGATGACCGCGACTCGAATAGAAAACTGTTTCTGCGATCGTCGCCGGATCAGAACAAATGATCGATCGCGCAACGCCGAGTTTTTGAAAGTGGTCCTGGCACTCAGGCGAGATGAACTCGCCGCACAACTTTGGTCGCGGAAACTTTTTCTGCTCGACAAGCAGGACCTTCAGACCGTTCGTAGCCAGGTGGATCGCGGCACTACTGCCCGCCGGGCCTGCGCCTGCGATAACGACGTCGTAACGATCTCTCATGCACTCAGCACCAATCGCGCTGGAAAATGATGCTCCACCCAAAGATCGCGCAAGCCTGCGGCCTTCCCTAAACGAACCAACTCATCTGCTTTGAAACTGCGCAAGATCGAAAGCGCGCCGTCATGCCGCAACAGACGATTCTTCAACACAAGCTTTCCGAGTGTTGTGTAAAAGAAGTACGGAACCGGATCACGATGAAGATCGATTACGAAGATGCGTCGTCGCGCAACGCGACTCATCTCGCGCAGGATGTGTACGACCTGTTCGTCAACGAAGTGGTGAGTAAACAGCGAACATATCACGTAGTCAAACTCGTCAGCAGCAAACGGCAACTGCAAGGCGTTGCTGCGCACAGAACTGATTTCCGGAAAGTCTTTTGACTCTTCGAGAATCGCTTCGGCCGATCGTTCATTTAGTTCAAGTCCGACGCCCCTGAAACGTCGATTAGTTGACCTGGCCCAGTCCGCAGTCACACGCAAGAGTTCGCCTGAGCCCGCGCCAACATCGAGAACCGAAAAGTCCTTTAAGCGACCGTCTTCGACGTCTCTGAACAACGTCTGCTTCAACGCGTGTGCATCGCCCATCCAACGGTTAACGAGTTGCAATTCGGAGATGCAGTCTTCGTACTCTTCCGGTGTGTAGTTGCCGGTGTCTATGTCTTCCAATTGATAGCTGCGCTGCTTGAATCTCTCGAACATTCTTCTACGACTCAACCGATTTCTGGATCACCAGTGCACTATTCTTCGAACCAAAGCCAATACAGTTGCAGAGTGCTGTTTTGACGTTTGCTTCGCGTGCTTCGTTGGGGACGTAGTCGAGATCACAAACAGGGTCAGGTTCTTCGAGGTTAATGGTGGGAGGAATTCTGTTGGTGTGCATTGCGCATAGCGCGGCGCCGAGTCCCGCAGCTCCACTGGCGCCTTGCGGGTGACCGATTTGCGACTTGGTCGCGGACATCGGAATGCGTGCGGCATGTCCATCAAACGCCCGCTTTAACGCGCTCGTTTCGATGCGATCGTTCAGGACAGTCGACGTGCCGTGCAGGTTAACGTAGTCGATATCTTTTGGTTCGACGCCGGCATCCTGGAGCGCCAATCGCATTGCACGCGCCGGTTCGTCGCCGTCCTCGGCCAAACGCACGCGATGATACGCGTCGCAGGTCGCGCCGTAACCGACTATCTCGGCGTAGATCTGCGCGCCCCGACTCCTCGCGTGATTCAGTTCCTCCAGCACGTAGATCCATGAGCCT